>ENA-OROH01000054-OROH01000054.1-human-gut-metagenome-genome-assembly--contig:-NODE-54-length-113185-cov-12.543251_pt1 | contig 113185 bp, 88 predicted proteins | sample MGYA00242125_ERZ509042 | MGnify/ENA primary metagenome ERZ509042 (study PRJEB26280, sample SAMEA2338738) | human gut metagenome | biome: human gut; feature: human-associated habitat; material: faeces... | reverse complement strand
GGATGCGATCTTGGATAGAGTTGTAAATACCGCATCGAGATTTACATTGAAAGGAGACAGTTTAAGAAAAAAACATTAACTTTGCCTCGTCAGAACTGTAACAGCATGGCCGTTTTTGCTGTAACAGTCTACTCCGTTTTTACCACTTTTGAGGGTGAAACGGATAAAATCGAGGCTATTTTAGACCTTTATTGAGGGTGAATTACACCCCCGAAATGTGAACGGGTATGCTCCGGAATATGCAGACGCTAGGTTAACCTCAAGCTAAAGGGAGAAAAACACCAAGTAAGATCCTATCATACCTCTAAAATGAATCTCGTTACTTTTACAATCAATTCCAATGAGTTTTATCATCAATTCTCTAAGGTTTCATTTTTCATATCTACGTATATCATTTACCTTTTTCCGCACACCAGGAATCACAAACAGACTATATTCTCTATAAACGACAAAAGGCCACCTTGGATAACTCCAAGATGACCTTTATTTTTAAGCCTATAAAGGCCCTACAATACTTCCTTTAATTAATAAAAACGGATACGGTTATCTTCTACATCAGCTTTATTCACCAAAGACTGGATTGCCTGATAAGAGAACCGATAAGCATTTGTAGCATCCAATGAACGAACCACATCTGCTTCATTATATTCTTTGCTGTCTGTATTTTCAGCTATTACTTTAAACACATATACACCATTATTTCCTTTTACAGGTGCACTCAATTGATCTACTTTAGTTAAAGATACAGCTGCATTCATATTCGGTTCAACACCGATTCCGGAAATACGACGTGTTCCAAAAGATACGAACTTAACACTGTCTACAGAAGTATTCATCGCCTGTGCATAAGCATCCAAAGAAGTCAAATTCTTAGCTGTCAAATCAGCAACGATCTTATCCCCTTTCTTTTGAGCAGCCAATTCAGCTTTCAAGGAAGGTGCTACAACTTCAATCGGAGTATAACCCTTCGGAATACTTTTTTCGATAGCAGCTATCACGAACTTGTCATCGCATTCAAAAATTTCAGAAACACTTCCATTTTCATTCTGGAAAGCCCAACGGATGACAGGTCGAGAACTCTTAATTGAACCTAATACTTGATTATCCGGAGTAATAGAAACATTAGAAATTACATTGTATCCAGCTGATTTAGCGGCTGTATCCAATTTTGCAATATCCCGGTTCTTAGAAATAAACTGATTCAATTCATTATAAATATTGCTATAAGTCTTAGAACTTGGAGATACCGTCATATCGATATCAGCAACTTTATACTTAGCAACATCAGCTGTCTTCTCTGTTACTTTCACCAAATGGGTTCCATACATTGATTTTACAACTGATACTTGATTTACCGGAGTTGAGAAGATAGCATTTTTGAATTCCTCATTGACACCTCTCAAAGCAGTTGCTTCAGTAAACCAACCTAATTCTCCTCCATTCTCAGCTGCCTGATCAGCAGAGAACTTCTTAGCTAATTCAGCAAAATCTGCTCCACCTTTGATTTCATTCATCAAACTATCAGCCAACACTTTTGTTCTTTCTTCTGTTTGACCAGCCAACATAATATGACTTACTTTTACAGAGTCAGGAGCTGTAGTCTTGGCTACAAGTTTAAACATTCTGTATTTATCGTTTTCAAATACCGGTCCATATACTGCACCCACTTCTGCCGTAGTGGCAAACTGCTTCAATTCAGGATCAAAAGCCTTGTCAGTAAAGAAAACATCCATATAAGGTACTTCTGAATTTTCATTAACAATGTCTGCTACGTTCTGACTTGTTGTAAATTCAGATTTCAAAGATTCGATATCTTGTTGAGCATTGTTATAATCTTCCTGGCTAGGACGAATGTCTACAGACAAATACTTAATAACCTTTGTTTCTTTCTGCTTATACAGATCTTTACGCTGATTGTACAACTTTTCAATTTCACTCTTGCTTACTTCAATTGTTGAATCAGGTATAGATGAATAAGATTGCATTGCATATACAATGTTAGCATTCTTGGCATTTTCATCAAATGATTCTTTGGCATCCAACTTATTCGCAGAAACAGCCTTTGCCAATAAAGTAGTAAACTTCTGTTCCAAACGCTGACGCTTGATATTCTTTTCCCAGAACAACCAGAAATTACGAGCTTTGATCAATTGATCCTGCTGTTCAGCCGGCATACTTGCAATATTATCGTTGTCAATCGTCTTCAAGAAATTTAATAATGCATTTCTATCAAATGCACCAGTCTGTGGATTGACAAACATTTGCATCTGCTGAATCATCGGAGAAATATTTTCACCTTGAACCATATCAAATAACTCTTCAGGAGATACTTCCATTCCGATTTTCTCAGTTTCTTCACCTAAGACAATGTCTTGCACCATGGCATCAAACACACTCTGACGGATCTGAGTCAAATACTCTTCAGGTAGACTTGTAGATCCCGTCTGCATTTTATACATTTCGGTCATTTCATCTACACGAGCCTGATAATCATGAATACTAATTACCTCACCGTTAATTTCACCAACACGCTCCTGTGTTTGTCTAAAATAGGTTGAACCTGAGTTCAAAAAGTCCCCAATGATAAAAGCGAACAACGCTAATCCCACAACAAGGACCAGCAGCCCAGCTTTGCTTCTAATTTTTTCTAGCGTAGCCATTTATCTTATTTTATTTTTAAAGTTTATATCTATCTTTTTAGCATTTTCAATTTAAGAGCACGAAGATACGAAAAAAAGGACATGCAACATCATTTTACTCATTTTTTTTCACTTATACACGAACTTTCATCCGTACCAACTCTATTTTAGTCGCTGTAGCCTTAACGATTTTAAAAGTATATTTACCGTATTCTATGGATTCATTCAACTTCGGGAATTTCTGGTAATAATGTAGAATCAAGCCGGCAATTGTTACGTAATCATCTGATTCCGGCAAATCCAATCCAAACATTTCATTTAAGGTATCTATTTCCATACGACCAGATAATAAATATTCATTTTCAGAGACTTTACGAGCAACTTCTCTTCTCATATCATGCTCATCTTCTATCTCGCCAAAAATTTCTTCCACCAAATCTTCCAATGTGACGATACCAGATGTACCACCAAATTCATCCACGACGACAGCCAAACTCTTCTTTTCTTGCATTAAAACACGCATCAATTTATTAGCCGCCATAGTCTCGGGGACTATAGAAACCTTACAAAGCTGTTCCAACCAATTATCAGGATGTTTAAATAACTCCGAAGAATGTATATATCCTATTATATTATCAATATTCTCATCATAGATAAGGATTTTGGAAAGTCCCGTTTCAATAAAGCGGGAACGAAGTTCATCCGTTGAAACCTCTTTATCACAAGCGACGATTTCTGTCCTGGGTACAATACAATCACGCACCTTCACATTTGAAAACTCAAGAGCATTCTGAAAAATCTTGACTTCCGTATCCATTTCCGAATCCTGTGGTGCATCTTCAATACTTTGCTGAATGAAATAATCCAAATCCACTTTACCCAAAGTATAAACACCCGAGTCTTTCAAGTTTTTTACACCCGCAATTCTCAATATCAGAAAAGACAATAAAGAAGAAAACTTCGAGATTGGATATAAAAGTATATATATAAGGTATAGAGGGAGAGCAAAAAGACGCAAGAAAAAGTTAGGATCAATTTTAAAGATCGTTTTAGGTATAAACTCTCCCGTAAATAATATCAGTATGGTAGAAATTATCGATTGAATTAAGACAATCAGGGCTTCTTGATCAACGAATTGAGCAATCCAGGGTTCAAGTAAAATGGCCATTTGTAAACCATATACAACCAATGCGATGTTATTACCCACCAACATTGTCGAAATGAATTGATTCGGATTATGGAAAAAAACATCCAATATTTTACTTGTCAAACTTTTATCCTTCTTATCCAATTCAAAACGCAACTTATTGGCAGAGACATACGATATTTCCATCCCTGAGAAAAAGGCAGAAAAAGCTAATGATACTAATATATTGAATAATATTTCCACTCTTATTTCATTTTTAAAGAATCAACAGCCAAACTCTTTTCTATTTGAACAGAATCTGTTGGCGATTGAGGAGTATCTTCCACAGGAAACTCTCCCTGAGAATTAAAAATCTTATAACGCGTCATATTTTGATTCGATTCAAATCCAACACCCGTAATAATCTGTTCTTCCTGCTGAATCCGAATATATTTTTCTGAATAAACTTTCTCTTTTTTCTGATCCCAAAACAATTCGGAAGTATCAAACCTCTCCCCTTGCAGACTTTCTACTTCAACATTTCCAATCAAATGCCACAAACCTTTTTTATCAAAATAATAAGCTGTATCCGCTTTGATACTTGCCTCTGAATGGAACAAGGTATCAAATTTTTCCACATAAATACCTTCAGGAAAATACCAATATGGTTCTTTTGCTTTACCAAAAACGATCCATTCAGCAGCTTCTATCCGATAACGTGTTATTCCGGAATCTGATATCAGCGTGTTAACCTGAGTAGCTTTCATGGTATAACTTTTTTCAGGATCATACGTCGCATTAACGACATCCTTTGTTTCTTTAGAACAAGAAACTGTAAACGAAAGAAGCATAACAACTACCATCGAGATAGTTGTTATGCTTGAAATATTTGTCACACGTATAAAACGTTCCAACATATATAATTATCTAACAACGGTTGATTCTCCAATCCAACCACCAATTGTAAATGATTTACCCTTTTCCAAATCCGGGTGCATAAATACTTCTTCTGTAGAAGGAAGGTGAGCACTGTAAGAAGAGATCAAGCTACTAGCTTCTTCTGCACAGCTTGCATCAACAGATTTAGCTTTCTGGAATTTATCAATAGCAGCATAATATACGGCTCTTGCCAACACCGGATCATTCGGATAAACACTCTTAGATGTTGCAGCATACATTTTACCAATCAACAAATAAGGTGCACCATAATTAGCATTCAAAGAAATAGCCTGACGGCAATATTCTCTTGCCTTAGAATAGTTCTTCTGATCAAATGTCAACAGAGCAATCATATAATAGTCTTCAGCTTTAGTAGCAGCATCACTTTCCATATTAGCAGCTTCTTCAAAGAACTTGATAGCTGTTTCGTAATCCTGTTTCTTTACAGCCTGTTTTGCCAAACCCATTGCAGATTCTGCAGTCGGTTCAATAGCATGAGCATATCCTGAAGCAGCAAAATAAGCTTCAATTTCCTGACAACGAGATTTACGCAACAATGCAATTGTCTGCTTCAAGAAATCCAAGTTTGTCTTATTTTCTTCAATCTTTGATGCATATACATTCTGTAAAGTCTCACAGTCTGCAGCTCCACTGTTTGCAAAGCCTGTTTCTACAGCTGTTTGATAAGCCTTTAATGTCTTCAATTCCTTTTCATTATTTGCAGCTTCTGCAACCTTAATCTGAGCATCAATGATACTTGCAGCTTTCAAATAATCTTGAATGTACTGATCTTTGAAATTAGGATCAGCCTGCATTTTACGCAAAGAAGCAAACATAAAATAAGAAACAGCCTTTACTTCACATTTGTCACCTTTTTCGTCAATTGCAGACTTTGTCCACTCATACAATGCATTCGCATCCAAATTGTCACCAGCATATTTTACATAATCTTCAGCCTTGTTTCCTATGATCCAATCTTTACCATACTTACGATCATTTCCAAAGTATTTGATACGTTTATCATAAACTGTCATCAAATCATTTACCAGCTGAGCTTTCTTAGCAGGATCTTTTTCGTTTTCAATCTGCCAAGAAACGATTCGTACACCATACAAATAAAGGTCCTTCGTAGATGCCGGACATTCATTGTAAGCAATCTTCCAAAATTCTAAGGCGTCTTTAAAATTACCACCTTTTGCATAAGGTACAAACAAGCTAATGTTAGTGATACAGCGTACACTGTCTTCACCAGATCCAAACTGAGTTCCATTGTCCACCCCTTTTTGGGCGTATGCTCCCAATGTTCCCATTGTACAGCCAAGAGCTAATAATAATACTTTGATCTTCATATCTATTTTTCAATTAAAGTTAACTATATTATTAATCCAATTTAAATTTAAAGAACCAACGTTCATTAAACGTATAATTCACCGTCACGCGAAAATATTGTTCATCAATCATAGATACATGCTCCGGTTTGACTTTAACATATTCAAACGAAACATTCACTATTGAACGATTGTCAATCAACGGTAATCCCAAACCTAGGCTTGCACCATATTCTTTATAACCATATCCTTTATTTCCGTTCTCCTCAGACTGATTCACTCTTATATAGGAATCACCATAATGAAAACCTGCACGATAACGAATACGATTAAAGTAATTTTTAGCTCTTGCATTAGGTTCATACTGAGCACCGATAGCAAAACGTGTACGATTCTGGAATGTTTTTTCTCCCATAAAGCTAGCATTACTCCAATCTTCATATAAGAAATCGGCAGCCAACAATAGCTTATCTATTTTCATATAAGACAAACCAACTCCAAAAGAATTAGGCAAGTCATAACGAAGACCCTGAATTGTATCTGTAGAAGATTCAATTACAGAAGTTCCAGAACTGGTCACACTTAACTTCTCAATTGTATCATAAGTTTTCACGCCCAATTGATTTGACGGAGAATAAGTTAATCCTAAAGTCACACTTTCCGTAGCACTCAGAGGATGAGTATACTGCAAACCAAAATCCATCTTCATATCTCTCACCTTCATCTGACGAATACGCTGATTCATATAAGGCGAAGAAGAAGAATTATCATTCGACGAAAAAGCTAAATACTGCGAGTGATTTATATTTCCAAACAAGAAACCGAAGTTCGCACCAACAGCCAAACGCTTCTTCCATATATCTATAGACAAACCTCCATAGAGATCGTTTAATCCACCTGTTCCTGAATAAGTATTCTGATAAGTTTCATCTCCAATTGTTGAAACTTCTCCAAACTTATAACCAACAAATGAATAAGGTAATAACCCGGCACTCATTGCCAACCATCTGGTTATAGGGAACTGCAGAGCTATATACTCTAAATTACCACTCAGATGATTGTACTGATTCGATTGATCTTTAAACGAGGATGCTTTCATTGACGCTCCAAAATCGAAGATAAAGGTCAAAGAATCCATACAACTATAAGATGCAGGGTTCATCGGATTTATTTGTTCAGGAGAACGCAATCCTATCCCTACACCTCCCATTGCACGGCCAGCCCCAAAAGAACGATCAGCTATTTCTCCAAATCCAAAACGGGTATATGGAGAAGCTGTATTGTTTTGGCCCCAAACCGACAATTGAGTCAACAACAAAACTCCCGACAAAATAAACTTTTCAATTTTCAACATTGTACTCTAAGATTCTATTTAATCCTGTCAACACTAAATTAATGTCTGCAAAGATGGAGTTTTTTAACCGGCTTTCAAAATAAAACGAATGTCCACCCGTTAAAAAAACCAAAACATCAGAATATAATTCTTTTGCCTGATCAATATACCCATCCATTTCAAACACTATGCCATTCACCACACCGGCCCGGATAGCATCTTCCGTACAAGTTCCCCAACAAGGAACCTCTTCCCTCTCATTTACCAGAGGTAACTTTTTAGTATAATCATTCAAAGCCTTGAACCGCGTTGTCATACCCGGAGATATATTTCCACCCAAATATGAACCGGAAGCTTCCAATAATTCATAAGTAATACACGTTCCCGCATCGATAATCAGAATGTTCCGATTCGGCTGAAGGTAGTAAGCACCCACAACAGCCGCAATGCGATCCTTTCCCAATGTATGAGGTGTTTTATATTTGATAGTGATAGGTAATCGAACATCGTTATCAAAATAAATAAAACAAGAAAGACACTCCTTTAAATAAGCTATTAAATCTTCATCCACATCGGCAACTGTCGAATATATACCTTTGTCTAACGAATAAACATCAAACAATGGCTTTAACTTGCTCTTATCAAAAGTTTTATACACAAAAGATGCTTTTAAATTACCTTCTGCATAGATAGCCACCTTCGTAGATGTGTTTCCTTGTTCTATGATTAAATTCACCTCAAAATGATATTTTTCGCAAAGGAAAACAAAATTCATGAAATAAGCTCCATTCTTTTCGTTTTTCTTTCGTATTTACACCAAATTCTTATTTCACCGCATCTATTTACTCCTCACCATAGACACAAAGGGCCACTTTTTTACGATCCGTCTGTACCGTTTCAAATTCAGACGAGACACTATTACTACCCATAGGAACCTTTTCATTTCTGAATTCCATCTGACTGTATACAATGCTTCTTGCTGATGTATGAAACTCTACAGCACCAGTCTCTCGTGCAATCTGAACTATATTGGTATCTCTCACGCCACAACCCGGCATAATAATAATTCGTCCGGCAGCTTTTTCTACAAGTTCTTTAATCAAAGGAATACCTTTAACGGCATCTGATTGTTGTCCAGAAGTCAAAATCCGATCACATCCTAACGCTATCAACTCCTCCAACGCCTTAAACGGATCACGACAAACATCGAACGCCCTATGACAGGTTACAGATAAAGGTTTGGCTGCTTCTATCAATTTCTGCATCAAAGGGACATCAATGTCTCCTTCTTTCGTCAAGCACCCAAATACGACACCATGAACTCCCAGTTGCTTACACAATTCAATATCCAACAACATTGAATTTACCTCTGCTTCCGTATATAAAAAGTCACCACCCCGAGGGCGAATAATTACATTAATATCTATCTGGGAAGTCAATCGCTTTGCCATGACTATCTCCCCATAACTAGGAGTAGTTCCTCCCTCTGGAATACCAGCACACAATTCTACTCTAGAAGCACCTCCTGCTTCAGCTTCCACACAACTTTGTGCTGAATTGGCGCATATTTCTATAATACGTTTCATTCCTTCTAAAAACTTAAATCCTTTGGTTAAATCCAAATGCTATTTATTCTGCAATACATCCTACAAAGATACAATCCTTTTCGAAACCATATCGTTTAAGGATCAAAAAATTGCCCGAAGCATTTCAACCTATGAATCATCAAATTCTTTGAAAGCCTATGTTACTTCGCACTTGTTATTTTAGCCAGCTCCTTCAATAATTGTTTTTGACCAACCGACTTATCTCCATAAACGCTCGGTCCCGTAACACAACCGCCCTCACAAGCCATCACTTCGACAAATTGCGCAGGCACCTTTCCTGTTTTTGCATAAGCTCTAAGCAAGGACACATTCTTTTTATTCAGACCCGCAATCTGAATCGCACTGACAGAATCTTGCTGCAAGCAAACTTTTACGGCATTCACAACACCACCGGTTTGGGCAAATCCATACGCCTCACGGGATGCTGTTGACAACAAAGAATATGGCTTAACAACATCTAAGTTAATACCCATTCCTGTAAATATAGAGGCAACTTCCTCGAAAGTCAACGTATAATCCACACATGGATCCATTTTTACTTCCTTTCGTTTAGCTACGCAAGGTCCTACAAACACAATTTTAGCACCAGGTCTTTGCTCCTTCACCATCCGAGCTGTATAATACATAGGAGAACCAGTTGTCGACACATATTTCTTCAGGTCCGGAATATGTTTTTCCACTAACTGAATATAAGAAGGGCAACAACTTGTAGTCATGAAGGCTTGTCCTTCATGAAGTTTTTCCTTCAATTCCTCGGCCTCATTTCTTGTCGTTTCCATCGCGCCCTGTGCCACTTCCACTATATCCGTAAATCCTACCTGCTTTAATGCACCATAGATTTGTTCTTTAGAACATCCAAACTGCCCCAGTATAGAAGGAGCAACTATAGCAACAATTTCTGTTCCTTTCTTAATTTGCTGCAAGACATCAAAAACTTGAGATATCTCAAATATTGCACCAAAAGGACAAGCATTCAAACATTTACCACAATAAATACATTTTGATTCATCAATATGTTCGACTCCATACTCATCCTTACTAATTGCTTTAACAGGGCAAACTTCTTCACAAGGTATTGGTATATAGACAATCGCATGATATGGACAATTCTGATAACATTTTCCACAGCTAATACAGGTGTCATGGTCGATCTCTGCTTTCCCGTTTTTCTTGAAATGAATAGCATCTTTCGGACAATTCATGTAACAACTTCTCGCTACGCAACCACGGCACAAATTAGTTATTTCATAATTGACCGAAACACAAGAAGAACAAGCCTCATCTATCACACACATCAAATTTTCCTTTTGATTCTCTGTGCGTTCCAATGCCTGACTAGCATAACTTGATAAAGGGGTCAGCTCGTCTTTTTCGTCACTCATATCAAAACCCAACAACGGCAATGTCTTGTATTTTAAGACGGCTCTTTCCTTATATATACAACATCTCCCTTTAGGTTTCGCACGACGAGGACTCATTTCTATCGGCAAACGGTCAATTTCTTCAACCAATCGGTCTTCTTTCCATAACTTCACCAAATTAGCCAACAGACCATGACGAACGATCATTACATTATTAGTATACGCCATATACATTTTAATTTATCCTTTTATTTTGAAATAATTTCTTTTAATCTTCCAATAATATTGCTGCACTTTGTACATCGCCTCCAAATGGAGGATTCTGTTTAGCCAGCTTAAGCTGAATATGTTCTATTTGAGGGAAACGCCTTCTCAATGATTTTAGAATCCTTCCGGCCGCATGCTCAATTAACTTTGAAGGTACATTCATTTCTGACTTAACAACCTCATATATCTCTGCATAATTAACTGTACTATCCAAGTTATCATTTTCAATAGCCTGAACAAGATCGACTGTTACCATCAAATCAACAATAAACCAATTGCCTACCCGAGTCTCCTGTGGATCAACTCCGTGATAAGCATAAAATCTCATTGACTTTAATTCAATCTTAGTTGTCATACCCAATCATTCCATTTATGGAGTTTTTCTAACTCATAATTCGGGTTTAAATATAGCCTAAATTAAACGTCTCTGCAAAAAAATAGTCTATATTTGCAAAACATTCGCTATAAATTGCCTTATGATTGGAAACAAACAAAAGAACGAAGAACAAACAAGCAACGGCCTGCACAATGTGCTAGTTGCCGGAACTACGATTAAAGGGAACATTTCTACAGATACAGACTTCAGACTTGACGGAAAAGTCGAAGGTGATATCATTTGTCAAGCAAAAATCGTTGTCGGCCCTAAAGGAAGTGTCAATGGCAACATCACTTCAAACAATGCTGAAATACATGGCAATGTGACAGGTTCCATCCATGTAAGTACCAAACTCGTATTAAAAGCGACCGCAACAATTCAAGGAGATATTACAGCTCCTAATATAGAAATTGAACCGAACGCTGTTTTCAACGGGAAATGTACCATGGATAACACCAGTCGCCTTCCTGAAAAGAATTCACCCAAGCAGAAATAAATAAAAAACCTTCTGATCAAAAACAAATTGCATCAATCAGAAGGTTACTATTACATAATTATTTATATAGATTTTATCCGCAACGAGAAGCTCCACAATTAGTACAAATCAAGCAGCCTTCTTGATAAACCAAGGTTTCTTGACCACAATTAGGACATTTCTGTCCTCTAGCTTCCGTACCATTAGGCAAATACTTTTTCAAGGCTCGCTCAACTCCATTTTTCCATGTATTGATTGATTCATTGCTTAAGTCCATTCCTTGAACCAACTTAATAACCTGATCAATAGGCATACCATAGCGCAATACTCCGGAAATCAATTTAGCATAGTTCCAATATTCAGGATCAAACTTACCATCCAATCCTTCTATTGTCATCTTATAGCCACGCTTGTTTTTAAATTGGAAATCATAATGTTTCTTTCCATCTTCATCGTAGCTCTTGATGATCGAACCTTTTAATATATTTTTCGGAACCATAATTCCTTCTTCGTCATCAGCTAATCCTGTAAAGATCTCGTATGGACGGCCATTCAACAAACCAACAAATGCAATCCATTTCTCCTTCTTATTTTGAAAGCGAACAACATCTGCTTCCAATTCTCGAGGGCGGGTAGAAACAATGACCGGTGGTTGCATACAATTGCAATCATCTTTCTTTTTCTTCTTGTCAGTTGCGATCAACACGCCCGAGCGAGAACCATCCCGGTAAACCGTACAACCTTTACAACCACTTTTCCAAGCTTCAACATATAATTGGTTTACCAAATCTTCCGTCACATTATTGGGCAGATTAATAGTCACACTAATTGAATGATCAACCCATTTCTGAATACGTCCTTGCATCCGGACTTTCTGCAACCAATCTACATCATTTGAAGTTGCTTTAAAATAAGGAGACTTTTCAACTAAACTATCAACTTCCTCTTGCGTGTATTTTTTCGTTACAGAGTAACCGTTGGCCTGCATCCAGGTCACAAACTTATGATGAAATACGATATATTCCTCAAAAGCATCACCTGTTTCATCTACAAAGTCAACCCGTGCATCCGCATCATTCGGATTTACTTTTCTACGACGTTTGTAAACGGGTAAAAAGACAGGTTCTATTCCAGAGGTTGTCTGTGTCATCAAACTGGTCGTTCCTGTAGGAGCAATGGTCAAACAAGCAATATTACGACGACCATATTTCACCATATCCTCATACAAGGAAGGATCTGCTTCTTTTATACGATTGATAAACGGATTCTTTTCTTCGCGTTTGGCATCATATATTTCAAAAGCACCACGTTCTTTTGCCATATTCACTGACGAACGATAAGCCGCCAAAGCCAATGTACGTTGTACCTTCTCTGCAAAATCAGTAGCTTCTTCTGTACCGTAACGCAAATTCAATGCAGCCAGCATATCTCCTTCTGCCGTTATACCTACTCCAGTACGACGACCCATCAAAGTCTTTCGCTGAATTTTTTCCCACAGATAATGCTCCGGCTGCTTAATTTCCATCGATTCAGGATCTGATTCGATCTTCTTTAATATCAATTCAATCTTTTCAGATTCCAAATCAATAATATCATCCATGATACGCTGAGCTAATCCGATATGCTTCTTGAACAAATCAAAATCAAAATAAGCATCTTTCGTAAAAGGATTAACCACGTAAGAGTAAAGATTGATTGCCAACAAGCGACAGCTATCGTACGGACACAAAGGTATTTCACCACAAGGATTGGTTGATACGGTACGGAATCCTAAATCAGCATACGAGTCTGCTACAGATTCACGCAGAATAGTATCCCAAAATAAGACTCCCGGTTCTGCCGACTTCCATGCGTTATGGATAATCTTTTCCCACAATGCTGCAGCATTTATATCTTTTACATATTCTGGATTATCCGAATGAATAGGATATTGCTGACGATACATTTTATTATGGATGACAGCATCCATGAATTCATCATCAATCTTGACGGAAACATTGGCTCCTGTCACTTTTCCCTCTACCATTTTAGCATCGATGAAGGATTCTGAATCCGGATGCTTAATAGATACCGAAAGCATCAAGGCTCCACGGCGGCCATCCTGTGCTACTTCACGGGTAGAATTGGAATATCTTTCCATAAAAGGAACAAGACCTGTTGAGGTCAAAGCCGAATTTTTCACAGGTGAACCTTTCGGACGGATATGAGATAAATCATGCCCCACACCACCTCTACGTTTCATCAACTGGACCTGTTCCTCATCAATTCGGATAATAGCTCCATATGAATCAGCCGGGCCGTCTAAACCTATGACAAAGCAATTGGACAAGGAAGCAACCTGATAATCATTTCCGATTCCTGTCATCGGACTTCCCTGAGGAATTATATAACGGAAATGATCAAAAAGATCAAACAGTTCCTGCTCGGATAATGGGTTTGGATACTTATTCTCAATCCGAGCTATTTCACGGGCCAAACGCCAATGCATATCCACCGGCGACTGCTCATAAATATTTCCAAAAGCATCTTTTAAGGCATATTTATTTACCCATACTTTCGCCGCTAGTTCATCACCGGTGAAGTATTCTAACGATGCCTTATAAGCTTCGTCAAAAGTATAGATTTTACGTTCCACAGCTATTCATTTATATAAATCAATAATTACAATATCTAGAATTAACCTTTCAGTAGACTCTCGATTTCTTCAACAGAAGTACGGAAAGACTTATTGGTATCTATCTGGTCCTTGATAGTTTTGCACGCATGCAAAACTGTTGCGTGGTCTTTCTTTCCAACAATCTTCCCAATATGAGAGAAAGAACAATCTGTATATTTCTTCGCCAAGTACATGGTTATTTGGCGTGCTTGAACTATTTCACGTTTACGAGAATTCGTTTGAATAGCAGCCTGCTCCAGATTAAAGTACTTGCAAACTGTTTCCTGAATTGACTGAACCGAAATCTGCTTCTTTTCCAAACGAACGGATAAGCTTACCACACGTTTGGTCAAAGACATATCTATTTCCTTGTTGTTCACCAATGAATTTGCCATCAATGAAACCAATATGCCTTCCAGATCCCGAACATTTTCCGTTACATTGTTTGCAATGAAATTAAATACATCATCCGGTATTACGATACCATCATGGCTCATCTTATTTTTCAGGATTTTCTTTCGTAAATCCAAATCCGGACGACTTAATTCGGCTGTTAATCCCCACTTCAAACGGGTAAACAGACGCTCTTCCATACCTTGAAGTTCCACCGGAGGCTTATCCGATGTCAAAACAAGCTGCTTATTCAGCATGTGCAAATGATTAAATATATGGAAAAACGTATTCTGTGTCTTATCCTTACCAATAAATTCTTGTACATCATCCAGCAACAAAACGTCAACGCCCTGGTAAAAATACAAGAAATCATTTACGTTATTTTTACGAACAGCATCTGTAAATTGAGTACTAAACAAATGTGCAGATACATACAACACCTTTTTATTGGGATGCAGTTCCTGAATCCGATTACCTATTGCATGACACAAATGGGTTTTACCCACACCAGATGCACCAAAAATAAACATCGGATTAAAGGCTGTCTTTCCCGGATTCTGGGCAATAGCCTCACTGGCTGAACGAACCAACTTATTACTTTCTCCCTCAAAATAGTTATCAAAACTATATTTAGGATTCAAGTAAGAATTCCAATCCTGAGGAGCACGCTGATCAAACAAACCAGGTACGGTAGAACGAACAGGAGCAGCTTTTACAGTGGGCTCCGGATGACAATCCATCATAGATCCTTCATCTGTCACATCACCATAAGTAGCCACACGATATATCAAAGACACCTCAGCCCCCATTACTCGCTGGACAACAGGCATCAATAAATTCTGGAAATTAGCTTCTATATATTCACCAAAGAAATTTGAGGGTACCAATATCCTAAATTCCTTCTTTTCATTAAATGAATAAGGAATTATCGGACGAAACCACGTATTAAACTGTTCCTCCGGGATGATGTCCCTAATAATTTCCAGGCACTTATTCCACAATATTTGACAATCAGACTGCATCGTTTTTATTTCTCCCAAAACTTTTTTTCGCTCTTATTCGGACTGCAAAGTTTAGAAATAAATTCTAAAAAAAAAAATCCTATTTGTCTTGTAATTTACAAATAAATTTATCTAGCTTAATCTCAACAACTTAATACACCAGCCTAATAATCAGGTGTTTATATTTTTAAAGATAGAAGAATTAAACCAAAAGCCCAATTTTCATTATCATTTTGTCAAAACCCGGTTAACAGAAAGCAAACAGACAACAAAGCCTATCCTTCTAAAAAAGAAGATTTTATACTACCACCTTGATTCTTCAAAAAGAATATCCGAAAATCAGAAAGACAAAAGTAAATTTTCTATATTCTTTTCTCCTAATCAAAATACCGAGAAATGCACATAACGCTTCGGATTCTCACGCAAATCCAATAATAGTTTTGAGGCATTATCTGTGGTTGCATTCAAGCTATCATACAAAGCCCGATCGTTCAGAAGCAAACCTAAGGTATTGTCCTTCGAATTAAACTTCTCTGTCGTCACTTTCAGATTAGCGAGCGTAGCATTGATGCTTTGAACGGTTGATTGCAAATCTAATGTTTTCAACTCGCCACTCACATCCGAGAAATTGGCAGTGATCGTTTTCAGGTTCGAAACAATCACCGGAACATCGCTTGCCAACAACTGATTTAACTGGCGAGTTGAAACTTCCAGGTTGGCTGTCGATTTTTCCACATGCTCTAATGACTTAGTCAAAGCTGGATGATTCACGATCTTTTCCAAACCTCCCAAGATTGAATCAATCTTCGGTAGCATGGCCTCAACCGAAGGCAACAGATCTTCTTGAACAGACTGCATCATATCTTCCGTCATCCGGCCTTCAATGCTATCTCCCGGCTTATAATAATCTGAAACGAATTTATTCAAATGGATATGAAGTTCAGCACCACCCAAAAAACTATTGACGATGCTTATATAACTTCCCTTATTTATCTTCATCTCATCTTCCAGACTGATATCCACAAGGATCTTATCTTTCGACTCATAATCGTAACGGATTTCACGTACCAGACCAACTTTAAATCCTTCTACATAAACAGGGCTTGAAATAGTAACACCCTTTACATTCGAGAATACGACCTCATAGTGATTTACCGGCTTGAACAAATTAATACCTTTCAAATAATTGATTCCACAATAAAGTAAGATCAGGCTGATTATTGACACTAATCCTATCTTTGCCTCTTTGGTGAATACTTTTTTCATCTTATCCTGTTATTTTTTTAGTTTCAAATTAATTATTTACCTGCTTTCCATCTTTAAAGACCACAATATAAGCATCTTTAAAGTCTTTTACGGTTTTACGCCATAGCTGCTTGATCTCTTTATAACTAGACGTTGATCCGTAAAAGTATTTGTAAATACGTTTTCCCTTTACGCATTCAACCGGATCATAGCCTTTCAACAAACGAGAATTCGACGAAAGCGGCTTATCCGATGTCAAGATCTGAATCTTATAAATCGTACCGGTCTGTATCGGTTCTTGCGATACCGCTTCAGAAGACATCTCTTCGGCTTTCGCCTGAGCTGCCAGACGGGCTTTCTTCTTCCGCAAGATATCTTCCTCACTTCCGGCAGGAGGATTCTCATCAAAATTCGTATCCTCCGCTTCCATTGTTACGCCCGGTACAGCAGATTCCGCAACGGTTGTTCTGACTTCAGCTCTTCCTTTTCCCAACGAGCCGGCCTGCCGGGCATCATACTCTTGCTTGTAACGGTCAAAAGCATCGGATATCGCCTTGGCCAATTGCTGCTGTCCGGATTCTGAAGCCAAATAACGTTCTTCGTCTCTATTTGAAATAAACCCGACTTCTATCAATACGCTCGGCATACTAGTCTTCCGCAAGACCAAGAAACCCGCCTGGCGAACACCCCGATCTTCACGTCTCGACGAAGCAAATCGGGTTTGTATTTCAGAAGCAAAGGCAACGCTTTGCTGCATGTGCTTATTTTGAATAAACTCAAATATAATATACGATTCCGTCGAATTCGGATCAAATCCCTCATACTTCTGCTGATAATCATCTTCCAGTAAGATCGCCGAATTCTCCCGCATCGCCACTGCCAGGTTTTCTTCCGTACGGGCCAAACCCAATGTATAGGTTTCCGTTCCTTTTGCCTGATTCCCTTTAGCCACCGAGTTCGTATGGATGGATATAAACAAATCGGCTTTATTCCGATTGGCTATTTCTGCACGTTCATCCAATTCTACAAATTTGTCAGTACTACGGGTATAAACAATTTTCACATCTGAATGTTTACTGGAAATGAGCTTTCCCAGCTTTAAGGCGACCGATAAATTTATAGATTTCTCGTTGATGATTTTCCCCCGTGCTCCCGGATCTTTTCCTCCGTGACCAGCATCTATCACCACAACAAAATTTCGTTCTGCTGCCTGCACCAGCATCGTAGCAGCCATAAAGAACAATGCAAATGGTATAATATACAATAATCTACGAATCACCTTCTGGCATTATTGAAAAATTCGGTCACAAAGGTAATGTTTTTTTAATTTGACTGGCAAAACTTTAGATATAATTAAGAGCTATTCGGGTTTCCCCAAGACCAGTCCTTATTAGAATATTATTTTTTGACAGTTGTCAAAAAGCTTTTCCATATATGTGCTAAAGCTTTTTGACAAATATAGAAAAGCTTTAGCACATCTGTTAAAAATATAAAAAGTAACTATCAAACAATTATTCCCCTATATTTTCATCCCAAAAACAAGTTTATTTTAAGCTAAAAACAGTACATTTGCAAAAAACAACAGCTTTATGAAAAAAATAATACATTTAATTTTAGGCATTCTCTGTATTATACCGAGTTTGTTTGCCCAAACGACATTCGACACTTTTTTTGAAAGAAAAAGTCTGCGAATTGATTTTTCCTTAAGTGGAAACGCAAAGCAACAGTCTGCTGCGATTGAACAATTACGAAAGGAGCCGGTATGGAGCGGACCTTTGAACAACTTGATTGATCAATTTTATTATGGAGGTTATTATGTCAATATCTATGACAAAGCGACAAACAAATTGATCTACTCCCGCGGATTCAACACCTTATTTGAGGAATGGAGAACAACCGACCAAGCCAATACGGAGACACAAGCTTGGACAAACAGTGTATCTGTTCCCTATCCCAAGAATCCAATTGTCATGGAATTGACGGCACGCAACCGGAACGACATGCAGTTTCATACCTTATTAAAAATGGACATCGATCCGACCAGTATCTTTATTGACCAGGGAAACTTAAAGGCCAATCAGGTAACTCCTATTCTAAGTAACGGAGATTCGCATGAAAAAGTCGATCTGGTCTTCTTGGCCGAAGGTTACACTGCTGCCGAACAAGATAAATTTGTAGCCGATGCCAAACGATTCATGGAAGCTTTGTTTAAGACACCCCCATACGACCAGCGCAAAAATGACTTTAACGTATGGGCTGTTGGTTGTATTTCCGAAGAATCCGGTACAGACAGTTCAGGTAAAGGAATATTTAAGAACACCGCTTTCAATACAGGCTATTACACATTCGGTATTGATCGCTATTTAACGACTCGAGACATGAAGTCAATCCGTGATGCAGTCTGGAACGTTCCAACCGACGCGATCTTTATTCTCATCAATGCCGACACCTACGGAGGCGGAGGAATGTATAACTTCTATGCCTGTGGTACAGCCGATCATCCTAAAACTCCGGTTGTTTTCACACACGAATTCGGACACAGTTTCGCCGGACTTGCCGACGAATACTTCTCCTCTGAAGTAGCCTACAACGATTTCTATAATCTGAAATATGAACCTTGGGAACCCAACATTACCACATTGGTGAATTTTGATGCCAAGTGGAAAGACTTATTACCGGCTAATACACCAGTTCCGACTCCATTAGATGATGCCCATAAAGATAAATGTGGCGTTTTTGAAGGCGGTGGTTATTTATCGAAAGGTATATATCGCCCGATGGATCACTGTATGATGCGCGACTATGCTCCTTTCTGTCCGGCATGTACAAGAGCCATTCACCGGATGATTGATTACTACTGCGACAAGAAATACTGATCCCTGCCAGATTACTTCTGGGCAGAAAAAAGGAAATCTTTTGTTTAGAGCAAGAGATTTCCTTTTTTGTTTGAAAGGGAAAGAAACTTTTCAGACACAACGCATAATTCCAAGTAAAATCCTTATCTTTGCAAGATAAAACTTTCATCCAGTAAATAAATAGAATCTTATGGCAATTTACTTAAATGATGTATCAAGAACTTTTGGTGAATACTTGCTTATTCCTGGGTTAACAACAAAAGAATGTACACCAGCGAACGTATCGCTCAAAACTCCTCTTGTTAAACACAAAGCTGGCGAAAAAGCAGCTATCGAACTTAATATCCCGTTTGTATCAGCTATCATGCAATCTGTTTCAGGTCCTGATTTGGCTATTGAATTAGCTCGAAACGGCGGTTTGTCGTTTATATTCGGTTCTCAGCCAATCGAAAGCCAGGCAGAAATGGTTCGCAAAGTAAAGAAATTCAAAGCTGGATTCGTTGTTAGTGATTCAAACCTGACACCCAACCATACCTTGAAGGATGTAATAGCGTTGATTAAAAAGACCGAGCACTCAACCATAGGTATTACGGAAGATGGAACACCTAACGGGAAATTGCTGGGTATGGTAACCAGTCGTGATTATCGGGTTGAAAAGGATGATCCTGCAACTCCGGTAAAAGACTTTATGACTCCTTTCCAGAAACTGATTGTCGGCGAATTAGGTGTAACACTGAAAGAAGCCAACCAAATCATCTGGGATCATAAATTAAATACATTGCCTATTATCGACAAGAATCAGAACTTACAATATTTCGTATTCCGTAAAGATTACGACAGCCATCACGAAAACCCCAATGAACTGTCGGGCAAAGACAAAACATTGTTAGTGGGAGCCGGTATCAATACCCGCGATTACAAAGATCGTGTTCCGGCATTGGTAGCTGCAGGAGTTGATGTAGTATGTATTGACTCTTCTGACGGTTATTCAGAATGGCAATATGATACACTTCGTTGGATCAAAGAAACTTACGGAGACAAACTGTTGGTTGGTGCCGGAAACGTAGTTGATCAGGAAGGTTTCAACTATTTGGTAGAAGCAGGAGCCGATTTCGTGAAAGTTGGTATCGGAGGAGGTTCTATTTGTATCACACGTGAGCAAAAAGGTATCGGACGCGGACAGGCTACAGCTTTGATTGATGTAGCAAGAGCACGCGATGCTTACTATGAAAAGACAGGTATTTATGTACCTATCTGTAGCGATGGTGGTTTAGTTCATGATTATCACATGGTACTGGCATTGGCAATGGGTGCAGACTTCTTGATGATGGGACGTTACTTTGCCCGCTTCGACGAATCACCTACCAAGAAATTAAAGATCGGAAACAGTTTCGTTAAAGAATACTGGGGAGAAGGTTCTAACCGTGCTAAAAACTGGCAGCGTTATGACATGGGCGGAAATGAAGCACTGAAATTTGAAGAAGGTGTCGACAGTTACGTACCTTATGCCGGAAAGATGAAAGACAACCTGGAAGTAACGTTAGGTAAAATCAAGGCTACTATGTGTAGCTGTGGTTCAATCACCATTGAACAGTTACAGAGGAGCGTTAAAATCACCTTGGTTTCTTCAACTTCAATCGTAGAAGGTGGAGCTCACGACGTTATTCTGAAAGATCAGAATTAATTCCTGATAAATATAAAAACAAGTGTATCGAACCAATTGAGAGATGGGTTTGATACACTTGTTTCTTTTTATATCAATAGGTTTTAATACAAACTGAAGTCCTGTGGTTTGATCACAAAGCCTACTCGAAGCATATTTTTATATTGATTATACTCCAATAAATTCTCACCATAACCATTATAATATTGGATAAAGAAGAACTGGTTTTCCCGTTTATTGAACTTATAACTTAATTCAAGTTGTGTATTAAACCCGAACCAGGCTTTCCTTTGAGTTATCAATGCTCCTATCTGCAAACGTTTATTACAAGTCCGATAGTTTACGGCAAATTGAAAGATGCCATTATACTTCAGGATGTCTTTATTGTTCTCTCCATCAATAATCGGAATCCAGGTTTTAAACTGTGTTTCCCAATTATCATTCAAGACCAAAGCCCACGAGAAAGTTATCTTATTCCAACTTCGAGAGTCGATACTGTCCTTTCCGTTCGATTCATGTTCCAGCATCAAATAAGCCTTTCCGATATATTTATTATGACGGATGATCAGATGTCCTAATCCGATTCCCGGATTAAAATTCAGATCACGCATCGGAAGCGATTCCCGAAACACATCCCAAAAAGCTTTCTGCGTATATTGAATGAATAAATAAGAATCGAAAGGAAGTTTACTTTTCGTCAGCCTCTGGGAAATACTCAATTGGAACTTCACATCCGAATTATGCCCCGTCGGTTTGGTACCTAAAGGAATACCGCCTGAAAAATAGTTGTCACGGAACAACGTAAAATAAGGCATCTTATCCAATTCAGCGCGCACACTATCCGCATTGTACTTCACTTTCACTTCTTCATTCTTTTCCTCTAAAATCTGTCCCCACGATAAAGACGCAAAGAAACACATGCACACAAGAATAATATATCTATTCATCTCTCTTTAACCTATCATTTTAAGGCCTCAAAGATATTAAGAATAAAATCGTCCCAGAAAATTGACGAAATGTAAAAGTATTCCATTTGTACGCGTTATTGTGCACTTTGGATTTTATTGTAAATTTGTTCTCTCAAAACAGACTAAAAGGAAAATGAAAAATCTATCAACGTATTATCAGGAACTCATACATACACTTTCCACAGAGAAAAATCAAGTAAACCGGAAAATCCATATCATCGGAACCATTCGATTACTATTGGTCATCGGAGCCTTGCTCATGTTGTATGGATTTCATCAGGAAGGCTGGTATATAATCATGGGAATTATCTTGCTTTTCGGACTACCTTTCATCGGATTGATGATCTTTCACAACCGATTATTCTTCAGACGGAAATATATCGATACCCAATCCGAACTTTTAGTTAATGAACAAAAAGGTCTCGACCTCGATTATCAGGCGTTTGATGGTGGTTCGGAATTTATCGAAGGAGAACATTCCTTCTCTTTAGACCTGGATCTGTTCGGAAACAAATCCCTTTTCCAAGCCATCAACCGAACAGTCACCGTAGAAGGGAAAAAGCGATTAGCTACTTGGCTCAAACAACCATTAGACCAGAAAAACGATATATACCAACGGCAAGAAGCCATTCAGGAATTATCCAAACAGCCGGAACAATTCCAAAGTTTCTATACCAACGGGAAAATGACACAAGAGGAAAGCAACAGCCTGTATAAGATGGAAGATCTGACCCAGGAATCATCCTTCTTCAGTCAAAGCTCATTTTGGAAAATCATGATTTGGATAATCCCTTCAGGCTGGATATTATTAGTCATCGGAAGTGTCATGGCTGGCATAGCAGAGAAATGGTTCGGAATTTATGCTGCCTTCAGTTTTGTTATTGCCTACTGGCGTGCCAAAGAAGTAAATCGGCTTTATCAGTCTGTCGACAAAATGGAGCTTATATTCAAAGGATATGCTAACCTCATCAAGTGCATTGAGGAAAGAGACTTTTCCTCGCTTTTATTGCAACAACTCAAACAGAGCTTTAAGCGCAACAACCTCTCAGCTTCCGAATCCTTGAAACAACTATCGCACCACATCGGAGCATTGAACCAACGTTTTAGTCTGGCAGGTGTTTTATTGAATCTATTTTGTTTACGGGACGTACGCCATGCCATCGCTTTGGAAAGATGGAGACTACAGCATCAATCCGATATGTTATCCTGGATAGAAACACTAGGAACCTTCGATGCTTTCTATTCGTTAGGGAACTTTGCCTTCAACCATCCGAAATATACTTATCCCGAAATAGCAGATACTTACTTCCAAATGCAAGGAAAAGGGCTCGGGCATCCGCTGATGAAACCGAATATCTGTGTAACCAATGATATTGATATTCCACAGAAACCCTGGTTCCTGATTATTACCGGAGCTAACATGGCTGGAAAAAGTACGTATCTGCGAACTATCGGAGTCAATTATTTACTGGCTTGTACCGGTTTGCCTGTCTGCGCGGAGAAACTGGTTGTTTATCCCGCTCATTTGGTAACCAGTTTGCGGACTTCAGACTCGCTGTCTGAAAATGAATCCTATTTCTTTGCGGAATTAAAACGGTTGAAAATGATCATCGACCGTTTACAAACAGGAGAAAAGCTATTCATCATCTTGGACGAAATCCTTAAAGGAACCAATTCCATCGACAAGCAAAAAGGTTCATTAGCCTTAATGAAACAATTGGTAGCCAACCAGAGCTGCGGTATTATTGCTACGCACGACCTGGTATTGGGAACTTTGGAACAAGAGTTTCCCGAACAAATCAAGAATTATTGTTTTGAAGCAGACATCCAAAATGACGAACTCAGCTTTTCCTACCAGATGCGCCCCGGAATTGCGCAGAACATGAACGCTTGCTTCTTAATGAAAAAAATGGGAATAACCGTCTGACTTGGTTATTCCCACATACTATCAGTTATTTCTTCTTCCCATATTGGGCCTTGATACTTGGCAATGCCCGTTCTATATCAGCAATTCGAGTAGCATCACTGGGATGCGTACTCATGAATTCCGGTACTTTCCCGCTGGAGCCAGCCGACATTTTCTGCCAAAAGCCAACTGCTACATCCGGATTGTAACCAGCCATCGTCATCAAAACAAGTCCCATATAGTCGGCTTCCGTCTCATGTTTTCTGGAGAATGGAAGCATGACACCATATTGGGCACCCAAACCATAAACCGTTCCCGCAACCTGTTGTACCGCGGCACTCTTATTGGATACAGCTGCATTCAGAATAGCTCCGCCATATTGTGCCACGATTTGCTGGCTCATTCGCTCATTACTATGTTTAGCTACGGCATGAGCAACTTCATGCCCTACTACAACAGCCAATTCATCATCCGAAGAAACCAGATCCATCAACCCTTCATACACAACAATCTTTCCACCCGGCATACAGAAAGCATTTACCTGATCATCTTTTACCAGATTGAATTCCCAGGCAAAATTCTTGATTTCGCTCTCGAGACCATTCTGGCGAAGATAGGTTTCTGTTGCTGCTGCAATCTTTTTCCCTACACGAGTCACCATGCTGGCATCCTTAGACGATGTAGATTTCTTAACAGTCTTCATATAATCTGAATACTGTGTCAAGCTGGCCGACAAGACCTCCTGGTCACTGACCAGCAACAATTGTTTACGCCCAGTCAGCGGAACGCTTCCGCAACCATATAACATAAACAAAACTCCCATTGATAAAATCCACTTCTTCATATGCATATTATAGATCATTTATCAGTAACTCCTTTACAAAACATACAGATTATTTACCGCCAGCCGGCAAATGTTCCAGCCAGTATTTAGCCATCGATTTACGCAAATGCAAGGTTGTTCCTTTACGTTCATAGATTCCATGGCTACGCATCGGGTAACTGATCTGTGAAAACATCTTACCATACTCTACCAACTTATCGACAAGCATCTCACAGCTTTGATAGTGTACATTGTCGTCTCCCGTTCCGTGGATTAACAACAAATTACCTTCCAATCCGTTGGCATACGTAATCGGAGAACCTTTCCGGTATCCTTCCGGATTATTCTGAGGTGTATTCATATACCGCTCCTGATAAATCGTATCATACAAGCGTTGATCAGATACGAAAGCAATGGCTATACCCGTATGGAATACCGAAGGATAACGGAACATACAATTCAACGTCTGGCTACCGCCACCGCTCCAGCCGGTAATACCGATACGACTCAAATCAATGAACGAATACTGACGGGCCAGATCCTGAATACCTCTTGCCTGATCTTCGCAAGCAAAGGTTCCGACTTCTCCATAGATACATTTACGCCATTCACGGCCTCGGGGAGCATTGGCTCCACGGTTTTCGATACTGACATAAATATATCCTTGATTTACCATATACTGATTCCATAAATCTCCACCGGACCAAACATCCTGAACCGTTGATCCTGCCGGTTCGCCATAGACCTCAATAATCACCGGATACTTTTTATTCGGATCAAAATTGGCAGGTTTGATCATGCACACATCGAGCATCAGGTTGCCACTCCTTGTCTTTACAAACTCTTTCGGACGCAAGCCCAAAGCCTGATACTGTGCTTTGGCTTCCGCATTATCTTCTATCATCCGGACCGACTTATGTCCCGGGAAAGAAACCATATCTATTACCGGAGGTGTTACTGCGTTACTGAATGTATGAACCGCCCACTTTCCTGTTGGAGACATGGAATAACTATGCTGACCGGCTTCATCCATCGGACTCTCCCGCTTTACTTCTCCTTTACCAAACAACTTGGCACTATACAGATAGCGCTGAGTAAAATTATCTGGCGAAGCGATAAAGTAAACCAGCCCTTTCTTCATATCCATACCCACTGTCGAGATATAATCAAAATCTCCGGCTGTAATTGGTTGGATATCTTTTCCATCCCGGCTCACCCGATATAAATGACGCCAACCGCTCCGTTCGCTTTCCCAGGTAAAATACTGATTCTCTTTCAGCCAACGGATATGATCGTTCGTATCAACCCAAGCCTTATCTTCGTCGGTAAAAATATGTTCCGGCTTACTGCTTCCAATTTGGGCAATCCACACTTTATTGGTATTCTGCGGACGGTTCAGCTGCTGGATAAACAATTCGTTGCTATTCGGTATAAATTCCATACGTGGAATATAGTTGTTTCTCGGATCTCCCGGAATATCAATCCAGGTTGTTGCTCCGCCATTCACCGATACATAACCCACCTTTACGGCCGAATTGGTTGTTCCAGCCTTCGGATAAGGGAAATGAAGAATTTTCGGATACAAAGAATCCACATTATTGATCATATCGAATACTCCAGTTCCTTCAGTATCACTCTGCCAATAAGCTATGTACTGACCATCCGGACTCCAACGAAAACCATCCCGGCAAGCAAACTCTTCCTCATACACCCAGTCGAATGTTCCATTGACTATGGTTTCACTGCCATCCGTTGTCAGTTGCTTAACAGACTGAGAAGCGAGATCTTCTACATAAATATTATTTTCTGACACATAAGCCACCTTGGATGCATCCGGAGAAAATTTGGCAAACATCAAAGAAGATTCCGGACGATCCTTTCCGATTTGACGGAAACTTTTATCCGACAAATCCAACACCCAATAATCGCCTCTTGTATCATATCTCCAAACCCGCTGCGTATTGGTATAAACCAAAACCTTACGATTGTCAGCACTCCAGGAAATACTTCGTACCGGAACCGGTTTACCGGTTGCCTTATCTACAAACAAAGAGGCAGGAATCAAGACTTCTCTCGCATTATCTTTCGCCCGATAAGAAACGATATCCGTACCACCCTGCTCTGCATTGGCTTCCACCCGGCTGTAATGTTCGCCATCTTTGAGCCAGCTCATCGCTCCCATTCCTTTTGTCTGAATAATCTTACCCGCAACAACATCTTCCAGATTTAATTGCACTTGCGCCTGCGATCCACCACCTAACAGCAAAAGTATCGCAGTCAACCATCCTGTCCATTTCATGATATTTATTCTTTTGTCAATTATTGTTTAATTTTATCTACCGTAAAGATAGTTCTAATTTCTTTTCAAACGATCTTTTTTCAAGTAAAATCTATATTTACTAACCATTTTCTTCCAATCAGCCTTTCTTGACAAGAAATCAGCTTTGAATCACACCATCTATCAGATAACCAAGTAAATAAAACAGATATGAATGATAATTTCGTAAACAAACCGTACGTCTTACGTCCAAAGCCTATACCATTCCAAACAAAACCAACGAAAACCGGAAATGATTCTCATTAGTTTCGTTTTTGATTCTCGTAAGTTTCTATTCCAAACACGCCGGCTTTTCATCAAAACACGCCGGCTCTTCGCAAAAAGCCGGCGTGTTTGAAGATAAAAAAGGAAGTTATCGCCTTACCTTAATATAGGTAAAGCAACAACTGCCTAACTATCCTTATTGATTATCTTACCTTATTTGATATGAAGTTTATCCTTGATAGCCTGAGGAAGAGCATCCTTGTGAACAACAATATTCATCGTCTTATACTTCACGAAGTTTTCAGAGATATACCAAGTACCTTTGTATTTATTGTCAGTTCCCCAAGAGTTCTTGATCATATAGAACTTCTTTCCTGTCTGATCTTTGGCAATACCGTAAATCTGCATACCATGATCATCAGTCGTTTCATAATTATCATAAGCTTCCTGACGCATTTCTTGCGTAATTTCCAGTTCTTTGCAAGGTTTCTCCATCATCTTTTTGATTTCGGCATCCTTTTCAGAAGTACTCAAACCTAACCAACGATCCTGGTCAGAACCACTACGTTCCATTGATTCAATATCAGGAATTACACCGATTCCATTACGAGTAAAGCCCTTTTCACTCACATCTGCACCCCAAGCAATCGTATATCCAGTATTGATTGCATTTTCAAATACCTGCATCAGTTCATCGATCGGCAAATTGTATGAAGTAGCCCAACGCCAGTTGTCTTGTACTTCAATAGCAAATTCAGAATAGAACGGATGATGTGTATAAGAAGTCAAAGAAACATAATCATCCGGATTAATTCCTAATTCAGCCGCAAAGCTTTTCGGAGTATATTCTTTTCCGTTATAAGTAAATTTCTCCGGAGCTGTACCTAAATAAGCATCAATAATTCCGTCAAATCCTTTTTTCCAAGCAGTAGAAAGTTTGCGGTTCGGATTCTTGATAATTTGATCCAAGTAAGCACGAGATGCACTTTCCAACTCATTATGAACGTGCATGTCTTCGCCGTATTGCAAACCGTTCATCACTGATTCCGGAACAATACCATAATCTTTCCATGCTTGCAACACATCTTCAAAAGAACCACCTTGTGCATAGTTCAACTCACCATGCAAACGAACGAATTTCTCAGCTTTATCCTTATAGTTTTTGCTAACAATAAACATTTCAGACAAGTCATATTCACCTTTACCCATACGCAACAATTCTGATTCCAAGAATCCCAGCGTAGAGAAACACCAACATGTACCTGTACGATTCTGATTTTTAACCGGTGTTATCTTTAATTCCTTTACCGTTGTAAACACATAGCCTTCATCTTCGGTCTTCTTTTTATCTTTAGCCGAAACGGAAGAAAGCGCAAATGCCAGCATCAATGCTGATACAAAAAATTTCTTCATGATATAATGAATATTAAATTAATACAATTTAGACAGCAAATATACAAAATTGTATGGATTATACAAGTTTATTTTTATATTTGCATATTGTGTTACAGACAAGATCATTATTCACCTTAAAACATACCAGATTATGAAAAGAAGAAATTTCATTACGAGTTCTCTTTTACTTGGAGCGGGCCTGCCTTTAGGATTAACAACAACGACCACGTCGTGTAGCGGACCTTCCTCAACAGATGCTGCCTCTTCTGCAGCTAAACAATTTACCCCTGAAGAATTGGGCATGTTTTCATTCGTTGACATTGCACCAGATGGAAAACCATTGAAAGCAGCTTTAATTGGTAATGGAGACCGTGGAACCGGCGCAGCCTGCCAGTTTTTGGAAGCCGGCCCCAATGTTTCGATCATTGCTTTGGCTGACATTTTCAAAGACAGACAAGATGCTTGTCGGAAAGTATTAAAAGAAAAGTATAACAACGACGTTCCCGACGAGAACTGTTTCTTAGGCTTCGATGCGTATAAGAAAGTATTGGCAATGCCGGAAATTGATGTTGTTCTGCTCTGTACTCCTACTCATTTCCGCCCGGAACAGTTTAAGGCTGCGGTAGAAGCCAAGAAACACATTTTCATGGAAAAGCCTTGTGCAGTTGATCCTTCCGGTATTCGTACCGTTATTGCTGCTGCAAAAGTAGCCGAAACTGCCGGTTTAACCGTTATTACCGGTAATCAGCGCCGTCATCGTCGTGATTATTGGGAAGCTTATGTAAATGTAAGAAACGGCATGATCGGTGATATCGTAGCTACTTCTGCACATTGGGATCAAGGCGCTTGGTGGAACAAGAAAAAACGTCCGGAATGGAGCGATATGGAATACTGTATCCGCAACTGGTTTAACATCAAATGGCTCAGTGGTGACCATATCTTGGACCAAGCCGTACATAATATAGACATCGTTACTTGGTTTATGGGCGAACGTCCACAATCAGCAACTGGATTCGGTGGACGTGTACGCCGTCTGACAGGAGATATTTACGATAACTTTGCCTGCGATTATACTTATGCCGGTAACAAACGAATGTTTTGTACTGCCCGTCAGATAGACGGTTGCGAAGGAAATGTTTCTGAACGTATCATCGGTACAAAAGGTGTAGCCTTACTCAGCGACAATAACACCATACACTTCGAGGATTTCCAAGGAAATACTATCTGGAAATATGATTATGATGCCAAGCCTGTCAAGAATCCATATAACCAAGAACATATTCACCTGGTAGAATCTATCCGACTGAACAAGAAAATCAACCAGGCTCTTGATTTGGCTTATTCTACCCAAGTAGCTATTCTCGGACGTGAGGCAGCTTACACAGGTAATCGAATTACATGGGATGAAATCATGGCTTCTACTCTTCGCTATGGTCCGACTGAATATAAGCTCGGTCCGTTACCTGATTATCATGAAGGAGAAGCTCCTCGTCCAGGAAAAGATCCATCTGCTCCGATGTAATGAATTAACTCACTATTGATACAAATCCCCGAGAAAAAGTCGGTCATCCTTTTTCCCGGGGACTTCTATTTTCCTGAATCTATCATAAAAACCCGTTACCGGATATTTTTATTGAGCACTTTTCGAACTACCTCTTCCGATAAACCACGACGCTCGGCGTAATCTTTCACCTGATCTTCATCAATCTTTCCAACCATAAAATATTCACTTTGCGGATGTGCCAAGTAAAAACCACTGACAGACGCAGTCGGCATCATCGCCCCGTTTTCTGTTAGCTGAATACCTATTTGAGACAGATTCAATAATTTATCCAATTCAAAGTTCAGCAATTGATCCGGCAACGAAGGATAACCAATTGCCGGACGAATACCTTGGTATTTCACCTTGAACAAATCATCTATTGTCAACTGTTCTTCAGGAGCATATCCCCAGTATTCTTTCCGTACCTTCTTATGCAAATACTCTGCCGTTGCTTCTGCCAACCGATCGGTTAATGTCTGAAGCAACATCATGCGATATGTGTCATTTTCCTGTTCAAATTTCTTCTTCAGGCTTTCGTAACCGGCACCACCAGTGACAGCAAAAGCACCGATATAATCTACCTTTCCAGCAGTTTCTGGCATAATATAATCGGCTAAAGATTTATAACCGCCTTCCCGTTTTACCTGTTGCCGTAATGTCGGTATCCGAATATCCTCCTGAATCCAAATATCATCACCTTTACGTACTGCTGGGAAAAATCCATATACCGCTTTGCAATATTCAACCTTTTCTTTTACAAGTTGGAGTAGCAAGCGTTGTGCATCCTTAAATAACTGCATAGCTTCAGCCGCCTTTGCACGGTCTTTTTCCGGGAAACCGGCCAACCACATTGCCCGACAAGAATCACATCCGTGAATCCGGGAAATCTCGTCAAACCGTCCTGTTAATTTCCAGGCTTGGAAAAAGAAGGTCCAATGAATATAAGGAATTATCTCTTGCAAAGGAATAGAAGGAAGTACATGTACGCCCAACTGATGAGGCACAACCGGTTGGTAAGCAGACCAATCCAACTGGATTGATTGGTTTCTGGCTTCCTGCAACGAAACCAATTCAGCCTGTTGATCTTCCATAGTCTCGCGTAATGCCTGATATTCTTGCTTTAAGTCCGCTACATAGGCATCATGCGTAGCTGGATTTAACAACTTGGCAGCTACCAATGGATTCTGAGAAGCATCCGATACATGGATAACTGTTCCTGCATAATGAGGAGCAATCTTAAAGGCAGTATGCAATTTAGAAGTAGTTGCACCACCCACCATAATAGGAATCTGCAATCCGGCCTTCTGCATCTCATCCACTACATGTACCATTTCATCCAAAGAAGGTGTAATCAGACCCGACAAACAAAGAATATTCGGTTTCTCTTCCTGCACCGTCTTGACAATAGTCTCAGCTGGAACCATCACTCCTAAATCGATTACCTCATAATTATTACAAGCCAAGACGATAGAAACAATATTCTTTCCGATATCATGTACATCTCCTTTTACCGTAGCAAAAACAACCTTACCAGCCTTTGCCGAAGAAACAGTTTCCTTCTCGGTCTCAATAGCCGGCTGAAGAATGGCGACTGCCTTTTTCATGGTACGAGCTGTCTTGACGACTTGAGGCAGGAACATCTTACCGGCTCCAAACAAATCACCTACTTTATTCATACCACTCATCAAAGGGCCATCAATAATAGCAACTGCCCGAGGATACTTTTGCAATGCTTCCTGCAAATCTTCTTCCAGATGCTCTCCGATTCCTTTTACCAAAGCGTATTCCAGACGATCGGCCAAAGGTAATGTCCGCCAGGCTTCCTGCTGATGATGCTCAGCGTTTCCTTGTACCTGCACATACAACTGCTGCGCATAAGCAATCAGCTCTTCTGCAGCTTCCGGTCTGCGGCACAAGATAACATCTTCCAATAAATTCCGGAACTCCGGTTCGATATCTTCATACAATACGGATGTGGAAGGATTAACAATACCCATGTCCATACCCTTTGCTATCGCATGATATAAGAATACGGCATGCATGGCTTCTCGTACGTAATTATTTCCACGGAAAGAGAATGACAGATTACTGATACCGCCACTCACTTTCGCTCCTGGAAGATTGTGTTTGATCCAGTCAACCGCCCGGATAAAATCAAGGGCATAGCGGTTATGCTCTTCCATTCCGGTGGCTATTGCCAAAACATTCGGATCAAAGATTATATCGTTCGGATTAAATCCGATACCTAAAAGCAATTGATAAGCCCGCTGGCAGACTTCTATTTTCCGTTCAAACGTATCAGCCTGTCCTTTTTCATCGAAAGCCATCACAACCGTAGCTGCTCCCAGCTGCTGGATACGACGTGCATGTTGCAAAAAGTTTTCTTCTCCTTCTTTCAAAGAGATTGAATTGACAATGCTCTTTCCCTGTACACACATCAAACCACTTTCGATAACGGCCCATTTGGATGAGTCGATCATTACCGGTACCCGGGCAATATCAGGTTCCGCAGCAATCAGATTCAGGAAAGTAACCATTTCCTTTTCTGCATCCAATAACCCGTCATCCATATTAATATCAATCACCTGAGCCCCGTCTTCCACCTGTTTCCGGGCAATACTCAAAGCTTCCTCATAATTCTTTTCCTTGATCAGGCGAAGAAACTTGCGTGAACCTGCTACGTTACAGCGTTCGCCCACATTGACAAAGTTGTTTTCCGGTTTAACTTCCAATAATTCCAATCCGGATAACCATAAACAATCCGATTGGGGAGCAGGCACATGAGGCTTGGCCCCGGCAATCAAAGCCGGATATTTTGCTATATGCGCCGGTGTCGTACCACAACAGCCACCGAGAATATTCACCAAACCTTCATCCACAAAAGGTTTCACGTGCTCGGCCATCGTTTCCGGTGTTTCATCATAACCACCCAAACTGTTTGGTAATCCCGCATTCGGATAAGCACTAATATAATAAGGAGCCACTCTTGCCAATTCTTCCAGATAAGGTTTCATATCAGCTGCTCCGAAAGAACAGTTCAACCCGACACTGACAATATGTGTATGCTGTACGGAAGCCAGAAAAGCCTTCAATGTTTGTCCGGACAATGTACGTCCGCCCTGACCAGCCAAGGTTAAGGAAAGCATGATTGGCAAATCAACCCCCTTTTCCTTCAGAACGACCTCTGCAGCTTCCAGTCCGGCTTTGGCATTTAGTGTATCAAAAGTTGTCTCGAACAAGATAATATCGACCCCGCCATCTACCAACGCTTCCACCTGTTCCTTATAAGCTGCATACAAATCCCGGTAAGTAACTGCCCGATAAGCCGGATTACTGACATCCGGACTCATAGATGCAGTCTTGTTGGTCGGTCCTACCGAGCCTGCAACAAAGATTGTCTTTTCAGGATATTCCTTCATATATGAATCCGCCAGTTCCCGTCCTAAACGAGCCGAAGCCAAATTCATTTCCCGCACGTAATCACTCATGCCATAATCTTCCATCGAAATGGCATTGGCATTAAATGTGTTTGTTGTGAAGATATCCGCTCCTGCATCCAAATACTGTCGGTGAATATCCCGAATTACATCCGGACGTGTGATACTCAACAAGTCATTGTTTCCTTTCAACATGCCAGGAAACGAAGCGAAGCGTTCTCCCCGATAGTCGGCCTCCGTCAAATGATACCCTTGGATCATTGTACCCATTCCCCCATCTAATAGAAGAATGCGTTCTTGCAGAAGATTCAAAAAGGTTTCCTTATTCATATTATATAGTCATAATTATCTTCGTTATTGGTCAAATTCTTCTTAATGCAAAAAAAGCATTGACGCCTTGTCAATGCCTGAATGCCCGAGCCATTTCCCGTTTGTCGTCTCGTTCCTTGATCGAATCCCGTTTATCATATTCTTTCTTTCCTCGGGCTATGGCAACAATCAGTTTGGCCAATCCTTTATCACTAATAAACAAACGCGTCGGAACTATGGTAAAGCCGCTAGCCTTGATAGCTCCCGCAATCTTTCGGATTTCCTTCTTCTGTAAAAGCAACTTCCGGTCCCGACGGGCATTATGGTTATTGTAAGTACCATAGAAGTATTCGGCAATATACATATTCTTTACCCACAGCTCACCTTTATCCACAATGCAGAATGTTTCTACCAAACTTGCTTTCCCTTGCCGGATTGATTTGATCTCAGTTCCGGTCAAGACAATACCTGCCGTAAACGTATCCAATAATTCATAATCGAAAGAGGCACGTTTGTTTTTTATAGAAATATTCTTTTCGAACTTTTCCTTCATAATATTCCTTTTTATTTAACGTAACCCAGGCATCAACAAGATCAATACTTTCTCTATCAAATGCGGCATAGCGATAATCAGCACGGATGCAAAAACCGTAAATTTCATCTGTGCTGCTTCTTCTATCTGCATAAAGACTGTTGAGCCTTCCCATACAATATAAAACGTATAGACGATAAAGATATATAAGAAAAAGAAATCAGGCAAAAGCATCCAGACAATATCCAACGTAAACATTAACGCCGAAGAAAAACCCACAAACATCTGGCATAACGGTAAATTCTTTTCTTTCTTGAAAAAGCCTTGCCATAACTCATTCAACAAATAGGAAGCCAAATAAAAACCACCAAAAGTAGAAACAAACGTGACAATGGCAGATTTTAATGCCTGCTCGATATCAAATTCCTGACGTGTACAGACACTGAAGAAAGCTGCTACCGTCAGAATTCCGATAAATGGATATAAATAATCACTTTGAAAAGCTTCATATCGGATAGAACCAGTCTCTCGCTCGTCTTTCTCCCGACGTTCCTGCAACATCTTCCAGGTTTTTGTCGGTTGAGAAATCATCATTATCACTAATTTTACGATTTCCTTATACATATACTCTCAATCTTTTCAATTACAAATTTAATATATTAGCTGCGTTTTGCAAATTATCCGGATATTTATCCATCAAAATTGTATAAATGTCCGAATACTTCCAACTATATACGGCGCTTTCTTCTGAAAAATACTCAGGATAAACCAATCGGAAATTCAACGAATCACCACTGACATAACCTTTTTGAATGGCATTATCAATAAACTCCTGGATATGAAAAGCCTGAGGAACTACCGTTGATGTAGTAAACACCGTATCGCCTGTCTGATAGGAAGAAGTGGAGCGAAGATATAACTGCAGACAACGTTGGCCTGTAATCTCATCCCAAACAGGTTCCTGAAGCGGATCGTATGAAATAGAAAATGAATCCTTCTGTGTCTGGTAATATTTCTTATATTCCGGATACAGGAAGAAATACCCATCCACATAAATTCCGCTCTTGATCGAGATATCCAAATAAGATTCATCCCAACGAACAGCCAATGTATCAGGCGTACTATTCAGAGGCCAACTTTTTACGGGAAGATAGTTTAATATATCAACCTGATAAAAATTGGCATCTTTGTTTTCTGATGCAGAAAAGTTCACTTTATAATCCACCAAACAGCAATCGCCATCTTCTACCTGCTGATTCTGAAACTCGGAGGAAGTAACTTGAACGTCCGAACGCAAGGAAATTACTTTTTCCGGCGTCAAACGGACAACTCCAGCCTGGGAGCCATAGATATATACGTCACCACTTTCTCCCATGCAGGACAAGAGCATCAAAGCCAAAAGAGTGAAAACCGCATATCTTATCTTGATCATAACCTACCTTTTAATCTTTTCGTTATAGGGGGCAAAGGTAATAAAAAGAAAGAAAAAAGTCGTATTGACAGAGAAAAACTCCTACCCATACGACTTTCCTATATCCTAATGAAGGACGATTACATAGATGAACTATCATCCGTTACAGCCATTTGGGCTTCTTCATAGTCCCAAGTCAGCTTATTGTTGTCTTTGTCGATCTCACTGACAAAGTTGAACTTCAGATAATAGTTTTTATTACCTTCTGCTCTCTCTATTGAATTGGCACGATCAATCACTTCTTTCAAATAATAAGCATTCAAAACAGAAGTGTTGGAAGCTCCTGTATCATCACCTTTCGCCATAGCACGCAGATACAGGTTATAATACCGTTTGCCATTGATTTCTTCCGCTTTTAATTCACGCGGATACATCATCTTGAAAGTCAATGTCTGCTTGCTTCCAAACTTTGCTGTTGAAGGGAAAATCAACCAACCACGAACATAGTTATTGAACATACTTGCCTGGAATGCACTTACCAATGGGATTTCGTTTGCCAGAATCAATGTTGTATCTGCTTCTGAAGTAATAAATGAAGCACGATATTGATCTATTACAGAAGGCTGTCCTGTCAAAGAGGCTGTCAAATAACCGGTTGTTCCCCAATTAGCATTCTCTGGAGAATTATAGTCTACATGTACACCGACAGCAACACAATCACCTTCACCATATTCTGCTGTTTCCAACTGTGGAATATACAAATAAGCACTTCCCACATCTACCATCTGCTTAAAACCGGCCTTATCATTCAAAAAGACAATTCCCGTAGCAGAAAATTCTGCCTCATTCCCACCATTTCCTAAACAGGAAGTAAACAAAGTCATGGCAGAAACCAATGCTGCCGCTAAAAAGCTTAATTTTTTCATTTCTATTTATTATTAGTTCTTATTAAAATCCAAAACGAAAACCTAATTGCAGACCGACATAAAAAGGCTTTTCTGAATGAATTGTTTCTACATCGCTTCCGTTGTCAAAATAATAATCAGCTCCTACTTCCGCATAAGCACTCAAGAAGCGGATGATCGGATAACTGACGCCTACTCTTGCATTCACAGAGAAATAAGGTTCTTTCATACGTTCTTTCTCTGTCACAGATTTCAGTTTTTCAACAGGCGAATACAAATCCGTACAAACCTTTCCCGCAACATTCAACTCCACTTGTCCGCCAGCCGAAGCATAAAACATAAATCGGTTCCATTCAGCTATCTTATACGTAACAGCAACCGGAACACCCAAGAAATGCAAACGCTGTTCCGACTCTGCCCGATAAGTCTTATTGGTTGTCCATTCCGAAACCAGATACGAATAAGACAATCCGGTCTGCAACGACCATCTGTCTGTTAAATATCGACTTGCCGAAAGACCGAAAGACAAAGGCATCTTATGTTTTACATCTGTCTTTGGAAGCTGTTCAAACGAAGAAGCATTCATCAACGACAGATATTCGTTGGTTACAGCCGAACTTCTCAACGCAAAGGCATTGACAGAACTGTTGTTTCCAGCCGAAAGACTTCCGGCTCCCATGCCGAATCCCCATTTACGTGGTTTCGGTTCAGCCTTCGTTGGCTTTTCTTCCTTCTCTACAACCGTTCTGGTCTGTACGGGTTGTACTTCTTCTATAATTTGTTCTTCAGCTTGAACAACAGGCGATGCCTCGTCGTGTTCTTCTATATTATCTTCATGACTGTCTTCCGTTACCACCTCTTTAACCGGTACTTCCGAAGAAGCCTTGACGGCCGGTACATTATTTACTCGCGCATTGACCGACAAGAGACGCGGACGCAACGAACGCTGTTTAGGTTTCTCTTCCTCTTCAGCAACAGCTTCCTGATTTTCTGTCACAGCAGCCACCCACTCTTTATCGTTCATTTGCTTCTCGGCTTCTTGCTTGACTTCCTGGGCTATTTTTACCAATTCTTCTTCCTGGCTGTTCCAAGGAATACCGAAAGATAGAACCAACAAGGCCGCCACAGCAGCCGCAGCCATCCACTGGTATTTATATTTCCGATAGAAAGGAATGGAAGGACGAGTCAAACGCTTTTCGATCGCATCCCAGTCTTCCGGTACTGTTTCCACTTCAAAGTCATATAACTTCGAACGAAACAAATCATCTATATTATCCCGATCTCCCTTCTTCATTTGTACAATTCTTTTATGCGTTTCTGCAATAGTTGCCTCGCCCGCATAAATTGTGAGCGGGATGTGCTTTCTGTAATACCCAATATCTCACTAATTTCCTTATGCGAATACCCTTCTATGGCAAACATGTTGAATACAGTCCTAAAGCCCGCAGGCAATTCCTGTATCACTTTCATCAATTCTGCAGCCGACAAATTCTCTATTGCGGAACTATCCGGCTGTATTAATTCCGCCGAGTTTTCCAAATCTGTTGATTCGCGCAAGACATCCGACTTCCGCAAATATTCCAAAGCACCATTTACGAATATCTTTCGAAGCCAGCCTTCAAACGAACCGGATCCAGTATAAGAATGAATGTTCGTAAACACCCGGACGAAACCATCCTGCAATAAATCGCGGGCAGTCTCCATATCATTGACATAGCGCAAGCACACCGCCAGCATTCTACGAGCATATTTCTCATATAACTCCCGTTGAGCCAATCGATTTTCGCTTTTGCAACCCGCTATCAGTTGTTGTTCGTCCATCCTCACACACCTTCATTCACACGTAGTTCATCCTTATTAATACAGAAACCAACATTTAGAATGATGAAATTAATTAATAAAACGCTGCATTCTTTTTAATAAAAAAGAGAACTTTTTTATCGCCGCAAAGATAAGTCCATTTATCTGAATATCCTTTTCCTTTCAATTGAAAATTTATTCCTGCTATCTTTTAATTGTTTGACAGCTGTCGAAAAGCTTTTCCATATCCGTCAAAAAGCTTTAGCACATATATGGAAAAGCTTTAGCACATCTGTCAAAAATATAAAAGGACACGAAGATTTAACTCTTTGGTCATGAATGTAAAAGTTATTTTTCGTATTTCGAGTAATAATAATACGTTTCTCTGGAAGGTTTTCCCTCCAGGTGATACCGGTTGGAAGCCGTTACTACAAACAAATATCCCTGTTCCCGATTGGACTGCACAGGCAGATACAATTCTGTTCCTCGGATACCTGTTGCCAAAATATGCTGAGGCTTGTCGGTGTTCATCGTATCAGTCAAGGAATAATAAACGGTATAAGTCAAATCTTGTTTTTCAGAAGCAGGTTTCTCCCAACTTAACTTCAGCTCTCCCTCCAAGCGTTCAACCCGGATCTCAGCAGGAGACTGCGGAAGAGAATCGCACAACCACGTCAGCGGAGGCAATAAGGCTGGATATTGATAGTAATGGTTTTTCAATTCGTCGTATATGCCTTTTTCATTCGAAAGGACATTCAGACAGCGGAAGAAGGTACAACCGGCCGTACCATAATAACGGCAGTAATCAATCTGGTCGGTAATATCCGTCAAAGCCCAGTCGGCTTCTTCTTTTTTCTCAAGCCGATATGCGCCCAAACCCGGAACAATCAGTCGGCCGTTGCTGTTCTCTACCCAATTATCCACAAATGGGAAGAAATTCTTATACAAATAATACATCATAGGAACCACCATATCTTGTTTCCCATCCTGCATCCATTGCTTCGGATCCTGGTAAACACTCTCGTAGGCAGTCCAACCCGCATTGGGAACTTCCGGAATCCGGCTGTATTTTCCCAACGGAGAACTACTTACCTGTACCCAAGGTTTAGCCGATTTCACCCAGTCATAAATCCGATGAACCATCCGGTTGATATTATCTCGGCGCCATTGATATAAATCTTTCTTCCGTCCGTATTTACGATAAACACTCTTATCTGGGAAAGAATTGGCAGATTCCGGATAGCGGATATAGTCAAAGTGAATACCGTCAATATCATAATTCGAAACAATCTCGCGCACCAACGACAAGATGTAATCAGTCGTTCCGGGAATACCGGGATCCAAATACCACTCTCCTTTGTGCTTCTTGCAGAGTTCCGGATGGCGCTTCACGACAGACTTCTTTCCTAATTTCCTGACAAACTCATCCGTACCCAACGGAAAAGTAACAAACCAAGCATGACATTCCATTCCTCGCTGATGACATTCTTTTATCACATAAGCCAATGGATCATACCCCGGAGAAACACCTTCTTTTCCGGAAAAGACATACGACATCGGTTCGATGGCAGAACGATAAGCCACATCTCCCCGCAAACGAACCTGAAAGAATACGGTATTGAAATTAGCATCCTGTAAACGATCGAGCATATCACTGACGGCCTCTTGCTGGGCTTTCCGGGAATGTTCGGAATTTGCAGCAAAACGAGGCCAATCCAAACCATAAACGGTCGTCAGCCATACCGCACGAATCTCGTATTTAGGCGAATCGGCTGCTTGCAACAGCCAGGAAACACAAAATAAAAACAGGACAACAAGTCTTTTTTTCATCCTCATCTGCTATAAAAATCGGACAAAAATACAAAATGTTGCCTGTTTCTCTTTATAAATTAGGGATAAAACCGCTCAATTAAAGCAAGGGACGAATTTATTTCATTTCGGTATAAGGAATTTTATCCATATCATTATAATCTAAATTCTCGCCGGCCATTCCCCAAATGAACATATAATTGCTGGTTCCGGCTGCTGCATGGATAGACCATTCCGGAGACATAACAGCCTGTTCGTTGGCCAACCATAACAAACGCTGCTGCTGAGGCTCACCCATCAGGTGACAAATCATATTTCCTTCCGGTACATTAAAGTAGAAATAAGCTTCAACACGGCGGCTATGCGTATGGGCAGGCATTGTATTCCATACACTACCCGGCTTCAATTCCGTCAGTCCCATTTGCAATTGACAAGGTCCTTCTTCCAACACGTTCTTTACAATCAGCTGATTGATTACCCGGTCATTACTTTCTTCCATCTTTCCGGCCGGCATGCTGTTCGCTTTCAACGAACCTTTTCGGCCATCAATCGTAATCCATTGGGTTTTATATTCCTTATGAGCCGGAGCAGAATTCAAGTAGAACTTGGCTGGTTTAGAAGGATCAACACTCTTGAACGTTACCTTTTGATTCCCACGTCCAACATACAAAGCCTCTTTAAACTTCAAAGCATATTCTTTACCATCTACCGTTACAATACCATCACCACCGATATTAATCACACCCAATTCCCGAGAATATAAGAAATAAGGAGCTTTCAACGGATCAATGGTCTCCAGAACCAATTCCTTTTGCACTGGCATAGCACCACCAAAGATCAAACGATCATACATCGAATAAGTCAAATGAATGGCATCTTCACTCAAGACTTTTTCCATCACAAACCGTTCACGAAGCTTTTCGGTCGTATACGTCTTAACATCTTCCGGATGACAAGCAGTCTGCATCCGATAATTCACTTGCGCATTGGTTGTCAACGCAGCTGTTATACCAATCATCATTGCTAAAACTTTATTTTTCATTCCTTACATTTATTATATAACTAAATTCTTATTTATTCTTACTCTCCCGGATAATACGCGTACGGTTATAAAAAGCCAAAGCCAAAGTAAACAGTACAAGGACAACAGCCCCGACAATCTTCAGGTTATAAACCAAATGAAATATCACCCAAGAGAACAGACTAGAAGCGAAATCGAGTGCTCCGCCTTGGAAACCTTCCGGAATCTTTACCGCTGCATCACCGGTCTTTGCATATACGTCTGTAGCTGCCTGCGTAAAATAAGGCGACAAATCGGTTACAAAATAAAGACCCACGATCAATGCAACCAAACCAATAATAAATGTTTTCAGCACATTCCCTTTCGTAATAGGAAGGACAACCGGGAAGAGATAAAACATTCCGGCCAGAGAAGCCAAAGGAAGGAACTGATTTTCGGGAAGAATCACCGACAGGAATAAAATAGTCGGGATCAGAAGCAGGGAAACGACCAGCGTAGTTGGATGACCAATCACCAAAGCCGGACTCATCCCTATATTCAATTCCGCACTATTCTTGAACTTACGGGCAATCATTTCACGGGTGGCATCCGATATCGGGCGCAAACCTTCAATAAACAAAGACGTAATTCGAGGAATCAGTTCCATCACTGCTCCCATTTTTATACCCAAACCCAAGATAAAAGGAATCTTATCAATGACCTGTTTCCAGTTTTCACAAGACAAAACACCGATTCCGCAACCAACAATGACACCCAAGAACAAAGGTTCACCCATGATACCAAACTTCTTCTTCATACCTTCGGCATCAATATTCAACTTATCGAAGCCTGGAATAGCATCCAATCCTTTATTAATCACTACCGCAAAAGGAACAAATCCCTGACAGAAAGGCTGGGGAATAGAAATACCTTCCATCTTGTCATAATAACGCTGAAACTGTTTGCTTGTCAAATCAGCCATGACTAACGTTATGATATAACAAACAATCGCAGCAAAGAATCCCCATCCAATATGGCCCGAGGCAAAATATACAACCGCCCCGATAAAAGCAAAATGCCAGTAATTCCATAAATCGATATTAACCGTCTTCGTCGTCCGGGTTAACAACATAATGACATTTACCAACAAGCAAACCGGAATAATAAAAGCACCCACCGAAGTATTATAAGCTACTGACGCTGCCGCCGGCCATCCCATATCAAAGATACCTAAACTCAATCCGTAGATCTCCGTTACCTTTTTCAAGGGTTCTCCCAAACTATCCGTCAGCAAAGCTGTAACCACCGACAAGCCGACAAAACCGACACCCACCAGCAGACCACTCTTTAATGCTTTTCCCAGTTTGATACCTATACAAAGTCCAAGGACTGTAAAAATGATCGGCATCATTACAGCCGCACCTAATCCTATAATATAACCAAATACCTGTTCCATTTCACTTTATACTTATCTCTAACGGAGAAGAAAGAAACTTATCATAATCTTCCAAATAGTTCACCCATTCTTCTTGCGTACTGAAACCGCTCTTACTCCATGAACTACCCCAATAATAAACCAGCGGCTTACCCGGTTTATAGTCTGAAATCATCATCACATGTCCCAATGCTCCCGGAGAAAATTGCTTTTCCTGCTCATTGAACCAGCGAACACCTTTCCATAAAGGACTCTTAGTCAACAAAGCTCCCACATGAATAACGCCATTTCCAGCATTGACCCGATCGGTAGAATCGGCATAAGCAATGATAGACAGGTCTTTTCCTATCCAAGCACCGTCCGGATTTTGTGGATGAACAACAATACCTGTTGCCAACAGACATGGTTCTGATAAATGCTGATAAGAAAGAATCGCCTTATTCAAATAAGAACCTTTGTCCAACGAAATCACTCGTGTTTCAATGACGTTCGAATCAGAAGCAACAGTTAATGGATTAAACTCCAGCCGGACTGTAAAGCGTAACGGACCATTATCCAATATCTGATATTCCCTATAACAATAAGGATAAACAAGAGAAGAGTCAACAAGTAAAGCCGAAGTTCCTCCGCCCAAAGTAGGTCCGACACTATAACAATCCATTCCATTTCCATGGTCAATATGATAAGAAATAGCTCTTCCGATACTATCCGCCTCATGATGCTTACCCGATTCCCGTAGTTCCTTCATTTGTTTTCTGGCCAATGGATCCAACTCTTTCCGGTAACGCTCTTCCAAAACCGGATAAGAGACACTTTTTGTCAGGATGTCATAACCAAAACCCCGTTCTCCACTACGCTGTAACGCAGGTCCATACGCCCGATAAGCAGCCTTATCATTTTCCCATGCAATATCATCCAACCGTTCCGGATAACATCGCCCGCAACAAATAGTGTCTGATGGAACAGGAATTCCTTTGGCAACAGTATATTCTGCTGTTCCTTTTTCCGCTATACGAACAGGAAATATTAACAAACTGTCATACGTAATCTGATAAGGTACTTGATTCCCTTCCGAATCAAGTACCACCCATGTCTTATCTTCTGCCAACATTGAACGATGTAGTTCCTTCAATGGAATCTCCACTAATTCTTCCGTTCGAGGCAGATCCAGATGATTTGTTATCGTTATAATCTGCCTATCCTTTGTTTGGGAACATCCAGTAACCAAACCCAGGATACATGCACAGATTACCAACGTATTCTTCATCCACATATCAACAAAAGGCATTTTTATCATTTAGGTTGTTTACCAATATAAGCCAAAATACCGCCATCTACATATAGTACGTGCCCATTCACAAAGTTGGAAGCATCAGATGCCAAGAAAATAGCCGGTCCCATCAAATCTTCAGGCGTTCCCCAACGAGCTGCTGGTGTCTTAGCAATAATGAATGAATCAAAAGGATGAGGCGTACCATCAGGTTGCTTTTCCCGAAGCGGAGCTGTCTGCGGAGTAGCAATATAACCCGGGCCGATACCGTTACATTGGATATTATATTCACCATATTCAGAAGCAATATTACGAGTAAGCATCTTAAGACCACCTTTAGCAGCAGCATAAGCAGAGACCGTTTCACGTCCCAGTTCACTCATCATCGAACAAATATTGATGATCTTTCCATGGCCTTTCTTGATCATCCCCGGAATGACAGCCTTCGAAACAATAAAAGGAGCATTCAAATCGACATCAATAACCTGACGGAACTCAGTAGCTGACATCTCGCACATCGGAATCCGTTTGATAATACCAGCATTATTGACTAAAATATCAATTGTACCTATTTCCTTCTCGATTTGAGCAATAAAAGCATTAACCGCCTTCTCGTCTGTCACATCACATACATATCCGTGCGCATTAATCCCCAATTCTTTGTAAGCAGCCAGACCTTTATCAACCAACTCCTGCTTAATATCGTTAAACACGATTGTTGCACCAGCTTGAGCAAAGCCCGTTGCAATTGCAAAACCAATACCATAAGAAGCACCTGTTACCAGTGCAATTTTTCCTTCTAATGAAAAGTTTACCATACGATTTATATTTTAAAGATTTGTTATTTGTTTATCTCGATATTGTCCGGGTGTAACACCAAAGTGTTCTTTAAAGCATTTACCCATATATCCCGAACTTGAGAAACCTGACTTCCAAGCAACCTCCGCAATCGTTAATTCTTTATTGCATAATAATTCTGCAGCTTTTCGGAGTTTGATTTGTAATACGAACTCATTTAAGGTCAAACCTGTTATACCTTTAATTTTCATTCCCAAACGAGTCCGTCCTATAGCTATTTCTCTACACCACATTTCTATGGAGAAATCCTTATTATCCAAATTATCTTCAATAATCCGTGTTGAGTCCTCCAACAATTGTTTATCCAACTGATTCGTAGCCAATTCAGCCGAAGACGTCTGAACTTCTTTCTTAAAGAACTCCTGATGAGCGTGTATCGTTGTCAATATATTATTACATTTCAGCAATAATAACTCCATCCTAAACGGTTTAGTTATATAATCAGCAACACCACTTTTCAGTCCTTCTATCACCTTTTCTTCATCAGTCCGAGCCGTTAATAAAATAATTGGAATATGAGCCGTATCTAAACGACTCTTTAGCTTTTGTACCATTTCTATACCGGAAAGACGGGGCATCATAACATCACTAATAATCAAATCAGGTATTACTTTTATGGCGCATTCCAAACCATCCTCTCCATCAGAAGCCGTATAAACCTCGTACATCCATGAAAATGCCTCTTTCAATAAAGACCGTAAATCTTCATTATCTTCAATCAGCAAAACTTTATAACGTTCCTCTTCTGAAGATACAGCAGTCAAGGAAACAGATGAATTCCCGTTTTCTGTCTTCTCCTCTTCCATTGGAACTATCTCCAGTCTTTCCAAACTATCTTTTTCGGTTTTCATCAAATGTACATCTCCCAAACGCAAGGTTATTTCAAAAGAAGTACCTTTATTCACCTCGCTTGTAACCGTAATATTTCCTTTATGCAATTGAATGATTTCATACGTTAATGCCAAACCAATACCACTTCCACCATTGGAATCTTCTCCGACCTGATAAAAACGATCAAAAATATGATTCTGTTCTTCCTTTGAAATGCCAATACCGGTATCTTCAACCTTTAAGACACACCATTCTTTACGTCTTTGTACGATAATCTTTATCGTACCACCTTCAGGAGTAAACTTAAAGGCATTGAATATTAAGTTATTCATCACCTTTTGCATTAGTGATTGATCCATCCAAACCCATAAAGAGTCCTCAGCCATTTCTAAAACCAGTTTAATATGGTTTATTTGTGCATGATCCGCGAATATGGTCACATAATCTTTAAGCCACGCAATTATATCTACTTTCTGTGCCTGAAATGTCATTTTCCCTTGTTCCAAACGACGGAAATCTAATATTTCATTAATCAGTTGCCGCATGAATGCTGTATGCTGCTTTAATCGCAATAGACGATTTCGTATAACATAATCTATTTCATAGTTTGACAATAACCAATCCAGTTGAGCCATGATTAAGGTCAAAGGGGTTCTTATCTCATGCGAAACTTCCGTATAGAATTTCAATTTCATTTGATTCGCCTTTTCTACTTGTAATTTTTCTTCATGTTCTCTCCGCAACGACTGTTTCAACAGACGGCGACTTCTATTAAAGCGATACAGCCCCAATAATATACAAAGAGTTATTACCACATAAATAATGTATGCATAAACAGACGCATAAAAAGGAGGACGTATAATAATAGGTAAATGAAGTTCCTTTCCGGATTTTAATTCACGAACTACCAATTCATAAGTTCCAGGACTTAATGAAGTATATGTTATCTGATGTAACCTAGTTTCCATCCATTGTTCATCCAATCCATTTAATTTATACATATACAACTCTTTCTCTGAATTTCTATAATTCGTAGAAGAAAAACTAAAAGTGATATTGTTTTGATCTTCTTGTAAATCCAAGCTTTCTAAATAAGGTATCGAAAAACGTTCTCCATCACCAGAAGAGATCGTATTATACCATTCATTGTTTATTGAAATGGAAGACCATACGAGTTCATAATCTGTATTCGGACATAATACATTTAGATTCTTAACAGCTAATAAGCCACCAACTCCACCAATAAATATAGTGCTATCCAAAGGAGATACATAAATACCACAATTATCATTCAATTGTTGCAAAGGGAATAAATGACCTAACATCCAATGACTTTTCTTATCAGACGTCAAATCTAGCCAAGTAAATCCATTCAATGATGTAATCAATAATCTATCAGGTGATATTACAGCTGCTCGTACGACTTCATCTGATAATAAATATCCATTTGCTTGATTTAACCCAACCCAATGTTTTTGGGTCGGATAATAAATATGTACTCCTGTTCCTGGTATAAGAAAAATCAAAGAATGCTCTTTCCCTTCTGTAATCCAATGAACATTACTTTTTCCCAGTTTGTCTACTATCTCTTTGGGAGTTTCTATCTGTGCCGTCTCCAAATTTATACAAACCAAATCTTTTCCTGGGACAGAAAGCCATAGTCGATGAGTACTATCTATGTAAGCGGTTCTGATAATCCCGTTTATTTGATCATTCAAAGTCGAATCCAAGACGAAACGAGAAAGAAATTGAGTATCCAGATCTAAAATAAACAAACCTCCTTGAGTAACAAGAATTAAAGAGGACTTATAAGGTAACAATTGGTTTACAATTCGTTCCCCTTCTTCTTTTAATATATTTTCACCTATATGAATTAATTCCTTGTTCTGAGTATAACAATATAATCCTTCCCTGAAAGTTGCCATATAAAGACGTTCATGTTTACGGTCGTACCACAAATCTTTTACAGACAAATTAGATAAAGGATTTCCTTTTGGTAATAAAGGATGTATTTCACCGGTTTGCCGGTCTAATACACTTACACCTCCATGTTCTGCAGCAATAAATAAATTACCTGATCCATCTTCGGCCATATTGGTAAAATGGAAACCATGTAATCCACTGTTCTTTTCTTCACTAAAGCCATAATAGGAAAATCTTTCCGAATCCGGATTATAATAGCTTATTCCTCCAAAATACGTTCCAATCCACATTCCACCTTGCCGATCTCTATAAATCGCATGGACAGATGAATTTCGTAGTGTTCCTAAAGAATTTCCTTGCAGAACAATTGGAATGGACTTTGTCAAACCTGAATCAATAACGGAGATTCCTGTATAAGTTCCAATCCAAATATTCCCATGTTCATCTTGATTGATACATCTTACATAATTTCCAACCAATGGAGTAATAGGATCATACTCTTGATAATGTTGCCACATATCACCATTAAAGACCCAAGCACCGTTGATTCCTCCAACCCAAATTCGGTTTTGATCATCCACAAATAATGTCGAGACAGAGACATTATCCAACAAACAATTCCACTTATTCTCTACATAACTATATAATCCTTGCGATGTTCCCAATAACCATTTGTCTTTCATTTTATATAAAGTCTCGGCTTTCTCATTTTCACGGCAATTTAAGCGAACTATTTCTTTAGTTTTCCCTTCAGTATAGGCATACAAAATATTTTGAGAAATATAATATACAGTATCTTTTTCAAAGTATAGATCTTTTGCAGATATATTCAGATCCGTAAATTCTTCCGTTTGCATATTCAAACGGATAATTTTATCATTAGCAAGGAAATAAAGAAGAGAGTCCTGATCTCCGCATAAAGCATGAATATTAGTATCCTCAATCTGAGGCAAATAAGTTGACAGTCTATATGATCGAACTTGTAAACCATCATATCTGTTCAAACAGTCATTTCCAAACCAAATCAAACCTTTATTATCTTGGTAGATTGATATAGCCGAAGGCGAAACCATACTTCCTGCAAAATCAATATGGCGAAAATAAAAATCTTTCGCCTGAAGAACAGACGAACAAGTTATCATTATACATAATATATAATTAAGTACACGATATTTCATGATCTCACCTGATTTATATATTTCCGGAAATCAATTCTTTGAAGAGTTGATTTCCGGAAAATTGAATTAATTATTTATTCTAAATAAAGTACACAGACTTTTATTTCAACGCATGGTCTGCCGGGACATCAATGCCATTCCAAGCCTTCAGGTTGGTCCATTCGGTATAAGGATCACTCCAGAAAGGATCAGTTGGAGGAAGTCCCAAAGCAAGTAGCCCAACTGAACAAAGATAAGCACTTCCATTGTTTATATATGACTCGGATATCTTCATCTGACTTCCAGTGAAACCAACCCGAATCCATCCTTTCGCATCAAAATTAGATGGGGATTTAAGCTGGCGTTGGATAACAGCGGTCAATGCACAACGTACTTGTGCCGGTGTAATTCCTTTTGGAAGTAGATGCAACAATGAAGCTTGTGCCAATGCATGAAAAGCTCCGAAGCGATAAACAATGGAACGACCAACAACAGGAAAAGTTCCTTCGGGAGATATAAAGCGTTCCAATTGCTCGGCATAACGAGCTAGACGCGTTTCTTGGGTTTCCAGGAAATCTGCTCCTTCAATCTGATGTTTCTTCATGATACGTAATACATCTGTTAACATCGGATGGATCACAAAACTATTATAATAGTCTTGATGAAAAGCAGGACCATCACCATAAAGAGCATCTCCTTTATACCAATCATCACGAAAACGTTTCACACCATATGTCAACCTTTCCATATCGCATTCACCTGTAAACTCCAATAAAGCAGCTTCCACCATTGAGGCGAAAAGCAACCAGTTGTTTTCCCAAGCTTTGATATTCCGGCTACGTTTCAGTTCGGTAATCATCCAAGCTTTACCTTCTTCATCAAGGTTTCCCCACAACTGCTTCGGGGCACGCAACAATCCCTGTGCCAGGAAAGCCGCATCTACTAAAGGTTGATAAGGCTCGCCGAACTCCAGATAGTCGGGAGAATTTGGATTCACACCGTTCTTCAGACCTTTCACTGCTAAATCGATGTATTTTGCTCTCAGCTTTCCTTCAGGTGTATCATCCGGGCCTAATTCCAACCACGGAGAAATTCCACAAATCAAACGTCCTACAGCTTCCAAATAGGAAAACTTCTGCCGACTTGAGTCTTTTGATTCATAAGGCATATTCTGCTTCAGAGTATTTTGGCTGAGGTTGGTCAATACCGGATCAGCAATCTGAACCATCTTCTCGACCCATACAGCACGGTCTTCGGCTCCGGTTGTCTGAGCAAAGCCTATCGACCAACCAGTCAACCAACAAATAACGGCTAATAAAATCTTCTTTACTTTCATCTTACTGCTTATTCAATACGTTTCGTAAACGAAGCAACGCTTCTACATAATAATAATCGGCATAACTCAGAGGAACATCTACTTCGCTGTTTCCCGGAAGATGGCCTGTACAGTGCATGATGGCAAAGTTTGCATTCGTCCCTGTTGTTGCCAAATAAGCAGGAGAAGTTAGTGAACGAATCTGTTGTTCGGCAAAGGTAAGACATTGCTTTCCGAAATCGTTTGGATTAAACTGACTCAATTCAATGAGGGCAGAAGCCATGATAGCTGCCGCAGAGGCATCACGCACTGTATTAGGAATATCAGGACAGTCAAAATCCCAATAAGGAATCTTATCTGCTGGCATGTTTGGATGATTCATCAAGAACTGAGCAATATGGTTAGCCTGCTCCAAATAAACCTGTTTCTTGGCTTCGCGGTACATCATTGTGTAACCATATAAAGCCCATGCCTGACCGCGTGCCCAAGCAGACTCATCAGCATATCCTTGATGAGTTTGTTTGATATGCGGCTGAGCTGTTATGGTATCGTACGATACTACGTGATAACAACTATAATCCGGGCGGAAATGATTAGCCATTGTCTTGTCAGCATGTGAAATAGCCATTTGAGTGAAGGCATTATCGCCCGTCGCACGACCTGCCCACATCAGGAATTCCAAGTTCATCATATTGTCAATGATGACCGGATACTGCCACTTCTGTTTATTGAAATCCCACGAGCGTATCAATCCTATATGTGGATTATAACGTGTGGCGAGCGAATGAGCGCCTTCTATCATGACATCTTTATACTTCGGATTACCCGTCAGACGATAGCCATTACCATAACTACAATTCAACATGAAGCCAACATCATGACTATAAGTTATTTTCTTTACTTTTTCCAACCGTTCTGTATATAATTCAGCATACTTTTTCAATTCAGGTGTCGGATTAGCTTCATATAAGTACCACAATTCACCAGGGAAAAAGCCACTGCACCACCAACTATAATCACTGACTTCCAACTTACCATCCTTCATCGATTTAGGCAGTTTTCCATCTTGATTTTCCAATTCCTTAGCCATAAGTAAGGCTTGATCGGTAGCGGTCTTCAATCCTAGTTCGATTACCGAGTCAATCGGTTCTTCTTTCGGTTGAGTCGCACATGCTGACAAGAATAATCCCGCAGCCGATAACACACATGTTGATAAAAAATTCTTCATAATCCGTTCTAATATTTATTTAATACAATCTTCAAATAAATGATCACATATATATTTCGCATATAAACGCTCTACTACTTCCGGCTTTTTATCAGCTATATTCTGCCGCTCAAAACCATCTTTCGTATATTGATATAATTCCTTCCAGCTCTCATTCCCTTTCTGATAATAGGTACACCTATAATCTGGAACCCGAACAGAAATACCATCATTATAATAACTATAAGCACAATCTTTCCACAAAGGCTCATCCGGCTGACGTAACAAATTTACAAAACTATCTCCATCTAATCCTTCTGGTATAGAAATATCACACAGATCCATCAATGTCGGATAAATATCAACAGATCCAACTATCCGATTATTCTTTATTCCAGCCTTACAACCAGGAGCTTTGATGATCAAAGTACTTGCCAATGAAGTTTCATAAACGGTATGCTTTCCCCAAACCCGGAAATCACCTAAATGCCACCCATGATCACCCCATAAAACAATTATGGTATTATCAGACAAACCTGTTTCTTCTAAGGTAGATAATATTTTGCCTATCTGCGCATCCACATAACTTACACATGCATAATAAGCATGACGCAGACGACGGGCATAAGCATCCGAAACCGATTTCTCCAATGATGCTTTCTCTTCTCCTAATTGATACCCATTTAATTCCCCACTATTATGTAATGTAGCCTTCTTGAATCCTTCCGGTATTTCACCAACAGGAGAAAGCGATATTGAATCTTCATCATATAAATCCCAATACTTTTTGGGAGCTGTAAATGGCAAATGAGGTTTAAAGAAACCCACAGCCAAACAAAATGGTTGTTTCTTTCCAGCCAGTTCTTTCAACTTTGCAACGGCTAAATTAGCGGTTAAACCATCTGGCAAACCTTCATCTTCTACTGATGCACATTCATAAGGTTTTACCTGCTTATGGCAACTCTGCCTATTCGAACCATCCGAATAACCGAAAAAGGCATTCCAGCCATTTCCCCATTTTCCTGAATCAAAAAGCATTTCATCCCAGCTATAAGGTAATTCCAGTTTCATACTTTTAGGCTCTTCATAGGCATACAAATATCCATCGGCATAGTGGCTGATTTTTCCAATACCTACCGTATAATAACCATTTCTACGAAGGTGATGAAACAGTGTTTCAGGGTTCTCTCCTTCCGGTTTATCAGAGAGGCGCAAACGACATGCTTCGTTGGACAAATCCTGACGATTAGAGGGTAATTTCCCCGTCAACATGCTAGCCCGAGATGCACCACTTGTAGGAACTTGAACATAATGATGAAAAAACAGACTACCTTCATTTGCCAAACGATCCATATTGGGTGATTTAACCTCCGAACCGTAACATCCTAACTCCCGACGAAGATCATCTACACAAATAAACAAAACATTCGGACGTTGTTTTTCTTCATTACAGCCCGTCAATATTGTACTGACCAATAAAGCGGATGAAGCCCAATTGATTATAGGAATATTTTTCATATACTGTTTCTATTCGTGTTTACAAATCTCTGATTCCTGAAAAATCATCTTCCCTTAGAATAAATTTTACTCTTTCAATTTCTCAAATGTTCCCTTTAAGCGTATGTCCTCTGAAGACGAACCGATACGGACTTCAAATTCTCCCGGTTCGACCGTCCATTCATAATGACGGTCCAATATCTGCAAATCTTCCGGGTAAAGCGTGAAAGTAACTGTTTTCGTTTCTCCCGGTTGCAAGGAAACACGTTCAAAGCCTCGTAAAACCGACTCGTAAGTAATCACTGAAGCCACTTTATCACGGATATATAGCTGAACAACCTCGTCGCCTGTTCTATCTCCTGTATTAGTCAGATCACATGATATTGTCACTGCGCTTTGCGTCTGCTTATTATCCTGTTTAATCTGTAAATTATTATAGGCAAACGATGTGTAGCTCAATCCATAACCAAACGGATAAAGAGCGCCATTAACCCGTGTATTACCCGAACCATTCGGACCAGAAAAATACTGTCCGGCATGAGATCCCGGCTTAAACGGGAAATTAAACTCGATCTGTCCAATTGTTTTCGGGAAAGTGACAGACAGTTTTCCTCCGGGATTATAAGTTCCGAACAAAGTATTGGCAATAGCCTCTCCTCCTAACTGTCCCGGAAACCAAGTTTCCAAAATAGCAGGGATATTCCGATCTGCCCAATTAATCGTAAGCGGCTGTCCATTCACCAAAACCAAGACAACCGGCTTTCCTGTAGCGTATAACGCTTCCAAAAGCTCCTGCTGTCTTCCCGGGAAACTCAATTCCGTACGCGATTTACTTTCTCCGGTACAAGTCTCATCTTCTCCCAATACGGCAATAATCACATCACAATCTGCCGCCTGCTTCACGGCCTCAGCAATACCTTGTTTCTCTTCTGCCGTCATTGGAACAGAAACGATTTCACTGTCCGGCCAGTTGGCATCGCGCGTCGTACAACCCTGTGCATAGGCAACTTCTACTTCATTCCCTACATAATTACAAATTCCATCATAAACGGTGATATTCTCTAAAGCTTGCGGTCCATAACGACTGATCATATAATTCGTTTCTTTTGCCAAAGGACCGGTTACTAATATTTTCTTCAGATGATGCTTATCCAATGGTAAGGTCTTATTCTCATTCTTCAAAAGCACAAGTGACTGTTGCTGCATATCCAAGACAAAATCCCGGTGCAAGTCTGCTCCTACTACTTTATCGGCTTGTTTCACATCTTCTACGTAAGGCGAATCAAACAAACCCAATTCGAACTTCACCCGAAGCACATCAGTAACCATCCGATCAACCGATTCCATCGAAAGTTTCCCTTCCCGGATAAGTTTACGTAAAGGCATGATATAATCTGCCGGTGGCGTAAAATGTGTCCGAACATTCATTCCGGCTTCCACCACTTGACGTACCGCCTCTTCGTATGAATCTGCTACATGATGCTTTGATTCGACAAACTCGACCGCTTCGCTGTCACTTACAACATATCCACGGAAACCATATTCCTGGCGAAGCAACTCCGTCAAGAAATAATAACTGGCGGTTACCGGAATTCCATCCCAATCATTATAACTACTCATTACGCCTTTGGGATGCGACTTTTCTATTACCCGTTTAAACGGATAAAGATAAATCTCATGTAATTCGCGCGGAGCAACATGCGGATCTGTACGGCACGCTCCATCACGGCCTCCTTTAGGTACACTATAAACGGCAAAGTGTTTCAAGGTAGAAGCAACGCCCTGATCTTGCAAACCATCCACCATGTTCCGCCCCAGTTCCGATACCAGAAAAGGATCTTCCCCGTAACATTCCAAGACTCTTCCCCACCGCGGATCACGGGCTACATCCAAAATTGGCGCATACACGTTGGTATATCCCAATGCCTTCGCCTCTTTTCCGGCTATTTCACCCGCCTGATACACCAATGCTTTATTCCAAGTGCTCCCAATACTAATAGGTGCCGGAAAAGGAGTCGCTTTCGTATGGTTTAGACCATGTATTCCTTCATTCGAGAAATCTACTGGAATTCCCAGGCGAGTTTCCTCTACAAACCAACGTTGGATCGTATTGATCGCTTCAGCATGATTACTGAAAGGATAAATTAATTCCGGCGAACGCTTACGACCACCTCCAATACCATTTAATTGTTCGTCGATATTGGCAATACCGTCTTTCCAAACCTCCGATTTCCATCGAGCCGTAGGTAAAGAATCGCGTAAAACGCGTCCATAACCATATAAAGTAGCCATCTGGCATGTCTTTTCCTCTACCGTCATCTGCCGTAGCAAATCATCGATTCTCTTATCAATCGGTTGGGTTGGATCTTCATACACATCCTTTGTTCCATTCTTATTGAAATCGATCCATTCTTTCTGATAAATCGAATCTTTTGCATGCACGGTAAAACAAAAAGATAGAGCCAACAGGCAATATTTAGTTTTCATATTCATTGTATTTATTCGTTTTTATATATTTCCTAATTTATTGATAACGTCTTTCCGTCGGGATTGAGGCGTCACTTCCAGTTTCTGTAAAACCCCATCAACATACTCTACTTCAATAGTTGTATTATGAGGAGCATGTAGTTTAAAGTAAACATCCTTATCTTTCGGCCAGCAAGGGAACAGATAAATCGTATCACCCGTAGTCTGAAGTAACATCTCTTGTAGTCCGATCATTCCCGAACCTCCCCAATTATGATCCGGCACCCAGTCATGTCCGGGTCCCCAGAAAGTAGGGAAACGACGAGGAGAATCAGCCAATTTCGACTTATTATATTCCAAAGCCTCTTCAATCATTCCCATCCTGGCAAAGAAAATACCATCCTGATGCCAGCTCATGACCATATTTTTAGGAAATGTTCCATGCTTCCATGTATTCCTGAAAAACGGAATCTCCGGAGAATCTATCGAATAACGATTAAACGGAAACAGTGGATAAAACTGCGGACATTCTACATTCTGGTATTTCTTATACGAGCGTGCTGGAAGCAACACCGTGTCTTCACCCACCTTTCCCCAAGTCAACTGAGGAAGCCGTCCCAGAAATCCTTCAAAATAAGTATATTCTTCCTTCGTCAGATAAGTCTGTCCCGTACTCAACAAAGCCTCAATGGAAGCATATAGTCCGGATAACAGATCGGCCGGATCATAAGCTCCTCGGTATGACTCGCACGAAGTAGAAGGATACAGTATTAATTTCCCGTCGGCATCCAAAGGCTTGCCGGTTCTCATTAGTGCTCTTTTCTGATAATGTTCATCAAAAAAGCGCAATGCGGCTTGAATAAACGGAATATATTCCTTGATACTTTTCCCTGTATAACGATAATATTCCAAGATCATGTACGCATGTTCTACTTGCGATTCCCAATGATATGATACATGAGGCGATGCCATCAGACCGTGTTCTACCACTTCACCATAACCTTTTGTTGCATCGGCCAATGTATCTCCAAACTGTATTTCCCTGCCCCGACTTCGTAACGAACTGTTTTCCCAGCCCCAACCGGATCCGAAATCCAAGCCGGAAGCACTGGCATATTCGCAGAACAGAGCACCTTGATGTCCAAAATGTTTTTGAGCTTTCAGCGAAGCTCCGGCCAAACCCCACTTATATAAATTGAATTGCGAATGCATTCCTTCGGTATCTCCGCTCTTTAACAAAGGCCAATATAGCAGACGTTGGTTTTGGGCAGTGAAAACATCACCACCCCAAGCCCGCCAATCCGGATCATGCTTATAACCCGAATCAACCAAGAACGGATCAAACGTATAATTTCCCCCATTGAACTTAGAAGGAAACTCTCCTTCAAAATTAGTTGCGAGTTGGTAACGCATCAACTGATAATTTCGGCCCATCTGCCACATACGAGGATCATCGTCTTTTTTCTTCGGATCAGTAATAATCCAACTACGTTTCCACAAGGCAGACCACCAATCTTTATTGCGTTTCCAATTTCCTTTTTCCTTTAATGCCTGATCATACTGTTTATTCAATCGGCTTATCCATTGGTCTGTTTCTTCTTCCTGTTCGATATAAGTAACCCATTGGAATGTATGCTTCTTTGCTGGTTTTTCACTTTTAATACACCACGCCCGATAAGGTGTTACCTGATAAATTCCAGTTTCCTGTCCAGCCTCAACAAAACCTTTACCTCCTAAGATACCACCCGTTATCCGGTTTCTGTTCTTATTCACGATCTGATCCGCATATTCCGTTAATCCTTGCTGGGCAAGCATTAAATCCGGAGATAATGTCTGGGATGGATTCTGATGATAAAACAAAACTTTATTTTCTACAAACGATACCTGATCTTTCTGCTTTATCACATCACCCGGATAGCCTTCTAAAGCAAAACAGCCAAAACGGCCTTTCTTCTTATCCAACAATAATTTGTCTTCTATTCTCCAATTCTCATAGGCAACCTTCACATCCGTCAGCATCGAAGTCTGCACATCAAACTGGATAGAATGTGTATATCGGTCTACCCATATATGAATGCAATGTTCCTTCTTTGGGCCGGCATAAATATAAACCGAGCCATCTTCCAAATTCAACATCTGGCAAAATGTCGTATCCAATGCAAAAATATCAGGTGTAAAAGAAATACGCAGACGCCCCAGCTTCAGATATTCGCCATTCTCACTCAAACTGCCACTGCGCTGGGCATAAAGCAGAATATTTCCTTTTTCTACCCACACATTACAGCCTATATCTCCACCTCCTAAAGGCATCGACGCGGAAGCATCCTTCGACTGCGATTGCCATACAACGGCATAATCGTTCCAGTCAAAAGCCGGATTGCCTGTCATTGCCTGCATACAAAAATTAGAGAACAACAAACATATACTTATGATATAAAGCCTAGCATTCATCATTTGTCTTTCAAACTATCAATATGATAATCCTTTATTCTTTGTTGATATACAAATTTAATTCAAAATATATGAATTAATCATCGAAATCCGATATGTTTCAAATCACATTTATAGGTTATCAGCTATTTTGACGTTACTTTTTGTCTTTAGCACATCCGTCGAAAAGCTTTAGCACAGTTGTCAAAAAGCTTTTCGACATATGTGCTAAAGCTTTTCGACAACTGTTGAACAATTAAAAACTAACTACATCCTATCTTATTTGATATCCCACCACAAGCGAACATCAATCTTATTATATTCGGCTTGTGCATTATAATTCTCCGTATTCATAGAAGCTTCTTTGGCAGGATAAAGGAAACGAACCGGAGTATTCTCTTTATTTAACAACATACCATTCTCACGGTCATCATCCAATACAGGCAAATCAGTTCTTCTGTATTCCGACCAGTTCTCATAAGTCTGAAGGATGTTCAGATGTAACCACTTCTGTGTAGCAATCTGTTCCAACGCTTTTGATTCGTCATAGTGGAAAGTAGAAGTATTCAACCAAGCCTGTAATGTTTCGTCAGAGACATCTCTATCAGCCAGTTCTTCGTCCACTCCGTCAGCTGTACTGTTCTTATAAAAATCATAGTACTGCTGAACTGAGAGGAGAATTCCTTTATTATAATAAGACGCTGCATCTCCAGCAATCAGGTTTCGCTGGGCAGCTTCGGCCAAACAGAAGTAAGATTCGGCAGCAGTCATCGCGATTCCGGCCGGCAAATAATAGTTCTTTCGGAAAGTTACGGTATTATAAACACCATACTTTTCATGCAATTCATTTTTATCGGCACTGTTAACCAATTTGATTGCTTCATCTGCCGAAGCCGGATAACCTATGATCTCCTGATCTGGGAAAAGACAAACGCCGTCATCATCAGCTCCCGGTTGAAAGAATACAGGTAAACGCGGATCTTGAGCTTCCTTTAACAAATTCACCATCATTTCAGGAGCATACATGTAATAACCATTCGAAATATTGTGACTTTCAGTCATGGCACGCCAAATAGCATCAGGAGCCGTTTCTTGTCCAGAAACCTTCAAATAGGCATTATCAGCATTATCGATAATCAAATCTTCGACATTCAGTTCCGACAATACTTCTTTTGCTTTCTCTGGATCTACATTCGAAATACGCATGGCATAACGTAAGCGTAATGAGTTGGCGAAGCGAAACCAGCCTTCGCAATCACCTTTATATATAACATCTTGGCGTTTAAATGTGTCATCACTTTCAGCTGTTTTGAAATATTCAGCAGCTGATTTCAAATCGGCTAACAACGTGTAATAAATGTCTTTTTGTGAATCATATTTCGGTTTAAAAATCACCGTACCTCCGTATATTGAATTCCGGGCAGTAAAAGCTTCCGAATAAGGCATATTACCAAAGAAATCGGTAGCCATAGCTGTATTATAAACCTTTAAAACCTTTCCGGCTTCGATATAGTTTTTATATCCTTCCTGTTCTTCTGCAGTCAGTGTTGAATAGATCTTATCCATTTCCGTCAATGTACTCATCCGTTCAACATAATAATTCTCCCAGCGTCCTTTATCATCCTGTATTTTCTGATAAATATTAATCCGGTCTTTTCCTTCCTGACGAGCTGTTGTCTGGATATAATTACCAATTAATCGGAACGTCAGATTATAAGCATCTGCATAATCCATTTCTACGGTTCTTTGTGCTCCTCGTGCAAACAGATATTCGATCTTAGTTTCTGTAAAAGCATCCGGATTATCATGTTTTTCATCCATGATATCAGAACAAGAAAACAGAGACATTGATATCCCTAACATCCATATATACATTGAATTTTTCATGTGCGTATTATTTTGATATTAAAAACTAGTGTTAATTGAGAAACCGAAGCTTCTTGGCGCAGGATATGTAGTATATTCAACATAACTGTACCAACTATTGGTTCCTAAAGTTGATTCCGGATTAATATTGGGAACACTTTTATAAATGAAAAACAGATTGCTTCCCACAAACGAAACATTCAGATTCTGCAATCCCAACTTCGAATAGATCTTTTCAGGAACCCGATATGACAACTTCAATTCTCTTAATTTTATATAGGTATTATCATACAAATTATCTTCCGAGCCTGTTACATTATAACGTGAGTTATAATAATCAGCAGCAGAAACGACTATATCATTCTTCGAACCATCTTCTTTCACTCCTTCAGCAATGATACCATTATGATAAATCAAACCATCTTTTGCATTAGCAGGAAGAGTTGCAGAATGACTGTCTAACAATACCTTCTGATTTGTATTGGCATCAATATAATAAGGTAAACCTCCATATTCTTCGTCACGACCAAACAATGATTCGATGCCTGAACCTGTTGATTTCAAATAATTGTTTGTGAAAGACAAAAGCTTACCGCCGAAAGATCCGTCAATATGTACACTCAAGGAAACATTCTTATATCTGAATGTATTCGTAAATCCTCCGATAAACTTAGGTGCTGCACTTCCGGCATACGTATATTCAGATTCCTGCATATAGTTTCCGTTCTTATCAACCAGCATATTTCCTTGATCATCTCTCATCCATTTACGAATAAACACACTTGGCGTTGCATAACCGGGAACAGCCTTAAACAAAGCGGCATTCCAAGGAGCAGCAATTTGTCGGTCATCCATTCCTTCAACCAATGAAATCAATTCATTATGAGTAAAACTAAAGTTCAGAATACTTTCCCATGAAAAGTCTTTCGTTTCTATGGGTGTTCCAGTAAGTTGCAATTCCACACCATAGTTTCCGATTTCTCCGGCATTCATCTTCATACCAGTAGCACCAGTTGAAGGCGTAACAGGAACGGTTATAATCTGGTTCTTTGTTCTATTGGTATAATAAGCCAAATCCAATCCCAGACGTCCATTCAAGAAACGGCTTTCCAAACCGAACTCCCAAGAATAAGTCTTTTCCGGAATTACATTGGCTGGTGGTACACTTGCATCAAACCAGTTAGTTATAGCCGAATTATCAAATGAACCATAGTTGAACGAATTATTGGTGAAATAAATACTCGGAGTTGAATTACCTACAATCGCATACGAAGCACGGACTTTTCCATAATTATACCAAGAAGGTAGTTTGAATGCATCCGTGAAAACAAAACCTAAACCAACTGAAGGATAAAAGAAGCTTCTGTTATCGGCCGGTAAGCGGGATGACCAGTCATTACGGGCTGTCAAATCCAAATATAAATAACGTTTGTAGGCCAATTGTGCCGAAGCAAATACTGCGCCCAAATATTCTCCCCGATTATAACCAGAATCTAAGCTGGCTGTTTTAGGATCACGTTTATTATTATTCGTTGAGAACATGCCGTTATACTTAAGACCTTGTGACTTCCAAGTCATTCCTGTTTCTGAAATCAATTCGGCAGAAGTACCCAAGTTTGCAGTAACGTCAAAGTCTTCAGCAAATGTCTTATTAAACATCAACAAAGCCTCGCCGTAATTCTTCTCATAATGATTATCGATTTTCTGATAACTTCCTTGCAAATTCGTCATATCGGCCGGATCTGCATATTTCACAAACATCTCCTTATTTTCCTTCTTATCACTATACCGGTCGGTTCCACCACGTAAACGCAAATTCAAACCTTCGAATAACTTTACATTGGCAGAGATAGAAGCAATAAGTCTTTCTCGTCTCCAAGTGTATTCGTTTTCGTTCTGGTTCCACAGCAAGTCTTTGATGATATTGTCTCGGTTTCCAGAACTAATGTTTGCAATTTCATCCGTCAGGAAATAACCCTCATCATTCTTATAATGATCTTTCCATAACTGCGTAATCTCATTTCTGGGCATCGGGTAATTGGAAACACGGTCAATACGGGTTGGAGGATTCTTCGTATCCGATATATTAAACGATACTGACGCATCCATTGATACCCGTTGAGAAATATCAAATTTACCCGAGAAATTAAAATTATGCTTATTCTGTTTCATGTTTTCCAAGAAACCACCCCAATTCATATTGGTATAAGAAAGACGGATATTACTCTTTTCTGTACTATTGGAAACCGAAACACTATTATTATTGGTAAATCCATCCTTAAAGATATCCCGATAATTATTAGGTTGCGGTAAGAACGGACGTTTTACGCCATCCCACCAAATAACTTCTGTTCCGTCCATCCGTGGTCCAAAACTCCGATAAGTATCACCTTTATAAATCGGTTCTCCGTTTTCATTCTTCGTAAAATAAGGAGAAGTTCCACCTCCGAACACATTCTGGAGTTCAGGCATAAAAGCTCTTTGATCATACATATATGAAGTGCTGACATTTACACCAAAGCCCTTCTTGTCTCCACCTCGTTTAGTTGTAATAACAATAACACCATTCGTGGCTCTCGAACCATACAAAGCGGCTGCGTTTGCACCTTTCAGGATAGACATCGACTCTATGTCATCGGGGTTAATATCATTTAATGCCGAACCTTGTTGTGTCTGATTTCTTCCTCGACCGGCCCAATTCGAGTCTGTATCATTAATAGGAATACCATCGACTACAATCAACGGACGTGTATTACCTTCTACAGAATTGATTCCTCGAATCTGAATCTTTGTTCCTCCAACCGCACCAGCTGCCGTCTGCATAATCTGTACACCAGCTGCCTTTCCGTATAAAGAATTAGCAACATTCTGCACAGGGACTAACTGAATATCGTCAGATTTCAGTTCGCTCATGGCATAACTTAAAGCACGTTTCTCTTTCTTGATTCCCATTGCCGTTACAACGACTTCATCAATTTGCTGAGAATCTTCTTTCAACAATACAGTTACATTTTCCTGTCCTGTATACTTAATAGTTTGCGTAGCATATCCAATATAAGAAATACTAATCTCATCTCCTACCTGGACATCTAAAGTGAAATTTCCATCCATATCGGTAATAGTACCAGACGTTGTTCCTTTGATCGCAACAGATGCTCCTACAACCGGACCCAAAGAGTCTGTAACGCGTCCCGTTAGTTTTTTCTGTTGTTGCGTAACCGATACATTTTTCATTGACTTCACTTCCACGGCATAGATTGGTATGGATGCTAACAAGCCTGCCAACATAGTAAATCCAATCGGATTAAATAAATTCTTCATAATAACATTCTATTTGAAATTCAAGTTTTTCGCAAAGGAAAAACGGGATTTCTGCATAGGATAACAGAATCAATCTTTTATCTATCAAAAACTACATGTGACAGATTTTACCATAAATCCGACAGATTTTACTATTCAAAAGGTGTTTTTATAAGAGTGATTATACTTCTGATCTGGTTAAGGTTAGCGTTGACCTTAAAAGAAACGAGAATCGAAAACGATTCTCGATGGATTCGTTTCCGATTCTCGTATGATTTAAATCAAAGAGAACTGACTTTGCTGAGCAAAGTCAGTTTCCTGATAGCATTTCTTAATTGTTTTCGGGACGCAATTTACGAACAACAGCACCAGTACGCCACATTTCGCTTTCGCGTAACTGACGAAGTTCTTCGTTCAACTTCTCACGATAATCCGGTTGTGAGTTGGAATCGATAGAACGCTGTGCTTCGTTTCCGCAAGCTACCTCGTTATACAGTTTTTCAAAGACAGGCTTAACGGCATCGTGGAACGGGCCCATCCAATCCAAAGCTCCGCGCTGAGCAGTTGTTGAACAGTTAGCATACATCCAGTCCATACCGTTTTCACCAAACAACGGCATCAACGACTGCGTCAATTCTTCTACTGTTTCATTGAATGCTTCAGAAGGTTCGTGTCCATGTTCACGTAAAGTTTCATACTGAGCCAGCAACAATCCTTGGATTGCACCCATCAATGTACCACGTTCACCGGTCAAGTCTGAATAAACTTCCTTCTTGAATGTAGTTTCAAACAGATAACCTGAACCAACACCGATACCTAAAGCGATGACACGATCCCAAGCTTTTCCTGTTGCATCCTGATAGATTGCATAGCTAGAGTTCAAACCACGTCCTTGCAAGAACATACGGCGCAAAGAAGTACCTGAACCTTTCGGAGCGATCATGATTACATCTACATCTGCAGGAGGAATAATGTTTGTACGTTCTTTATAAGTAATAGCAAAACCATGAGAGAAGTACAAAGCTTTACCAGCAGTCAGATGTTTCTTGATCATCGGCCAGCATTGAATCTGAGCTGCATCTGAAAGCAATACCTGAATAATGGTAGCCTTTTCGCAAGCTTCTTCAATACCAAACAAAGTCTCACCCGGAACCCAACCGTCGGCTACGGCTTTATCATAAGTCTTACCCGGACGCTGTCCGACAATTACATTGAAACCATTGTCGCGCAAGTTCAAGCTCTGACCCGGACCCTGTACACCATAACCGATTACTGCGATGACTTCATCTTTCAACACTTCTCTAGCCTTTTCCAAAGGAAACTCTTCGCGGGTTACTACATTTTCTTCAACACCGCCAAAATTCATTATTGCCATTTTCTTTTCTTTTTAGTTCCGGCAGCTTCCGCTGCCATTTATATTAATAATCTATTCAAATATCACTTTACTGCGTACGACTACCTCCGTACCGTTCTTTTTCACTTCAATATGGTATTCGTCCGCACCTACCTTCTCCTGATAGAAACTCAACGTATCACCATAATAGCTTTCGGCCACATAAGCCATTTCAAAGCGGCGTACACGCTTTTCTTTGAATTGCTCGAGCGGAAAAAGATCCAAAATATGCTCGATATATTTAATACTGTTTACATGACCGTTGACATCAATGTCACTGTATTTCGTTTGATATTCAGCAATCGGATTTGTTTCGGTCACCTTGATTCTTCCCGGTTTCTCGATCGGACAAGGTTTATCACAAACATAATCTACGATACTACCGCCATGCAATGTCAATAAATCAGCCGGCTTTCGTGTTTCCATACTGATCATTGCCCAAACAGAGCGGGCATAACCAATCGTCTTTCCTTCCTGATTCACCAAAGCGAAATTACGATCTGTGAATAAACGATAGACATTCTCTACCCACGTCTGGATACTGAACTTTTCATATTGATTGGGTAGCGCATCCAATTCAATTGCCAGGCGAGACAGAACCCACGTATAATGATTTTCGTTCAGCGTAGCCATTCCGAAACCTCTTTCGGAAGCATGAAACCCGGCACAATTCAACAGATGATTACCCAATACACTCATCGTCAGCTTTCCCGTAAAATCTACATGGAAAGGTTCTGCGACAAAATCGTAAGTTCCTATTTTCGAATCTTCCGTCATACAACTCTCTTCTTTTGATTCCGTTATTTTTCCTTGTGATAACGCTCTTCCCGATGAGCCAGATACTCATTTACCCGTTCGAAACAGCTGGTCGAGACAGCAATTCTTCCTGAGCGTACAAACTGAAGCACGCAATTCAAGGAACTCAATTCCTGATACAAGGATGTAATATCTTCGCTTGTACCTGTCATTTCCACGATCGAAAAGACAGGATTCACCTCTACAATATGAGCACTGTAATGACGAATTACTTTCGATGCTTCGGGATTTGACTGAAATTCCGGTGTAGATACTTTATACATCGCTATTTCCCGCTGAAAGATTTCATCATCTGTGAAATAATGCGCATGAATGACATCCATCTTCTTCTCAATCTGCTTGACAATCTTCTCGATAATATCTTGCGTAGTCCAGCAGGTAATCGTATATTTATGAACACCCCGGATCGACGAAGCCGATACATTCAAGCTTTCGATATTCAATTGCCGGCGTGTAAAAACAGCCGTAATCTGATTCAATATACCGGCAATATTCTCAGAATGTACTATAATCGTATATAATTTCTTATTTTCCATAATCTTCCTCCTCCAGCATTAACATTCCAACAGCATTTGGTTTACCGAACTTCCCGGAGGCGTCATCGGCAAAACATTTCCTTCTTCCACTACACAGACTTCCAACAGGAACGGACCATCCGTTTCCAACATCTCACGAACAGCATCACGCAGCTCTGAACGTTCAATAACTCTTCGCGAAGGAATTGAATAAGCAGCTGCAATCTGCATATAATCCGGATTCATCATCGGTGTAAAGGAATAACGACGATTGAAGAACATCGCCTGCCACTGGCGAACATTGCCCAGATAATTATTATTTAGCAAGATAATCTTAACGGGGGCTTTCTGTTCCATAACGGTTCCCAGTTCTTGCATCGTCATCTGTAAACCACCATCTCCCATGAATACACACACCGTACGGTCTGGACGGCCAAACGTTGCCCCTATTGCTGCCGGCAAACCAAAGCCCATCGTTCCCATTCCTCCGGAAGTTACAATACTTCGCTGCTGGGAAAACTTGAAATAGCGGCAGGCCATCATCTGATTCTGACCTACATCGGTTACCAATATAGCATCATTGTCGGTCGCTTCACTTACAACATGTACTACTTCTCCCATATTCAGCGGACCTTCATCCGGGAATACTTCTTTGCGTATTACCTGATTGAATTCCGTTTCTTCGTACTGCCGGAAGCTTTCAATCCATTCGCTATGTCGATTGTTCTGGATTAACTCGGTAAGTAAAGCCAGCGTTTTCTTACAATTACCTAAAACGGGAACATCTACCGGAACATTCTTTCCTAACTCAGACGGATCTATATCCAAATGTATCACTTTCGCCTGCTTGGCATAAGTTTCCAGTTTACCGGTTACCCGATCATCAAAACGCATACCGATCGCAATCAGGACATCACATTCGTTGGTCTTTACATTCGGACCTAAATTTCCGTGCATACCCAGCATACCTTTATTTAGACGATGCGTAGAAGGCAGAGCCGAAAGTCCTAACATCGTACAACCACAAGGTATATCAGCATTTTCGATAAAAGCCAGCAATTCTTGCTGCGCATTACCCAATTCAACCCCTTGTCCTACTAAAGCCAACGGTTTCTTCGCTGAATTGATCAATGCAACCGCTTCTGCTACTTCTTTATAATCGATTTCCGGATCCGGATCATAACTACGAATGAAATCTACATCAACAGGTTCATATTCCGTTAAGCCTACCTGCGCATTCTTGGCAAAGTCCAATACAACCGGACCCGGACGACCGCTCCTAGCAATATAAAAAGCCTGTGAAACTGCCCATGCCACATCTTCGGCCCGACGAATCTGATAACTCCATTTAGTAATCGGCTGCGTAACGCCTACCAAATCCACTTCCTGAAAAGCATCTGTACCTAAAAAGTTGGCACCAACCTGCCCCGCGATCATGACAATAGGCGTACTGTCTATCATCGCGTCGGCTATTCCGGTTATAGTATTCGTAGCACCCGGTCCACTTGTCACCAAGCAAACGCCCACTTCTCCAGACACACGGGCAAAACCCTGTGCAGCATGAGCCGCTCCTTGTTCATGGCGAACCAATATATGGTTTATTTTATCCAAATGATCATACAATGCATCGTAAACCGGCATAATAGCACCACCCGGATAACCAAAGATCGTCTTTACACCTTCATGCTCCAATGAGCGCATCAATGCTTCTGAACCTGTTATTGTTTCTTTCATATATTTCTATGCGATTTACTTAGTCTTCAATTATTCTTACGCCACCTTTATCTGCCGATGAAACCATCTTGCCGTATGCCTTTAAAGCTTTCGATACCTCACGCTGGCGGAATGGCGGAGTAAATGCTTTCTTTCCACGAGCTTCTTCTGCCTTCCGGCGTTCAGCCAGTTCCTCATCAGTCAGTCGTACCCGAATTGAACGGTTAGGAATATCTATTTCAATGATATCGCCGTCTTTTACCAATCCGATATTACCTCCGGCAGCTGCTTCCGGAGAAATATGACCGATCGACAAGCCTGATGTACCTCCGCTGAAACGGCCATCCGTGATCAAAGCACATTCCTTACCTAAATGACGGCTCTTGATATAGGATGTCGGATATAACATTTCCTGCATACCCGGCCCACCTTTAGGACCTTCGTAAGTAATGACTACTACATCTCCGGAAACGACCTTGCCACCCAAAATACCTTCGCAAGCAGCATCCTGAGAATCGAATACCTTGGCCGGACCTGCAAACTTCCAGATGCTTTCATCCACTCCGGCTGTTTTGACAACACAACCGTCTAACGCGATGTTCCCTTTCAGTACTGCCAGACCTCCATCCTTCGAATAAGCATGTTCGATATCACGGATACAACCCGTAGAACGATCAGTATCCAATTCCTGATAATAATTCTCCTGCGCACCCATCGTAATACAGAAGCGATTACCCGGCGCACTCTTATACTTCTTCACCGCTTCTTCCGTTACATGCGGAGACGTGATTCCAAATTGATCCACTGCTTCGGCCAAAGTCAATCCGTCAGCCCGCTTAACGGTTCCATCAATCAGTCCGGCTTTCAGCAGCTCATGTAAGATAGACAAAACACCGCCTGCCCGATTGACATCCTGTACATGGTAAACCGGTGTATTCGGCGCCACTTTGCAAAGGCAAGGTATCTTACGGGATAACATATCAATATCATCCATCGTAAAATCGGCATTCGCTTCTTGAGCAATCGCCAATAAGTGAAGAACTGTATTGGTTGAACCTCCCATGGCTATATCAAGCGACATGGCATTCAAGAAGGCTTGTCTTGTAGCTATTTGTCGAGGCAAAACGCTATCGTCACCTTCTTCATAATATTTATAAGCATTCTTGACAATCAGCTTGGCTGCATCCCGGAACAATTGTACCCGATTGGCATGAGTTGCCACAATCGAACCGTTTCCCGGCAAAGCCAAACCGATGGCTTCATTCAGGCAATTCATCGAGTTTGCCGTAAACATACCCGAACAACACCCGCAACCCGGACAAGCATGGCGTTCTACTTCTCCGATCTGTTCATCACTGACGGAAGTATCAGCCGCTTCAATCATGGCATCAATCAAATCAAGATGACGACCGTTCCATTCGCCGGCTTCCATCGGACCTCCCGATACAAAAACGGCAGGTATATTCAACCGCATGGCAGCCATTAGCATACCCGGAGTGATTTTATCACAATTGCTGATACAAACCATAGCATCTGCCTTATGAGCATTTACCATATATTCAACGCTATCAGCAATAATATCACGCGAAGGAAGAGAATACAACATTCCGTCGTGCCCCATGGCTATACCATCATCAATAGCAATGGTATTAAATTCGGCGGCAAAGCATCCCAGTTTCTCTATTTCTTCTTTCACAATCTGTCCGGCTTCATGCAAATGTACATGCCCAGGCACAAACTGAGTAAACGAATTTACAATAGCAATGATCGGTTTCCCGAACTGTTCTTTCTTCATGCCATTGGCGCACCATAAAGCACGTGCCCCTGCCATTCGGCGTCCTTCCGTACTGAAGGAACTTCTCAACGGATTCTTCATATTTGTTTCTCCTTCTTTTTGCATTCTCAAATTGCTCTATTTCTTATTCCCTTAGTAAGAAAAAAGCCTTTCCCAAAATAGAGAAAGGCTGTAAGAAATATCGTTGTCAACTTTATTCGCATCTTGCATACCTTTCTCCTTACCAACTAATGACTAGCAGGACCACGACTAAGATAATATGCAAAGAAATATTCAACATTTTTGTTCTTTTATCTTTATGTTTGTTTGACGTTGCAAATGTAGAACAATAATTCTAACAAACAAAGAATTTAAAAGAAAAATATTAGTATTTCTTTCAAATATCAATTAAAGACTAATTTCCACTTGCACTTTAACAGAAATATCCTTTATAAGACAACCAAGTATATGAATAACTCCAATCGGGAGTCAACCTCATTTATTTATAAAAAGATTTTAAGTCAACTAAATCCGTTAAATGACAAGAATTATATCGTTTCACACCTGTGGAACGATCTCTTCACCCTTGTGGAACGATCGTTCCACCTATGTGGTACGATCGTATCACCTGGGTGAAACGGTATAATTTATACCTGAAAAAGACTTAACTGTATAGGCTTTCGGAAAAACATGTAACCTTTATCCTTTTAAAAGGAAAAAGGCATTGTCAAAAAACACAGCTTAAAACGACCGGATTTTTTCTATCCATACCCCATAAAAAAACGACCTGCATCCGAAGACACAAGTCGTTTTCATTTCCAACTAAGTTATTAGCTACTCGTATTAAATTACATTCACCATCATCCTATTCTTACTTCAGGCTATTCAGAAGTTGCTCCAAGGTATATTCATCGGGGATCAATACCTGGCGCGCCTTACTTCCTTCTGATGGTCCTACGATTCCGGCTGCCTCCAGCTGATCCATCAATCGTCCCGCCCGGTTATATCCGATGGCAAACTTACGCTGGATCAGAGACGTTGAACCTTGCTGCTGGATAACAATCAATCGGGCAGCTTCGTTAAAGAACGGATCACGTTCCGAAAGATCAACAACACCTCCCAAGGATTTGTCGCCATCATTCTCGGCAACAGATTCCGGCAACAGATAGGCTGTCGGATAGGCAACCTGCTCACTGATATAATTAACGATATTCTCGACTTCAGGCGTATCAACAAAAGCACACTGGACACGAATCGTATCACTACCGGCAACAGAAATCAACATATCGCCCCGACCAATCAAACGGTTAGCGCCCGGAGCATCCAAAATAGTACGAGAGTCGATCATTGATGCCACCTTAAAGGCGATACGACTTGGAAAGTTACCTTTAATCGTACCCGTAATCACTTTCGTATCCGGTCGCTGCGTTGCCAGAATCATGTGAATACCCACGGCACGAGCCTTGGCAGCGATACGCGAAATAGGTAATTCTATCTCACGGCCGGAAGTAGCAATCAAATCGGCAAACTCATCGACAATAGCCACAATATACGGCAAGAAGCGATGTCCCTTCTCCGGATTCAAATGACGGCTGATAAACTTCGTATTGTATTCCTTGATGTTTCTGACATTAGCCAATACCAATAATTTATAACGGTTTTCCATTTCGACAACCAACGAGTTCAGCGTTGCCACAGCATCAGCCGGTTCTGTTACAATCGGATGATCTGTATTCGGCAGTTTCGCCAAGTAATGCCGTTCGATCTTCGAATAGATACTAAACTCAACCATCTTCGGATCGACCATAACAAACTTCAATTCTGCCGGATGCTTCTTATATAACAGAGAAGTTATGATCGCATTCAAACCGACAGACTTACCTTGTCCGGTCGCACCTGCTACGAGTAAGTGCGGAGTCTTGCAGAGATCGAACATATACACTTCGTTTGTAATGGTCTTTCCCATGGCTACCGGCAACTCATACTTGCATTCCTGGAACTTCTTCGAAGCAATAACCGACTGCATTGATACCGTCTGCGGATTCTTGTTCGGTACTTCAATACCGATTGTTCCCTTACCCGGAATCGGGGCAATAATACGAATATTCAACGCCGCCAGCTTCAACGCGATATCATCTTCCAGCGTTTTGATCTTGGCGATACGGATTCCGGCTTCCGGAATAATCTCATACAAAGTGACCGTTGGTCCGACTGTTGCCTTGATAGAAGCAATCTTGATGTTGAATTCTTCCAATGCCTGCTTAATCTGCTGTTGGTTCTCATTCAAATCATCCATGCTGACTTCGTGAACACCTGTATCGTGCGGATCAAGCAACCCTAAAGTTGGGAACACATATTGTGATAAATCCAGACGAGGATCGTAGTCACCCAAAGCCTTACCCGAATAATCGGCATCATCGTCAGGAGCCATTTCAACCGAAAATTCCGGATCTTCAGAAACCAGCTCACGTGGTTCTTCTTCCACTTCGTCTACATTATTATATACATACTCCGGCTTTTCATCCGCTTCTACCTCAACAACAGCAGAGGCAGTTTCCTGTTCAGCCTTTTCAATTTCCATTTCCGTATCGAACACATATTCGGGCGAAGGTTGTTCAACATCCATTACTGGCGAAGACTCCTCTTCTTCTACCACTGACTTTTCAGGCGCAGGCTCTGTTACCACCGGTTGTTTCTTACGCTTCCAGTGAATATTTCCAATCCAAGAAAAAGAGAATGCCCGTTGCAAAAAAGGAATCGTCCGTTTGCTGGAGAAAATCGCAATAATCAGGAAAAAGCCCACCAACAGCAGGAATGTTCCCGGAATACCAATATTGTTCTTTAAGATTTCCGTCGTGTAATATCCATGCTGGCCACCTAAATAAATAAAAGTATCTTCATAACCGCTGATAAAGAAAAAGGCAAAGAACCACGAACCCCAAATCAATGTTGCCAAACAGAAAATGAATCGCTTGAGCAAAGAGATCTGTTTAATGTTCATCAGCTTAGCTCCAACCGAACCCAAGAAGAACAGAATCATAAAAGAAGAAATACCAAACCAACGATTCATCAACAGATCTGCCAGGAAAGCACCTCGCACACCGGTCCAGTTTTCTACCGAACCCTGATTAGTCAACAAATCCGTTACCGGGACATTCTCAATCTTACTCTGATCGGCTGCGCCTGTAAAGAAGAAAGATATCAGTGCCAGTCCGATATAAATCGTCACAATCGCACAAACCAAGCCCGTGATAAACCGGGTTCTTTCATTCGTAAAGAAAGCCTTGAACAATGCCCAATAACTAGGCTTCGTATCATCTATCTTTTTATTTATTGTCTTTTTCGCCATATCTATTTATTCGATTTTTGTTTTGCAAACTTACGTAAAATATCCTTATTAATTAATGCATCGGCAATTTTTTAAGAAACAAATAATATTACTAACTTTGCAAATCGAAAAAGCAGACTCGATTTTACTGAATCAAGTAGGCGTTTATTTTCAAGATCTGCATAATAATCAAGATATTTCTGAGGCGATGAAAAAAGAGAACAATCCTGTATATGACCGGAACACGTTGGAGTTCGTAACAGTAGCTCTCGAATATTGCACATTTGTTGAAAGTGCCAACCGTTCGGAACTGCTAGACTTTGTTGACAAAGCGACCAAGATATTGCCGTTGCTTTACCTGAAAGCCTCACTGCTTCCTGCAATCGAGCCGGATGAATTATTCGAACCGGAGATGAGTGTCACCGAAGAGATGTACGAATCTGTCCGTTCCAGCATTGCAGCTTTGTTGGAAGACAAAGACTCTTATCTGGATACTTTCCATCCGGATATGGCTTATAGTGAAACACCGATCATTGCTTTTATCTCTGAGAATCTGGCTGACGTATATCAGGATGTGGGCAACTTCGTTTCACTGTTCCGCCAAGGTAATGAATTCGTGATGCGCGAAACCATTGGTCTGTGTTATCAGAACTTCTCCAACTATTGGGGACAACCGTTGCTGAATGCTTTGAAAGCCTTACATCATCTGCGTTATGCCGATGAGAGTTTGAACGAATTAAAAGAAAGTGAATGATTGAGAAATATGTAAATAAGATTACCAAAGAGGAAATCGCCTTATTACCCATTGAGGAATTCAAAGGGAGAATCATCACGCTGCTCACCGAAAAAGATGCAGACAAAGCGGTTGATTATCTTTCTCAATTTCCGATGATAGGTTTTGACACGGAGACACGTCCCAGTTTCAAAAAAGGACAGCACTTCAAAGTATCGCTGGTCCAATTATCTACCGACGACACGTGTTTCCTGTTTCGGTTGAATTATATGGGATTTCCCGAATCACTCGAACATCTGTTGGGCAATGCCAATATACTTAAAGTAGGTCTGTCGCTTCGGGATGACTTCGGAGCCATGCGTAAACGGATCGAGATTGAACCGCAAAACTTCCTCGATTTACAAGTTTTCGTAAAGCAATTCGGCATAGAAGAGGCCAGCTTACAGAAGATATATGCCATCCTCTTCCAGAAGAAAATATCCAAAGGACAACGACTGTCGAACTGGGAAGCCGATGTATTGACTTCGTCCCAGCAAAAATATGCCGCCTTAGACGCATGGGCGTGCCTGCAAATTTATAAACAACTGAATAATCAAGCATAATGAGTTACAGTAAAGTATTTCTGAAACCCAAGAAGGAAGAATCTTTGTTACGTTTCCATCCGTGGGTATTTTCCGGAGCCATCCAACGCATTGAAGGAAAACCGGAAGAAGGAGACTTGGTCGAAGTATATGGTGCCAACCAGCAGTTCCTGGCAGTAGGACATTACCAGATCGGAAGCATCGCCGTACGGGTATTGTCGTTTACCCAACGAGAGATTGATCATACATTCTGGGTGGAAAGAATCCGTTCTGCCTATCAATTACGTTGTATTTTGGGATTAGCCAATACTCCCAACAACAATACATACCGATTGGTACACGGAGAAGGCGACAGTCTGCCCGGATTGGTAATAGACATGTATGCACATACCGCTGTCATGCAGGCACATTCAGTAGGAATGCACAAATACCGACTTGAGATTGCCGAAGCATTGAAAGAAGTATTGGGCGATACGCTACAGAATATCTACTACAAATCGGAGACAACATTGCCTTACAAAGCAGACCTCAACAGTGAAAACGGATATATCTACGGACATGATGTAGAAGATATCGCGTTGGAAAACGGATTGAAGTTTTGCGTAGACTGGCAAAAAGGACAAAAAACCGGTTTCTTTGTTGACCAACGGGAAAACCGTTCTTTACTGGAACATTACTCTAAAGGCAGGTCTGTCTTGAATATGTTCTGCTATACCGGTGGATTTTCTTTTTATGCCATGCGAGGCGGAGCCAAGTTAGTACATTCTGTTGACAGCTCGGCCAAAGCCATTTCGTTGACAAACCGAAATGTAGAGTTAAACTTTCCCGGAGATCCCCGACATCAGGCATTTGCAGAAGATGCATTCAAATACCTGGAACGGATGGGAAATAATTACGACTTGATCATCCTTGATCCTCCGGCTTTTGCCAAGCATAAGAATGTTTTGCGCAATGCCCTGCAAGGATACCGCAAGCTGAATGCCATAGCTTTCGAGAAGATTCAGCCGGGAGGTATTTTATTCACGTTTTCTTGCTCTCAGGTTGTCAGCAAAGAGAATTTCAGACTGGCTGTTTTCAGCGCTGCAGCCCAAGCCGGAAGAAATGTCCGCATCCTGCATCAATTGACACAACCGGCCGATCATCCGGTCAATATCTATCATCCGGAAGGAGAATATCTGAAAGGATTGGTTCTATATGTAGAATAATCCGAATCCATATGTTTAATTCAATCTATTTAAAATGGAAAAACAAATAGATGAAGAAGCATTAAAACAGAAGGTACAAAAATACATTGTAACCATCTCTTGTCTGATTCTGATAGGTAAATTTATCGCCTATCACATCACACAGTCTGTAGGAGTCCTGACGGATGCCTTGGAAAGTATTGTCAATGTCGTTGCCGGATTTATCAGTTTAGGCAGTCTGCGCTGGAGTGCTCTGCCGAAAGACGGACATCATCCATTCGGACATGGGAAAATAGAACTGATATCCGCTTCTATAGAAGGTATACTTATCAGTATTGCCGGTGCCATGATCATTTACGAAGGTATCATGCGTCTGTTCTCACCCGTAGAAGTTATGCACTTGGATATCGGTATCTACATTGTTGCTTTCTCCGGATTGCTTAATTATCTGATGGGATGGTATAGTATCCGTATTGGGAAACGCTATAACTCCATGGCCTTGATTGCCGGAGGAAAGCATTTACAATCCGATACCTACTCAACCATCGGTCTGGTAGCAGGTCTTGTTGTACTCTATTTAACCCAAATTGTTTGGATTGATAGTTTACTGGCGTTATTGTTCGGAGGCTTAATTGCTGGAACCGGAATATCCATTCTGCGCAAAACAATTGCCAACCTGCTGGATGCAGCCGACGAACAGTTATTAAATGATCTCGTCCAAACACTGAACGAAAAGCGTCCACCGGAATGGATTGACATACATAATACACGCATCATCAAGTCTGGAAGTTATCTGTATATTGACTGCGATTTGACGATACCCTGGTATTATACCATCGAAGAAGGTCATCAGGAAGCAGCTAAACTGCAAGATCTTCTACGTGACAAATATGCAAATAAGGTACAGCTAACTATCCATTTGGATCCGTGTAATATCTTTGACAAGCTGAAATGTAATACGTGTGCACTCCAACACTGCAAGTATAGACGCGAAGCATTTACAGAACAAGAAATCATCAGTCTGACCAGTTTCACCGGAGCTGGAGGAGAAGTCTGATTAAAATAAACGAAGATCAAAAACAAAAGAAACGGGAATCGGAATCGATTCCCGTTTCTTTTGTTTTTTACCTCAATATAGAATCATTATTACAAATAAAAAAGAGAACCCAAATCTTTTGGATTCTCTTCCTGATTCTGCTTTGTTGCGGAGGCCTGATTCGAACAGACGACCTTTGGGTTATGAGCCCAACGAGCTACCACTGCTCCACTCCGCGATCTAGTTTAATCATTATTTGAATGATTTCGGGTGCAAAGGTAAGACAATTTTTACAAAGAACAAATTTTTCGCAAGTTTTTTTATCCGACTTGTTATTATATGATTCTTTTTAAGTACTTTTGCGCACAAATCTATTTAAAATGTGCAATACGTTATGCCGATGACAGTTTCAAAAACGAGGGAAATGTTAATCGATGTGGCCAGACAACTGTTTGCCCGCATGGGGGTTGATAACACCACAATGAATGATATTGCACTGGCTTCCAAAAAAGGACGCCGGACATTATATACCTATTTCAAAAGCAAAAACGAGATCTATCTGGCTGTAGTTGAATCAGAACTTAACCGCTTGCATAAGATGTTGTGTGACGTTGCCGAAAAGGATTTACCTGCCGACGAAAAACTGATGACCTTCATATATGCCCGCCTGGATGCAGTAAAAGCATTGGTTTTCCGTAACGGTACATTACGAGCTACCTTTTTCCGAGATATTTGGCGTGTAGAAAAAGTCCGCAAAAGTTTTGATATGCGCGAAATTGAAATTCTGAAAAGCATACTCGACGACGGCGTGAAAGAAGGTATATTTTCTATGCCCGACACCGATATTACTGCGTTGGTTTTACACCATGCCCTAAAGGGATTGGAAGTACCCTATATCCGAGGTATCATGGGCGATAATATCAGCCAACGCATCAAACGTAGAGACAATGTAGTGAATTTAATATTCAATGGTATTAAGATAAAGAAATAATCAAGAGACGATGTATATTAATGCGACAGGTTTTTATATACCCGAAACGCGGGTAGATAACCAACATTTTTTGGAGTTGAATGGCCTAACCAGCGAATGGATCGAACAACGTACAGGAATCCGTACCCGTTCAATCGCTAAACCGGAAGAAAATATTAACACCATGAGTATGGAAGCTCTTCGGAATGCCCTGCCTCAATTACCTTACGACATTACAGAGGTAGATCTTATCATCTCCGCTTCCTATTCACCTTATGATACAGTTGCTACGGCAGCCCATAACGCTCAGTTCGAATTTAACATCACAAATGCGAAAGCTTTGTATCTATCTTCTGCTTGTTCTTCATTCATCAATGCGCTAGAAGTAGTAGAAGGTTATTTTGCTATGGGGAAAGCCAGCAAGGCCCTCATCTTAGGAGCTGATAAAAACTCGGCTTATTGGAACGAGACTGATCCGAAAGCCGGACATCTATGGGGAGACGCCGCTGCTGCTTTCTTTTTATCCAAAGAACGAATTACAGAAAAAGATGCCGAAGTCATCGAAGTATATACACAGGGATTAGGTTATTTACCGAAAGCTCCCGAAGCAGTACATTTACGTCCGCGTGACGGTGGTATTATGATGCCAGAAGGACGTGATGTATTCATGCAGGCTTGTACCTATATGCCTAAGAACGTATTGTCTCTGCTGGAAAAGAACGGATATACATTAGATGACCTGAGTTACTTCATCGGTCACCAGGCAAACATGCGTATCATGGCTAATATTGCCAAACAACTGAACTTGCCGGAAGAAAAATTCTTACACAACATTGAAGAATTAGGAAACACCGGATCTGTCAGTTCAGCCTTAGTGTATGCACAAAATGCACATAAGTTCAAGAAAAACGACCTAATAGCCTTGACCGTCTTTGGCGGAGGTTATTCAACAGGTGCTTGTTTGATTAAATGTTAATCTTTAAAAGAGAAAAAAAATATGAAACTATTGGAAGGTAAAGTAGCCGTTATTACAGGTGCTGCCCGTGGTATCGGTAAAGCTGTTGCTTTAAAATTTGCTTCTGAAGGAGCAAACATTGCATTCACCGATTTGGTAATCGATGAGAATGGTCTGGCAACACAGAAAGAATTGGAAGCATTAGGCGTAAAAGCTAAAGGATATGCATCCAATGCTGCCAACTTCGAAGAAACACATCAGGTTGTAGCAGAAATCGTAAAAGATTTCGGACGTATTGATGTTTTGGTAAACAATGCTGGTATTACCAAAGACGGTCTGATGATGCGTATGAGTGAAGGACAGTGGGATGCCGTACTGAATGTCAATTTGAAATCAGCATTCAACTTTATCCATGCTTGTACTCCTATCATGATGAAGCAGCGTTCAGGTAGTATTATCAACATGGCTTCTGTAGTAGGTGTACACGGAAATGCCGGACAATGTAACTATTCTGCTTCTAAAGCCGGTATGATTGGTTTGGCTAAATCTATCGCACAAGAATTAGGTTCTCGTGGTATTCGTGCCAATGCAATTGCTCCGGGCTTTATCATTACAGACATGACAGCAGCTTTGTCTGAAGAAATCCGTCAGGAATGGTGCAAGAAGATTCCTTTGCGTCGTGGCGGTACTCCGGAAGATGTTGCCAACATCGCTACTTTCCTGGCTTCTGATATGTCATCTTACGTATCAGGTCAAGTTATTCAGGTTGATGGTGGTATGAATATGTAAAACCCAATTGGTAATGGACAATTGATTTCTGGACATTTTTCAGATCAATTGTCCATTATCAATTATTAATAGTCAATAGATTTGGAAGTCATCTACGAAGACAATCACATCATAGCAGTCAACAAAACCTGCCGGGAAATCGTACAAGGCGACAAGACTGGAGATACTCCGCTCTCTGACCTGTTGAAAGACTGGTTGAAGAAAAAGTATAACAAACCGGGGAATGTATTCGTCGGTGTTACCCATCGCTTGGATCGTCCGGTAAGTGGTGTCGTTATTTTTGCCAAGACCAGCAAGGCGTTGACTCGTTTGAATGAGATGTTCCGTACAGGAGCCGTTAAGAAAACCTATTGGGCTATCGTAAAGAATCGTCCGCCTAAAGAAGAAGATGAACTGGTAAACTGGTTAGTCCGAAACGAGAAGCAGAACAAAAGTTATGCTTATGACACGGAGCGTCCTAACGCAAAGAAAGCGGTTCTGCACTATCGGCTGCTGGCACATTCCGATAAATACTATCTCCTGGAAATTGATTTAAAAACCGGTCGCCATCATCAGATACGATGTCAGCTGGCCAAAATGGGATGTCCGATCAAAGGAGACCTTAAATACGGCTTCGATCGTTCTAATCCTGATGGCGGTATCAGTTTACATGCCCACAGTGCCTCATTTATCCATCCGGTATCAAAAGAAGCTATCGAAATCATTGCTCCCGTACCATCCGACAACTTATGGAAGGCTATTACGGAAGGGGTATAAAATCAGCTTTTCCTTTTTATCGGAAATCTATAATAAACAACATGTTGCATTTTCTTTTAAAAGCAACGGGAATCAAAAACAGTTCTCGTTACAATTGTTTTTGATTCCCGTTAGTTTTAAATATGAAGCCTACGACTTTGGAACAAATGTTCAAATAATCATCCTCCAGCTTAGACCAGTCATTTTTCTCTCTCTTATTGCTCCATCAAATACCGCTTAAAGGCGTCAAAATCTTTTGTCAATTGGATGCTTTGTTTCTCTCCTTTCATGAAGTGTTGTAGTTTCTCGGGAATAGGAATATCGCTTTCCAAGATGTTATCGACAGTTCCCTTGAATTTGGCTGGATGTGCGGTTTCCAAGAATACACCACAAGCGTCTTCCGGTAAATAATCCTTCAAGGCTTGGAAGCCACAGGCACCATGCGGATCCAGCAAATAGCCTGTTTGCTGATAGGTATTCCGAATCGTTTCGGCTATTTTATCGTCGGTATAATGAGCCCCTGATATATGTTTGCAGACTTCTGCATGTACATCTTCGCTCCCTTCATATAGGGCCAAGATACGAGCAAAATTACTGGGGGCTCCGACATCCATGGCATTAGCAATGGTCTGTACCGAAGGCCGTGGCGTATAAATACCGGTATTCAAATATTCCCAAAAGACATCGTTCCGGTTATTCGCCGCAATAAAATGCTGAATCGGTAATCCCATGCGTTGAGCAAACAAACCGGCGGTTATATTCCCAAAGTTTCCACTCGGGACACAACATACTAAATGATCAGCTTTCCCTAATTTATCCAACTGCGCGTAAGCATGGAAATAATAGAATGACTGCGGCAGGAAACGCGCCACGTTGATAGAATTGGCAGAAGTCAGCTTTAGATGTGCATTCAGATCTTCATCCATGAAAGCCGATTTCACCAAAGCCTGGCAGTCATCGAAAGTACCGTCTATCTCCAAAGCGGTTATATTCTGTCCTAAAGTAGTAAACTGGCATTCCTGTATCGGACTAACCTTTCCTTTCGGATATAAGACATAGACATGGATTCCTTCCACCCCTAAGAAACCGTTTGCTACGGCACTACCCGTATCTCCGGAAGTAGCTACCAGCACATTTACTTGCTTCAGTCCTTCTTTCCGGATAAAATATCCCAGCAATCGTGCCATAAACCGGGCACCAACATCTTTGAATGCCAATGTCGGACCGTGGAAAAGCTCCAGACTATAAATATTTTCCGTTACGTTTACTACCGGCGTGTCAAAAGACAATGTATCACAAACAATCTGCCGAAGTGTATCCTTCTCAATATCCTCTCCAAAGAAAGCCTGCGCCACTGTACAAGCGATTTCCTGAAAAGAAAGATGCTTCATGTTTTGGATAAAGGATTGATCCAACGACGGGATACGTTCCGGCATATACAAGCCTTTGTCACCTGCCAACCCTTTCACTACGGCTTCTTCCAACGATGCCATCGGCGCTTGCCGATTCGTACTATAGTATTTCATAATCACTTCTCTGATTTAATTAACAGTTTGATAAATTCATCTTTTTCCAGCAATCCGTATTTTCCACCTTCGACAGAAAACTCATCGAATACTGTTACCGAATCCGGTTCATCCCCGGGACGATAGATCAGGAAAGGTACCGGAACATTCGTATGTGTCCGGATAGAACACGGTGTCGGATGGTCAGGCAGAACTGCAATAGCAACCGGTTCCTCCCATGTTTGCAAAGCCTGAAGCACCGAACCAACAATGCGATGGTCCAGATCTTCGATAGTTTGTATTTTCAAACGAACATCACCTTCGTGTCCGGCCTCATCACTAGCTTCCACATGCAAATAAACCAGATCATCCGTCTTTAAGGCTTCCAAAACTGCAGTCGCCTTTCCTTCATAATTGGTATCATACAATCCGGTAGCACCTTCTACTTGAATGACTTTCATTCCGGCATAAACACCGATTCCCCGTATCAGATCGACCGCCGATATAACAGAACTCTTCTGAATGCCATATAGTGACTTTAATGTCTGCATTGCTGGACGCACTCCCGGAGACCACGGCCATATACTGTTAGCCGGATCATGTCCTTCCTGAATTCGCTTTATATTTACAGGGTGATCCTTCAAGACTTCTTGCGACCGTTCGATTAACTGATTCAGCAGAGTCGCAGTTTCTTTGGCTTCACTTACTTCAGCCCGGATTAGATTCGGACGATAAGGTTGTAAAGGAATATCATGAGGTGGCGTACAAACCAATCGCTTGTTGCCCCCCTTTATCACCAACAAATGTCGATAAGATACACCTGTATAAAATCGAATCCGTTCTGATCCTAATTCAGCATTCAGAGTTTGTATCAAGAGATCTGCTTCTTCCGTTTTGATATGTCCGGCCGAATGGTTTTTCAACAAGTCACCTTCCAAACAAACCAAATTACAACGCATAGCCATATCACCGGGTTGCAGTTCAACGCCCATACTGGCTGCTTCCAAAACACCCCTTCCTTCATAAACAGTTGGCAAATCATAGCCCAAAACAGCCATATTAGCCACTTCACTACCCGGATGGAAACCTTCTGCAACTGTTTTCAATCGGCCGGTAACTCCTAAACGAGCTAACATGTCCATTGCTGGTGTATCAGCATATTGCAACGGAGTTTTCCCACCCAATTCAGCTATCGGCTCATCGGCCATTCCGTCTCCTAAAATGATGAGTGTTTTCATAAGCAGTCCTATTGTATTAACTTGAAATCAGCGAATATTCGCAATTGAAATAATATCAGCAAAGACACCTGCAGCTGTCACATCTGCACCCGCTCCATAACCTTTAATAATCATCGGGTAATCATGATAGCGTTCGGTTGAAATCATAATGATGTTATTGCTTCCTTCCAATTCATAAAACGGATGATGACTATCAAATGCCTGTAAACCTACCTGACAAACGCCATCTTCCATTTTGGCAACAAAACGTAAACGTTTATGTTCTTCTTCCAAACGTCTTCTTTTTTCTTCAAATTCCAAATCCATTTGTGGAATATTCTTCCAGAAATCATCCAAAGACCCTTGGAAATAAGAATCAGGAATAAAGAGTTCTTTCTTTACATCCGCCTGTTCCACCTGATATCCTGCTTCACGAGCTAAGATAACTAATTTACGAATGACATCCTTTCCACTTAAGTCTATACGAGGATCTGGCTCAGCATACCCTGCATCCATCGCCATTCGTATTACCTGACTTAACGGGATTTCCGGACTGATCGTATTGAATATGAAATTTAAGGTGCCCGAAAGCACGGCTTCCAACTTCAAGATATGATCTCCGCTGTTACGAAGATCGTTCATTGTATTAATAATAGGTAAACCAGCTCCTACATTGGTTTCAAACAAAAATTTGATTCCCCGATGACGGGCTGTTTCCTTTAATAATTGATAATTCTCATAAGAAGAAGAAGCGGCCTCTTTATTTGCAGCCACAACAGATACGTTTCCGTTCATCAAACGGGCATAAAGTGCGGCCACATCCGGACTAGCCGTGCAGTCCACAAATACGGAATTGAAAATATTCATCTTCAAGACCTGTTCGCATAACGTTTCCGGCGTACTGTCCATTCCATTAGTTTCCAGTTCTTCCCGGTAATTATCCAAGTTAATGCCATCCCGACAGATCAACGCTTTCCGCGAATTGGCAATACCAACAATATTCAGCTTCAAGCCATTTTGTTCCATCAGCTTAGGCTGTTGCAAACGAATCTGTTCCAATAAGTTCCCACCTACGGTACCGATACCGACCACGAATAAATTCAAGACCTTATATTCGGACAGAAAAAAGGAATCATGGATGGAGTTCAAGGCTTTCCGTAAATATTTATGTTTAATAACAAACGATATATTCGTCTCGGAAGCTCCTTGCGCACAAGCAATCACACTGATACCTGCACGTCCTAACGTTCCAAACAATTTACCGGCAATACCCGGAGTCCGTTTCATATTCTCTCCTACGATAGCCACCGTTGCCAGATCTTTCTCTGCCACCGTATCATTCATATCCCCTTGAGCCCGTTCGGCAGCAAATTCTTTATCCAAAACCTCAACTGCCAGATCTGCATCCGCATTCCGGACAGCGAAAGTCGTATTATTCTCTGAACTGGCTTGAGAAACCATAAACACACTGATTCCATTCTTGGCCAAAGTTTTGAAGATACGGTAATTCACACCAATTACTCCCACCATACCCAAACCTTGTACAGTAATCAGACATGTATCATTAATAGAAGATATTCCTTTAATCAATGCCTTTCCATCATATTTCTCCTTCTCCCGAGAAATATAAGTACCCGGAGCATCCGGATTGAATGTGTTACGGATACGGATCGGTATATTCTTATGATAAACCGGATAAATGGTTGGCGGATAAATTACCTTAGCTCCAAAGTTACACAACTCCATTGCCTCTGTAAAACTCAACCGGTCTATTACATACGCAGAATTGATGACCCGCGGATCTGCCGTCATAAAGCCGTCTACATCAGTCCATATTTCCAAGACAGAAGCATCCAAAGCAGTTGCCAGGATAGATGCCGTATAATCAGAACCACCTCTACCTAAATTAGTGATCTCACCATTATCCCGACTAGTTGATATAAAACCAGGAACAAGAGAAACCTTTGGCAGTGGATTAAAAGTTTCCCGAATCAACTGATTCGTCTGTTCAAAATCCACAACATGCTTATTAAACTGTTTAACCGTCTTGATGAATTTTCGGGAATCAAATAATTGAGCATCGTTAATCACATGGGAAACAATCAAGGAAGACAGTCGTTCTCCATAACTAACAATCGTATCGGAAGTTTTCACAGAAAGATCATTGATCAGAAATACACCTCTCAAGATATTTCCTAATTCGTCCAATAATCCCATGGCACGCCGTTGTACACTGCGCCGCATCTCCAGATCTGAAATAACCCCTTCTATAACATCCAAATGACGAGTAATAATGGCAGAGAATTCTTTTTCATAAGCTACATCTCCTTGAGCAGCCATCATTGAAGTTTGCAACAATTTATCGGTTATACCACCTAAAGCGGAAACAACTACAATTACAGGCTCATCAATTGCCTCTACAATTTTCTTTACACTTAAAATACTTTCAACTGTACCAACGGAAGTACCTCCAAATTTTAATACTTTCATCCTTATATCGAATTAGCGGACAATAATTTCCGATGTAAAGAAGAAGACAAAGTTTCCCCCGAAATTATTCTCCTGTATTAATACTAAATGAATAAAACTGAAAATTAAATGTGGACGAGCAAGAATTTACGTTCGGTATTCCTAATAATGCAGGAACAAATCTTGTCCACTCGAACGGAAGTGTCAAATACTAACCCCCCAAGGGGTCATTAAAGCCCATGTATGATACATGTTGTCGGTACGCAATCGGTTTCTCATTTTATTTTATTATTTTGCTCTTTCAGCGGCAATATTACTCAATATATTTCAGAAAAACAATACATTTTCAGGAAATTTGATATTTATATTCTTACATAACCTTTTTTACAACTACTATTTTGATTGATATTCAGAATTAACTTCTGGAAAAGTCCAACAAGAAGCCTCTTCTAAAAGTCTGTTCAGCCCAGCTGTTCCTCTTTTTCTTAAAAAGAAAACTAACGAGAATTCAAATCAAAACTAACGAGAATTAATATCAAAAGTCAAGAGAATTAAGAACCAGGCTCTCTATACCTATTTATATATAGGAGAGAATTTATGAGACCAAGCATCAGCTATCCTTATTAATCACTCAATAAAAGTGATATTTAGTTCTTAAAAACAAAGGAATTAATTTTGTAGTGTTTTTTTAACGCTTCATATTATTTAAATTTGAAAGAATTTCACTATGTTTACGCAGATATTTAAAGATAACCATTAAAAACATTAATACCGTATGGATAATGCAATTTTTAGATTTCCCAAGCCAGAGAACGAACCGGTAAAATCATACGCTCCCGGTTCAAGTGAGAAAAAAGTTTTAAAAAGTGCCTTGGCACAATTAGCTTCAGAAAAATGGGAAATACCTCTTATTATTGGTGGAAAAGAAGTTTACACAGGTAATACTGGCAATGTCGTTATGCCGCACGATCATCACCATGTCTTGGCAACCTATCACAAAGCTGGTGAAAAAGAAGTACAAATGGCCATTGATGCAGCAATGAAGGCACACAAAGAATGGTCAGATCTGCCTTGGGTAGAACGTGCTTCTCTGATGTTACGTGTTGCAGAGCTTTTGGCAACCAAGTACCGCTATATTTTGAATGCTTCTGTTATGTTAGGACAAAGTAAGAATCCATTTCAGGCAGAAATTGATGCTCCTTGCGAATTGATTGACTTCCTTCGTTTCAGTACATTCTACGCCAGCCAGGTTTATGCTGATCAACCCTATTCAGAAAAAGGCATTCTAAACCGGATGGAATACCGTGCATTAGAAGGTTTTGTCTTTTCTCTGACACCATTCAACTTCACATCCATTGCTTCTAACTTGAATATGGCTCCTGCCATGATGGGTAACGTTGCCGTATGGAAACCTTCTACAACAGCTTTGTATTCTAACTATTTCTTGATGAAAGTATTCAAGGAAGCAGGTTTACCAGACGGTGTTGTCAACTTCATCCCGGGTCAAGGTAGTGTTATCGGTAAAGTAATCACGGCTAGTCCGGATTTGGCTGGATTCCATTTCACCGGTTCAACGACAACGTTCAATACTTTATGGCGTCAAATCGGCGAAAACTTAGGTCATTATAAATCATATCCTAAAATAGTTGGAGAAACAGGTGGTAAGAATTATATCTTCGCCCATCCGTCTGCTTCTGCATTAGATGTAGCAACTGCGATTGTAAGAGGGGCATTTGAATATCAGGGACAGAAATGCTCAGCTGGTTCTCGTGCATATATTCCTGCATCTTTATGGAAAGATGTAAAAGAATATGTAGGCGATATGCTGAAAGAAATCAAGATGGGTGATGTACGCGACTTTACAAACTTCATCAATGCCGTTATCGATGAAGCTTCATTCGATAATATCATGAGTTATATCGAATATGCAAAGCAATCACCTGATGCTGAAATTCTGTTTGGTGGTCACGGAGACAAATCTGTAGGTTATTTTGTTGAGCCGACAGTTATCCAAACAACCAATCCGATGTTCAAGAGTATGGTTGAAGAAATCTTTGGTCCGGTTATCACCGTCTACGTATATGAAGACAAAGATTACGAAGAAACATTACAACTTTGCGATCGTACATCTCCTTATGGTTTAACAGGATCAATCTTCGCATACGACCGTTATGCCATCGATAAAGCATTTAATATTTTGCGTTATTCTGCCGGTAACTTCTACATTAATGACAAACCGACAGGAGCTGTTATTGCTCAACAACCGTTTGGTGGTTCTCGTGCATCAGGTACAAACGACAAAGCTGGTGGTCCATTGAACTTAATACGCTGGACAAATCCTCGTTGTATCAAAGAAACATTAGTTCCTCCAACCAGTTACGGTTATCCGTTCTTAGGAGAAGAATAAAATCAAAGTTAGAGTCGTTAACCTTGTAATTACAAGACAATCATGCTTGATTTTAATAATACAGAAATTGCCTTTTCGGCAAAAAGTGAAGGTGAGCTGAAAAATGCTTACCTTCTGTTCAATACGATCAAATATCCCGGATTGGTTAAGTTTGCTAAATGGGGAACAATGATCGCGTTGAAGATCCACTTTCCATTGGCTTGGGCTGTAAAGCCTACATTATATAAACAATTTGTCGGTGGAGAAACCTTGCAGGATTGTGAAAAAGCGATCAATCATCTGAAAGAATTCAATGTGATGTCAACACTTGATTTCTCGGCTGAAGGAGAACAAACCCCAGAAGGTATACAGGCAACGCTTGAAGAAACCATTCGTTCCATCGACTATGCCAAAGAAAACAAAAATCTAGCCTATGCCGTTTTCAAACCTTCTACCATTACAACAGATGAATTGCTTGCTAAAGCTTCGGAAAGACACAGTGAGCTAACAATAGAGGAAGTAAAAGCCTTTAGGGAATTTAAAGAACGCTTCATGGCCTTATGCCAACGGGCATACGACAATGATGTACGTATCCTGGTTGATGCAGAAGATTACTGCTTCCAGGATGCCATAGATAAATTAACAGATGAAGCTATGCGCAAATTCAACAAGAAACGTGCAATTGTTTTTGCGACCCTGCAAATGTACCGGCACGACCGTATGGCCTATCTGCAGAAAATCTATGCCGATGCTCTTGAGAAAGATTATATTCCCGGTATAAAATTCGTACGCGGAGCTTACATGGAAGAAGAACGTGCCCGGGCAGCTGCTATGGGTTATCCGGATCCTATTTGCAAAGACAAACAGGCAACAGATGAGAACTATGATGCAGGGGTACGTTTTGTTGTCGAACATATCGACCGCTTCGAATTATTCCTTGGCACTCACAACGAAGAAAGTAATTACAAATTAGCTAAATTGATAGAAGAAAAAGGATTAAAAAAGAATGATCCTCGGATATTTTTCGCTCAGCTACTAGGAATGAGCGACAATATTTCATTCAATTTGGCTCATGAGGGATATAACGTAACCAAATATGTTCCTTATGCACGTGTTAATGATGTTCTACCATATCTAATCAGACGGGCCGAAGAAAATACATCCGTAGCGGGACAAACAGGACGTGAACTTCGGATGCTGAAAGCTGAAATGGAACGCAGAAAAAAAATGTCGAAATAAAAAACATCTCTTCTGATTAATTTATATACATTTGAATAAACAATTTCTAATACCGGAAACAAGTTACACCGTTGATGAAACGTAAACTTGTTCTCCGGTATTTTTACATTAAAGAACGAACCACAACTAAACAACTCAGGAAAAAATATCGTAACTTTGCACCCCGAATAATAAGGTTATCATATTTATAATAAACGTAAAAACAAATGGAACTACCCAAAGATCCGATGATCCTATTCAGCTTCATCAATACAAATTTAAGAGATCATTATAAATCGCTGGATGAATTATGCGATGATATGCATGTAAATAAAAAAAGTCTGGTTGAAGAGTTGGAATCTGTAGGATTCGAATACAATCCAAGTCAAAACAAATTTTGGTAAACTTCTTATAGAACAAGTTTATCCACCAAATTGTTGTATGCTTAAAAACATAACGGATTTCTTTCAAATTGTAAGCTAAAATCTTGTTTATTCCAATGTGATCGCTATCTTTGCAAACATAATGTTAGACTTAAAGCGATTACAATATGAAAACAGAAGCTATTTTATCATCACTGGAAGCCAAGCACCCGGGAGAAAAAGAGTACTTGCAAGCCGTTAAAGAAGTTCTTTTATCAATAGAAGAGGTGTACAACGAGCACCCAGAGTTTGAAAAAGCTAAAATAATAGAACGTCTTGTAGAGCCGGATCGTATATTTACATTCCGTGTGCCTTGGGTGGATGATAAAGGAGAAGTTCAGATTAACTTAGGCTATCGCGTTCAGTTCAACAATGCGATCGGCCCGTATAAAGGTGGTCTGCGTTTCCATCCATCCGTTAATTTATCAATCCTGAAATTCTTAGGATTCGAACAAACTTTCAAGAACGCGCTTACAACATTACCTATGGGTGGAGGAAAAGGTGGTTCAGACTTTGCTCCCAGAGGAAAGAGTGATGCCGAAATAATGCGTTTCTGTCAATCCTTTATATTGGAATTATGGCGTAATATAGGCCCGGATACAGATGTTCCAGCCGGTGATATTGGAGTTGGAGGCCGTGAGATTGGTTATCTATATGGAATGTATAAGAAACTGGCTCGTGAGAATACGGGAACCTTCACTGGTAAGGGAATGGAATTCGGCGGTTCTATTTTGCGCCCAGAAGCAACAGGTTTTGGAGCTTTGTATTTCGTTCATCAAATGCTAGATGAACACGGAATCGACATAAAAGGTAAAACAGTTGCAATCTCTGGTTTCGGAAACGTAGCTTGGGGTGCAGCCACAAAAGCAACAGAATTAGGAGCTAAAGTGGTGACTATTTCGGGTCCTGATGGCTATGTATATGACCCGGAAGGTATATCCGGTAAGAAAATAGATTACATGTTAGAACTCCGTGCTTCCGGAAACGACATAGTTGCTCCTTATGTTGAAGAATTCCCGAACGCAACATTCTATCCTGGACGTAAGCCTTGGGAACAAAAAGTTGACATAGCATTACCTTGTGCAACTCAAAATGAATTGGATGCTAACGACGCAAAAATGTTGATTGAAAATAATACCTTATGCGTAGCAGAAGTATCCAACATGGGATGTACAGCTGAAGCTGTTAACATGTTTATCGAACATAAGCAGCTGTTTGCTCCAGGTAAGGCAGTTAATGCAGGAGGTGTAGCTACTTCAGGCTTGGAAATGACACAAAATGCAATGCATATTTCTTGGAGTGCAGAAGAAGTTGACGCACGTTTGCATCAAATCATGAGCAATATCCATCACCAATGTGTAGAACATGGCCGTGAAGGTGAATACATCAACTATGTGAAAGGTGCCAATATTGCCGGATTTATGAAGGTAGCTCGTGCCATGATGGCTCAAGGTATTGTATAAATACAACACAGTATAACCAACAAATTATTTGAAAGAATGACAGTCATTATCTGAATAACAGATACAATGACTGTCATTTTTTATGCACTTTATCAGGATTTTTTTGGATAAAATCTCCCCAATTGGTATATTTTTTCTCAAGGACAGGCGAACTACTCTGAAAGAAATGACATACAGCGGCAGCTAGTCCGTCTGTAGCATCCAATTGCGGTAACATATTTTCCTCTTTGATCCGCAAATAGTTCTTTAATACTCCGGCAACCTGTTCCTTTGAAGCATTTCCATTTCCCGTAATTGCCTGCTTGATCTTTAATGGAGCGTATTCAAAGATTGGTACATCTCGTTCCATCGCTGCCGCCATAGCTACTCCCTGAGCCCGTCCTAACTTCAGCATACTCTGTACGTTTTTCCCAAAGAAAGGAGCTTCAATAGCCAACTCATCCGGATGATACTGATCAATAAGCCCCAATACCCGCTCAAAGATTTTCTTCAAACGTAAATAGTGGTCCTCATATTTATTCAACTGAAGTACACCCATTGTTTGAAGATATGGCTTATTATTCAAAACCAACAACACCCCATAACCCATTACAATGGTACCTGGATCTATGCCCAATATCACACGTTCCTTCACCATTACAATTCTATTTCCTCCAAAACCGTAGTAAATCCGATAACTTTAGATCCGAATTGTTGAATTAACTGACGAGAAATGGCTTGACCTTCCCGCTCTATCCAATAGTTTAATGTATCAATATTCTTTACCCGAAACTGTACAGCAAAGCTACATCCCTCTTCTTCTTCAGAATGAGGTAAAACGCGATGTAAACAAGGAGAATGCATAAAACCACTCTGCGTAGCCAATGGAATATAAATGGATTTCAGGAAATTCAAACACTCTGGTACAATATCTTTCTCGATATGAAAAGTGATGTTATAAATAATCATTCCGAAAAGTAATATAAAACAGTGGAGTATATCGGACTCGAACCGATCACCTTTAGACTGCCAGTCTAACGCTCTAGCCAGATGAGCTAATACCCCTTTTCCGACAAAGCAAAGATAATAAAATATCCGATTTTATCAAATCAGATCATACAAAAAAGAGTACACCTTCCAAAAGATGTACTCTTTTTATGTATTTATAGTACGAAATTACGCTTTATATCGTCAATTATAACTGAATCCAACGTACAAAAGCGAAGTCCATACGGTGAGGCAAGTTCGGGTTCTTCGGGAAGATACGGAAACCTAACTTATGATTTCCTGCTTCTGTCGGAGTAATCTTCAATTCAAAGTACATATTTGTACCTTCTTCTTTCTTAAGCTCGAATTCTTTCTTCTCGATAATAACCGTCTGATGCTTTTCCGGATCTTCCTTAGTAATGATTGCTTCAGCGCCCAACATACCAGACAACTCATGACGATCAATTACCAGGCTGAAAGTACTTTCCTTACCTACTACAGGTCCGTTAGCAGCAAATTCAGCATCACTCGTAAATGAAGTTACTTCAAAACAACCCCAATGAGCAGCAACTTCTTCCTTCCATGCTGCTATTTCCTTGGCTTTAGCATAATTGTCTTTCACCAGGACTGCTGAACGAGTAGCCAGCTTCTTATAGAAACGGTCAATATAATCGTCCAACATACGCTTCATTGTATAATTGTAAGCGATTTGAGACATTGAATTCTTGATGTATTGAATCCAGTCAGGAGAATAACCTTTACTATTCTTAGCATAGTAGGTTGGTATTATTTCTGATTCTAACATCTGATAGATAGTAGCGGCATCCAACTGATCTTGATACTGCTGGTTTTCATAAGTACGCTTATCTGTCAATGCCCAACCAGCACCTTCGCGATAACCTTCATACCACCATCCGTCTAAGACAGAGAAGTTCAATACACCATTCATTTCTGCTTTTTCACCTGATGTACCTGAAGCTTCCAACGGACGAGTCGGAGTATTCAACCACACATCCACACCAGCTATCAAGTGACGTGCTAAGCGCATGTCGTAATTCTCAAGGAAAATGATTTTACCTTGGAATTCAGGACGACGAGAAATCTCAATAATATGCTTGATTAATCCTTGTCCACCACCATCAGCCGGGTGAGCTTTTCCTGTAAATACAAACTGAATCGGGAACTGTTCGTTGTTGACAATCTTAGCCAAACGATCCAAGTCTGTGAACAACAAATGCGCACGCTTGTAAGTAGCAAAACGACGACCGAAACCAATCAACAATGCATTCGGATTGATCTTTTCCAAAATAGAAACTACCTTAGCAGGATCTCCCTGATTCTTCAACCAAGTAGTCTTATATTCATTCTTGATGTATTTGACCAGCTTATTCTTCAATGTCTGACGGATATTCCAAATTTCCTCATCCGGCATTGTCTGGATAGCTTCCCAATACTTCTGATTAGACTGATCAGCATAGAAGTTCTTATGGAATCTCTTATAGAAGAACTCTTTCCATTCTGTTGAGGCCCAAGTAGGCATATGAACACCATTCGTTACATATCCAACATGTAATTCATCGGGAAAATAACCTTTCCAGATAGGAGCAAACATTCTTTGAGAAACTTTTCCGTGCAACCAACTTACACCATTAGCTTCCTGACAAGTATTCAATGCGAAAGTACTCATACAGAACTTTTCATTTGAACCCGGGTTCACACGCCCCATGTCAATGAATTCCTGCCAGCTAATTCCTAATTTGTTCGGGAATTCACCCATATAACGACCAAACAGACCTTCATCAAAATAGTCATGTCCAGCAGGAACCGGCGTATGTACAGTGTAAAGTGAAGATGCACGAACTACTTCCAATGCCTGATTGAATGACAAACCTTCTTTCTGAATATAGTCAACTAAACGCTGTGCATTGATCAAAGCAGCATGTCCTTCATTGCAATGATAAATCTGTTTCTTGATACCCAGCTTGTTCAGCATCATGATACCACCGATACCCAACAGATATTCCTGTTTCATACGGTTTTCCCAATCACCACCATACAATTGGTGAGTAATTGAACGGTCCCATTCACTATTCTGCGGTATATCCGTATCCATTAAATACAAAGGAACACGACCTACACTAACTTTCCAGATATGTGCATAAACCGTACGTCCTGGATAAGGAACTTCCAATACCATCGGTTCACCATTTTCTTCCATAACCTGAACCAATGGAAGAGAATTAAAGTTCTGTGCTTCATAGTTAGCAATCTGTTGGCCGTCCATCGATAAGGTTTGTGTAAAGTAACCATAACGATACAAGAAACCAACAGCACACATATCAACATTACTGTCACTTGCTTCTTTCAGATAGTCACCGGCTAAAACACCTAAACCACCTGAATAAATTTTCAAAACATTCGTCAAACCATATTCCATACTGAAATAAGCTACAGACGGTTTGGTTTGATCTGGCTTCACATTAATATAAGCTTTGAAATCAGCATAAACTTTTGTGATTTCAGCCATCAATTCTTTATCAGCCAATATTTCTTCTGTCCGCTGAAAAGATAGGTTCTGCAATAATTGAACAGGATTTCCTTCTGTTTTCTTCCACAGAGCAGGATCTATTTTTCCAAATAGCTTTGCTCCTTCATGATTCCACACCCACCAAAGATTGGTAGACATTTCTTTCAACCCTTCTAAAGAGGCGGGCAATTTAGACTGAGAATAAACATCCTTCCAAATAGGATCATTTGATTTGATTTTCATTATCGTGAAGTTTAATTTATGTTTCTTTTATTTATTTCTATTTTGATATATTTATCAAACGGCGACAAAGATACGCAATTTATTTGATTGAAATTGAATGTTTTCAAGAATTCCTTGCTTTCGCATGAGTTAACGCAACTGAAAAAGCATCCTTATAGTAAGAAATGAATCTTGTCCATTCTGCTTTTTGAGCCAAAGCGAAACAATTATCTTTAATCATGTTTTTCCGCTTTTCATCCTCCATATCTGCCAAGGCCAAGATCTGGTTGGTTATCTCTGTTGCTACCTCGAAATAATTGAAATCCGTACGGTCTATCACCACAACTCCTTCTTTTATATCCTTTCCGGATACACCAGCTTTCTGGGCCCATAAGCCGAAACCAGCCAGATTCGTAGTAATAGTAGGAATTCCAAAAGCAATACTTTCCAAGGGAGTATATCCCCATGGTTCGTAATAAGAAGGATAAACCGTTGCATCCATACCGATCAGAATATCATAATATGGCTTATTCAGAATACCATCTTTTCCATCCAGGTAGCAAGGAATAAAAATAATCTTCAGCTTTTCATCCTTGGCATTCGTAAAACCGGCATATCCTATGTAATTCATTACCCGGTCATCCTGCATCTGATTTAACCAATGTGTAATGAAAGGACATTGCATAGGCTCTTTATTCGGATAATCCATTTCAATTGCTTTCTTCAAATCCGAACGTACATCCCGTACCCATGCCGGAACCATGATAAAGGCGATCGTTTCACGTTGTAACTGTCCGCTGGTACGAACCCGATTCATGGCTTCAATAAATACGTCAATACCTTTGTTACGGTATTCATAACGGCCACTCGTAGAAATCAGTAATGCATCCGGATCTATCGGATATCCCAATAACTTCTCGGCCATATTCAATAACGTTTTACGGGCTTCAGCTCTCTTTACGGCATATTCTCTAGCCTCAGGTACAAAGTTCGGTTCAAATCCATTGGGAGTTACAACATCCGGATTCTTATCCAGCAACTGTTCGCACTCACGAGCCGTAATATCACTTACCGTAGTAAAACAATCAACCTGATGAGCTGTCTGTTTCTCTATAGAATGTTTGGCTTCCATATTCAGCTCATATGCCATCTGATCTCCGTTATATCCGTCCATATAGGCATACAACGCTTTATTGTTTCCGGCAATGGAACGACCGATAGATGTAGCATGTGTTGTAAAGATTGTCGCCACTTTCGGCAATTGTTTCTTTACATACAAAGCCCCCATTCCCAGCATCCACTCATTAAAATGAGCGACAACCGGTTTATTTTCCAATTTATAATAATGATAAAAGCTTTCTATGACCTTTCCTACCGCATAGGCAAAAATACAAGATTCGTCATAATCTCCGTATGCATGAATAGAATCGACATGAAATTGTTTCCACATCATGTAGTACAACGCATCTTTTTCCGGGAAAAAGGGCTTGAAATCTACCAAAATAACAGGAGGCATTCCTGGCACATTCCAGCGTCCTATTTTCACCCGAAGACCTTCCGTAGATTCTGCATGTTGCTTCCAGTCGGTAAACAAATTAAGATCATCTACAAAATCCAATGGTTGAGTTTTATCCCAAATATCAGGTCCGATAAAAATAATCTTATCACTCAACATCTGTTGCAAAGTATGCGCTTTAGTCGAAAGAACCGTATAGATTCCGCCAACTTTATTACAAACTTCCCAACTACTTTCAAATACATATTCTGGCGTAGTCTCTGTATTGTTCATTCTGTATTTTTTTAAATGGTATGATTTTCTAAGCGCAAAGATAATCTTTTTTACGTTTTTTGAGATTAGACTTTTATATTTAATTGTAAATTTTGTAGCTTTGTGATATTCTAATAATAAAAAGACTATGGCTAAAAGAAGAATTTTAAAGAAAGAAATCGGTTATACAGCCGGTAATCTATTTCTAGAAGCAATGTTTTGTAAATTGTATCTTCCGGGTACGAATCCTGAAGCTGCAGATTCTATCATGACTCGGATTCTGGATATGCAAGATAACTTTATCTGCCGTGCCGGCAAACCGGATGGCAAGGACAATGCAAAACTGGTAAAAGCTTATTACAAAAAACTTAGAGAAGACCTGCAAAAGGAAATCGATGCCATTGCTACTGAAATTGGCGAATTAAACAAATAAGCATGAGGCAAGTTATTTGTAGAGCTCTTCTTCGCTGGTTTGGCTGGAAACTGGGACCGCACAATGGTGTAAAACTCCCGAAATGTGTCATATGTGTAGCTCCACATACAAGCAACTGGGATTTTGTCATCGGGAAATTGTTTTATACGTCCATTGGATTGACAGCTGGTTTCTTAATGAAGAAGGATTGGTTTTTCTTCCCCTTAAATCTGATTTTTAAGAGTATGGGAGGAATTCCGGTTAATCGGGACAAACGGACGTCACTAACCGACCAAGTGGTTGAAATGTTTCAGACACACGACCGATTTCAGGTAGCCATTACTCCTGAAGGAACGCGAAAACGGGTTGATGAATGGAAAAAAGGATTTTACTACATCGCCCTTAAAGCACAAGTTCCCATATTAATAGGGTACATGGATTATGGGAAAAAGGAAGTAGGTATTAAAGAGATATTTTATCCAACGGGTAATGCCGACCAGGATCTGGCTGCTATCCGAGAGAAATACAAAGGGGTTACAGCTTGCCATCCGGAATGTTTCGGTGGTTAGACCATCATCCCTGCATAAAAAACAAACCGGACCGGATTAGTTCTCGTCCGGTTTGTTTTTTAGAACCAACGAAATTGAAAAACGAAACTCGCGAGAATCACTTTTGATTCTCGTTTATTCTGAAAACGAAACTCGTATCTTTATTAAGAAAATGGAAAATGATTTGCGCATAAGTCTCCTACAGTTTCCCATCGAATGGGAACAGAAGGAAAAGAATCTACAGGCCTGTGAATCCCGGTTAAAAGGGAATAAAGGAAAAACGGACTTAGTGGTATTGCCGGAAATGTTTACGACCGGTTTTTCCATGAATGCCCAATCGCTGGCCGAAGATGTAAACGGAGAAACCATTTCTACCGTCAAACGTTGGGCTGCATCTTTTGATATGGCTGTCACAGGTAGTTTCATCGCTTGCGAAGATGGTCATTATTATAACCGTGCCTTTTTTATTACACCGGATGGACAGGCTTATTACTATGACAAACGTCATCTGTTCAGCATGGCAGGTGAAACAAAAATCTACACAGCCGGAAGCAAACGTCCGATCATTTCTTATCGGGGATGGAATATTTGTCTGCAGATTTGTTATGATCTGCGCTTTCCTGTCTGGAGCCGAAATCAGGATCATGCCTACGATCTGCTGATTTATATGGCCAACTGGCCCGAAGTCCGTTCTTCGGTGTGGCAACCTTTGCTCCAAGCCCGCGCAATCGAAAACCAAACTTATGTTTGTGGAGTGAACCGGACTGGCTTAGATGGAAAAGGGTTTAATTACATCGGTGGTTCCGTTCTGTTCTCTCCCAAAGGTGAAAGAATGGGATGTGCTTACAACCGTAAGCAGTGTTTACTCACCCGTACCTTATCTGCCGAAAAGCTGGCCTCTTTTCGTAGGAAGTTTCCGGTAGCCAACGATCAAGATTCATTTCAGATAAATTTGTAATTGAAATACCAACCAGACTAATACCTGAAACATGATGACAACAAAGAAATCTCCTTGGAATTGGATTCCTTCATTATACTTCGCTGAAGGTTTACCTTATGTAGCCGTGATGACGTTATCCGTCATTATGTACAAACGACTTGATATTTCCAATACCGACATCGCCCTTTACACAAGTTGGTTATATTTCCCGTGGGTAATTAAACCTCTCTGGAGTCCGTTTGTGGACCTGATCAAAACAAAGCGCTGGTGGATTTGGATCATGCAGGTACTGATCGGCGGCGGAATGGCCGGAATCGCGTTTGTCTTGCCCGGAGATTTCTTCTTCCAGACAACGCTTGCCTTCTTTTGGGTGATGGCTTTCTGCTCTGCAACCCACGACATTGCAGCCGATGGGTTTTATATGCTCGGACTGAATGAAGAACAACAAGCGTTCTTTATCGGCATCCGAAATACCTGTTACCGTATTGCCATGATCACCGGACAAGGCTTGCTGGTTATGCTGGCCGGTTGGTTAGAGAAAACAACCGGTCATATCCCAATGGCCTGGAGCCTGGTTTTCTTTGTCATGGCAGGAATTTTCATCGCACTTGCCCTTTGGCATAAATTCATCCTGCCCAAACCTTCATCCGACAAGCTGCGAAGTGGTGTCACCATTCATAGTATCTGGAAAGAGTTTGTACAGACCTTTTCGTCGTTCTTTTCCAAGAAAGGAATTATACCGGCTCTCCTCTTCATGTTGACGTACCGCTTGGGTGAATCGCAATTGGTTAAACTGGCATCTCCATTCCTGCTGGATCAGCCGGAAAAAGGCGGTTTGGGATTAAGCACCGGCCAGGTAGGATTTGTCTATGGAACTATCGGCGTCATTGCCCTGCTATTAGGGGGAATTGCCGGAGGTATTGCCATTTCGAAGCACGGCCTAAAACGTTGGCTCTGGCCAATGGCACTCGCCATCTCGCTTCCTAATCTGGTTTATCTCTATCTGGCATACGTACAAACGGACAACTTCGCCATTATCAACATCTGTGTTGCCATCGAACAGTTTGGTTACGGATTCGGATTTACCGGATATACCATGTATCTGATGCTTTTTGCTGAAGGAGAATATAAAACATCCCACTATGCCATCAGTACCGGATTTATGGCACTCGGCATGATGGTGCCCGGCATGATTTCAGGATGGATTCAGGAATGTATCGGTTACCAGCACTTCTTCATCTGGGTGATGCTCTGCTGTATCCCGCTGTTTCTCGTACTTCCGTTTATCCGAATCAATAAATAGCGAGAAGAAATCGGGTTAAAACAAATCCAAGGTAAGTTGGCCATTGCCCAACAGATTATAACTCTTCCGGTGGTAAGGCGAAATTCCATGTTCGGCAATAGCGGCCCGATGTTTCTTTGTCGGATATCCTTTGTTATGATCCCAATCATAGACAGGATATTCCCGATGTAACTGATTCATATAATCATCACGGTATGTTTTGGCCAAAATGGATGCGGCAGCAATCGAAAGGTACTTTCCGTCTCCTTTCACGATGGTTGTGTGCGGAATATTGGGATAAGGATTAAAACGATTCCCGTCGATCAGCAGATGTTCCGGACGAATCTTCAACTGGTCGATGGCACGATGCATGGCCAAAAAGGAAGCATTCAGAATGTTAATCTGATCGATCTCTTCCGGCGAAACAATTCCGACAGCCCAAGCCAAGGCGGATTCCTCAATCACACTGCGTAAGGCGTATCGTTGTTTCTCCGTGAGTTGTTTCGAATCGTTGAGTAAATCATTTTTGAAATTGGGAGGTAAGATAACGGCGGCTGCGTAGACTGCACCCGCCAGACAGCCTCGTCCGGCCTCATCGCAACCGGCTTCGATCCGGTTCTCTTGTAAATAAGGTAATAACATCTTCGTTTGTCTTTTCTGACGACAAATTTAGTAAAAAAACAAAAGGGCAGTTCGTTTACTCCGATTTCACTTCAATGACATCCCGAAGATTGGTTGTATATTGCCGTGATATGTATTCATTCTTCAGATTCCACTTTCGCCCGTCACCTTGTGAAGCGACCTTCAAGATCTGATATCCGTTCTTTCGGTTAATTGCATCAATGGCTTTCTGCAAGGCTGCCTGCTTACCCCGATCCACCGGATCAAACAACTGTGTTTGAATGGCTGCATCCGACGTGATATTCCATACGATAACTCCGGCCTTCTTAAACTGGAAATCGCCTTCTCTCCAGCCGGTCCGTAATCCACGCAAAGCTGCCTGAATAATTTCTGGTGGGTAATTGGTCGGAACTGTCAAGGGAACATATTCCTGAATATGGCATTGTGGCAAGTCCAGCCGGAAGCGTCCAGTATAGGCAAATACAGTCAATGCCTGACAACATGTATGCTGTTCCCGTAACTTACGGGCACACGAGGCGGCAAAGTTGGCTACTGCTTCCTCCAAAACAGGCAATTCGTTGATCCCTTCGGCAAAACTACGGCTCGTACAAATACTTTTCTTCTGTGGCAAGTCGTCTATATCGATACAGGAAATACCCAGCAACTCTTTCCAGGTACGCACACCGGTCACCGTAAACTCTTTCCGAATCCACGATTCCGACTTGGAACAGAAGTCGGCAGCCGTATGAATCCCGTAATAAGCCAGCTGCTTCCGCATCCGCCGTCCGATACCCCAGACATCTTCAATCGGAAAATCCTGCAAGGCTTTCTTCCGTTTCTCTTCCGTATCAATCAGACATACGCCTTTATAACCGGCATACTTTTTCCCGTATTTCGATGCGACTTTCGCCAACGTCTTTGTAGAGGCAATTCCCAAAGTGACCGGAATTCCGGTTCCTTTGGTTACTGTCCGAACCAGTTGTAAACCATACTCGCGGAGTTTTTCCCCTTCTGCTATTCCTTGAAGATCCAGAAAAGCCTCATCAATCGAATAGATAGAAAGATGCGGAGTAAAAGAAGACAACAGCATCATTACCCGGCGGCTCATATCTCCATATAGAATATAGTTGGACGAGAATACTGCAACCTGTGCCTTCTCCAACTGATCTTTCACCTGATAGAAAGGAACTCCCATATCAATTCCCAATGCCTTCGCTTCATTGCTTCGGGCCACGATGCAACCATCATTGTTCGACAATACAACGACCGGTACATGCCGCAAGGATGGATTAAAGACCCGTTCGCACGAGGCATAGAAGTTATTGCAGTCAACCAGTCCGATCATAGTCTCCGGTTCCGCTTTTTAATGGTATAAGTTACGACGCCCCACACCATAAAATCATTCTCCTCCGTCACTCGGATAGGCTGATAATCGGCATTGGCGGGTACTAACCATAAACAGTCTTTCTCCTGACGAACATACTTAATCGTAAAATCTCCGTCGATAAAAGCCACGACCATATCACCGTCTTGTGGTTCCAGTGACTTGTCGATCACCAGTAAATCACCCTCTTCAATGCCTGCGTCAATCATGGAATTTCCTTTCACCCGTCCATAAAAGGTAGTAGCCGGATGACGGACCAGTTCTTTATTCAAGTCGATAGTTCCTTCCAGATAATCCTGAGCCGGAGACGGAAATCCCGCCTTGATACCGGCATCCGCAAAAGGAAGAGGCAGTTCGCTTGACAAATCGGCAGAAAGTAGTTCTATCGTTAGCATTACTTCATCGTGTTTTATTTAGTAACTGACCATTTATTCAAGATACACCCAGACTCAAGACATGCCATACTGCCACCATATGACAGACAGAACCTGCCAACACAAAGAAATGGAAAACGGAATGGGTATAACGAATATGACGGAAGGAATAAAATACTGCGCCTGTGATATAACACACACCCTCGGCAATAATCCAATAACAAGCGGTTTCGGCCAAGGCAAATAACGGACGAAAAGCTACCAGAATAGACAAACCCATTACTATGAAGCAAAGAGTTTCTATGTAGCTATGTTCTTCCATTTTGCGGAAGCTGGCCGCTGATCCAACGAGGGCACACGTCCACACAAAAGCAAATAATCCCCAGCCCCATGCTCCTTCTTCTCGTAATACGGTTAGTGTGATGGGCGAATAACTCCCGGCAATATGCCAATAGATAGCAGCATGATCCCACTGACGAAGCTTTTTCTTCAGCGGATTGTGGTGGTGCAAGGCATGATAAAGGGTGGAAGTCAGGTAAGAACCGCCCATTCCTAGCAGATAAAGCCAAACACCTAGTGTTGCCCACCCATCATCATGCTGGTGACAATATATCAAGAAACAAATACATACAATGAATCCCACCGTAATTCCTGCCGCGTGTGAAATCGAGTTGATCTGTTCTTCTTTCTTGGAATAAAATAGGCCTCGCCTTTTTTTCTTGGCTGTTATTTCCATCTGAATATAGGATTGAGGCTATACTTATTCGTATCGGTTCCAACTGACAATCTTATCCAATTCTTTCCGAACCTTTTTCCGGTCGGGTTGCGTTGAATAGCCCAACACGACATCCAGTAACACACGTTTGCCGGAAGGAATTCCTAACAGCTTGCGTACTTTATCCTCGTCAAACCAACCGAGGATACAACTGCCCAGTCCTTCGTCTTCGGCAGCCAGGACAAGATGGGCGGCGGCAATCCCAACGTCGATGTGGGCGAAGTTTTTATCCTTCAGCCAAGCTCCGAAACCGGCGCTCAGGTTCGGTTTCTCTTCTACCACCACGATATGTACCGGTGCTTGCTTCGAGAAGTGGTTTATCCCCAGTATTTTGCTCGCTACGGCATCCGCCAGTTTATTCTTCGTCTCCGGATCGTCCACTACGATAAAATGCCACGGCTGCGAATTGCAGGCCGAAGGAGCCAGGCGGACTGTCTCCAAAATCCGCTGGATTTTTTCCTTCTCTACCGGACGGTTCGGATCGAAAGCCCGGTCGCTTTGCCGCCGGGCTACTAAATCAAAGAACATCGTCATCACCGGATCATTTATATTGCATCATCTTGCTGATATATTTTCCCACGATATCAAATTCGAGGTTCACTACGGTTCCCTTTTCGATCTGGCAGAAGTTTGTATGATCGTGTGTATAAGGAATAATCGCTACCTGGAAACTGTTATCCTGCGAATTGCATACCGTCAGACTGACACCATTCACGCATACCGAACCTTTTTCGACAGTCACATAACCTTTCTGTGCCATCGCCTTGTCGAATTGATATTCGAACGTATAATACCAGCTGCCGTCTGCTTCTTCCACCTTCGTACAAACAGCCGTCTGATCCACATGTCCCTGAACGATATGTCCGTCCAAACGGCCGTTCATCAGCATGCTTCGTTCCAGATTTACCAGACTTCCCGGTACCAAATGTCCCAAGTTCGAACGATCCAGTGTTTCCTGAATAGCCGTTACCGTATAAGTTTTGTCGGTCTTCTTAACGACAGTCAAGCACACACCATTGTGCGCCACGCTCTGATCGATCTTCAATTCATTCACAAACGAACATTCCATCGTAATATGAATGTTCCCTTTATCTTTTTCTATCGCCACCACCTTGGCAGCTTCTTCTACAATGCCTGAAAACATAATGATTCGGATTTTTAGAGTTTCGATGTGCGAAGATACGGAAAATTATCCGGTAAAAAGAGAAGAGAAACAAGAATACACGATACAAAAAACTCCCGACACACCTACGAACCGGCAGCATCGGGATATTAAGCCTTGTTTTCTTCGGTTGATTTCTGTCGTTCCGCCATACGCTGGTTATACGCCAGGTTGGTATCGGCAATCAGTTTGTTCCACCTTGGTAATGAAAGCCGTAAGAGCATCAGACGGCGAAGCGATGCTGAATGCCCAAGCGGTAGTCACGATCTCATCATATTGATCATACATTACCGTACGGATCGGTTTGGCAGATTCAACTGGATTAGCCACCTGGCTAGCGGCACGACTTTCGATAAGCAACATATATTCGGCATTCATTTCCTCCAAATACACAAGCTCTTCCGACAAGCCCAAAGCTGTGAGATGAGCCTTGTTCTCTTTTTTCTTCAAGTCTTTCAGCAGACCGTCAACCGTCTGTACCTGCTGCCGTTGGGGCAACGACTGAACTCCAAAATAAGGTTTCATCATATTTTGCAACGCCCGCGCTGCCGTTCGTTTCGCCTCGATCGGATGATTGTATCCTGTCTTGACGGTCGAGAAGAAAAACGAAAGCATGTCGTCCACCTGTTTGTCCAATTCTGCAATCCGAAAAACGGAATTTAGCACGATAAAGAACATTTACACTTCTTTTAAACCCTTTCATGCTTTCCTTGCGAATTAGTAAATTTGCAGCAAAGACGTATGGGTATGGATATTTGGGACAAAAAGAAACGTTCGGCCGTCATGGCGAGGATCAAAAGCAAGGACACGAAACCGGAACTTATCGTCCGCCGCTACTTGTACCACCGGGGCTACCGCTATCGCAAGAATGTGAAGAAATTGCCGGGTACACCCGACATTGTATTGCGCAAATACGGCATCGTGATCTTCATCCATGGCTGTTTTTGGCACGGTCACGAGACGGATGGCCATATTCCACACAGCAACACGGACTTCTGGAAGAAGAAAATCGAACGGAACAAGCAACGGGACGAACGCGACAAAGCGCAACTGAAGGCAATGGGCTGGCGGGTAATGACCATTTGGGAATGTCAGTTGAAACCTGCTGTCCGCGAACAGACATTGCAAGAAATGGAGTACCACATCAACCACACTTACCTGGAGCATTTCAAGCCCAAACCACTTAAAACATATGGAATAGAAGAAAATTCCCCCAGCCTGGCAGCCGAGGGAGAAGCGGGGTATGGGAAAGAATAATTTATTCTTCTTTTATATACTTACTTTTGATATCGTTCCACCGTGGGATTATAAGCTCTTTACCATAATGCTCCTTGTAACTTTTACAAAGCCTTTCACTCCAGTGTTCGGCAATGGTACTACGTGTGTCGTGATACCTGTAAATAGTTTCTTCAAGTGCTGCCAAAAAATCTTCAAGACATTCGAATGATTTATAATCCGCACTTTCTGAATACCATGTAGAGGGACGAATATTCACGATAACTTTATTCTTATATTGCACTTTAACAGGCCAGCTACCACTTGTACTACAAATTTCCCAAAGGTTTTTCAACCAAAACTTCTCGATGCTTATGATACCTTCTTCACTTTTGTATTCAATAAGCAGATGTTTGGAATGAAGTTTCCATGGCTTGTCAATAATAAGATTGATAAAACTACGAAAGGCGGCAACATCAAAATTAGGACTTCCAGTGAACGATTTTACTTCGAGCCAATCTGTATTCAAATCATCGGGGTTAAGCCAAAAGTCGGGCGAGGCCTGACGCTCATTATGGATGTGAGTAATGCCTTTACTTGTCATCCATTTATCAAGCCATTCTTCAAGGATATTGCCGACTACGTTATTTTGTTCAACTATTATCTGATAGTCTTTTAAATTAAACTTTATTGAACCTGTAGCCCCCTCAAAACCAAAATCTTCTTGAAGTGCTTTATAAAGTATTTCTGCTGCATGCATAATTATTTATTTTTGATATATACATTTGCCAATCTTTCTGCAACTGCAGCAATTACAGGAACAGCTACAGTATTTCCCAATAAATCAAAACCTTCTTCCTGAGTGACTGGAAATTTGAAGTCATCCGGATAACCAAATAACCGCAAACCTTCACGAAGAGTCAAGGGACGCACACCTCCATTATCGACAACGAAAATCTTCTTCATATCCATCGCGACTAGTGTTGGAGATATACTTTGCGGATCAAGTATTTTATTTATCTCAAAACTTAACTTGCCTGCTACAATATTATAACCAGCTTTTTTACGCGTATCCTGTTGGCGAACTTGACGATCTCCAAATATTGTATGTTCTGTAACAAGAGTTTTAGGATGTTCTTTTTTTAAGTAGCCTTTTTTCACTAGATCTTCAAGCATTTCATTTAAATTATCGCTTTGATAAAATTCTTTTATCATTTCTATGGTTAAAGGCATCCCATCCATCCATTCTATACCATGAACTAACGCCCATTTCTTCTTTCGCCGTTCACGTAAAATCATATTCAACAGATTCTTTTGTTCCTTACTTACAGGACCTTTCAGCTCAATATCCCAACTATGAATATTGTCTTCACCACCTCTTTTATCTTTGATCGATTTACCATATAGCTGCTTTGGTGTAAAGTGCGACATTAATAAACGGGTGAACTCAGAGTCTATTGTAGGTTTGCCAGTTTCCAATATATCAGCTATCACAGCATGGTTTACTTCAAAACTATCAAGAGAAATTTTTTCTTTATTCGTTCCAACAATATAAATACGTTTACGTTCTTGTGCTAATCCAAAATCTTTTGCATTAAGGACACGCCAGCTTACATGATAGCCAAGAGCATCAAGATTATTTAAAATGACAGAAAGAGTCTTCCCTACTGGTTGTTTCAGATTTTCACGATCATGTGTAACCAATCCCTCTACATTTTCGAGAATAAATCCAAAAGGTTTTTTTTCTTTAAGGATACGTTCTACTTCAAAGAATAATGTTCCTCTAGTATCTTGAAAACCCAAGCGCCTACCTGCAAAGGAAAAGGCCTGACAAGGGAAGCCTGCGAGTAAAAAATCAAAGTCAGGAATTGTTTCTGCATCAATCTTAGTAATATCTCCACGTATTTTTTCTTGAGGATGATTGGCTTGCAACACTTTGTATGCATGAGGTTTTATCTCGGAAGTCATCACACATTCAGTTTCGTAACCACACTTTTGAAATGCGATTTCAAAACCTTTACGGATACCTCCAATACCAGCAAATAAATCGATGAATCTTATCATTATCAACAGGGTGCTATCTTGTTCAAGTTGCAAAAGTACGAAAAACTCTTAAAGTCTCTAAAACAAAAACTAATTATTATATTCTGCCTCCAAAGAGATCTAAAACTGCTTAGTAGTTATTCCAAATATTCTATGTGTGAGAAAATAAAATGTTTCAAATAAAGACTTTTAAACGTATCAGGAGAAAGTTGATGAAGTTCTTCATAAACACTATTTTCTATGGAACCTCGTTGTAATTCAGCAATAACATCATCCAACACATCAGGTAATGCACGACACAATTTGAAAAAAGCATCATCATCACCAAAAACGATACTATAAAATTTATCGATAGAAACACGACGTATCTTTTCATGAGACAAACCATCATAAAGCCACTTTTCATTACGAGACTTCGTGGCAATCACTTCTACCAACATACACACTGCTTGGTCATCATGAAGGATTTTATCCTGCATATGGCGGTAAACACTGTCTGCGGCACGACTATTCATCGTATTATGCTTGTTTTTCAATTCTGCAAAGATATGCAGTTGCGGATTAATAATGTCGAATCCAGTGGTCGGAACTTCCCAACCATTACCAGCATATTTAAACAGATTCTGATGAAAATACCCGATATGATTGGTATTGGTTTTGTCTATTTGGCGGATACATTCTGATTCAATGATTTCTTCCAGGCTTTTTCCATATACCTTTGAATCAAAAGTCTACTTGATAGGATCAATAATATTTTTATTAAACTCTTTCAGATTAATGTGATTACGATACAACTCTACCGTCTCTTTCACATGATTAAATATATTCTCATTAGAGATAAAGCCTAACTGATAGTCTCTCATATAATTACTCTTTATTATAAGTGCAAAGATATGATTAATGATGAATAAGACAAAAAGAAAAACACGTTTTCTGATGCCACGTCATAAGATTAACACAAAGACAGAAATACTTCTCCACCACAAAAACAAGGCAGAGCACTGAGCCATTTCTTTTTATTTTGTACCTTTGTTCGCATAATTCAAATTACTAATCAATAATTCAAGAAGATGATGATGAAACGCCTATTGACAAGTTTGCTGATAGCCATGATGGCTTTGTCTGTTCCTTTCGCAGAGGCAAAGGCGCAGGAGGAGAAGGAAATTCTGGTGCAAATCGACACCGACATGGGGAAGATCAAGGTGAAATTGTATAACGATACGCCTTTGCATCGGGATAATTTTATCAAGAATGTGAAGGATAACCTGTACAATGGCCTGTTGTTCCACCGCGTGATCAAGCAATTCATGATTCAGGCAGGCGATATTAACTCGAAGGATGCGCCAGCAGACAAACATCTGGGTGACGGTGATCCGGATTATACGGTTCCGGCTGAGATTGTTTATCCGAAACATTTCCATAAGGCAGGTGCTTTGTGTGCAGCCCGGACAAGCGATGATGTAAATCCGGAACGGGCATCTTCGGCTTCGCAGTTCTATATTGTGACCGGGAAATTCTTTACCGAGATGGAACTGGACAAGATGGAGAAGGAACAGAACAAGAAGTTTACAGCCGAACAACGCGAGGCTTATATGCTGGAAGGCGGACGTCCAGATCTCGACGATAAATACACGGTATTCGGTGAAGTCGTAAGTGGCATGAAGACGGTATTCAAGATTCAGATGGTTGAAACCAATACGGAAGACCGTCCGCTCAAGAATATAAAGATTAAATCAATGAAAATAGTAGAGAAATAAAGAGAATGGAAAATCAAATGAACGAAACGCAAGTGCTGATGCACACCTCGATGGGTGACATCCAGTTGAAATTATACAATGAAACACCCAAGCACCGGGATAATTTTATCCAGCTGGTAAAAGACGGTACGTATAACGGATTGTTGTTTCACCGCGTCATCAAGGATTTTATGATCCAAGGCGGTGATGTAACTTCGAAGGATGCGCCGATGAACAAATCTTTAGGCGCCGGTGATCTGGGTTATACGGTTCCGGCAGAATTCAATTATCCGAAACACTTCCATAAGAAAGGAGCCTTGTGTGCTGCCCGTACCGGCGATGAAGTGAATCCGGAACGTGCCTCATCGGCTTCACAGTTTTATATCGTAACTGGGAAAAAGTATTCGGAAGCAGAATTGAACCAGATGGAAAAGCAGTTGGAAAACCGGCTGAAGCAATCTATCTTCGCCCGCTTGCAGACCGAAAACAAACCGAAAATCATGGAATACTACCGGAGTGGTAATAAGGAAGAACTGGCCATCTTGCGTGATACGCTGATCGGAAAAACGGAACTGGAAGCCGAAAAGCGGAAAGACGAAACCAAACTCCCGAAAGAATTGCGCGAAATCTACAAGACGGAAGGCGGCGTTCCATTCCTGGATAACCAATATACCGTTTACGGTGAAGTGGTAAAGGGTATTGAAGTGGTTGAAGCCATTCAAAACGTAAAAACGAACAAACAAGACCGCCCGACAGAGAACGTGGTAATTACATCCGTTGAACTAATCGGTTAATTCCGTCTGATGAATCATTATAAAGAGACTATACGCCTGGGTGTCCCGATTATGCTGGGACAGCTGGGCATTATTATTGTAGGCTTTGCCGACAATATCATGGTGGGACACCACAGTACGCAGGAACTGGCGGCTGCTTCGTTCGTGAATAACTTCTTCAACCTGGCTTTCATCTTCGGAATGGGCTTTTCTTACGGACTGACTCCCATTGTCGGTCGGCTGTTTGCGCAGAAACAATACGCCGAAGTAGGCGCTATGCTGAAGAATAGTCTGGCGATTAACTTCATCATCGGTATTCTGTTAAGCCTTTGCATGCTGTTTTTGCTCTTCAACCTCGACTGGCTCAACCAACCGAAAGAGTTATATCCGTACATCATTCCGTATTATATTCTGCAACTCTTCTCGGTTGTCTTCACCATGCTGTTCAATTCGTTCAAGCAATTCAGCGACGGAACAACTGATACGCTGACACCGATGTATGTCATGCTAAGTGCGAATGTGGTTAATATTATCGGGAATTACTTTCTCATTTACGGTCATGGCGGATTTCCGGAGTTAGGATTGACAGGTGCCGGTATATCAACGCTTTTCAGCCGTATCCTGACGCTGGTCGCATTCTGCTGGCTCTTTTGCCGGAGAAAGAAATATGCGGAATACGTCAAAGGATTCAAACAAAGCGTCATCAACCGGGAAAGTATCCGAAATCTGGTACGCTTGGGTTTGCCGGTCGGTTTCCAAATGGGCGTAGAGACCGGATCTTTCAGTCTGAGTGTCATTATGATGGGATGGATTGGTAGTACGGCTCTGGCGGCTTACCAGGTAGGCGGTGTCATTACGACGTTAGGCTTTATGCTTTATTATGGTATCGGAGCGGCTGTATCCATTCGGGTAAGTAATTTCAACGGAAGCCGGAACAATCAGGAAATACGCAAGGCGGCTCAGTCCGGATTTGTGATTATCAATACCTGTGCCCTGCTTTTCATTGCTTTCCTACTCTTGTTCCGCACACGTATCGGTTATTTATTTACACCGGAAGAAGAGGTCGTAAAGTTGGTAGCTCTCTTCTGCTGGCCCATGATGCTTTATCAATTCGGAGACGGTTTGCAGATTCTTTTCGCCAATGCCTTGCGCGGACTGACTGATGTCAAATACATGGCCAAGATGGCGCTGGTTTGTCACTTCGGACTCGCTCTGCCGATCGGTTATATCTGTGGCTTTATCCTCAACTTAGGAGCATTGGGTGTCTGGTTCGGTTTCCCGATCAGTCTCACCACATTAGGATTATGCTTGTGGAGACGCTTCCATGTATTGACAAAAGCTGATTAAGATAAAGATCCCCAAAGAATCCGTGTCAAACCCAATAAAAGCACGAAGTCTTCGGGGATTTATTTTTAGTACCGTATCTTCTGTATCTCAGAACTTCTTTGTCCGGATATGGCAATAAGGTTCTCCACCTGTCTTGTCATAATAATGCTGATGATACTCCTCTCCTTCCCAGAAAGCAGAAGCCGGTGTAAGGCGTGTATTCACTTCATAGCCTTTCGACCGGAGCAAGGCTATCACTTCTTCGGCCTGTTTCTTCTGTTCTTCATTCAGATAAAAGATTTCACTTCGGTACTGCGGACCAATGTCCGGACCTTGTCCGTCGGTTTGTGCCGGATCATGAATCTCAAAGAACAGCTTACATAAATCGACATAGGATGTCTGGTCGGCATCAAACACTACCTTCGTCACTTCGGCATGACCCGTTGTATGCGCTTTTACTTCCTGATAAGTAGGATGTTCCTTGTCTCCGCCCATATAACCCACTACCGAATCAATGACTCCTTGGGCATGTTCAAACTGATATTGTGCGCCCCAAAAGCAGCCGCACGCAAATATTGCAGTCTCTTGTTTCATCGTTTCCTCCTTATTTTATCGGATCAAATGTACAAAAAAATCTAACAGTACCAAGCAGATGTCTTTATATCCCGGGATGTTGATTACTTTTGTAGCGCTGTTTTCAATGCGATCTATCATGTCTGTAAGCAAATTTCACACCTTTCAATCCCCGACCGACGGTATCGAACTGCCGGAAGCGTTTACTAATCCGTTCCATTATACCCCGCATCCGCTTTGTCTTTTGGCGACAAAAGAGGTGCAAGCCTACCTGGAAACACGAGACGACTGGCGGGAAGAATTGGAAAAAGGGAAAATGTTTGGTGTGCTGGTTGTGCGGAAATCCATCGGAGAAATCGGTTTCTTGGCAGCTTTCTCCGGAAATCTGGCCCATTCCAACAACCACGATTACTTTGTTCCGCCGGTCTATGACTTACTGCAACCTGACGGATTCTTCAAGATCGAAGAAGAACAGATTACAGCCATCAACCATGAACTGGAAGCGATGCAGCATAATCCGGCTTATTTGTCGTGGAAAGAGGAACTGCAGCAACAGCAGACGGCTGCCTCTCAGGTATTGCAAGCTGCCAAAACCTTCTTGAAAACAGAAAAAGAACGGCGGGCACGCCTCCGCGAAACGGGTCTGACTGCCGACGAAGATGCCCGGCTCATCCAAGAAAGTCAGTTCCAAAAGGCAGAATATAAACGGTTGGAACAAAAATGGAAAGCCGAACTCACCCAACTGGAAACGCGTATCCTGGAGTATGAAAAGCAAATCCAGCAACGGAAGCAAGAACGGAAGAAACGGTCGGCAGCCCTTCAGCTCCGGCTTTTCGCCCAGTTTAATTTGTTAAATGCCCGAGGAGAGACAAAAGATCTTTGTGAAATCTTTGCACCGACAGCCCAGCAAGTTCCTCCCGCCGGAGCAGGCGAATGTGCTGCACCCAAACTGCTGCAATATGCCTATTTGAATCAGCTTCGTCCGATTGCGATGGCTGAATTCTGGTGGGGCAATTCTCCGAAAACAGAAATACGCCGGCATGGTTACTTCTACCCTGCCTGCAAAGGAAAATGCGAACCGATCCTCAAGCACATGCTGATCGGCCTGCCGGTTGCCTTCCAATCTGTCCAGACCTCGTTCGCATCCGATATTTCTTTGGAGATTCTTTATGAAGACAATGACCTGCTGGTCGTCAACAAGCCGACGGGCATGTTGTCGGTTCCCGGGAAAGAAGCCAACTTTTCTGTTTACGACTGGGCACGAAAGCAATATCCCGAAGCCACCGGTCCGCTGATTGTTCACCGTCTGGATATGGCTACTTCCGGTCTGTTGCTGATTGCCAAGAAAAAAGAAGTTCACCAACATCTGCAGGCACAGTTTAAGAACCGGACCATCCGCAAACGATACATCGCCCGGCTCGACGGCACCGTCAGTTCTGATAAAGGAAGTATTTCTCTGCCCATCTGCCCCGATCCGTTGGATCGTCCGCGGCAAATCGTCCATGAAACCTTAGGCAAACCCGCCATCACTACGTATGAAGTACTCCAAAGGAGTGCCCATCAAACGTGGATTGCCTTCTATCCGCATACCGGACGCACGCACCAACTGCGCGTTCATGCCGCACATCCCGACGGATTAAATGCCCCGATCGAAGGCGATACACTTTACGGCCGAGAATCCGACCGTCTGTATTTACACGCCGAACTCCTGGAGTTTGATCATCCTACTACCGGGAAACGGATCCACATCGAAAAGCCGGCCGATTTTTATCCTACGGAAAAATAATCGTATTCTCATTATCCCGGAGCATAAAATTGCCTAGATTTTATATTTTTGACAGCTGTCAAAAAGCTTTTCCATATTAGTCGTAAAGCTTTAGCACAAATATGGTAAAGCTTTAGCACATCTGTCAAAAAATTAAAAACAAATAGGATTCAGGAAAAAAATAAACGAACAGCATGTCACCTTTCGCCTGCAACATTCGTTATACAAATGAACTAGTTCCAAAAACAAGATGTTTAACGAATAAAAAATAGATGTATTATGATCGCTTATTAAGTACATGACAAAAATTTGAATATATCGAATTTGGGTGTGTATGTCGGTCGAAAAAGTACGTTTGAGATTTCCTCAAGA
>ENA-OROH01000044-OROH01000044.1-human-gut-metagenome-genome-assembly--contig:-NODE-44-length-128508-cov-9.538726_pt1 | contig 128508 bp, 129 predicted proteins | sample MGYA00242125_ERZ509042 | MGnify/ENA primary metagenome ERZ509042 (study PRJEB26280, sample SAMEA2338738) | human gut metagenome | biome: human gut; feature: human-associated habitat; material: faeces... | reverse complement strand
CTTTTCCATATATTATGATGATATGGAAACAGTGGCAACCGGCTGACATGGTCAATCTTTCTGACTTTAGTCCCTTCTGGCTTTGCGCCCCTGCCTTTCAACAGGTTTGCCTTTAAAATAATCTCTTTCTTCAAAAGACCTTACCACACAGTTTTCCGCACGTCAATAATTTTTTTAAGAAATCTACACATATTTTACTTCATAAAAAATCTAAATCGATGAATCCTAAAAACCTAACATTTTTTTCATATGAAGCTCATTCATCATTTATAGTGCTATTCTCTCCATTCCCCTCTGTCATGCAACTGTTCCAGCACATCCTTCATCTTCTGCGGAATCGACAGCCCCAGATGCCCTGCATTCTCCAACAGGCTCACGCCCTCATTGGAAATATAAAAAAAGATCACCGCTGTCCTCAGCACGGATCTGTTCCCGATCTATAATGATATAACAAACAATTCCTACTGTATATTTTAATCCAATTTTGAACACATTCTCCAATTTCTTTCGGTATATTTTTACAAAATTTCTGTATCCACGTTTCACGTAATTTACCTTTCGATGCTTTGATTTTTTAATGCCTAAGGATTTCCACTCTTTGGTTCTTTTACCCTCTTTTTATTCCTCTATAATTGGTAAGCGATTTATCTTAGGGTGTTGCTAAAATAATAGAATGCTAGTACTTTACTCCATTTTTCTAGCAAACATCCTTTGCACTTCTTCATTCCATGGTGTTAGTTTTTCTAATTCTTTCTGGGCAGTTCTCGCATTCAGCCTTTTTTCCAAAATTTAATCTAATGTCTCAGGGCACTTAAGTTCGGGACCTTAACAGTATTTCAAGCCACGTAACCACCTTTGGATGTCCGATGAATGAAAAAGATTTATCCAAAATTGTTTCCTACTAATTCGTCCTGTAAGAAAATCATTTACATAATTCCATACTGTATCATCTGCCATAGGTCCTTCTACAATATCATAATTATGTGTTTTTCCGTTTCTACATTGTGCAATAAGGTCTAACCACTCATCTGACATTTCTGGAAATTTTAATATTTTCAAACTATCGTTTGGTTTGGATTTCTTAATGTCCCAGTGATCAACGTCCTATGCCCACTATTTCTTCAAAACTCTATCAAAAATTCTATAATTTCGATCATCTCTTGGAGAACAATACACCGCAAATTCAATATTTTTGAAACTATATAAGTATTCTCGAATTACATTTTTTGCTGCCTGAGCAACAATCTGAGGATCATTCATAAATGCACCACATCCAAATGCCCCAAGAATTATCGTTTCATCATCTTCTGAAAGTGCTGTATCCAAAATTCTTTTTAATCGCTTTTCATGTAATTTTAATAATTCGTCATTTGTCATCTTTTTCGCATTATTATATGATGACTTGCCATTATAATTATTTTTGACTCTTAGATTCGGAGCTGCACATGTGATTACATCTACATTATACCAATCAGATGCATCCATAATCTCTGGTTGTTCAGTATCTGTTTTAAATACTGTGACTGCAGGTGTATAAATGATATCATCATTATAAATTGGATTATGTGCTTGTCTGTGTGGAGAATAGAATCCATCCCACATTGTTTGTTTACTTAAACAAACATATAGTCCTGAACATCTGCACAGACATTCTTCTTGTGCATTAGATCCTCTTTTTACTCCACCACCTGGATTAGTTGCGGAAGCAAAATTATGTACCGCTGTCTTAGTATTTTTATATGCCGATGCTGCTTGTAATGTTCTCTTTTTTGATACAATAATATTTGCAGGTTTTTCATATCGTTTCTGGTTATTGCTATTTATTCTTTGATTTTGGAGGATTAGTTTTTGGTTACATATTGAATTTTTGATCGATTGTTTTAAGCTTGAATTTGTTTTACATAATGTTTCTGTATCTTCAAATATTTTTATGTTTTCTTGTTTTCCCATAATCTAATTTCTCTCTTTTTCTTTGTTATATGTATAAACTAGGATAAATACAACCTATTTTTACAATAAAAAGCCATTGCTATTAATACTCCCAAGGAGATATTAAGTAACAACAGCTTTAATAAATTTATTAATGGGTATTTTGTTTAGAATTTTTGGAACAATTTGTTCTTATTTGTACAATTTATTTTATAAACTGATTTCTTAACGTCCCTGGGACTTAATATTTATTATAAGTTTTTTCCAATATTTTCAAGTTCTTTTATAGAATCCTTGTTTTTTGCAAGTTCATCACTGGCTGTTGCATAATATGATTTTTGGAAAATCATATCCCATGAAAGATATTTCGCCATGCAGTCGAACTGTTTGTCAATTAACTCATACTGGATACTATCCACCGGGGATCCTCCCACAACGATTGTTCCAACTTTTTTATTTTTCAGCTGCAAACCGCGGCAGTAGCACTTATCAATGATAAGTTTCAACTGCGCAGACATTCCCCACCAATATACCGGAGTAGCAAAAAGAATCACATCTGCAGCAGTAATTTTATCAATCGTGGGATTTGTATCATCCTGATCAATACATCCTTTATAACATTGACAGGCCCCACATCCCTTACAAGGTGCTATATGAAGTCTGTCTGGTTGGATGATTTCAATCTCATTCTTTTCTGATGCCCCTTTTACAAATGCGTCAATCGCCGTCAGCGTGTTTCCCCTTCTGGCACTTCCGTTAATAATCACAATTTTCATGTATGTTACCTCCAGTTTCTGATTTCATGAAATCATTATACCTTTTTTCGCTTATCCTGTCATCACATTTCATCAGATTAGAACCTGTAAAAATCCTCCTGTGTGGCAACCTGTCTCCATCCCTTATACTCATCGTTTCTGCTCTCCACAAACATATCATTCACCATCCCGATAGTCAGCAGATCCAGATCCCGGATGGAAATCCCCAGCTGCACACACCGGAGGAGAAACAGGGGAGTTGTCATTTCACGGTCTGTTGCATGAAGTTTTTTTAGCCTCAACATCCGTCCTGATGTTCATTCCCCACAGCTCGATCAGCTTCGGCAGAACCTGATAAATATTGAATGTATTAAACTCATCTAGCCAGTCCTCCGGATTATCCGGGATAGACGGATATACCCGCCCGTCTGCCGAAAAATTATCACTGCCGGGAAGCAGATAACAGATAAACGGCGGATCCGGGCTTTCCCCTTCTGCAAAATGATCAACTTCCAAATATCTCGCAAGACTTATCACTTATCCGTAACTCCCCTGCTTTAAATTGTATTCTTTATTGCTTTGTATGGAAATTCAACTGATTATCTATGTCCCGTCCAGCATACATTACTCTAAGTATTGTTACAATTTTTTTATCACTATTTGGAATATATAGTATCACATAATTATCTACTGGTAATATATGAAGTTCACGACTTTTCCATGGTTCTTTTTCATATTTTCGATAACGCTTCGGCATCGCATCAAGACTTAATATCTGTTCTTCTAGACGATTAAGTTGTCCGATTGCATTTTCTGGTGATTGTAATTCAAAAGCAATATATTCAAAAATTTCTCTCAAATCACGGTCTGCCTGTTCAGATACTTCTACTTCATATATCATAAGCCATAATCCTTGCGAATATCAGCAAAAGCTTTCTTCGCATTTTTTGTCCGTCTATCATGCATATCTGCATATCCTTTCTCCAATTCTTCATTGAATTCTACTTCTGATAATGTGCTGATATCAACAGGTCTAGCGGATGGTATTTTTACTTCAAATGGAAGTCCTCTCTGTAAGATAATCTGTTTATAAAACATATTGATAGCACTAGAAGCAGGAATACCAAGTGCAGACAAAATACTTTCTGCTTTTTCTTTGACTTCTGGTTCAATCCTTACATATAAATTTGCTGATTTTGTAGCCATATAAAACATCTCCTTTCGTGAGTAGTTTTTCTATCTATTTTTATTATATGCAAATGTCCGCACAACAGCAATACTAATTTTACCTTTCCGTTTTCCAACAGCTTTTATATCACCATTCCTTGAACTTATTCTATATTGCCATTTACATTTTGGGGAATATATCTGTATGACAAATTACCACCTATAAATTAAATGAATATTTTGTTTAGAATTTTCTGGTTAATTCTAATTAATTTATCATTTTACTTTGTAAGCTGATTTCTTAATGTCCTTGGGACCTTAATTATATTTTTTATCAAAAAATAGAGCATATAGATTTCTCCATATACTCTATCCAATTCATAATATGTCTGATCTAACGATATTGATTTTCTTTTATATGAATTTTCATATCACAATCCCATTGCAATGATCGGACGCACACCTTACAGAGATAGATTTCTTAATGTCCCTAGGACCTTAAGAATTTCAAAGATCGTCTTATTTATCGAATTGATGAAGAAAATATTTATATTCTTTCTTGCAGATTCATTACAGAGATCATTAAATCCAAGGGTAGACTGTCTAATATAGTCTACCCTTTTGCTCCATAAAACTATGTTTTGTAGAAAAGTAATGCAAAAAATTTATAATCTACTGCATCTGCTCCTGCACCAACAACAATAACTTCACTATAATCTGATGACAAGACATGATTCGTATCATATAACAACATTATGCTCTTTTGCAATTATTTCAACAATACCTACCTCTGGACAGGCATCTGCATCAAAAAATATCTGCACTAGTTCCTCTTCATTTCTTTTTGAATCCATGTCATAATTACATCTACAAGATATCCCTGCTGTACTTGGCTTAGTTCTTTTCCCGGTTGCATTTTATGCCACTTCCGGATGCACTCTCTGCAACATGTTGCCGTTGCATGCTGGGCAATAAATACCGGATGACCACGCATTGGTGTCTGCTTGCCATCATTTACTATATATGCCGGAACAACATTGATACTAAATCTCAATGTCGTCTCTCATCAAATTACTTTTTAATTTGTATAAAATAAAATTTATGACTTGCATTTTATGCTGCTGGAATCTTATTTAACATATTAACCTTATCTATGAATTCTTTCATATCTTCAATATACTCATAAGGTGCATATTCTGAATATATATCCGGATCATCTAAAATAACAATCTGTACTCCTTCAGCTCTTAATGCTTCTAAAGTTCCTGGCAAACATCTTGCCTCATTAAGTGTTTTGCATCTATATGCTATACATCCTTGTTGATCAAAAATTTTCGCTACTACATATATTGATTTACCAATCATTTCTTTTTTCCTCCATTTCTTTCAAATTTTTCAAAAATTCTTCTTTATTCTTTATTTTTCCATCTACATATTTTCTATACAATTGGTACCCTATTTCTGAATTTTTATATTTATATACATATTGATGACTCCATATATTAAATAAATAATCCTTTCCGCACCAAAGTTGTATTTCTATTGGATATGCCATATTATCTCTTTGATAATATAAATGAATTGCTCTATATCCGTCATCTGTCTTCTTTCCGTTTCGTAAATCTACTACACGAAAATAAGCCGGATATTCACGAGGGTATTCTTCAAATTTTAGACGAAATCCTAATATGTCATTAAAACATTGTTTAAACCCTCCACCTGTTTTAAGAGTCTTTTCATACTTCCTTTTAATAGAATCTTCACTTTTAAAACGAGATCCAATAAGATTTTCTTGAAATATTGTATCTATATAGCTTGCCCTATATTTTTCTATATCATCTAAAATTATCGGTAATGGTGTTTTTCGAAGTGAAATCTGCTTTAAACTTCTTCCTAATGTTGAATGATATGATAAAATATCTAATACTTCTTTCGAAATGAATAATCTTGGACTGATTGAGCCATCTGTCCGACATGGTTGAGCCACCATTCCATTTTAGGCTGAGCCACTGTTCCGGATTCATTGAGCCGATTCCTTTATAATAGTTTTATACACTTTTATTAGGTGTAAATCTATTATGAAGGAGGTCCTAACGATGACCAAATATCGTGAGATTCTCAGACTTTCCAGTCTGGGATTTAGTAATCGGAACATTGCTTTAAGTGTTCCATGTTCTCGAAATACTGTTTCAAAAGTTTTAAAACGTGCTAAGGAGTTAAATCTTTTCTGGCCATTATCAGATGATCAAACAGATGCAGTATTAGAGCAGTTGTTATATCCAAAACTACACAACAGATCAAACCGTCGGATGCCTGATTATGATTACATCCGAAAAGAACTACTCCGCAATGGTGTCAGTAAAAAACTTCTCTGGACAGAATATATTGAAGATTGCCGTGCAAATGGAGATGAACCATTGATGTATTCTCAATTCTGTTATCACATTCAACAGGATGAGCAGAAACATCGTGCTACCATGCATATCAAACGTAAACCTGCAGAACAGATCGAAGTTGACTGGGCTGGTGATCCTGCAATGATCATCGATCCAGATACAGGAGAGATCATCAAGGCACATATCTTTGTTGGTGTGATGACATACAGTCAGTATACTTACGTTGAAGCTTTTTTGGATATGAAACAACGATCATGGATCAAGGCTCATATTCATATGTATGAATATTTTGGCGGTGTTGCAAAGATCCTCGTGCCAGATAATTGTAAAACAGCAGTTATCCATAACGGAAAACGGAAAGATCAACAGATCAATCAAACCTATCAGGAACTAGCTGAATATTACGGAACTGCGATCATACCTGCTCGTGTCAGAAGTCCTAAAGATAAACCGAATGCAGAGGGAACCGTTGGAAATATATCTACGTGGATCACAGCAGCACTTCGCAATGAACAGTTCTTTTCACTTGCGGAATTAAATCGGGCTATCAGAAAAAAACTTTTGACTTTTAACCAAAAACTCTTTCAAAAAAAGGAAGGTAGCCGGTTGGAGCTATTCCTTGAAAATGAAAAGCCTTTGCTATCCCCATTACCTGCTACCCGTTTTGAACTAAGCGACTGGAAAACCGCCACAGTTCAGTTCAATTATCACATATCTGTGGATAAAATGCTATATTCAGTTCCTTATGAATACATCAAAAAGAAAGTTGATGTAAAAATAACAGATAATACAGTTGAGATCTTTTATAATCACAATCGTATTGCTTCTCATCGTCGACTAAAAGGACGTCCGGGTCAATACAGTACTGTTACAGCACATATGCCAGAGGATCATCAGAAATATCTTGAATGGAATGGTGATCGTTTCCGTAAATGGGCTGAACAGATTGGAATAAATACATATCATGCAGTCAATGCAATCTTAACCTCCAAACGTGTGGAGCAGCAAACCTACCGAAGTTGTATGGGATTACTGAAGCTTGCAGAAAAGTACTCTGATACTTTATTGGAAGCTGCTTGTAAAAAAGCCTTATCCTATACTTCGTCACCGAGTTATAAGAGCATTAAAAACATTCTTGTGACCAGTTCAAAAAAACTAAAATCGGAAGCTGATCATACAGAATCCACACACAAAGCACACGGCATCACAAGAGGTGCTGATTATTATCGGAGGTAAATAACTATGACAAATCAAAGTACAATTGATAAACTAATTGAAATGCGACTTAGCTGTATGGCCGATTCATTTCGTAATCAGTTGAATGATCCTGAATTTAACGAAGTTCCTTTTGAAGACCGGTTCGGTATGATTGTAGATATCGAATATAATAACCGAAAAAGTAATCGATTAAAGAGACTGATCAAAAAAGCTGAGTTTGATCAGCCAGATGCAAGTATCATGGATGTCGATTATACATCCGGACGTAAACTGAACAAGGAATTGATCACTCGTCTTGCTACATGTGAATATATATCTGAACATAGAAATATCTTTATCACAGGTGCAACTGGTTGCGGAAAAACGTACATGGCATGTGCCTTTGGTATGGAAGCATGTAAACAATACTTTAATACCAAGTATGTTCGGTTACCTGATCTTTTGATTGATCTTGAGCTGGCTCGTGACAATAGCAATTACAAAAAGATCATGGCTAAATATGCAAATCCGGTTCTTCTTATTTTAGATGAATGGCTTTTATTAAAGCCAACTGAATCAGAACAAAGAGATATTTTTGAACTTTTACACAGAAGACGTAAAAAATCATCTACCATCTTTTGTTCTCAGTATGAATTTGAAGAATGGTATGATCAACTTGGAGGTTCAGACAGTCCATTGGCAGATGCTATATTAGATCGTATTGCATATGACAGTTATCGGATCAATATCAGAGGTATTGATATTGAACATGATATTTCTATGCGTGAAGTTTACGGATTAGATAAATCATTACGCGAGTAAACTCGCAAATATTATAGTGGCTCACTCCGTCTGGACAGATGGCTCAGTCTAAACTGGACAGGCGGCTCTGCCGCATAAGAATATTCACGAAATAAATTGATCCACCTATTTCACCTCCATATATTTTAACATTATATTATTTCTATTGTATACGTGTTTAATTTTCTTTTAATGCTATTCTAGCATATTCATATATTTTCTACAATGAAAAAGCCACTGTAAATATTACAATGACTTTTCTGTATTTTTATTTGGATGTCTTTTACAACGAATATAATTTAAATGGGTGTTTTGTTTATAATTTTTCGAACAATTCTTCTTATTGGTACAATTTATTTTATAAACTGATTTCTTAATCTCTCAGAGGTCTTTCTTAATCTATTCCACCAGTATTCATTCTCCACTGGTTATCATATAAGAATCTGTGAGTTTCTTTATCTGTAGCGATCCATTCTTTATTATATCTACTATCTGCCCAAGAAGTCTTTCCAGATTCCTGTATATACAATTTTCCACCTTTTACCATATATTGACGGTCATAACTACTATTTCTGGAATCATATGACGTATTAACTGTGAATCCTTCATTCTGATCTAAAATTTTCTGTCTATTCAATTTTGTTAATCTTGCCATCTATTCAGCCTCCTCATTTTTTATCGTTTTAATTTCATGTGAATCGTAAACTCCTATTGGATATTCACATATATATCCCTTTGACACAAATTCTTTCCCACAAGAATGACACCTACAATCATCAACTTCAAAATATGAATATTTTTCAATTCCACATGATTTTTCTTCCATAGTTTCATCATAAATGTATTCCTTAACATCTATACTGTTCTCTTTCCTGCAATATGGACATTTCACTATTCTTTCTGTATTTACGTAAAGTTCCGCCCAGTCACTAATATCTTCCAGTTCAAATTTTCCCATAAATTCTTTAGAGTCTTTATCTTTACTGAATCGAATTTTTTCCCAGTAATAATCTACTGGTATCGTCTGTGATGTTGTACAACAGGTTCTTAGTTCTTGAATCATTTCTAATGCACCAAGAAGCTTTTTTACTTCGTCATTCAATTTTGTTTCTGTTACTGCCAGAATATCATCAAATCTGACTTCCTGTTTATTCCATCTTTTTACATCTTTTTCTGAAACATGTAGGCTTTTTAAAACCCTCAATAATTTTATTCTTTCTATGTCTTCTTCTGAAAAGTTGTAAAACTGTCCCTTCTTTTGAGGCAATACCCATTTTTCCCTTATAAGGTAATCAATATATGATTTCTTAAGTCCCAATAATTTTTCAACTTCTTTTTTCTGCATCTTCATCTGCTCCCTTCTTCATTAACCATACACCATCGACCAACTCTGTCGTCAATAGTTTTCTTAAATGATTTTTTATAATGTCTCAGGAAACTTAAATTTGCGTAAATTAAATGATTATTTTGTTTAAAATTTTCTGGTTAATTCTAATTAATTTATCATTTTACTTTGTAAACTGATTTCTTAATGTCTCAGGGATCTTAAACTTTTTAAGCCGCATCTCTTACAACCCACACTTGATCATAAATTTCAAGTTGTGCAACAATAATTCCAACTGCTGTACTGAATTCAGTTTCATTGTGATAATCTGGATCATCAAGTGCCATGTAAATTCTATATAATCTCCACATGATTTTATCTGCATTTAAATCCATTGGTACATATATTCTTACATTATCATCTGGTAAAATACACCTTGTGCAATTGTTTTTCCTGAAGCTGCTTTTTTTATTTGTTCTTTTAACTCATAGTAATTTGGTTCCAAAAATCCATCTCGTTTATGTAAAGAACCTTTTCTGGTATCGGATGTATATCTAAGTTATGATGCATCTATTATTTCTCCTTTTCAACTTTTTAAGCCAACAGCTGTCCTTCTTTATATGAACACTCGATATAATCTGGATTCTGATAATATAAATCGGTATTAAAATCAGATATTTCATCACTGATAAATGAAGTAAATATCTTTATAAGTTCCTCTGCCTCGTTTCCTTCTTTCGCACAATCTTCTATCATAATACTATATAATTTTCCAATATCTAAGAAACTTGGTACATCATATTGACATTCTGAAATCGTGTCAAATTTGCCTTCTTTTATCTTATATACTTCTACAACTTCATCACATACCTGTTCAAAGCTTAAGCAATGATTTACTTCTGCATCATACAATAAATTTTCAATTCCTTCTTGCCCAATACATTCGACAATATATCCTCTGTGATTCTTGGTTTCCCGTGCTATATATTCTATCAATGAACAAACATAAAAATAATCATTTCTTTCTATTTCTGTCATAAACTACCTCGCTCTTTTTATATGTCAGACAATCAAGTGCTGACAAAGTGTGAAAACTGATCTGGTGTGTTGGATGTTTGAATTCCGCTAATACCCAAAATTGTTTCCTACTAATTCGTCCAGTAAGAAAATCATTGACATAATTCCATACTGTATCATCTGCCATAGGTCCTTCTACAATATCATAATTATGTGTTTTTCCGTTTCTACATTGTGCAATAAGGTCTAACCACTCATCTGACATTTCTGGAAATTTTAATATTTTCAAACTATCGTTTGGTTCGTACTCATAATAATTAATAACTGGATCTCCAGCTCCTCTATTCACCCATCTTATCGCTTGCTGTATGTTATTTGTACAATAAAATCCCCATGAAAAGTCTTTTGTATATTTTGCTTTTCGTACTTCAGGATATTGAACGATTTGTTTACTTGCATGATATAATTCCATTTACAGTTTTCACCTCACTTCGTTTGATTTATTATTAGTTTATCATATTCATATATTAGCTACAATGAAAAAAGTCATTACATGATATGCTTATATATAGTAAGGTATCATAATAATGACTTTCTTTTTTGTGTAAATGATTATTTTGTTTAAAGTTTTTTGAACAATTTACATAAATAATAAAATTTATTTTATAAACTGATTTCTTAAGTGCTACGGTACCTTAAGCAATTCCTTCATTCGACCAAAAATAAATACTATATGGCCAAACTCTAAATATTTGCGGCATTCAGAATCCCTCCTTCTTGAGAAAATTCTATAATTAAATGTGCATTGTCTCGAATAAGTTGCTTAAAATACATCATCTCTGACTCTGAATAACCGTGAACTTCCCATGTATAATCTGGCAACCAACAAATAGCATCATGAAATCCCCCTGTTTCATCTAGTGTTTCAATATATACTTTTACTTTTCCATCTAGATACATCTCTGAATGCGTAATTTCTGTATCATCATTTAATGTCATATATGGACACATCATATTCTTTCACTCCTTACTTCCATGCAGTTCATCTTTATGATATTTTATCACAATTAGATTTCTACCACAATGAAAAAGCCACTGTAAATATTACAATGACTTTTCTGTATTTTTATTTAGATGTCTTTTATAAGGAATATAGTGTGACATGCTCCCACCACTTAAATCCCTGATTTTGAAGTGGTGGCTTCTTGCTCAATGGCTCTACTGAGCCAAGTATCTACAAGCTATCCTCGCGTGCCCCGCGATTCTTTTGCTCGGACACGGGCATGTTTTCTTATTCTCCGATTGTCCGGATACAGACAGTTTATGCTGTCAACATTCTTCTTGCCTCTTCACGGATGTTGATCGCTGCATTGCGATCTCTGTCCATCTCATTTCCACGCTCACAGTGATAGACTCTTTCGGATAATTTCAACTCTTTCTTTATCCTTCCACATTTACAGCATTTTTTACTGGAAGGAAAGAAACGGTCTACCTTTACCATTTTCTTTCCTTTCCACGCCAGTTTATAGTCTAACATTTCCCTGAACAGTCCATATCCATTATCCTGTACGCTTTTTCCGAAGTGCAGGCACTGACCCATTGCTTTCAGATTTCTTAATGTCCCTGGGACCTTAAGGATTTTCCAGCACCTCCGCTTTTCATTGGGTTCAAGTACCTATCTCTGTATCATGGATTTATCTAATTACATACTGTTCTGTCAATTCATCATATATTACTTTTAATAATCCATATAAGCGTACCAGATACCTAGTTTTTTTCTATGGGCACCTAGTTTATATTGGTACCAGATACAAAAAACTAATTCTGTTCTATTCCTATAAACTGTTTGAAATTTTTATTTCTTAAGCGGACCAGACACCTAGATCTTACTTAAGATTTTATCTGTATATACCGCAAAGAAATCCGAATCACCACTAAATAGTTTTATATTATCGATTAAATTATCCCTACTTAAGCGAACTATTTTTGTTTTTTCTTGGTCAAGATTAACTTTTTCTTTCATAAATTCTGCAAATGCATTATTTACTGTTGTCGCCATATTGTTCACCTCCCAATTACATTCCGACCCATCAAATTTATCTTAAGTGTACCAGGTACCAATATTAAAATATCCATTTTTCTTTCTCCGTCCTACTCAGCTTAATGTGAAATAGTCACTATGTCTTCTTAAAGTCCCCAGGTTAGTCATACATGAATTAAATGCATATTTTGTTTACGAATTGAATTGTAAGATTTTTCCTATTTCTGACTTCATAAGGTCTCAGGTCATTTAAGTTTGTCTAACTGTATCAAATCAACATCTATTTACAATTCTCATTATACCAATCATTCATATTAATATTTATAATATCTCCTTCATACCTAATCACCCATCCATCGGAATATCTTGAAAATAAACTTTGATGATGCTCATTTAACTTATTATAAACAACGTCTGAAATCACAATTACTTTTCTATAATCTCTACCTGCCTTATTGCATAAATGGCACGCTGAATTTACAACATCCCCCATCCAAATAACATCGTTAATTCCGCTACCTGAATATCCAGCTTTAACCATCAATGCTCTGCCATAATCAATACCTATCCCAACTGAAATTTGCGAATATTTCTTCTTCCTTAATTTATAATTAAGTATTTTAATCATACTATTTAATCTAGCTGCCACCGAAATAACATTGTCAATATCAGATTTATAAGGAGTATCAAAAACTCCCCATACACAATCTCCATTAATATTTATTTCTTTACAATTAGTTTCTGCATTCATAATAGCAACACACTCTGATAAAAATGCTCTATACATTTTTGCCAATGTTGGTCTTTTATGCTCGTCTGTCATATCAGATGACCCTACAATATCAATAAAAATTGCAGTAACATTTACATAATATCCATTTTTAAATGTCAAATCACTTCTCGCAGGAATGCTGTCTTTATCACAGTAATCATTATCACTTGCATTTAAAATTTCATCCATTCTTTCCGAACTTTTATCTACGTCATAAGACATTGTATGATTTGATTTCATAATTTCCCTCCCTAATTAGTCAAGTTGTTTTTCCTTTAAAATAAAGGATTTTTTAGTTATTTATCTCAGATGAATGAGCATGTTTTATGGATATTTCTCTGTATCTAGTACGAAAATAGCTGTTTTAGAGTATACAAAACAAAACGTCTTCTTTATTCTGTTTTTAATGGCCTTGTATATTCCCTTCCATCTATGGCAACGCACCTCCCGTATCTACCAGGATCTACTCTTTATATGTCCTAACTTCCTTCGTTCTGCCTATCCATAATCCGGGTGTCAGCTTAGCTCCTCGTCAGGGTCTTGCCCTCTGGAATTTATTCCTGCCGACTACTCGCTCATTCTTTGTTTTTATTACTGACTTGCTTTCTGTAACAGCATCTTTTAGATGGACGTTTCCCATTACAGTCTGCTTTCTTCATCCTTTTACGATGATCTTCTTTTCTTATGCTACTTTCAATTGTGGTCTCTTGATATCTTGCAGCATCTTTGCTCCATCATAAGTTACTCCCTTTGTCAATATCGCATAAAAGATCCTTAATGCTTTACATGCAACCGCTATAACTGACTGCATTTTCTTTAATGAATTCTTTCCCTGGTTTGATAATACCTGTGTATTTCCTTAAATTCTGTAATCCTCGCAATCAATGATATGGCTGCTTCATACAGTACATATCTAAGGCGTTTTCTTCCTCTATAACTGATATGACTTTCACCTTTGTGTCTTCATTCCAATCCCTTTGATCTCCAACAGCTTATCGATATATGGAACTTCTGACAGTTTTTCTTCTATCAGCTCCATTAATTCTTCTTCCCGCTGATGATATATTTCATAATCATTCAGCAGTATCTTCAATTCAATCCTTGCGCTATCACAAGCTTCCTGACTTCCTATACTGTGCTCCGCAGCCGTTACCAGGTTCTTTGCCCTCTTTAGACCAGCTGCTCTTAACTTAGCATCCCGCCAGATCTGGTTAACTCCATCAACTCCCAATTTTACGATATCTTTCGGTAACGATGCTACCTTCAAGATCATAAGACCACTCACAGCTCCCGGATTTTTATAAACGTCTTTTATTTCTGGCAAATAGATACTAAACCATCTTGCAATACGATTCTTGATCCTTGTGATTTCTTCCTAGGCTTGAAGCCTCAGATTTGATAAGCTTCGGATCTCTGCATAAACACCTGTTGGTATATATGGATACGAAAACCTTCCTTCATTTACCAGTGCCGCAATCGTTTTGGGATCCTTACGGTCATTTTTGTTTGGATTATTATCATCCAGCTCTTTTGATTTTTTTACATGATGTGGATTCACATGAACTGGTTTCATTCCGTTGTCCTGCAGGTATGCTCCTAGATTGAACCAATAATGTCCTGTTGGCTCCATCCCAGGAATCACAACATCTTTTCCATATTTCTCTGCCAGTTCCTCCATCCATGCTTTAAATGTCACAAATCCTGCTTCATTATTACTGAATTCCAATGGCTTTTTTGAATACTCATAATTACGCCAATCGAAGGCTCTTGCATAGTGTGTTTCACTTCCTACATCAATTCCAACTATCAATGTTTTTTCCGTAATAGATTCAATTTTTGCGTTCTGTGTGTTATACTTCATTTCAGATACCTCTCTGTTTAATAAGATTTTTTACTAACCCGCAAAGTCAGTAATCTTATTTTACACTGAGGTATTTTTTCTCAACCTTCTTTCTTAGAATTCCCTATATTTGAATTATACAGGAAGCTCCTTCTATATTAACTGAAATATCATACACACAAACCACAGAATAACTGTTGCTAATAAAAACTTTATTCCCTTGTTATACCATTTTGCTTTTAGACTACATATTTTTGAATTTGTATGTATCTGTTCTTCTAAATCATCTATCATTTCTTTTTCGTCCATATCTTTTACGGTACTCTTATAATTCTCCAATGCCATATTTCCAATAGAGCCAAAGAAAAAAATAGATGGTGCATTATTAAGATTTTTCACTCTTGCAATAATAGATAACATAAAACATAAAATAGAAATAAAGCTTGATAAATATAGCAGTGCAACCAGAATGGCTGCAATAATTTCTCCTCCAAATAATTCTGCTAGTTTTGATACCTCTGTTATTCTTTTAAATGCACTGGGCATGCCCTTTTCAAATATAACACCTATTAAAACTCCTGCTAATGCTAATGCAAATGAAACCTTAGTATCCATATTTCCTATCCATGTATTTATGATACCCAGTGTTTCATAAGCATCTTCTTTTTTAAATGCTCTATTTTCTTGCCGTTGATTGTCATTCTGCGCCATAATTTAAAATCCCCTTATTTTCTTTAATTTACTAATTTTTTCTTCATAATCTTTTATATGTTCATATCGTATTTTATTATTTTTAAGTCTATTCTCCATTGCATTAATAACTTGCCAACCTAGATTCTGTTCACATGCCCATTTAAAAGTCGATTCATTTATATATACCCATGTATCATTTTCCTTTGCCATACTAACCATATATCTATATGACGCACTATATCGCCCAAAATAAGCATATATCTCAATAAATTCAAAAACACTACTATTTATTTTATCTTCATTATATCCTTGCTTCTTTCCTAATTCATGATAAAATATGTCTATATCTAGCCATCTATTAATACCAATATTATCGATATATTCAAGTTGTCTACAAAATGACCCACTTATTATTTTGTAGACAAAAGAATATGTAGTTTCAATTTCCGTTTGCAGCTGTTCCTCCGCTTTTTCCCTTTCATTTATCGCCTTTATTTTTTCGTTATTTTCATTCGAAAACCTTCTCTTTAATTCATCATTTTCTTTCTTCAATCTTTCTTCTAAAATAGCTAATTCCCGTTCTCGTTGAACCAGACTATTTTTTAGTCTATCGATTTCTCTAATGCCATCTGCCAATCCCGCAAATGTATCCAACTCTACTGTTGTATCTTCATCTATTTTGATTGGTTTTCCTAAATCCTCTGAAAACTCCAAATAGTAATCCTTTGTCACATAGCCTTGGAATAACTTTGTTCCTTTATATTTTGCTGATTTTACAAAAACTTTCCTATACTCATCTGACATGTGCTTGAAAACATTATCTGAAATAAATATTTCTCCGCCAGATGCTATGTCTGAATATTTGCTTGCATAATTTGTTGTATTACCAACCCATACACAATCCATTTCGTTCTCTCTATTTTCATCACTTTCCAGACCATACATACCAACCTGAGTTACAAGAATCTTTCCATAATCAATTCCAATTCCACATTCAATAATTTTCCCATTAACATTAGTTTTTAAATATTTATTCAAGCTATAATCAATCACAGTCTGTAAACTTCTTGCCGCATTAATTGCTTTATCTGCTGCACTGTCCACGATATTCCCGTTTTTATCAGCAGAGTCAATAAATACGCCCATAATTCTGTCACCCAGAAATTGTCTTGTAACTCCTCCATTTTTTCTAACACAATCAACTGCCATTCTCATAAATGAGCGATATATTTTAACCATACTTTTTGCTTGGCTATTTTCTGTTAAGTATGTTGACTTACGAATATCAATAAATAGTATGGCTGCCATGACGGAGTAGGTTCTATTATTATCTTCCAATTGCTCTATTGTTGGAGGTAATTCTGAATCTATTTCTATTTGCTCAACAGTCTGTTCTGTTATTTTTTTAATCCTCAAATCTACTTTTTCAAAATCATTTTTTGAAAATCCCATATTTACTCTACATTCTCCTCTATAATATTAAAGATAGCTTTTTACACATTTTCACTTGCTCCACATATATTATACAATCTTTTCTTCTTTTTCGATAGTTCTAAAAATCCAAATAGCCGCCTACTCAAAAACTGAACAAGCGGCTATAAAATGGTATCCGATATTTATATTTAGATTATTTCAAAATGCTTCCTTTATTGCTCCAGTCTTCTCTGGAGTCGGATGCTTTTTTCGGCTGTTTCAATTCTTCTACCGCATTAGGAGCATCGTACATTGGCAATCCTAAATCTCTCTTTACCTCTGCGATATATGCGGTATGTACTTTGAAACCGTATTTAGCTTCTATGTATTCCTTTATCATTTTGTAGGTCACTCGCTCTTTAGGCTTGTAGCTTTCCGCTCTTTGAGCAATATTATCAAGCGGAACTTTTTTCCTCACCCTCGTCAAACTCAACTTTTGCGTTGATATGTCCGTCTGGCTTTTTGCGGGAAAGCAGTACTACCGTCTCAATGTGAACCATTTTCGAAAAGCGATCCTTGCATTCATTAATAAAATTGTCAGATCTGTCTTCTTAAGGTCCTTGGATTTTGATGTTTCCATACTGATTAATATATTCTTCATCAAAAATTTTTATATTTCTAATATTATCTAGCCCTATGACTGTAGGATTATGATCCGTTTCATCCGTTTGAAATTGTTAATTTTCCAGTGCCATTGATAGCATATATTTACAGTGCGTCCTCTACAATATTTACAATTCCATTTAAAATGTTATTGCAATTTTGAATTTGTATGTTCAAAATATTTTTCCCCTCTTAAATTAAATTTTATCGTTTTGTTTTTTCGAATATACGTTTTATTCATTATACTATAATATACTATTAATTTCAAATCTTCTTTTTCATTTAACCTATTAATTTAACAAAAAATCAAGATAAGCAGTTGCTGCTTACCTTGATTTTTTCCATATAATTATTTTTGACAAAATATTACTTTTCTCATCATTATATCTGCATTCTTAGGATCTATGGGTTGTTATGACATAAATCCTCAAAACATATATAATTTACTTAATCGCTTATATTCTGATCAAATATTGTTTCCTCAATAATCTTCACGCATTCATCCGTATGTTTTTTTATATCTTCTCCCCAAAATCGAAGTACTGTCCACCCTTCAAATGATAACCTTTTATTTATTTCGTCATCACGTTCTCTATTACGAGATATTTTTTTAATCCAGAATTCCCCATTATTACTCTTTTTCAATTTGTTTTTTAACAGTTCCCAATCTTTTCCATGAAAAAATTCTCCATCGCAAAATATAACAATATTATACTTTGGCAATACAATATCTGGTTTTCCTAGAAGTTTATTATAATTTTTTCTATAACGATATCCTTTTTTCCACAAAGCCTTTCTCAATATAATTTCTATTTTGGTATCTTTTGCTTTAATATGTTGCATATTCTTTTTTCTTTGTTCTTTTGTCAGAATATCCATTCTTTATACACCTCTTTATTATTTTCACTGATCTTAAACAAAAACCATTTTTAATTATATATGTTTTCTTAATCTATAGATTACTTTCAATAGTCACTTTAAAAATTTGTAATTCATTCACACCTACTTTTATCTATAAATATAGCTACTTCTATGTTTCTTTTCATAAAGTTTCTCTTTATGTTATTTTATCATAGCCCAATTATTACTACAATCAAAAATCCGTCTGTGATAATGTCTATTATTAAAACCAATAATCATTTCTGTTTTTTATAAAAATTATATATTCTTAAAATCTTAAACAGAATTATATATCTGTTACTTATAATCCGTTGCCTAATAATCCGTTTACTTCTATTATATTTTAAGGAGGTATTAACGTATATGGATAAAAATTACTTAGTCAAATTCGGACAACGCATTCGTGAATTACGACAAAAAACAGGACTTAGCCAAGAGAAATTTGCTTTAATGATCGGTATGGATCGAACATATTTTCCTCTGTTGAATCTGGTAAAAGAAATATATCTTTATTAAACATAAAAAAAATAGCAGATGGCTTAGAAATCACTGTAGATAAACTATTTGAAAATTTATAAAAATCAAGCCAAAGTTGGAAGACAATTTTTTGTTTAAACTGAACTACGAAATCGCTTTAACCATTAATCATTTACCTTTGCAATGAATTCCATAAATTAAACTATATTATCCTCATTTACCCCAATTTCTAATTATGTATGTTCACTTTTCATTAGATAATAAACGTATTATTGCTTGTCTATATCTGTCAGTTATAGAATAAAACAAAATTATTGTATTACAAATTTTACTATTTTAATTAATGAAAAACTTACTTCTGAGTTAATCTTTACTCTAACCGATGAGATATCTAATCATATTGGTTATGGCAATCAAATAACAAAGAAAACTCAAACATACATAGATATTCTTACTGATTTACGAAAATACATTTAAAAATCATAAAGAAAAAATATATAAAATCAAATCAAAAACTGATTTCTTATTGATAGATTCAGCGAATATGTTATGACAAATGATAATTGTCTACCTAAAAATATAATTGCAAAAAAATCACTTTTGATGAATTTATAAATGTTATTAAAGGAGGAAAATCTATATGACAGCCAAAGAACAAATTATTGATTTATTTAGAAAAAATGTTAAAGGGAAAAGTCCAAATGTAGAAAACCGAAATCCACGCCATGATGGAAAAAAAGGGCATTGGTTAGAAGAACAATTTGGAATTTCTGCTAATGCAGATAACGAAGCCGATTTGTGGGGATATGAATTAAAAAATGAAACTACATCTAAAACAACCTTTGGTGATTGGTCAGCAAATATTTATGTCTTCACTAATCCACAATACCAAGCACTTTTTGAAGGGCAAAACAAAGCAGAAAAACAAAATAGCTTTGTTAAAATCTTCGGAAAACCAAATCCCCAAAAAGGAGACCGCTATTCTTGGTCCGGATCTCCTTGTCCAAAAATTGGAGCATATAATTATTGCGGTCAAATTTTAGAAATAACACCTAGTAAGGATATAGTTGCTCTTTATTCCTATTCTCAGGATCAAAGAATGGATAAAGCAAACATTATTCCCCAAGCTTTACAAATTGAAAACTTAGAAATCGCTAGATGGTATGGGGAACATTCTCCATCATCCAAGAGAACAGACAAATGCCTTAAAGCAAAACTGGAAGATAAATTTAATGATAAAGGATGGTTTACTTGTAAAACAAATACTGCAGGAAAATACGAAAAAATTTGCTTTGGAAAACCTATAAATTATGATGAATGGCTTCGTTTAGTTATTCAAGGAATCGTATTTTTTGACAGCGGAATGTACGAAGGAAATCCTAGACCTTATTCTCAATGGAGAGCAAATAATAATTTATGGGATAGTTTAATTATTGAATCTTATGAGTAAAATTTCATTCACATTCTGAAAAACTTAAAATACCAAATACTGAAATAGATTAAATCTTAGCAAACATAGGCAGACATGTAAAATAATACCCTACACTACATGTCTGTCTATTTTAGCATCTACAAATCTGATCTGATGTAATGCTTGAGAAATCATGTTTAATGTTTAAACCTTTTCTCACAATTTTCTTTTCCATATATTTCAAAAGAGTCGGCCTATTGTCTAAATAGATATAACTTTGAGGTGTTACAAAGTCTTCAATATCCTTTTTCAAATCATCCAAACTAATTCTATTTGTTTCTTGAAATTCAGATATCTCCATTGCATATCTGTAATATTTCTTATATTCATAAATTCTTTTTAGTGCTTGTTTATCATTGTTAAACTCATTTTCCCAGTCAATTAACCTATGTCTATTATTTAATATTACTATACCTGTAATTGCTCTAACCGGTTTACTCACATACATGTATGCCATAATAGGCTCATCCGGAAAATTTCTTCTATGTTCAAATATCTTTATACCTGTGTATATTTTATTATATACATCCGGCTTAAAACTAAGTAGCATCTTACGCATAATTATCTCCTATAAAATATTATATTCTCCCAAATAATCAAGCATTGCCTTCGCTACTGCTTCAATTACTGGAATACAAACAGAATTGCCAAATTGTTTATAAGATCTAGCATTTGAAACGGGAATAATAAAATCATCTGTGAATCCTTGAAGCCTAGCACATTCTCTTGGCGTTAACATTCTAGGATTTTTTCCTACTTGTTCAATAAGAGCTTCACTACCATCCTTATAATACCTAGCACTAATTGTACTTGTATATTTACTATCTTTATTAAACAAGCAAAATCCAAAACCATTTCCTTTCTTTTTATGCATTCGCTTTCTTGCTTGATGTCCTTCCCAGAGTTTATCTGATATAGTAAATCTCTCACCAACTTCTTTTTCTAAAATATCACCAACACAGACCTTCTTATCAATTTTTCCTACTGGATATTTAAAATCTTTAAATTTTTTCGGCAGATAATCCTTGTTAAAACCTACAATTATTATTCGTTCTCTGTTCTGTGGAATACCAAAATGATAAGCGTTTAGTATCTGCGGATCTGGCACATAATAATCCAGCTCATTTAAAATTGATAAAATAACTTTAATAGTATTTCCTTTATCATGTCCCTTTAACTGTTTTACATTTTCAAGCATAAATGCTTTAGGTCTTTTAGCTCTTATTATTCTCGCAACATCAAAAAACAATGTTCCTCTGGCATCTTCAAAACCTTTATGAAGTCCTGCTTGAGAAAATGGCTGACATGGAAATCCTGCTAATAAAATATCATGATCAGGAATGTCATTCTCACTAACAAGCGTTATATCTCCATCGGGTATTTCTCCAAAATTAATTCGATAAGTTTTCTGTGCAAACTTGTCCCATTCAGATGAATATACGTTATATCCTCCTTGTCTCTGAAAAGCTTGACGAATACCCCCAATTCCTGCAAACAAATCTATCTGCTTAAATCTACATTCTTCAATTGGTCTATTCTTAAATGGTGGTTCAGTTGGAAAATTTAATATTTTTTTGTACACATCATCTGGAACTTCGATTGACCCAGTTTCCCATTCTTTAAGTAATTTTTCTTGCTTCTTATCTAAATACAGAGCATCTGAAAATTCTTTTCTAGTGATTCCTAGTTTTTCTCTTACAGCAAAGATTTCTGTTGCTCTACTCATTTTTCACATCTCCTTAATATTAACTACTCAAAAATAATTTTTTAAATATAGCTTCAAGAACTGGAACCACAATACTATTTCCAGACTGCTTATATAAGCTCGTCTGGCAAATCAAAAAACTAGCTTTTTCTATATCTTCCTCATTAACTCCCATCAATCTCCATGTTTCCTTTGGAGTAAGTCTTCTTGGAATATACTGACCTGACTCATTTATTTTATCTGTTACTAATTGTCTCCTATGTTTTTCTAAGAAAGAATGCAATGTGGTTCCCTTCCAATAATTTGAATCTAAGCAATAGCTATATTCTTGTTCAATAGGTGTGTCCATAACTTGGTTATTTTTTAAATAATATTTGCTATCAACATTTTTTTCAAGAATATCATATAATTTTAATTTTAATTCCCTAGATTTAGGAAATTCAAATTTATTCTCGCCATTTAATTCACTAATACAAAATACTCTTTCTCTATTTTGTGGTACACCATAATCTCTAGCATTCAATATTGCCCAACTATTTTTATATCCTAAACTTTCAAGATAATCTAAAAATTTCAAAAAATTTTTTTTGTGATTACATCCTACTAAATTTTTTACATTCTCCATCATAAGATATTTAGGTTTTTTAGTCTCTATAATTTTACAACATTCCCATAATAATGAGGAACGAGTTCCTGAAGCCTTATTTAATCCTTGTTGATATCCAGCTACAGAAATATCTTGACACGGAAATGAATATGTAAATAAATCAAACTCAGGTAAAGAGGCAGGATTTATTCTTTGTATATCTCCATAATTATTTATCAATTTATTTGCTAAGTACATATCTTTTAGATTTGGTAATTTTAATTTTCTGGCTTTATTTTCAAAAGTCTTATAATCTAATGGAACATTAATTTTTTCTAAAAAAGTGATCATTTCTTCCTTATCTGCTGGCACATAGTCATCAATATACTCTCTTTTCTCTAAAAAATCACTATGTATAGCCGCGTATGATTTAATAACATCTCCCTCGATCTCAGAAATCCCTACAACTTTAAATTCAATTCCTACATTACGTAACGCCATTCTTTGACTTCCATAACCAGCAAATGCTTCAAATACTTTTAACATAATTGTCTCCAATTTCCTATATTTTACACTATCCATTTTAGTTATTCAATTTCTGATTATATATACAATCTTTACTTATATCAGGATATTGTTCTATTATTATCTTTTACTATATATATCAAATCTCCTCTACAAAATCTGATACACACCATTATATCACAGAACAAATGTTTTTCCCTCGTAATTTCATATTAATATTGAAACATATTATAAATGATTTATATTCAATATGTCAATATATTTTTCGAACATTTGTTCTTGCACGATAATATAAAAAGGACATACACCCAGAAAGGATATATGCCCCCGTAAAGACATTAAAATACCAATTCAATTTCTAAAAGAATTATTTTAACTGAGCAGCAACCTCAGCTGCAAAGTCTTCTTCTTTCTTTTCAATACCTTCACCAGTTTCAAAACGAACGAATCCTTTGATTGTAACATTAGCTCCGTTTGCTTTAGCAACCTGTTCTACGTATTTTCCAACTGCCTGTTTTCCGTCTTCAGCTTTAACATAAGCCTGATCTAACAGACATACTTCTTTTAATTCTTTGTTCAGACGTCCAACGATCATCTTTTCGATGATGTTTTCTGGTTTGTCTGGGTTTTCGTTCATAGCCTGAACTTTTAAGATTTCTGTTTCATGCTCGATGTAATCTTTAGAAACTTCATCTCTGCTTGTGTATTTTGGAGAAATAGCTGCAACCTGCATTGCTACGTTTTTAGCCATCTCTTTGATCTCGTCGTTAACTACATCTGTAGCAACTTCTACTAATACACCGATTTTTCCACCAGCGTGGATGTAAGATGCAACAAATCCGTCTGCTGCAGATACTTTAGCGAATCTACGGATGTTTAAGTTCTCTCCGATAACAGCGATCTTACCATCTAATGCTTCTTTTACAGTTTTTCCAGCTTCTGCTTTAGATTCTTCTGCTAAGAATCCTTCGATATCAGCTGCTTTTGTTGTAAGAGCCTGATCAGCTACTTCTGCTACATATGTTCTGAATGTATCATTCTTAGCTACGAAGTCTGTTTCAGAGTTAACTTCAACGATTGCTGCTTCTTTTGCATCTTCAGATACTGCTACTGCAACAAGTCCTTCAGCTGCGATACGTCCAGCTTTCTTTGCTGCTTTTGCAAGACCGTTTTCTCTTAAAAATTCAACTGCTGCGTCCATGTCTCCGTCTGTGTTTGTAAGAGCTTTCTTACAATCCATCATTCCGGCACCAGTCATTTCTCTTAATTCTTTTACCATTGCTGCTGTGATAGCCATGATTCTTTTTCCTCCTAAATTGAAAGTGTGAATAAATTATTCAGCGTCTTCTGCAACTTCTTCAGAGTCTGCATCGATTCCCTGGTTTGCTTCGATAACTGCATCAGCCATAGCAGATGTGATCAGTTTTACTGCACGGATCGCATCATCGTTTCCTGGGATGATATAATCTAATTCTTCAGGATCGCTGTTTGTATCTGCGATTCCAACAAGAGGAATTCCTAAAGTATGTGCTTCCTGTACACAGATGCTTTCTTTCTTAGGGTCTACAACGAAGATCATGTCTGGAAGTCCACCCATTTCTTCGATTCCACCTAAGTTCTTCTGTAATTTGTCTTTTTCTTTGTTAAGTTCTAAAACTTCTCTCTTTGGAAGTACGTCAAATGTTCCGTCTTCTTCCATCTCTTTGATCTTTTTCAGTCTAGCGATTCTAGATTCGATTGTCTTGAAGTTAGTCATCATTCCACCTAACCATCTCTGGTTTACGTAGAACATTCCGCAACGTTCTGCTTCAGCCTGAATAGAATCCTGAGCCTGTTTCTTTGTTCCTACGAACAGAATCTTTCCACCCTGTGCTACACAATCTTTTACTGCGTTGTAAGCATCGTCAACCATTCCTACAGATTTCTGTAAGTCGATGATATGGATACCATTACGCTCTGTGTAGATGTATGGTGCCATTTTAGGGTTCCATCTTCTTGTCTGATGTCCGAAATGTACACCTGCTTCAAGTAACTGTTTCATTGAAATAACGCTCATTTTAAATCTCCTTTAGTTTTTGCTTCCGCTATTTTCATCGTTCTGACAAACCTCTTGGGCACTTACCAGAATTCCAATAGCGTGTTTATTTTTACCTATGACAGTATATCAAACCTTGTCCTTCTTTGCAAGAACTTTTTCTTTAATTCTAAAAGAATTAATCAAGCTTTGTGATCTCGTCAAATATAAAGTCATTCACTACCTTAATATATGTTCCTTTCATACCAGAGGATCTTGTCTCAACAACTCCGGCACTTTCTAGTTTCCTTAGTGCGTTTACGACAACAGATCTTGTGATCCCGAATCTGTCTGCGATCTTACTTGCAACTAAGACTCCTTCATTGCCTTCTAATTCTTCTAAAATATGGATCACTGCTTTGTGTTCTGTGAAGGATAATGTACTGATCGCGGAATCAACGATTCCTTTCTTTCTTCGTTCCTGTTCCACTTCTTCGCTTACAGATCTTAACATTTCAAGTCCGACAACGGTTGTTCCATATTCCGCTAAGATAATATCATCAATGGAATAATTTTCTCTCTGGCGGTACATAAATAATGTTCCGAATCTCTCTCCTGCGATATCGATCGGTGCGATGATCGCATAGTAATCATCAACGTCTGACTCAAATCCCAGTGTGGAAAGGCTGACATTTTCATTGGTGGAAAGAATCGTTAATAGTCTTTCATTTAATGAAAAATCAACATAATCTTTGACATTTCCTGAGATCAGCTGATGAAGCACTTCGATGTGGTCTGCTTCATTTTTACCTAAGATCTTTCCTTTTTTACTGATGACAAGGACGTTTGAATTCATTACTTCTGTCAGAACTTTACAGATATCGTTAAATACAACTTTCTGTGAATTGTTATTATGAAGTAATTTATTGATCTTTCTTGTTTTATCTAGTAATTGTATACTACTCATCTATATTTTTTCTCCTTATTTTGACACTGACTCCCCAGAAGTCTCTTTCTCTTTTGCATCTTCTGGCATACTGCATACGAATCCACATTCCTTGCTAGAGCATACAAGCTTCTTACCTTTTTCGATCATATAGCTTCCGCATTTTTCACATTTGACTGTGGATGGTTTCTGCCATGACATAAATTCACATTCCGGATTATTTTCACATCCGTAATATTTTCTTCCTTTTTTTGTTTTCTTTAAGACAACTTCTCCGCCGCACATTGGGCATGGGATTCCGACTTTTTCAAAATGTGGTTTTGTATTTCTGCATTCTGGGAATCCAGGGCATGCAAGAAATTTCCCATATGGTCCGTACTTCACGACCATATTTCTTCCACATTCATCGCAGATAACGTCTGTGACTTCGTCTTCGATCTTGATCTTCTCTAATTCTTTTTCTGCATTCTTCACTGCGATCTCAAAGTCTGGGTAGAAGTTTTCAATGACGGATTTCCAATGGACTTTACCTTCTTCTACCATATCAAGCAGACCTTCCATCATCGCTGTGAAGTTCACATCGACGATACTTGCAAATGCTTTCTTCATCATGTTGTTGACTGCTTCTCCAAGCTCCGTGACGTATAAGTTCTTCTTTTCTTTGACAACATAACGTCTTGCTGTGATCGTTGAGATCGTTGGTGCGTAAGTACTTGGACGTCCAATTCCAAACTCTTCTAGTGTCTTAACTAAAGATGCTTCTGTATAATGAGCTGGTGGCTGTGTAAAATGCTGTTTTGGTTCTAAAGCATTCAATGTAAGTTTGGTATCTTCATCGATGGATTTTAACATTACATTTCCTTCGGATTTCTCATTGTTAATGTTATATACGGATAGGAATCCATCGAAGGCGATCTTGCTTGCGGATGCATTAAAACGATAATCTCCGGCAGCGATCTTTACGGATGTATTCTCATATTTGGCTGGTGCCATACGGCTTGCCATGAAACGGTTCCAGATCAGCTGGTATAAACGGAACTGATCTCTTGATAGTTCATCTTTGATGCTTGCTGGTGAGTTTGTCATGTAGGTTGGTCGGATAGCTTCATGTGCATCCTGTACTTTCTTGTCGTCTTTCTTGGCGACAGTTCCTGCTCCAACGAACTCGGCTCCATAAGCTTCCTTGATATATTCTTTCGCTGCGGCATCGGCTTCTACAGAGATACGTGTGGAGTCTGTACGTAAGTATGTGATCAGACCGACGGTTCCCTGTCCTTTGATATTGACACCTTCATATAACTGCTGTGCGATACGCATTGTTTTCTGTGGTGCGAAATTTAACTTGCTGGATGCATCCTGCTGAAGAGTACTTGTCGTAAATGGAAGTGGGCTCTTCTTTAATCGTTCTGTGACTTTCACTCCTTCGACGGTGAATTCTTTTCCTTTTAAATAGGATAAGATCTCCTTCATCTCTTCTTCGCTGTGAATCTCAATCTTCTGTTCTTTATTGCCAATCAGTTTGGCTTCTAATGGCTTTTTGCTTCCTTTGACATCTAATAAGGCTTCTAAGGACCAGTATTCCTGTGGAATAAACAGATTGATCTCTTCTTCTCTGTCACAGATCAGGCGTAGGGCTACGGACTGAACTCGTCCAGCACTTAACCCTCGTTTGATCTTTGCCCAGAGGATCGGACTGATCTGGTATCCTACGATTCGGTCCAGAACACGTCTTGCCTGCTGTGCATCGACTAAATTCATATCGATGTCTCTTGCGTGTTTGATGGAGTCTTTGACAGCTGTTTTTGTGATCTCATTAAATGTAATTCGGCTGTAGTTTTTGTTCTCCAGTTTTAATGCGTAATATAAATGCCATGAGATGGCTTCTCCTTCACGGTCCGGGTCAGTCGCGAGGTATACTTTGTCTGCTTTTTTTACCGCTTTACGAAGAGCTGCTAATACTTCACCCTTCCCACGGATTGTAATGTACTTTGGTTCAAAGTCATTCTCGATATCTATTCCTAAGGTACTCTTTGGCAGATCGCGAACATGCCCGTTGGACGCGATCACTTCGTAATTCCTGCCCAGGAACTTTTTGATTGTTTTGGCTTTCGCCGGTGATTCGACGATAACTAGATATTTTGGCATATAGTATTACCCCTTGTTTACATTTTTTTGATATATAAGTTCTGATGGATCTGTTTGATATATCCTTTCGCTTCTAATTGAAATAAAGCTTGGATCACTTCTTCATAAGAATCTTGGGATGTACTTAAGATCTCATCAATATATTTCGGTTTCAAACTCAACATATCATACACCCTTTTTTCTGCCTTTGCAAGAGATTTTGCACTATGCTTTGGAAATTTTCGTGAAAATCCCGTGAATTCTGAAAATTCTGTTAAAATATCGTCGACATTTTCAACTAATTTTGCTCCTTGTTTGATCAATCCATGACATCCTTGGCAATGTTTATCTGTAATCATTCCAGGAACCGCGAATACTTCTTTGTTCTGATCAAGCCCGCAATCCGCCGTGATCAGCGATCCGCTCCTTGCTCTGGCTTCTGTGACGAGGATTCCATCACTTAATCCACTGATGATTCGGTTCCTTTCTGGAAAATGCCATTTGAGCGGTTCACTGCCTGGCGGGTACTCAGAAATAACTGTCTGATTCGCATACATGTCATAAAATAACTGAAAATTTTCTTTTGGGTAAATGAGATCGATCCCACATCCTAAAACCCCAACAGCCTGTCCTTTTTTGTCGATTATTTCACGGTGAACCGTCCCATCTACGCCCCTTGCGAGTCCACTTACAATCTGTACGCCTTGCTGAGCCAGCTCTTTTGCGAACTTTTTTGAGATTTCGAATCCATAAGTTGTCGGATATCTTGATCCAACGATTGCTATTGACAGTTCTTTTTCTTCATATGGCTGACCTTTTTGAAAAATCCCATACGGAGCATCGTAGATCTTCCTCAATCGATTCGGATAAGCAGCTTCTTTTTGAATGATAAAACGGATATTTTCACGATGCAAGGCTTCATAACCTTTCTTGATCGCTGTTTCATCTCTTGAATGAACGAAACGATCGTATTCAAGTTGTGTCATGTGTTCTTTTAAGATTTCTGGGTTGATCTTATAGAGTTCTTTTGGGTGAATGAAGATATCCATCAATTCTTTTTGCTTCTTGATCGGCAATCGGACTTTGCCGCATAGCCAGTACCAATATAATTTATCTTCCATATTCAAGCACCTCTTTGATAAATCCTGTATTTCTGAAGGTCATGGCTTCCATCAGGTGGATTGGTTTGATCTCTGATTCATTTTCCATAAGCATGATCGTCAGTGCTACTTTTAAAATCTTATCCATTCCTCGCCTTGTGATCTTGCCAGATTGATAGGCGATATCTAAAATCTCTTTGCATTCTTTGGATAAATGAAGGAGCTTGTTTAACTGTATGTGGCTTAAATGGCTGGTATCACTGCATTGATAGTTTTTTAATAACTTTTTTTCTCTTTGGATGGTTGTTTCGATGCGTTCTTTGATCTGATGGGATGTTTCTTGACTCTCTTTTTGTATCTTCTGTGTATCAGCCTCTTTTTTACTTAGACATAGGACCATGTCAAAACGGTCTAAGATCGGACCGGACAATTTCTTTAGATAACGCTTTTTTTCATGATAAGTACATCGGCAGATCCCATCTTCCAATCCGTAACCACAAGGACATGGATTCATGGTGGCGATCAGTTGAAAGTCTGCCGGAAATTTGTGGTAGATTCCATTTCTGGTGATATCGATCGTTCCATCTTCCAATGGCTGTCTGAGTGCTTCGATACATTCTGTTTTAAATTCCATAAATTCGTCCAGAAATAAAATGCCATGATGTGCTAATGTGATCTCTCCTGCCGTCGGCGTCTTGCCGCCTCCAAGGAATGCAGCTTTCGGGATCATTGGATGTGGCTGGCGAAATGGTCTGGTATCATCTTCTAAATACCGTGGAATTCCAGTGGCATCATAGATTGCCTGAACTTCCATCTTCTCTTCTTTTGATAGTTGTGGAAGAATGGTCGGGATCCTTCTGGCTGCCATTGTTTTTCCTGAACCTGGAGAACCAATGATCAATAGATGATGTCTTCCAGTGACCGCGATCTCCATCGCTCTTTTTAAATGTTGTTGTCCGATGATGTCACTGAAGTCTTCTTCTGACTCTTCCTTTTGATAAGTTGTTGCACTTCTGCAACTTTTTTGATGATATGTTCCATGAAAATAGTCCAGGACATCCTGTAAACTGTCCATAAATACCACTTCGATATCTTCGATCCCTCTTAGAGAATTCTCATCTTCACTTGCCGCAAAGAACTTGTGAATTCCTTGTTTTCTTGCTTCTAAAACGATCGGAAGGCAGTTTCCTACACCTCTGATCTTGCCGTTTAGTCCTAATTCTCCCATGATACAGATGTCATCTAACTTGCTTGCATCGATTAAATTCAGGCATCCTAAAAAGGCCACGGCGATTGGGAAATCGAACGCGGTTCCGTTCTTTCTTATATTGGCTGGGGATAAATTAACGGTGATCTTCATCGACGGTAAGGGATGGCCGATGGAGCGCAGTGCTGATGCAACCCGCTCTTTTGCTTCCATAGATTCTTTGGAAAGATAGCCTACCATTGTAAAATATGGCAGGCCGTTTCTGATCTCTACTTCTACGTGGATGAGCTTTCCACTCACTCCACTGACGATTCCTGTGATTACTTCCTGATAAATAATACTCAACTCCTTCTCTTCTCAAAAAGGAAGCTGGTTTCAAAATGATATGGTTAGTTTATCACAAAAGTAATATTTTTACAATCTTGTTTATTCAAAACAATTGTGATTATTTTAATAATTTCTTTAATTCACTCATAAATGTGTTCACATCTTTGAATTCACGGTAAATGGCTGCAAATCTTACATATGCAACTTCATTCAAATCCTTTAATTTGTCCATGACCATCTCTCCGATCACAGATGTTTCAACTTCTCTTGTTCCCATGTTATAGATCTTTGTCTCGATCTCATCGATCGCTGCTTCGATCTGCCCCATGGATACTGGGAGTTTGTGACAGGATTGTACGATTCCATTCCGGATCTTGTTTCGATCGTAGAGCTGTCGTGTCTTGTCTTTCTTGATGACACTCAACGGTTCTGTCTCTATCTTCTCATAAGTTGTAAAACGTTTTCCGCATTCGTCACATTGTCTTCTTCTACGGATCGCATTGTTGTCTTCTGCCGGTCTGGAATCTACGACTCTGGAATTCTCACTTCCACAATATGGGCATCTCATCTTCTTGTACCTCCGTGTTTTTACTGCTTGAAGTATATCATTTTTTCTGTAGAAAAGAAAGCTTTTCTTTTATTTCAGGCATTCTTTTTCGTTGATATCGACTAGAATCGTATCTCTGCCAATCCTTACAATGCATTTGTAGGGGATTTTGTAAACTTTATTCTTGCCAACGCATATGAGCATCTTCGTTGTTTTGGGAACGATCAGATAACAGATCTTACCCGTATGGATTTCAAATTCGAGGTCTAGGACAAGGCCTAAACATTCTCCTGTATTACAATTGATCACATCTTTTTGCCGAAGTTCGAGAAATTTCATGTCAGGAATCCTTTTTCTTCCTATTATAATAGTATTCTTTTTTTCCATGAATAGAAGCAGAAAAAAGCAGGAGATTCTGATCTCTCGAATCTCCTGCTTCTTTATTATTATAATGATATAAAGAAAGATTAAGCTTCTTTCTTTGGTGCTGGTTTCTTAGGAACTAATTTCTTTCCTGTAATGATTCCTTTTGGACATTTACCTGCACATAATCCACAACCTACACATTTATCGTAATCGATCTGTGCGATGTTGTTTTCAACTTTGATCGCTCCAAGACGGCATACTTTTTCGCATGCTTTACATCCGATACATCCTGCTTTACATACAGACATAACGTTTTTACCGAATTCTTTAGAGCTGCACTGTACTCTTGTTTTCTTGTTTTCTGGTACAAGGTCGATCAATGCTTTTGGACATGTTTCTGCACATTTTCCACATCCTACACATGCTTCTTCATCGATGTGAGCGATTCCGTTCACGATAGAGATCGCATTTTCTGGACATACTGCTGCACAGCTTCCAAATCCCATACATCCAAATTCGCATCCTTTTGGTCCTGCACCTGGTACGTTCATCGCTTCGATACAGCTCTGAACTCCTGAGTACTGGTATTTGTCAGATGCTTTTTCGCAAGTTCCGGCACATTTTACGAATGCGACTTTCTTCACGAATTCTCCTGCTTCTACACCCATGATCGCACTGATCTTCTCAGCTGCAGCTGCTCCACCAACTGGACAGCCGTTCACTGGTGCTTCTCCATTTGCGATTGCTTTTGCAAGTCCATCACAACCTGCGTATCCACAACCACCACAGTTATTTCCTGGAAGTTCTGCACGGATGGCTACTTCCTTCTCGTCTACAGGAACTTTAAATTTCTCTGAGGCAATTCCCAGTAAGATTGCGATAAGCAGACCGGTTCCTCCGACAACAACCATGGCAAGTAAAATTGCTGATATATTCATCTTCTTTACCTCCTAAATAAGTCCTGAGAATCCGAAGAATGCGATTGCCATTAATCCTGCTGTTAACAGTGTGATAGGCATTCCTTTGAAAGATTCTGGGATGTTGTTGTATTCCATCTTTTCACGGATACCAGCAAGGATAACGATAGCAATTAGGAATCCTAAAGAGATACCGATACCATTGACTACGCTGGCGATGAAACTATAGTCGTTCTGTACGTTTGTTAATGCTGTACCAAGAACTGCACAGTTTGTTGTGATCAGTGGAAGGAATACTCCCAGAGATTCATATAATGCTGGCATAGATTTCTTTAATACCATTTCTACGAACTGTACTAATGCTGCGATTACCAGGATAAATACGATCGTATTTAAGTATGTTAAATCTGTTGGTACTAATAAAAATGTATAAATTAAATTTGTAACTGCTGATGCGATAGTAATAACGAAGAGAACGGCTGCACCCATTCCGGCTGCTGTCTCAACTTTCTTAGAAACTCCAAGGAAAGGACATAAACCAAGGAACTGGCTTAATACGACGTTATTTACCAGCGCTGAACCGATGGCAATTAACAGTAAACTTTTCATCTTAATCCTCCTTATTTGTCATCTACAGTTGTATCAAAAAAGCTTCTGGAACCGCAAGCGCTGTTTCCGCAGTGAGAACAATCTCCGCATCCACCACTTGTTGCTTCTCCGGCTTTTTTAGGTTTTTTGCTCTTAACTTTATTCTGGATCGCTACTAAGCATGCAAGTACGAAGAATGCTCCAGGTGCCAGGATAAAGATTGTGATTGGTTCGTATGCAGATGGCATTACCTGCATTCCGAAGATCTGACCTGCTCCTAATAATTCACGGAATGCTCCTAAAATTGTTAAGGCTACAGTAAATCCAAGTCCCATTCCAAGTCCGTCAAAGAAGGAGTTGATTGGTCCGTTCTTTGCTGCAAAGGATTCTGCACGTCCAAGGATGATACAGTTTACTACGATCAGTGGGATGTATAATCCTAATGCGTCGTTAACTGCTGGAACATATCCCTGTAATAGGAACTGTACGATTGTTACCAGAGATGCGATAACTACGATATATCCTGGAATACGTACACGATCAGGGATGACATTTCTTAATGCGGAAATGATCATGTTAGAAAACATTAATACGGCTGTTGTTGAAAGTCCCATTCCTGCACCGTTGATCGCAGATGTTGTTACTGCTAATGTAGGACACATACCTAACATTAAGACGAAGGTAGGGTTTTCTTTTACGATACCATTAATCAATCGTTCCATTGGATTTGGTTTCATGTTTAATTACCTCCCTTCAGGCTCTTTGAATATGCAACACAGCTGTTAACTGCACTTGTGACAGCACGGCTTGTGATCGTTGCACCACTGATGGCATCTACTTTAGAATCATCGTTCTTACCAGATCCATCTTTTACAACTTCAAATTTGTCTGCTTTTTTGTTTTTAAAGTTACTCTTGAATTCTGGTTCTTTGGCTTTCATACCTAAACCAGCTGTCTCGCTGATGGATAATGTTTCATAACCATTGACTGTTCCATCATCTCTAACACCTACAGATAAAGATACATCTCCACCGTATCCTTCTGGGTTTGTTACAGAGAATACGTATCCAAGTTCTTTTCCGTTTTTGTCAACTGCTTTTACAACTTCAGAAATCGTGTTCTGTCCAAGATCATTTTTCTTTAAGACAGCTGCTACGTCTTTCTGGTCTAATTTTACTGTATCGAATTTCGCTGCATCTTTGAATACGGCTTTGTAAGCTTCCTGTTTTGTCTTTTCTTCCTGTGCGGCGATCGGTGCTTTTGTTACATTATATACGATACCTAAAAGGAGTCCTGCAATTAATGTGATCACACATAATTTGATACAATCCATTACGAGATTCTTATTCATTGCTCTTACCTCCTTTTTTTACGATTCCAAATGGAGTTGGTACTGTCACTCTCTCGATCAGTGGAACTAATAAGTTCGCAATGATGATTGAATAAGATACACCTTCTGCCATTGGTCCGAACAGACGGAATAATCCAGTTAAAATACCAAGAACGATCGCATAGATGATCTTTCCGTTCTTTGTAATTGGAGATGTTACGTAGTCTGTTGCCATGAAGATCGCACCTAACATTAATCCACCACTGAAGATCTGTGCTGCCATGTAAGATAGATCAAATCCATGACCACCGAAGATCAGTACGAAGATTGCTACAACTGCAACGTAAACACATGGGATGATCGGAGAGATGACTTTCTTAAATACTAAGTATACTCCACCGATGATCAGTAATAATGCAGATGTTTCACCAATTGTTCCAGGAACGAATCCTAAGAATGATTTCATAACATCCACGCTTTTTCCCTGTTCCATAACAGCAAGTGGTGTTGCTGTTGTCACACCATCATATGTAAATGTTGTCATTCTTGCTGCAAATGAGATCATTAAGAAACATCTTGCACCAAGGGCTGGGTTCATAAAGTTCTGTCCCAATCCACCGAATACCTGTTTTACAACGATGATCGCGAAGATTCCACCAAGGATCGGCATCCAGAATGGTGCTCCTGATGGTAAGTTTAATGCAAGTAACAGTCCGGTTAATGCCGCACTTAAGTCACCTACAGTGATTGGCTGTTTCATAAGTTTCTGGTAAATATACTCAACGACAACACAGGTAGCAACAGAAATTGCAACTGTCAGTGCCGCAGATGCTCCAAAGATATAGATACCAAAAATTGTAGCGGGTAGTAATGCGATGATAACATCTAACATAATCTTTTGTGTTGAGCCATTATCTCTTACATGAGGATTGGCTGACACATGATATAATGTTTCGCTCATATGTATCTCTCCTTTATTTCTTTCTACGGTTAGCTAATACCTGTTTACGACCTGTCTTCATGGACTGTGCAAGGTTACGTTTTGCTGGACAGATAAATGAACAAGATCCACACTCAACGCATTCTGCTCCATAAAGTTTCTCAAACTCGTCAAACTGATTATGATCTGCTAATACAGATAATTTCGCTGGCATCAGCTTCTGCGGACAGACGCTTACACATCTTCCACAACGAATACAATTGCTTGGTTGGTTCGCAGCAACTTCATCTTTTGTGAATGCTAAGAAGCATGAGAATGTTTTGACAGCTGGTACGTCTGTTGTAAACATTGCCATACCCATCATAGGTCCACCAGAAATGATCTTCTCAGGCTGTGTTTTAAATCCACCGGCTGCTTCGATCAGTTCCTGTACGTTTGTTCCTGTACGTACTTTAAAGTTGCTTGGATTCTTGATCGCATCTCCAGTAACTGTCACAACACGTTCATATAATGGTTTACCATCTTTGACAGCTTCTTTGATCGCTACGATCGTAGCTACGTTATCTACGATGCATCCTGCATCTGCTGGTAACATGCTGGAGTTGATGCTTCTTCCTGTTGTTGCATAAATCAAAGAACGTTCTGCACCCTGTGGGTATTTTGTCTTTAATGTAGCAACGCTGATTCTTGCATCACCTTTTACTAATGCTTCTACTTTAGCAATTGCATCTTTTTTATTATCTTCAATACCAATGATACCTTTTGCTTTTGGGAACATATCAAGTACGATATTTAATCCTTCAATTAAAAGTTCTGGTGTCTCCATTAAGATGCGGTAGTCACCTGTGATATAAGGTTCACACTCAGCTCCATTTACGATGATATATTCGATCGCATCTGGATCTTTTGGCGCTAATTTCACATGTGTTGGGAATCCGGCTCCACCAAGTCCTACGATTCCAGCTTCTTTGATCGCTGCTAAAACATCATCTTTAGACATCTGATCATAAGGTTTTGCCTCAAAGGCAGCCTCTTTGAATTCTCCATCATTCTCAATTACGATAGAGTTAACTTTTGCTCCGGCTGGAGTCATTCTTGGCTCGATCGCCTTTACAGTTCCTGAAACAGAGCTGAAAATATTCGCGGATACAAATCCTCCAGCTTCTGCCACCTTCTGGCCTACTAACACCTGGTCTCCCTTGCTAACGATTGGCTGTGCAGGAGCACCGATGTGCTGACCTAAAGGTAAAACAACATCTCCTTTTGGCAGGTATTCGGTGATTGGTGAATTCTTTGCAAATTCTTTACCATCTGCCGGATGAACACCGCCGCTAAATGTAAACAATGCCATTTTAAGCCTTCCTTTCTTCTTTACATTTTTTTCCATTGCGAAAAAAAAGAGTTCTCATAAAATGAAAACTCCTTTGAACACAAGACTTATAATACCATAGTCTCTTTTATTTTTCAATGTTTTTTTAACAATTTCTTTGCATTTGCATACAAAATTCTATGTTTTACTTCAGATTTTCTTAAGATTCTGAAATAATTTACAATTCTGGCTTTTATATTCTATCATTTACGGATCTGTCCATTTCCATAAATAATAAATTTGCTGGTTGTCAGTGCATCTAATCCCATTGGTCCTCTAGCATGAATCTTCTGGGTACTGATTCCGATCTCTGCTCCAAATCCAAATTCAAATCCATCAGTAAATCTTGTGGATGCATTAACATAAACGGCTGCTGCATCGATCTGATTTAAGAATTCCTGTGCATTCTGGTAAGAATCTGTGACGATCGCTTCCGAATGCCCCGTATTGTAATGATTGATATGTGCCACTGCTTTGTCAAAGCTGTCGACAGTTTTCACAGAGATGATAGAATCTAAGTATTCTGTTCCCCAGTCTTCTTCTGTTGCAGGGATGACCTGGTCATTTAAAGCACAAACTCTCTCATCTCCACGTACCTGTACTCCTTTTTCTAATAAAGCATCGATGATCGCTGGACCGTGACTCTCCAAGATGTTCTTATGTAATACTAAAGATTCACATGTATTACATGTTCCAAGTCTCTGTGTCTTTGCATTGATGATGATGTTAACTGCCATGTCTTTCTGAGCAAATTCATCTACGTATACATGACAATTTCCTGTTCCTGTCTCGATCACTGGCACTGTAGAATTCTTTACAACACTCTGAATGAGTCCTGCACCACCTCTTGGGATCAGAACATCTAAGTATTCATTTAACTGCATCATCTTTGTAGCTGTCTCACGGCTTGTATCTGTCAGCAGCTGAATGCTGTATTTTGGCATATTGCAGAATTCTAGTGCACTCTGGATCACATTTGTGATCGCAAGATTTGAATTGATCGCATCACTTCCACCACGAAGAAGGCATGCATTTCCTGTCTTAAAACATAGTGCAAATGCATCTGCTGTTACGTTTGGTCTTGATTCGTAGATGATACCGACAACTCCTAATGGTACTGTTTTCTTACCGATCAAAAGTCCATTCGGTGTTTTCTGCATATGTTCTACAGAACCAATTGGATCATGTAGTTCAGCTACCTGACGAAGTCCTTCTGCCATTGCTTCGATACGGTCAGGATTCAGGGATAAACGATCGATCAACGCCTCGCTCATATCATTGCTTTTTGCATTCTCTACATCTTTATAATTCTCACTTAAGATATATTCCTGATTCTGTACCAGACATTTGGCTGCTTCTCTTAATACTTCATTCTTATCTTCAATCCCTGCTTTTCCAAGAATTATCGATGCTTCTTTTGCCTGTTTTCCTAGTTGTTCCAACATTATGAATGCCTCCTTTTCGGTGCGGTTTGCATCTATCATCAATCTGTTCTATCTAATCTGCTCTAGTTTAATCCTTTTGGTTTTAATGGAGTGATCGATCCATCTTCATTTTTAATACTTACATTATTAAGCTGCGCTCTTAAGTTTGCACGAACAGACTGGATGTATTCATGTCTTAATTTTCTCTGTTCTTCTTTCTGTTCTGGTGTTAACCCAATGGATTTATCCAGATTGTATAATTCATTAATTCTTTGAATATCTTTTTCTTTCATCTGTAATATTTCCTTTCTATATAATACATTGTTTTATCTTATTATGCCTTAAAATATGGGCGTTCTGTTAAATATTTCTTGAAATCAAAGTCTGGTCGTTTGTGTGCTAAGAATAATGTTCCAATCTCTTCTCCTGCAACAACTTTATTGACGTTGTTTAAGTTATTGCTGTTTACGATCACCATATCTGCTCCAGCATCTGTTACGATATTGGCTGCTGCGATCTTTGTTTCCATTCCGCCAGTTCCGACCTTAGTTACAGCTCCTTTTGCCATTCTTCCGATCTTTTCATCTAAGACTGGTACTTCTGGGATCAGTTTGGCCAGTGGATTCTTGTGTGGGTCATCCGTATAAAGTCCGTCAATATCTGTCAGGAGGATCAATAGATCACCTTGTACAACCGCAGTTACGACTGCAGATAAGGTATCATTGTCACCAAACTCGATCTCTTCTGTCGATACCGTATCGTTTTCATTTACGATCGGGATCACGCCGAGTTTTAGTAATTCTTCAAATGTATTCTTGGCGTTATATCTTCTCTCGTCATTGAGCATCGTCTCTTTTGTAATCAGAATCTGTGCAGATCCCTGATTGTATTCAGCAAACAGTTTCTGGTAGATCATCATTAACTGTCCCTGTCCTACAGCAGAACATGCCTGCTTCATCGGAAGGGATGTCGGACGGTTTTCTAATCCCAGGGCTTTAAATCCTACACCGATCGCTCCTGAAGATACCAGGATCACGTCTTTTCCGCTGTTATGTAAGTCTGTTAAAACACGGACTAATTTCTCTAATCGGAATAAATTGATGTTTCCTGTTGCTTTATGGATCAAAGAAGATGTACCTACTTTGACGACAATTCTTTGTTTATCTTTTAGTTTTTCACGATTATTCATTTTACATTCACTCCTTGAAAGGTATTTTACACTGTAACGAGGGCTTGTGCAACCTTAATTCCATCCATTGCCGCAGAAGTGATGCCGCCAGCAAAACCTGCTCCCTCTCCGCATGGGTAGATTCCTTTGATATTGCTCTCAAATCCTTGATCTCTCTCGATTCTTAACGGAGAAGATGTTCTTGCTTCAATTCCGCACAAAATCGTATCTTCTCGATTAAATCCTTTGATCTTTGTATCAAAATATTGCATTCCTTCCGAAATCGCTTCACTGACCGGTTCTGGAAGACAGTTCCTTAAATTTCCAAAACTTGTCAATCCTTTGGTATTCGGTGTGATCTCGCCAAAGGATTCTGTAATCTTTCCTTCTCTGAAATCTTTTAATGTCTGAACCGGGATTCTTCCTTTTCCTTCGCTAAAAGCTTTTTCTTCCCATTTCTGCTGAAATCTTACGCCTGCTAATGCGTCATTTCCATCAAAATCCTCTGGTGTAACACTTGCGATGATCGCACTGTTGGAATTCTTTGCTGCCCGATCGTGATTGCTCATTCCATTGACCGTCAATCGTTCTGGCTCTGAGGACGCGTTGACAACGAAACCTCCCGGACACATACAGAAGGAATAAACACTTCTTCCATTGTTTGCATGATATGTTAGTTTGTATGATGCAGCTGGAAGATCATATTGATCTGCTCCCTTTCCATACTGCGAATGGTCGATCATCTCACGCGGGTGTTCCACACGAAGTCCGATCGCAAAAGCTTTAGGATTCATTTCCAGATCACGATCTGATAAGACCTTAAATGTATCTCTGGCACTGTGTCCCGGTGCTAAGATCGCTGCTTCTGTTTTAATTTCTTCTTTATCATTGATGATCAGCCCTGTTAATTTTCCATCCTGGATCACGAAATCTGTCACTTTTGCCTCAAAACGAACATCTCCGCCAAGAGATCTGATCTCTTCTCTGATCCCTGCAACGACATTTCTTAAAAGATCCGTTCCGATATGTGGTTTATTTTCATATAAGATCTCTTCTGGTGCACCATGTTCTACAAAAGTTTCTAAAACAAATCTATTCCTTCCGAATTTGTCTTTTACTAAGGTATTTAGTTTTCCGTCTGAAAATGTTCCTGCTCCTCCTTCTCCAAATTGTACATTGGATTCAGGATTCAGTTCACCACTCTCCCAGAAATGTTCTACATCTTTCATACGGTTTGTGACATCTTTCCCTCGTTCTAAGACGATCGGATGTAATCCGGCTCTTGCAAGCATCAGTGCTGCAAACAGACCTGCCGGTCCCATTCCGATCACAACCGGTGGATATTTAAATTCCCGCTGATTTTCTGGAAATTCAAACTTCTTTTCTTTTACTGTCATGATATTACGATTCTTGTTCTTTTTGAGGAATTTCTCTTCTTGACCCTTACCTAATGTCACATCAACTGCATACACATAAGATAATTCTTCTTTTTTCCTCGCATCAATAGACCGTTTTACAATCTTGTATTGTTTATATTCTGTATTATGTAATGCTTTTTTTATCTTCTTCTCAAGTGCTGCCTCTTTGTGATCGATCGGCAGCTTAATCTGGTTGATTCTTATCATTGTCTTCCTATCTGGCTTGCAGCGATGTATCCAGATGTAAATGCCCACTGAAGATTATACCCTCCGCATGTTCCATCGACATCTAGTAATTCACCGACAACATAAAGCCCTTCTAATAACTTTGATTCTAATGTTCCTTGTATGATTTCTTTTGTGGATACGCCTCCGGCTGTTACCTGTGCCATATCATATCCTTTATATCCTTTGATCTCAACTTCAAAGTGTTGGATCATATCTAAGATCCTGTTAAGATCTTTCCTGGATATCTGAGCAACTGGTTTTCTTGGATCAATCTTTAATCTCAGTAAGATTGCATATACCAGTTTTTTATTTAAAAGTCCCTGGAAGAATTCTTCGACTGTCTTATAATTGCAGCTCTTTAAGAATACTTCTGTTGTTTCTTCTAAGGTTACCATCTGTGGCATGAGATTTAAATAGATTTTTACTTTTTTCTTTCTTCTTAATGCTTCGATCGCAAAATGACTGATCTGGAAAATCGGGATCCCTGAAACTCCATATTTTGTAAACTGAACTTCTCCATGTTCTTTGGCGATCAATTCATTATTCGCGTAGACGCTGACATTACTGACATTTCGAACTCCCGAGGTGTCTTTTAAATATTTTCCTTCTGCTTCTAATCCTACCAAAGACGGGAATGTATCCGTGATCTTATGATGAAAGTCTTTGGCAAGCTTGTATCCACTTCCGTTGCTTCCTAAGTTTGGCTGTGCACATCCACCAGTTGCAAGGATCAGATTGCTTGACTGAAAACATTTGTCATTTCCATAGACATAAAATGTGGACTTACGTTTCTCTGCTTTCGTGACTTCAAATTCTGTCAGAATATCCACGTGCAGATGCTTTAATTTCTGTGTCAATGTATCAACAACAGTTGCTGCCTGCAAAGATGCAGGATAATAATATCCATTTTGCTCTGTCACAAGCATTCCGAGAGATTCAAAGAACTGAATGAGATCTTCTAATCCAAATTCCTCGATCATCGGATAGGCAAAGGAAGGTCTCTGCCCTCTGTAGCAATTCTCGTCCATGTAAGCATTTGACAGATTGCATCTTCCATTTCCCGTTGCTAATATTTTCTTTCCTAATTTATCCATCCGTTCAAGCAAGAGAACTTTCTTATGATGACTAGCTGCTGTGATCGCTGCCATCATACCAGAAGCCCCTGCTCCAACGATGATCACATCATATTTCATTCGTTATTTTTCTCCAAATATTTATTTTAACTACTGTATGATTCCAGAAAATGATATACTTCTTCTCTGTTTTCAAAGATAAAATTCTCTTTCAGCATATTTTTGATGTCTGCTGGCAGATTCTCTTTCTTCATATCTGTATATTCAAAAACTTCTTTGGTCTTATTATTAATCACAGCCAGACTTCCATCAAGAATCTTCAGACTGTACGTTGCCTTAACCTTCTTGACTGCTTTGGTCTGTTTTTTTTCAGCTGTTGTTGTTATCTGAGAACGAACTTCCTTGAGGTTGTCCTTCTTTTCATTTGCTGAGAATGCAAGATAACACATACAGATGCACAAAACTGTGATCACAACCATATATATCATCAAAAATCGATTGATCTTCTTCATAATGCAACCCTCCTTTGGCTATATTGTTACCAAAGATAAGGGAATTTATACAAAAAGCCCAAATCATAGCAGATCTGGACTTTTTCTTCCTTTTATAAATGGAAGCCCTTACGATCCTTACAGCAAATGTAATTTCTTTGCTAATCTGACGATCAGATTTCCTTTTGGAATCTTAGTAAGTTCTTCTTCTGTAAATACTCTTAACTTAATGATCGCTGCAAAATAGATCAGTGCTCCAACTGGCACTGCAATGATCACGCAGACCGCAAAGCATACTCGCCCGAATGGAAGAACGCTTTGAACCGCATACTGAATCAGAAAACAGACAACACCCATCACTGCTGCACTTAATGCAGGCTTGATAAATGTCTTTGTGATCTCCTGATGAAAACCTGTGTATTTCTTGATGGAGTGTGCATTTAACAGACACATCACAAGGGAAAATGCCATAGTCGCAAATACCAATCCATATGTTTTACAATCTGTGTATGTTAATAAAAGCCATAATACAACGATATTGACCACAACGGAAATCGCAGAATGTCTGACTGGCACTCTCATCTTTCCCATTCCCTGTAAGATACCATTTGTCAACGTTGACAGACAGTAGAAAATAACGGAAACTGCACCGATCCGAAGCATAGCTGCTCCTAATCCCTTGGCATATGTTGCACCGAAGATCAATCCATTGATCGAACTATTTAACACACCTAGTCCAACCGCACATGGGATCGCGATCATCATCGTAAAACGTATCGCCATCTGGATACTGTCGTTCATATCGTCCTTCTTGCCTAACGCATAGGCTGCAGAAACATTTGGCACGATCGCATTGGAAAGTGCAGATGCCATCGCAACTGGAACATTGATCAACACGTTATACTGACCGCTGAACAAACCATAAAATTCTGAAACTACTTTCGCCGTAATTCCTTTTCCTACTAAGATATTACTAAAGATCGTCTGGTCGATCGTTGCACTACAGTTATAGATCGCTGTACTAAAGATAACCGGTGTGATCGTTAATAATAAGATCTTTAAGATATTCCCATAAGATTCAATATATTTTGTACGGTCATGTTTCATCTGAATCTTGACCTTTGGCTGGTATGCACGATAAATGATAGAGCAGAAGATCAATCCTGTTAAAACACCGACTCCTGTACCGATCGCACTACCTGCTGCCCCATGTCTTGCGATCTCATATGTGATCTTGTTAGATGGCAGATATGGTAAGATCAGTACATATGCCATCAAAATACTAAAGATCGCATTCAAGATCTGCTCAATGATCTGGGAAATGGATGTTGGCACCATTGTATTATGTCCTTGAAAATATCCTCTAAGTACTCCAAGAATCCCAGAGAAAAAGATCGTTGGGGAAATGACCTGAAGGGCAAGTGCTGCACCTTTTTGATGTCCGACAAAGGTTGGTGCTCCAAAATATGCGATCATGGACGCGATACCACCAACGACAACTGCATAAACTAATGCTCCATAGAAGATTCTCTGAGCATTGATATATTCTTTCTTCGCAAGTCTTGCAGAAATTGATTTGGATACCGCAAGTGGAATACTAAAGGATGCGATCAGCAGAATAATATTGTAGATATTATATGCATAAGAATAGTACCCCATACCTTCTTTGCCGATGATCCCAAACAGTGGACTACGATATAATAATCCGATCACACGGCAGACAATGGATGCTGCGGCTAAGATCATTCCTTGCATTAAAAATGAGTTTTTGCTGCTTTTACTCATACTAAACCTCTTTCATCTCTTGTATATTTCGTCTTTGTCAAAATCTCTTCCTGACGTTTTTCCATATCTTTTCGTTCTTCCTCTTCCATATGGTCATATCCAAACAGATGTAACATACTGTGAGCGATCAAAAAGGCATATTCTCTCTCTCGGCTGTGGCCATAATTCTCAGCCTGTTCCCATACCTTGTCCATGGAGATCACGATATCTCCAAGCAGAAATTCACCGCTCTCTGGATCAAATGCCATCGGATCTTCTTCAATCTTTGAGAAATCCGCTGGTTCTTCGTATTCTGCCATTGGAAAAGACAGTACGTCTGTTGGCCGGTCGATCTCTCTTTGTTCTTTGTTGATCGCATGAATCGTTTCATTATTGGTTAGCATTAAATTCACTTCGCACTCATAAGGGCAGTCCACATAATCAATCGCTGCCTCGATCACTTCATGTGCGATCTTTTCATAAGGGATATTGATCTCCCCTTCGTATTCATTCTCGATTATAATACTCATAACATTCCTATCTTCTGTTCTTTTTGTTATTGTTATTCTTATTCTTTTTCGCAGATCTGGCTGCTTCATATTGATCATATGCTGCAACGATCTTCTGTACTAATGGATGTCTGACAACGTCCTTATTGGTAAGCTCACAGACCCCGATCTCCTTAACTTTTCTTAACACTCTTAGAGATTCTTCTAATCCTGAAATACTGTCAAATGGCAAGTCTTTCTGTGTTAAATCACCCGTGATGATCGCTTTGGACCCAAATCCAATACGTGTTAAGAACATCTTCATCTGAGCAGGTGTTGTATTCTGTGCCTCATCTAAGATAATGTATGCATTATCCAGTGTACGTCCTCTCATGTAAGCCAATGGAGCGACTTCGATCAAGCCTTTCTCCATATTCTTCATAAATGTGTCTGCCCCAAGGATCTCATATAATGCATCATATAATGGTCTTAAATATGGATCAACTTTACTCTGTAGATCTCCAGGCAAGAAACCTAGCTTCTCTCCTGCCTCAATTGCTGGTCTTGTTAAAATGATACGGCTGACTTCATCATTCTTAAATGCTGTGATCGCCATAGCCATTGCAAGATATGTCTTACCAGTTCCTGCAGGACCGACTCCAAATGTGATCATCTTATTCTTGATCGCATCGACGTATTTTTGCTGTCCTAAAGTCTTTGGTTTGACTGCTTTGCCCTGGATCGTATGACAGATGACATCTTTATCAAGCTCCAAAAGACTTGGAGATTTCTCTTCCATTGATAACGATAACGCATAGTTTACATTCTGCTCTGTGATCACATTTCCTCGTTTGGATAATTCGAGTAATTCATCGATCACGGAGATCGCATGATTAACTGCCTGCTGTGTTCCAATGCATTTTAAATGATCACCTCTCAGGATCAGACTCACATGCAGTGTTTTTTCGATTTTCTTCATATAGGCATCAAACTGCCCGAATACATTCCCGCCATGTTCTGCCGGAAAATTCATTTCTATTTCAACTGGATTCATCTAATTCTCAGTCTCCTTCTTTGTGTATATTCCTTATGTATTCTACCATCTGTTACAAAGTTTTTCAACCTGAGTGGCAAAATCCATATGGCCTGATTCATAACTTTTATTTATTGCTGCGCTGTTGTTGGTGTGATCATTTCTTCTTGTTTCTTTGTTAATTTCTTGATATTTCGGATCTTTCCGACACTTTCTTCTTTGATGATCGATGCCTTAACTTCATATCGGTTGTTCTTTTTTTTATAATTTCCTTCACAGTGAACGATCTTTGCTCCTGCTTTTGCTTTCTTCATAAGATATCGTTCCAGCTGTTTTTTTAATTTTAACTGTGCTTCTTTTTTTGTCAAGATTTTCTTCTTTGGCCTGTATCTTTCAGTTATCTGCATCGTGATCCCAATGGGCAGATAAAAAGATTTCCCTATCTTTAATGATCTTCTCTTTGTCACAACATTTGTATGATTCTGTCTTTTCTTTTCTGGAAAATCGAATTGATACTGTCCAAAATATAAATTTTTGATGCTCTTTTTCTTGCCTGTGATCAGCTTTTCGTAATATTCCATGGGAATTGAATTGTTGTACACCTCTTTAGTACGCATCACAATCTCTCCGTCCGCTTTGATCTTATCCGTCTGTGTCACAGTAAAATCATCACTGTAGTAATAGATCAATCCAGAAATTAAAGTTGTTCCGCTTTTGACACTGTCCCCAACACTTACAAGCGGCGTTCCACTTTTGACCGCCATTTTTGTAATGATCCCTGATTTATTTGCCACGATATCACATGGTTTCTTTGGATTCTGCTTTGTTTTGCGATCTAAGGTCTCTTTTATCTCAATATGCAGTCTTGTTCCCTGAATCGAACAGGATGCCCACGCAATCTCAGCATAATCTTCCCTCAGATGGTCTTCCAATGCATCACAGTCAATCTGGTATTTTAATGTTCCAATATGGTAGTAGTTATCCGTAACATACTTTAATATATCACTTTCTGAATATACTTCTCCTCCAGAAACTGTAATCTCCCATAAAAACTGACTCAGCGAAAGGATCATTAAACCGCACAAACACATGGAAAAAAATAATATTTTACGTTTTTTATGTTCTTTTAAGAAATATGGCAGTCCTTTTTGCCCTTGTAACGCAAGATCAACATTTGCTTTCTCTGCTAATGCTTCCAACATTTGATAAGAACTTCGTCTGATAAAAAACACATAGCCGTCTGATACTGGTTTTAATTCCCACAATACAAGATGATTTTTTGCACAGAGATTCAAAAAACGCTCTGTCTGATATCCTTTGACTTGAAAATACAGCCTTCCAAATATAAAGTGCAGAATTTTAAGCATTTCTCATGCTCCTTTCAAAGAATATCATACATATTCCAGCCTTTTGATCTTTCCTTTGATCTTCATTGATTCCTGTGAGTAAAAATCAACTGCCAGATCACATCCACAGATATTTAATATAACATGATTCCCCTGAATGGAGATCTTATTCTCATCATATGATACGATCCCCCTGTAATTTTCTATGTATGCTTCACAGTTTCCTGTCAAGGTTATAATGAAATCTCCAAACACCACATCTCTTGGAAGAGAAAGTCCTTTAGCAATCACTTCTTTTGGTTTCTTCTTCATGCAAAACTCCTTTTGTGGCATTTGGTTTAATATATGCCGAAAAAAAGCATCATATACCTGTTCCCAGGTAAATGATGCTTATCTTTTCAATCAAGTAAAAATTATTTAGATTTTCTCTTACGAGCCGCTTCAGACTTTTTCTTACGTCTTACGCTTGGCTTTTCGTAATGTTCTCTTTTACGAATCTCCTGCTGAATTCCTGCTTTTGCACAGTTTCTCTTGAATCTGCGAAGAGCGCTATCTAAAGATTCATTTTCTTTAACGATTACGTTTGACATTCTATTCCCGACCTCCCCTCCAGTCTTGTACTTGTGCATAGGACTGTTTGGGTTTTAATTTTTTGCACTAGATTAGTATATCACATTTTAGATTTTTGTCAACTATGAAATTTGACTTTCTAAAATTTCTTTTACTTTTGCTACTGCTTCTGGAATTCCAGCTGGATTCTTTCCTCCGGCCTGAGCCATATTTGGACGTCCTCCACCGCCGCCTCCAACGCATCCGGCGATCGCTTTGATCAGGTTTCCAGCGTGTGCTCCTGCTTTCTGTGCCTCGTCTGTTACCATGGCAACTAAGAATACTTTTCCGTCTTTCTGGGAAGCAAGGACAATGACACCTTCTCCTAATTTCTCTTTTAAGTTATCTCCAAGTTCACGAAGTCCATTCATATCAACGTCTTCTATAGAAGTTGCAAGAAGTTTCACTCCTTTTACTTCTTCTACCTGATCCATAACATCTCCCAGAGCGTCTTTTGCAAGTTTGCTCTTTAAGGATTCGTTTTCGCTCTTTAATTCTTTTACTTCTGCAAGAAGTGATTCAATTCTTGTCAGCAGTGTTGCTGGTGTAGCTTTTAATGCTTTGGCTGCTTCTTTTAATTCTTCTTCCTGCTTATGGTAGTAGTTAAATACTCCCTGATCTGTCACTGCTTCGATTCTTCGAACTCCTGATGCAACACCAGTTTCAGATAAAATCTTGAATGCTGTGATCGCTCCTGTATTCTTCACATGAGTACCACCACATAATTCTACAGAGAAATCTCCCATGGATACAACGCGTACTTCGTCTCCGTATTTCTCTCCAAACAATGCCATAGCTCCTGTTTTCTTAGCTTCTTCCATAGACATAACTTTTGTCACAACTGGAAGATCCTGAGCGATCTTTTCGTTGACGATCTTCTCAACTCTTGCGATCTCATCATCAGATAATGGTGAGAAATGTGTAAAGTCGAATCTTAAATGTTCCGCATTATTTAAAGATCCTGCCTGCTCTACATGAGTTCCAAGCACTTCTCTTAATGCTTTCTGTAATAAATGAGTTGCACTATGGTTCTTTGCACCTAATGCTCTATTCTTCTCATTCACTGTAAAGACCGCTTTGTCTCCTACGTTGAATGTTCCTTCGACTACATGTCCAACATGTCCAAACTTACCACCGGATAATTTAATGACATCTTCTACTTCAAAAGATGCATCTCCGCTGATGATCACACCTTTATCTGCTTCCTGACCACCGCTTGTAGCATAGAATGCTGTCTGGTCAGCGACGATCGTTCCTTTGTCTCCTTTGTTCAGAGTTGAAACAACTTCTGTCTCTGTTGTCATAGCTGTGATCTCACCTTCACAAGTAAGTTCATCATATCCAACGAATTTTGTTGTCATGGCTGGATCTAACTGTTCGTATACAGTTGCATCTGCACCCATGTAGTTTGTTGTCTTTCTTGCAGCTCTGGCAGTCTCTCTCTGAACCTGCATTTCTTTTTCAAAGCCTTCTTTATCTACAGTAAATCCCTTTTCTTCTAAGATCTCGATCGTCAGATCTAATGGGAATCCATATGTGTCATATAATTTGAACGCATCTGCACCAGCAAGTTCTTTGCTGCCTTTCTCGTTCATAGCTTTTTCCATATCTGCTAAGATGGACAGTCCCTGATCGATCGTCTTATTGAACTGTTTTTCTTCCTGAGATAAATGATTGAAGATAAATTCTGCTTTCTCTTCTAATTCTGGATATCCATCCTTGGATTCACGGATCACGACTTTACTGATATCTGTTAAGAACAGGTGATCGATTCCTAATAATCTTCCATGTCTTGCTGCACGGCGGATCAAACGGCGAAGTACATATCCACGTCCTTCGTTGGATGGTGTGATACCATCAGACAACATAAATGTAGCAGAACGGATATGGTCTGTGATTACACGGATCGATACATCTGTCTCGTGGTCTGCACCATATGTGACTCCTGCAACTTTACAGATCTCATCGCGGATCGCTTTGATAGAATCTACGTCGAAGATAGAATCTACTTCCTGTACAACGACTGCAAGACGTTCCAGTCCCATACCTGTATCAATGTTCTTATTCTCTAATTCTGTATAATGGTTGTGTCCATCATTCTCAAACTGTGTAAATACGTTGTTCCATACTTCCATATAACGGTCGCAGTCACATCCTACCGTACAATCTGGGCTTCCACATCCATATTTCTCTCCACGGTCATAGTAGATTTCTGAACATGGTCCACAAGGTCCTGCCCCATGCTCCCAGAAGTTGTCTTCTTTTCCAAAACGGAAGATTCTCTCTGGTGCGATTCCGATCTCTTTCTCCCAGATCTCGAATGCTTCATCATCATCTTCGTATACAGATGGATATAATCTGTCAGGATCTAATCCGATCACTTTTGTTAAAAATTCCCAAGACCATGCGATTGCTTCATGTTTGAAGTAATCTCCAAAAGAGAAGTTTCCTAACATCTCAAAGAATGTACCATGTCTTGCTGTCTTACCAACATTCTCAATATCTCCTGTACGGATACACTTCTGACATGTTGTCACTCTTGTTCTTGGTGGTACTTCCTGTCCTGTGAAATAAGGTTTCAGTGGTGCCATACCAGCGTTGATCAGTAATAAACTGTTATCGTTCTTTGGCACGAGTGAAAAACTCTTTAATGCTAAATGTCCTTTACTTTCGAAAAACTCAAGATACATCTTCCTGAGTTCGTTGACTCCATATGCTCTCAACGTTTCATCCTCCTAGTGTCGTTTCATTATATTTAAGAAGACCTTGCCTTTACGGCTTTTTAGCTGCATGAGCCTGTATTCTCATGCAGCTAAATGATCTTCTCTTAATCATGTATGATCTTATGATTCTTTCTTCTTTGCCTTCGCACGACCGACTCCGAAATAAATTCCTGCCGCAGAGCATGCAAAAAGAATCGCAAACTTCAATACATAAGAGACTAATTCTGATAAAAATGCTGTCATAATCTTGCCTCCTTATCTTATAAAGTCGATTATACCAAATCGAACTTAGAAACACAAATATTTTCTCACAAAGATTACGTTCTTAATCTTCTTTTTCTAATAAATCTGTGTAGAAGCAAGAATAATTTCCTGTATGGCAGGCAGCCCCGATCTGTTTTACCTTAGCAAGTAAGGTGTCTCTGTCGCAGTCAATATATAAATCTTTGACATACTGATAATGTCCGGATGTCTCCCCTTTGATCCATAATTCATCACGGCTTCGGCTGTAATAAGTCATAATCCCTGTCTCGATCGTCTTATCATATGCTTCTTTTGTCATATATGCGACCATCAAAACTTCATTTGTCTTATGATCCTGTACAACAACGGTTAACATTCCGTCGCTGTTTAATTTGAATTCATCAAAACTCATCTTGCTATTTAATGGTTTTGCCTCATTACTCATCTTATAAGGCTCCTTTCGTGGAAAGTACATCTGTGATCCTTGGATCCATGCTGGTTGCTTCATCCAAAGCTTTTGCAAATGCTTTAAATGCTGCTTCGATCATATGATGATTATTTTCTCCATGTAATTTCTTCAAATGAAGATTCATCATGCTGCCGTAAGATACTGCATAAAAGAATTCTCTTACCATCTCTGTGTCAAATTCTCCAACGCGATCAACCGTAAAATCACAATCCATCACAAAATATGGTCTTCCAGACAGATCGATCGCACATAACATTAATGTCTCATCCATTGGAAGCATAAATGATCCATAACGTTTGATCCCTTTCTTATCTCCAACGGCCTGTTTGATCGCTTCTCCAAGTACGATTCCGACATCTTCGATCGTATGATGGCAGTCTACATAGAGATCTCCCTCAACTTCCACATCAAGATCAAAAAATCCGTGACGTGCAAATGCATTTAACATATGGTCAAAAAAACCGATCCCTGTATGGATATTTCCATTTCCGTTTCCATCAAGATCAATGGAAAGTTTGATCTTTGTCTCACTTGTATTTCTCTCAATTGATGCACTTCTACTCATATTTTTATCCTTCCTGGTTATCTTCAAATCTTACTTTCATGGAATTAGCATGTGCTGTCAGCTGTTCCTGATTCGCAAAGAATTCGATGTCTTTGTGTACTGGCTCTAAGGCTTCTCTTGAATAGTAGATGACACTTGATTTCTTGATGAAATCATCAACACTTAATGGAGAGAAGAATTTTGCTGTTCCATTTGTTGGAAGTACGTGGTTTGGTCCTGCAAAATAATCTCCTAAAGGTTCACAGCTGTATGCTCCGATAAAGATCGCTCCTGCATTCTTGATCCTTGTCATAACATCAAATGGATTTGCTGTCATGATCTCCATATGTTCAGACGCAATAGCGTTTGCCGTATCAATTGCTTCTTTCATATCGCTTGCAACAAGAATATATCCGAAGGAATCTAAAGATTTCTCCATGATCTCTTTTCTTGATAACTGATTTAAGAATCCGTCAATCTCATCAGATACTTTATGTGCTAATTCTTCGCTTGTTGTAACAAGGATCGCACTTGCCATCTCATCATGTTCTGCCTGGGAAAGTAAGTCTGCTGCCACATATCTTGGATTCGCTGTCTCATCAGCTAACACTAAGATCTCACTTGGTCCTGCAATGGAATCGATACTTACGTTTCCATAAACTGCTTTCTTGGCAAGAGCCACAAAAATGTTACCAGGTCCTACGATCTTGTCTACTTTTGGAATAGACTCTGTTCCAAATGCCATCGCTGCAATTGCCTGTGCTCCACCGACTTTATATACTTTTGTTGCTCCAGCTTCTTTCGCTGCAACTAATGTATTTGCTGTAACTTTTCCGTCTTTTCCAGGAGGTGTTGTCATGATGATATTTTTCACTCCTGCAACGTGTGCTGGAACAATGTTCATTAAAACAGAAGATGGATAAACTGCTTTTCCACCTGGTACATAGACACCACAAGTTTCCATTGGTGTTACTTTCTGTCCAAGCATTACTCCGTCTTCTCTTGTCTCAAACCAGCTCTTCTGAATCTGTTTTTCATGGAAATCACGAATATTCTTGATCGCTTTGCGGATAACTTTGATCAATTCATCGTCCACTTCTTCGTAAGCTTCCTTAATTTCTTCTTCTGTAACTAAAATATTGTCTGCGTTGATCTCCGCTTTATCAAACTGTGCTGTATAATCAAAGACAGCTTTATCTCCATTATCTCTGACATTTTTGATGATCGCATCGACTTTATCCTGAAAATCCCCATAGTTTGTAGGACTTCTCTTTAATAAATCTGATAAAATATTTGCAATGGAATCTTTGTTAACTTTTACTATTCTCATATTTCTCTCCTCCGGCCTATTCTTTTTCATCCAAGATCTTCTTTAGTGCAACGATGATCTTGCTGATTCGTTCTTGTTCCATCTTCTGGCTTACCTGATTCACTACCATTCTTGCTGATAATGGGCAAACTTCTTCTAAGACTTCCAATCCATTTTCTTTTAAGGTTGTTCCTGTCTCAACGATATCGACGATCACCTCTGATAATCCAACGATCGGTGCAAGTTCAACAGATCCGTTTAACTTAACGATCTCTACTGTCTGTAATTTCTGATTATTGAAATATTCTTTGGCGATATGTGGGTATTTGGATGCCACACGGATGATCTCATTACTGTTTAAATATTTCTTCGCTTCTTTGGGTCCGCACACACACATCTTGCAAGCTCCAAATTTCAAGTCTAATACTTCGTATAGATTTCTTCCTTCTTCAAGGATCGTATCTTTTCCAACAACACCGATATCAGCTGCTCCGTATTCCACATAAGTTGGCACGTCACTTGCTTTGGATAAGAAAAATTTTAATTTTAATTCTTCGTTTACGAAGATTAATTTTCTTGTTTTCTCGTCTTTCATTTCCTCGCATGTGATTCCGATCTCTTCTAATAAAGCCATCGCTTTCTTTGCAAGGCGCCCTTTCGCCAGGGCAAATGTAATATATCTCATGGTCTTTTGTTTCCCTTCTTTTGCTCGATTTGTTGATTAGATGAAATAAAGAATTCCACCGAGGCGATGCTCTTTAGCAAATCTTTCATAGTCTGCTTTGCTGCACAGATCATTCTTTCTCTCTAAGATGACTTTCTTTCCTTCTTTTCTTAATTCTTCTGCTCTAAGGATCGCATCTTTCATTGTTGCTTCTTTATAAATGATCATTGTATCCATATGATCTGCTTCCATATGAATTCCCTGACGGCTTAATGCCATCATCAGCTCATCTAATACGATCGCAAATCCAACTGATGGGGCTTTCTTTCCGAACTGTTCGATCAGATTATCATATCGTCCACCTTTTAGAACTGCATCTCCTGTTCCATAAGTATAACCTTTGAAAATGATTCCTGTGTAATAATTATGCTTATTTAACATTCCAAGATCAAAACTTACATACTGCTCTTTGCCGTATAATTTTAAGATATCATATACATCGCGAAGTCTTTTGATCGCTTTCTTAGACTGTTCATTCTCAACCATTGCTTCTGCCTGATCTAAGATCGCTACATCTCCATTCAGTTCGTTAAAATGTAAAAATACATCTTTGATCTTATCAGACAGATCTAATGTCTCTACATATTCCATTAATCCAAAATAATTCTTATTTAAGATCAGCTCTCGAAGCTGTGTTTTGACTTCTTCATCTTTGATCGTCTGTGTCAATCCGTTGAAGAATTCAACTTCTCCGATAGAAAGTCTGAAATCAGTCAATCCAGCTGCCAGAAAACAATCAATTGCCATTGCAATAGATTCTGTATCTGCCTGTACAGACGCATCATTGACTAATTCTGCACCTAACTGGCATGTTTCTTTTAACTTCAACTGATAGCTTGAATTATTTAAAAATACATTTCCTGCATAAGATAAACGGATTCCCATATTCTCTTCATTAAAATACTTTGCGATACAGCGTGCAATGGATGGTGTGACATCCGGACGAAGAACTAAGGTATTTCCTTCTCTATCGAAGAATTTAAACATTTCCCTTGCGGATACGGTTCCTTTTTCACTGTTAAATACATCAAAGAATTCAAATCCTGGAGTTCTGATCCCTTCATATCCGTAAGATGCAAAGACTTTGTTTAATTTTGCCTTCAGCTTACTTCGCTGTCCATATTCTGTTCCATATACATCTCTGACACCTTCTGGTGTGTGGACTCTCTTTTTATTCATATTTTTGCCGCTCCTTGATACTTTATCGAATTAAAGTGCTACTTAGGTAGCACATCAAATTATCTGTATTTTACCAATCCTTAACTTATTTGTCAACCTCGTTCACTCTAATTCATCTTTTGATATGTTACATGAAATTTCTACAACTGAGAAACAACTTCTTCGATCACCTGATCCATGATCTCTACCGGATCATATACAAGGTCCACGCTGCAATATTCACAAATATCCTCTAATGCTCCAAAAATCCATGGATTTCTTGCTTTGATCGTCTTCATTCTTCCATTCTGCTGCACAAAACTGATAAAGAATCCTAACGTTCTGCTGATCTCATCATCACCCTCTTCTAAAATATCCATCGTGATCACACCGCCATCGGTATTATCATATGCCATAAATAAAAGTGGATTCTTGGGACGCTCCCCTTCTTCTTCCCCTTCTACCATAACTGGAAGATAAGTAAAATCTAAAATCACTTCAAGATCGATCTGTTTTTGATCCTTTAATTCATCTTTTAATTCCTGATCTTCTAACATCACTGACGGAAATTCTTTTTCAGCTTCTGGTATCTCTTTTACAAACATTTCCCAAGTATCATTTTCAGTATTATAACGGCGAACGATTCCTTCTGCCTGTTCGATTTCTGGGTTTAATTCTCCCTGTCTGACTACTTCCACTGCCATATACAGGTTCTCATAAGTTTCTATAAGAAGTGCAACTTCATCTTCATCTAACTGATATGGTTTGTAACCTTTCTTATAAGAAACAAAGTAAATCCAGTCACTGATCGTCTTAAAACGAATATCTAATTCATCGATAACTTTTCTTTGTTCATCTGGCACATTCATCATGCTTCCCCAGAAGCATGTAAGACTTGTATGTTCATCCATCAGATACTGTGCTGGAAGATCCCCTTCTTCACTTCCAAGGATCATATAGAAATCTCCTAAGCCTTCAACTCCATCAAAGACTGCAATTCCTCTTTCTCCGCTGAATTTTCCCATCACACTGCAAAATACAGGTTCTTCTCTGTCTTTTAGCTGAATGGTTACAAGTTGTGTGTCACCAAGGTAATTCCAAGGCTCTAATTTGTCTAGTTTTAATGTGATATCATATAATTGCTTCCATGCATTCTTTGACGCTTCTTTTCTCAATGACTTGTCCTCCATAGATTATTTTATTGTATACTTAATATTCATTATAATAAGAAATGATTTTAATTACAACAAAATCCCGACTATCTTTCTATGATTTGTGAATTTGATCGTTTTTTCTTTATACTTTTTCGAATTTCTGATATAATTGTTTGACGGATTTATCTTATTATTTTAAATTAGATAACTGATTTTATTACCAGGAGGTATTTATCATGGCATTCGACGGATTTGTCATTTCAAATATTATATCAGAACTTAATAAACAGATCATCGGTGGCAGAATCTATAAGATTTATCAGCCAGAGGCCGACGAGATCACGCTTGTGATCAAAAAAGAGAGATTGACAACAAGACTTCATCTCTCAGCCAGTGCTTCTCTTCCTCTTGTCTATTTATCGAAAGAAGGAAAAGCAAACCCTATGCAGGCTCCAAACTTCTGCATGCTGCTTCGTAAACATATTAGTAGTGGAAGGATCATTTCGATCACACAGCCTGATTTTGAGCGTATTATCGAAATTAAGATTGAGCATCTGGATGAGCTTGGAGATGTCTGTCAGAAACGTCTGATCGTTGAAATCATGGGAAAACACAGTAATATCATTTTTGTAAACAGTGATGATGTGATCTTAGATAGTATCAAGCATATCTCTGCAAATATCAGTTCTGTCAGAGAGGTTTTACCTGGACGTACTTACACATTTCCACCGTCTAAAGGGAAACATCCTTTAGCAAGTCTGACTACAGAGGATTTTTATCAGCATATCATCACAAAACCACTGAATCTTTGTAAAGCACTTTATACTTCCATCACAGGTATGAGTCCTTTAATCGCAAATGAACTTTGTTATCGTGCAGGGCTCGATGGGAATGCATCTACTGATTCTTTGACCGATGATAGTGCTGCTGGATTATATGGCCAGCTTGTAAAATTAAATGCTCTTGTAGAAGATGAGGCATATCAGCCAAATATCATTTATTCTGGGGAAGAACCTAAGGAATTTTCTTGTATTCCTTTAACTTCTTATCCTGACTGTACAGAAAAAACATATGATTCTATTTTTGACGTGCTGATTGGGTATTATTCTGAGAAGGAAAAATATACAAGAATGAAGCAGAAATCTTCTGACCTTCGTAAGATCGTGCAGACTGCTCTTGAGAGGACAAGCAAGAAATATGATCTGCAGCTTCGTCAATTAAAGGATACCGAGAAACGTGAGAAATTCAAAGTTTATGGAGAACTTACACAGACATATGGATATGGACTAGAGCCAAATGCAAAATCTTTAACTTGCATGAATTATTACACAAACGAAGAGATTACGATCCCTCTTGATCCAACAAAGACTCCTTTGGAGAATTCCAAAAAGTTTTTTGCAAAATATAATAAGCTAAAACGTACTTATGAAGCTCTTTCTGAGCTTGTCGTGGAGACAAAAGCTGATCTTGATCATCTCGATTCGATCTCTACTGCTCTTTCTTTATCCGAAGATGAGAAAGACCTGCAGCTGATCAAAGATGAACTTTCTGATTATGGTTATATTAAGAGCCACGGAAAGAAAAAAGGAAAGAAACAGGCAAAATCCAAACCATTACATTTTGTCTCTTCTGATGGTTTCCATATGTATGTTGGAAAAAATAACTATCAGAATGATGAATTAAGTTTTAAGTTTGCAAATGGCGGGGACTGGTGGTTCCATGCAAAGAATATGGCTGGGTCCCATGTTATTGTACGAAAGGAACAAGCGGAGACTCTTCCAGATGCTACCTTTGAAGAAGCTGGCCGCCTTGCAGCTTATTATTCCAAGGGGCGTCAGGCACCGAAGGTTGAGATTGATTATGTTCAGAGAAAAGAACTAAGAAAGCCGCCAAAGGCAAAACCTGGATTTGTCATTTATCATACAAACTATTCTATGATGTGTGTTCCGAATATTGATGGAATTGAAATTGTTGAATAGACAGTTGTATTTATAATGCCAAAAGAGGCGACCGAAATATTTTCGGCCGCCTCTTTTCATATGATTATATGAGTTAAGAAAAAAGGTTGTTAATTTGATTTTTGGTTGATTTTATTGATATTATTTCGACTACATTGCTTCGTAGATTGCTACGACATCATCTAAAATCTTTTCATCTGTGATTCCAGATACTTCTTTTAATGCTGCTTTTACTCCGTTTGCTTTGATCTTATCCTGTAATTCTACGCTCTGTGGATCTTCAGCATTATCATATTTTAATGCTGCTGCCATTCCTGCTAATAATGCATCCACTGGAAGACCATATTCTAATGCTGTCATTGTTGGTTTTGTTAAACGATCTGTTGCACTTAATTTTCTTAATGGTTCTCTACCTACACGAGCTGTATCATCTACAAGGTATGGGTTTTTGAAACGATTTAAGATCTTGTCGATGTATTTAAAGTGAGCATCTTTGTCAAATCCATATTTGTTGACTAATGCCATACCACTCTGCTGCATTGCTTTTTTTACAGTTTTAAAGATTTCTTCATCAGCAATACTTTCATCGATTGTTTTGAATCCTTTGTAGTTTCCAAGATATGCTGTGATGCAGTGTCCTGTGTTTAATGTAAATAATTTTCTTTCAATATATGCCATTAAGTTATCTGCAAGATTCATTCCTTCGATCTGTGGAACAGCTCCCTTAAAGGATGCTTCTTCGACATTCCATTCATAATAGTTTTCTACAACGACGTCGATTGGATTATCTAAACGTACTGGAGGCACGATTCTGTCTACAGAGCAGTCTGGGAATCCTACATATTTGTCTGCATATGCTTTTTCTTCGTCATTTAAGTTTCCATAAACAGCTTCTTTTAACTGAGAACTTGCTTTGACTGCATTTTCGCAAGCAATGATGTTTAAGTATTCTTCAGAACCATTTTCTTTTCTTGCTTTGATTCCTTCTGCGATAGATGGAGCAATGATTGGAAGAATTCTTACTCCAACGGCTGTTGTGATGATCTCAGCCTCTTTTACTTCATCGATCAGTTCAGGTTTTGTTGAATTTACTCCGCTGATATCTGTGATCACGATCTCGCTGCTTTCTACGTCTTTTACAAAAATTGTATATTTCTTATCTTCGTTGATCTTATCAATGATTTCCTGATTTACATCTGCGAATACTACATGATATCCTGCTTTGCTTAACAGTCCACCGATAAATCCACGTCCAATATTTCCTGCTCCAAACTGAATTGCTTTCTTCATTTTCTTCACTCCTAAAATTAAAATATAAATCTATAAGTATATATCTTAGGTATTTAATAAGCGAGAAGAATTTCCCGCTTATTAAATTGACCTTTTTTTGTTTAAATCTTATTTAAACATTTCCATGATTTCGTCAACATTTTCTGTTGTTTTTAACTGTTCTAATCTTTCAGGATCTTCGATGATCTCAGAGATCTTAGCTAATAATCCAAGATGTTCATCACCGATTCCAGCAATACCGAAGACTAACTGAGCTTTTTCTCCATCAAAGTCTACACCTTCTGGATACTGAAGCATTACGATACCAGTTTTCTGTACTTTCTTCTTGGCATCTCCTGTTCCGTGAGGAATTGCTACACCTAATCCCATGTATGTTGTAACTGTTTCTTCACGTTTTACCATAGCGTCAATATAACCTTCTTCAACATATCCAAGTTCATTTAACAGTTTTCCTGCTGCTTTGATCGCTTCGAATTTGTCGACTGGTTTTAATCCTGTTTTGATTCCTTCTTCTACAAGAATCTTTGCATTTCCAGTAACTACTGGTGTTTCAACTTCTTCAACAGCTGCAGCTGTCTGTGCTGATGCATCAACTTTTGCTGTCATCTGTTCATATAATCCATCTAAGTTTGGATCCTGTAAGAAGTTATTGATGATAACTAACTGTGCCTGTGGTGCAGATTTTCTGGCTCTGTCTGCTAAGACTGCCTGAACAACTGCGATATCACAATCCGCTGGGATGTTATCTACTGATGTATTGATCACTGTAAGATCTGGGCGCTGTGCTTTCACACGATTTCTGAATTTTGTAGCTCCCATTGCAGATGATCCCATTCCTGCGTCACATGCAAATACGATCTTCTTAACTTTATCTGCGTCTTTCTTCTCTCCTGGGTCAACTGTGATTCCTTTAGATTCTGCTTTCTTTGCTGCCATATCGTCCTGTGCATCTTCAAGACTCTTACCATCTGACATACGAATGATAGGTGATGCGATCAAGAATGATACTACAGTTGCGATCAGTACACCTAAGATCGTTAATGGAATCTGGCTCTTTGGTGACATTGATAAATAAGCGATGATTGATCCTGGTGAAGATGGTCCAATAAGTCCGCATTTTGTAAATGTGAAGAATGTGATCGCACAAATGTTACCAACGATCGGAGCGATGATCACGATTGGGTTCATCAGGATATATGGGAAGTAAATCTCATGAATACCACCGAAGAAATGAATGATGATCGCACCTGGTGCAGATGATTTTGTTACTTTGTCTTTAGAGAATACTGCATATGCTAATAATACTCCAAGTCCTGGTCCTGGGTTTGCCTCTAACATATACATGATAGATTTACCAGCTTCTTTTGCCTGTTCAATACCAATTGGTGTAAAGATACCATGGTTGATCGCGTTATTTAAGAATAATACTTTGGCAGGTTCGATAAAGATTGCTGCTAAAGGTATTAATTTTGCTTTTACAAGTACGTTAACTCCTGCTGTTAACACTGCTAATACGGTTGACATAAATGGTCCGATGATAAAGTATCCAATGATCGCTACGATCATTCCTAAAATACCAACAGAGAAGTTATTGATCAACATCTCAAATCCGGCTGGCATATGTCCGTCCATTGCTTTATCAAATTTCTTGATGACCCATCCTGCAAATGGTCCCATAACCATGGCTCCCATTAACATTGGCTGTCCATCAAATCCACCAACTCCAGCGATACAACCCATGACTGCGATCGCACCCATGACTCCTCCACGATCTCCACCAACTTGTTTACCACCTGTGTAGGCGATCAGCATTGGTAATAAGAATGTTAACATGTATGGCTGAATTGATGCTAACTTCGCATTTGGAATCCATCCATCTGCGATAAATAATGCTGTAATGAATCCCCATGCAATGAATGCTCCGATATTTGGCATTACCATTGCACTTAAAAATTTACCAAATCTTTGTAATCCATTTTTCATTTACAATATCCTCCTTTTGCTTTCTATCTTCTCTTCATTTTGTTTTCGTAATAGTTGCCAAGGCTTGTTTCAAGTTCTGCCTCAACTGCATTTCTGTTTTTGTCAAATAAGTAAGTGATGATCTGGTCTTTCTCGGCTAATGCTCCGCTTATTTCACTCATAACTTCGCGATAAACCTTACTTCCATCTCCCTGTGGAACAAGCATCAAGATCGCACCCTTGATTGGCTGCCCATCTTCAATGATCTCATCATTTAAATAGACAAAACCAAATCTGCAATGTCTGATGCCTTTTGTTTCACAATGTAAAAATAATGCATTCATACTCGGAATAAATGTGCTTGCGATATTCTCGCGTTTGTTTAATGCAAAAGTAATCTCTGTTGCTGTCGTTTCATTTCTTGCAAATAATTCTCCTGCATATTCGATCAATTGTTTCTTATTCTTAATGTTTTCACCTGTTGATATTTTAATGTTATCTAACACCTGTAAGATCTCTTCTCCAAGAAGTGTCATATACTCGATGTCTTCTCTTCCAATCCTTTTGACTGGTTTTACAGTCTTTATGGGATTTTTTCTTTTCTTCTTGTCGATATTTTTGATCATGGCATTGATCATTTTCTTATCTGTCTCTGTTAAAATAGAGTTCACATAGACATTTGGAAATGTCAGATTTAATTTTGCTGTGGAAACGATAAAATCAATTCCTTCTTCGATCAGCTCCTCTTCTTTGATCTCTGCTGTCGAGATGATCTTTTGTACCATCAGCTGCGGAAATTCTTTTTTCAGATGAACGGCTAGCATATGGGATGTCCCAACTCCATGTGGGCAGGCAACATAAACAGATAACTTTTCTTCTTTATCTTTTTGCTGTTCAACCGCTACACAGAAGTATAATGCGATAAAACCCATCTCCCCTTCCGGGAGTTTTTTTATATGTAATTCTTCTTTTAAGAACTCACACGCTTTGATCGTTGCCACATAAACTTTGGAATATTTTTCTTCTAAAAAATCAATGTATTGATTTTCCGTAAATACACCTTGTTTCATTCGATTGATCGCTGGTTTCATATGATTACATAATCCATCGATCAATACTGCATTCTCAAAAAATTCCATTTCTAAAAGTATTTCCATCTCAGCAATGATCCGCATGACCAACTGCCTGACTTTAAAACTTTCTTCATCGATCTTATTCTCACTTTTGTTTTTCCAGATCTTCGCTGCCAAAAGCTGCATTGCTATGTTATATACTTCTCCTTGTGAGAGCTGATGTCCTTCAAAGTTGCTTAACTTGCCTCCCAGCCATTTTGCAATCTGATATTCTGGTAAATGAGTGATCGATCTGACGTCTTTCTCTTCTTTGATCTCATGTCCCATTCTTACCCTGTTTTGTGTGATCAATAAATACAAGCTTAAATGCCTAATGGAATGGTCAGTATATTCTATATCTAACACTCCCTGCATATTTTTAATGATATCTCTTGTATCATCTAACACTTCTTGCGTAAGATTCGGAAACATTCGTTCTTTGAGTTTTTTCTCTTCATCAAACAATACTTTTAAGGAATGTCCTCTTAACTTTTGTCTCAATACCATTGTCACTGCCTGACGGTAATCTTCCTCTTTTCCTTCCCAGTAAATTCCCATTCCCGGTCTTCGGTAAAGAGTCAGATTATAGTGATCAAGCCATGTTTCAACCTCTTCCAGGTCATTACTTAATGTTGCATCCGAAATATGAAAAAGGGATGTAAAGTAAAAATATTTGAGTGGTTCGTTGATCGTTAACAGTTCAAGTAATATGATCATCTGGCGATCTGCTTTACTGTATACTGGCTTGTTCTCATCCATATCTACGAGTTCTTTAATATAGTTTCTTGTTTCTGTATCTTCATCCACATACATCCCGATTCTTGGTTTCTTGACTAGTTTAAAGTCATTCTCCTCAAACCATTCGTTGATGCGAGGCATTTCTCTTAATACGGTTCTTGAACTTAATTTCAGTTTTTCTGATATTGCCTGTATTGTAATTGGATCGTCAGCATTAAAAGCTGCTAACATCTCAATGATAAGTTTCTGTCTTTTTGTTAATCCGGATTTCTTAGACACTCTGTATCATCCCCTTTCACGTATTATTATATATACAATGGGTGATTTGGACAAGCGATTGATATGATGGTTTTGACGACATTCAATAGTGACATTTTGTTGTCAGTATTTATAGTTTGTCAGTATTATTTCATGACAAGTTTTGGATTCGTTGACAGAAGGTCAATGAAATTTATAACCACCAATTTGTTGAAGTGTTTTGGAATATAATAAATATCTGTCTACCATTACAAAAATTGAAAACCAATAACGTCTAACATACACACCCTTCCGTTTGAAAATTCTTAATTTTATACGAGAATGTCTTCAGGTATTCATAAAAACATAAAAAAGATAGAGGTACGAAATGATAAAAATCCGTCAATGAAATTCGTTTTTCGTACCTCTATCTTTTTTATGTTTTTATGAATACTCGATACATTTCCGTTATACAATTACAATTTAATTAGTAAATACTATCCCTAAACACAATCTTACGATATGCTTCAAACTGTAACCAACGGTTAAAGAATTCGCTTCCTGGTTTATATCCTTGTTCTTTTAATTCTGCAAACAGTTTGTCTGCTTTTTCTTTGGAATCAACCAGAATCTTAAATCCTCGTCCATTGATCAGTGGCAGGCCTTTGTATTCGTATTCTTCGATTGGAAGAATTGCTGATACTTTTCTGTCTCTGATCTGCACGGCTACTTTGTCTCTGAATACGATGACATCAAAGTAGTCTGGATACTGATAGCTTTCTCCTTCTACTGGAATTTCATCTCCGATCGTGTAGGATTTTCCAGATGGTTTGATCTTTGTGACTGTCATACTTTCCATGTTGTAGTAGAATTCTTCAAAGATGTCTCCATTGGCTTTTAATTTTCCATGTGCAAAGACGCATTTTAGGTCTGTTTCTTCGTCAACTTCGGAATTTTTGATCACTCCGCATGCAGATGTCATGTTTGTGATACGGTCGATCAATATCAGCTCTCCTAAGGCTTTATGATCATCAAATTCGTCTAAGACAATTTCTTCCTGCAAGATAACATCACATACTGCGATCTCATTCTTTCTTAAGTTGTTTGCTGGAATGTATTCTCCTGTGTTGACATCGATCTTGTACTGAATATTTGTTACGATTCCTGGAATTTCTTTTGTTCCAATCTTTACGAAATATTCTTTTCCTGGTAACAATTCTCCGTCATCCATCCAAAGAACTGTCGCTGTAAATGATTTGCTGACTGGAAGTTCTGTTTTATTGGCCAGTACGCATCCTCTGGATACATCAACTTCACGGTCTAACTGAATCGTTACTGGACGGCCTTTTTCAGCTGTCTGTGCATCTTTATCACCAATTAATAAACTCTTAACCTTTGCATGTTCTTTGCTTGGTAATGTCACGATCTCATCTCCGACAGAAATCTGTCCGGATTCGATCTGTCCCTGGAATCCACGGAATGTGTGGTTTGGACGGCATACTCTCTGAACTGGCATGTAGAATCCTTCTTCTTCAGATTTCTCTCGTACATCCACCGTCTCTAGGTATTCTAGTAATGGTTCTCCTGTATACCATGGAATGTTATCTGATTTTGTTGTAACGTTATCTCCTTCTGTTGCAGACACTGGGATGATCTTTACATTTGCAAGTGATAATTCTTCTTGTAATTCTTTGATCTGTTCCTCGATCTTTCGGAACGTTTCCTGATCATATTTTACAAGGTCCATTTTATTGACTGCAAATACGAAGTGTCTGATTCCCATTAAGGCACAGATTCTTGCGTGGCGTCTTGTCTGTACTAATACTCCTTGGGATGCATCGATTAAGATGACTGCTAAATCTGCAAAGGATGCCCCTACAGCCATGTTTCTTGTATATTCTTCATGTCCTGGTGTATCTGCTACGATAAAACTTCTTTTTTCTGTTGTAAAATAACGGTAGGCAACATCGATCGTAATTCCCTGTTCTCTTTCTGCCATTAATCCGTCAAGTAATAAAGAATAGTCGATCTTTCCACCACGGCTTCCAACTTTACTGTCTAACTCTAATGCTTCTTCCTGGTCTGTATATAATAACTTTGAATCATATAAAATATGTCCGATCAGTGTAGATTTTCCATCATCTACACTACCGCAAGTAATAAATTTTAATAATCCTATCATCTTAGAAATACCCCTCTCTCTTTCTTCTTTCCATGCTTCCTGCTGCTTCATTATCAATAACTCTGGTTGTTCTTTCTGAAGAAACCGCACTTAATGTCTCGTCAATGATCTCATCAAGTGTTGAGGCTTTTGATTCCACTCCTCCAGTTAATGGATAACATCCAAGGGTTCTAAATCTCACACTCTTGTATTCGATCTTCTCATCTGGTCTTAATTTTAATCTGTCATCATCGACCATGATGATATTTCCATCTCTCTCGATCACTGGGCGTTCTTTTGCAAAATATAATGGAACGATATCAATTTTTTCGCGTTTGATATATTTCCAGATATCTGTCTCTGTCCAGTTAGAGATTGGGAATACACGAATGCTTTCTCCTTTTTTGATCTTAGAGTTATATAATTTCCACATTTCTGGTCTCTGGTTCTTTGGATCCCATGCCTGATTTTCATTTCTAAAAGAGAAGATTCTTTCTTTTGCACGAGATTTTTCTTCATCACGACGTCCACCTCCAAATGCAGCGGTAAATCCATATTTATTTAACGCCTGCTTTAGGGCCTGTGTTTTCATGATATCTGTGTAAGCGGCTCCACTATCAAATGGATTAACCCCCTGTTTTACACCATCTTCATTGATATATTCTATCATTTCTAATCCGTATTTCTTTGCTGTTTCATCACGGAATTTGATCATTTCTTTGAATTTCCATGTTGTATTAACATGTAAAAATGGAAATGGTGGTTTCTCCGGATAGAATGCTTTTAATGCTAAATGTAACATAACTGAGCTGTCTTTTCCGATAGAATATAGCATAACTGGTTTTTCACAAGAAGCTGCAACTTCTCGGATGATGTAGATTGCTTCCGCCTCCAACTGGTCAAGATGTGATAATTCGCTCATTTTGATGTCCTCCAATCTAATATTTGTTTGAATCTTTCTTGTTGATCTCTATGGTTTGTTCTTCTCCGGTATATTTTTTGATCTTCCAGAGAATCGTATCTTTGCTTTCGTTAACTGTCATTTCACTTCCCATTCCACCGATATCGGCTCCTAGGAAAAATGCGATGGCTCCTGTTTTACATTCTTTTAAGCAGGATGTACATCCCCAGCAGTCTTTTGGATATTTGATGTATGCTTTGCCAGTTGCATCGGTCTTTATCAAACTTCCAGGACAGACGTCTAAGCATCGTTTGCATCCAACACATTTATTTTTGTTAATTCTGATGCTCATAGTGCTCATCCTCCTTTACTAGTTCTCGTAAGATGACTTTGATCTTTCCATCCACTTTCTTTGTATTGACGTATTTTTTCCAATCATCACTCTTTTGTGGATGATCAAGATTTTCTGCAAAACTGTGCCATCTTGTCTCTTTTCTTGCTTTTAAATGTTCGATCAGAGTCAGACAGATCGTTAATCGTTCTTTTAGTTCATAATAAAACATTAATTCATGGTAATCCTGAGCACTTAACTGTCCAGATAATGTGATCAGATTATTGATCTTTTCTTTTGCGAGATTTAAGCAGTTTTCATTAAACTGATAATGACTTGAGATTCCGCCTGCATAAGCATCCATGACTTTCTGCATCGCTTCTTCCATCTGCTCGATCGTAAAAATACTGTCTTTGTCTGATAAAATATTGTTGTATTCTTTGACTTTCTCGTCTAATAACTGTTCTTCTTTGTTATCTGTTATATCAAACACCTGATCTTTTAATTTCTCTACGATATCCAGTGCTGCGAGCTCACCTTCTACCAAAGCTCCCGTCACATATTTCTGTGGGCATCCCCCTGCGACATCTCCGGCTGCGTACAGCCCATGGATCGTTGTCTCTCGATTTGTGTTTACCCAGTAACCACTGGCAGTATGTCCACCCACGATATATGGTTCCGTTCCCTCGATCTCTACATTTTGTTCACTTGGATCTTTGCCTTGCTCGATCCATTTTAAGGTCTGGCTTGGTGCCATATTTAAATATGCTTTCTTAAGGTCTGTATCTTTTTCCTTCTCAATTCCTTCGGTTCTTAGGTAACAAGGGCCTCTTCCTTCCAGATTTTCCTGTGTTGTTCCATAGACACGCTGAGAAGTTGTGATTCCGTATTTATCTTCGTAAATCTCTCCTTTAGCGTTTACCTGTTTTGCCCCGACTCCCTGTGCGATCGTTCCCGTTGGTGCGATCGTATCTTTACACCTTAATGCGATAAAACGCATCTCAAAGGTTGTCATCTCAGCTCCAGCATCAATTCCCATTGCGTATCCGGCACCAGTGTTAAATGGTGGATACCACATCTTATGTCTTGAAAATCCAGGATTATTTGGCTTATAAAGCCCTGCTGCCCCTCCAGTTGCACAAAGTACTTTCTTGGCACGGATCTCATAAGCTGTTCCATTTTCCATATGGAAACCGAAGGCTCCTTTGATCGTGTTATCTTCCACGATATAATCGGTGATATTCAAATGATTGATCACCTCTACGTTATCTAGCTGATTTACTGCATCTGCAAGGATTGGCTTGATATTTTCTCCATTGATCTTAATATTTCGATTTCCTCTGGCAACATAGTCACCATTTTCATCCTTTAAAATAACCAATCCTAACTGTTCCATCTTGCTTGTCACTTCATTTAAATGTTCTGACATTGTAAGAAGCAGGTCACCTCGTACGATCTCGTCTGCATCTTTTCTCGCATAATCAACATAATCCTGTGGTTTTCTTCCCTTTACGATATAAGCATTGATCGCATTAACTCCAGCTGCTAAGCACCCACTTCGTTTGATATTGGCTTTCTCGGCGATAACGATCTTTACATCACTTTTTTCCCTGATCGTAAGTGCCGCATAACATCCAGCTGTTCCACCTCCGATGATCAGGACATCGGTATGTATGATCTGTTGTTTTGTAATTTCCATAATCGGTCCTTTCTGGTATATTTCTTAAATATAGAAGACATCGCCTTCCTGCATTTCTTTATTCTCTAATAAATAAGTTTCCTTTTCATCAAATACATATAAACGGTAAATAATGATATCAACTTCTTCTCCAACGCTTACCGGATCCTTTTCCAAAGATCTCTCAGCTGTCACTTTGATTCCATTGATATTTACAACTACATCCAGTCGACTTCCACTAAAGATCACATCTTCTACAATTCCTTTTTCTGATGCACTCATATATCGTTTTAATTCCCCTTTTTTTGCTAACTCAAGGAATTCTGGTCTGACGATCGCTTTCTGTGCACGTTCTATTTTTTCAAATCCTTTTAAGGATTCATAATTTTCTACGATGGATGATCTTCCAACAAACTGGGCTACAAATGGCGTCTTTGGTGATTTATAAATCTCTAATGGGCTTCCCATCTGCTCAATCTTTCCATGATTTGTAATCAAGATCTCATCAGCAACCTCTACGGCTTCATCCTGATCATGTGTAACGAAAATGCTTGTGATACCAAGCTTTGATACCATTTCTTTTAACCAGAGTCGAAGCTCCGATCTTACTTTTGCATCGATCGCTGCAAATGGTTCATCAAGAAGTAATACCTGTGGATTTGGAGCCAATGCTCTTGCAAATGCAACTCTCTGTCTCTGCCCGCCAGATAACTGGTTCGGATATCTATTTTCAAGTCCTGATAACCCCGTTAATTCCAGTAATTCAAAAACTCGTTCTTTGATCTGTTTCTTCGGCATTTTTGCAATCTCTAATCCAAATGCGATATTATCAAAGACTGTCATATATCGGAATAGTGCATAACTTTGAAATACAAATCCAATTCCTCGTTTTGCTGCCGGAATATCATTGACTCTCTTTCCATCAATAAAGATATCTCCTGCATTTGGATTTTCCAATCCTGCGATCATTCGAAGCAGGGTTGTCTTTCCACTTCCACTTGGCCCAAGCAACGCTGCAAGTTTCCCTTTTTCAATTCCAAAACTTACATTATCTGATGCCCGGAAGTTTCCGTATTGTTTATAGATATTTCTCATTTCGACATACATTTTATCTTCCGTCCTTTCCCTGTTGTTTGTCCTGTGAGCGGTACCATGCAATATTTCTTAAGATCAGTACAACGACCGCGATCAATACTAAAACCGATGATACTGCAAAGGCTGCTGTGATCGATGATGTTGTTCCTGACATATATAAGGCATCGATCTCCAATGGTAAGGTAAATGTCTCACCTCTTGTTTTGGAAAGTGCATTAACTGCACCAAATTCTCCTAATGCCCTGGCACTACATAAGATGATCCCATAGATCAATCCCCATTTCATCTGAGGAAGTGTGATCTTTCGAAAGATCGTAAATCCACTGGCTCCCATCAATGCTGCTGCCTCTTCTTCGTCTTTTCCCTGTGAGTTTAAGATCGGTATGATCTCCCTTGACACAAATGGGAAGGTCACGAAAATGGTTGCTAAAATGACTCCTGGAATCGCAAATGCGATCCGGATATTCGTTCCAAAGAAGGTGTTGATCGCTCGGATCGCTGGATACGTCCATCCAAGTCTTCCAAATGTCATCAAGAATGCAAGGCCTACGATAACTGGTGAAATGGAAAATGGAATATCGATCAAAGTTGCTAAAACCTGTTTTCCTTTGAAACTGAATTTAGTCAATAAAAATGCTGCCATGATCCCGAAAAATGTATTGATCGTTACCGCAACAAGCGTTGCCAGAATCGTTACAAATAAAGCGCTTCTTACATACTCCGTTGATATGGAACTTACATAAAATTTAAATCCCTCACTTAATGAATTTGTAATAACGGAAAATAACGGTAAGACCAACATGACGATCATAAATAAAACACTGATCGTAATCAGGATGATCTTCGTTCGCTGTTTTCTTTTTTCAAACTTCTGCTGTTCATTCATGATCTTCTCCTTACTGTGCATTGACTCTTCTTGCCTGTCTTACCTGTATGATATTGATCACAAATAACATCACAAAGGAAATGATTAGCATGACAAGAGCAATAGCTGTTGCACTTTTATAGTCGATATAGTTTAATTTCTGCATGATCACATAAGAGATCATCTGTGTATGTTCCTTGGCACTGTTTCCTGAGATATAGATCACACTTCCGTATTCCCCGATTCCCCTTGCAAATGCCAGTCCAAATCCTGTTAATAATGCAGGTCTTAATTCTGGTAAAATGACTTTAAAGAATGTTCTTGTCGGTGTTGCACCTAACATATACGCTGCTTCTTCATACTGGTCATCCATTTTCTCAAGCACTGGCTGAACCGCTCTTACGATGAATGGAATCCCAATAAACACAAGTGCGATCAAAAGTCCGATCCTTGTATAAGAAATCTTAATCCCAAAGTGTGCAAAGTATCGTCCGATCATTCCATCTTCTGCATACATTTTTGATAATGTAATACCAGCAACTGCGGTTGGCAGTGCAAAAGGAAGTTCGATCATCCCATCCATTAATCGTTTCCCCGGAAATTCATATTTTACAAGTACCCATGCGATGATCAGCCCAAACACAACATTGATCAATGCTGCAATAAACGAACTTCCGATACTTGTGATAAATGCATTTCTTACTGTTTCTTTCGATATTAATATAAAGAATTCATTCGGCGATAATTTTAGTGCGTATGCAAATACGGATGCTAATGGAATCAGTACGATCAATGATAACATCGTTACTGTAACTCCCATCGTTAATCCGAACCCTGGAATGACCCTTGCTTTTTTCGCTTTTTTTAATGTCCTATTCTCGTTATTTGTATTACTCATCTTCATTCCTGCCTTTTTATTGATTTATATAAATCTTGTCAAACAACGCTCCATCTTCAAAATATTTCTTGTAAGCCTGATCCCATCCTCCAAAATCACTGATCTTATATAGTTTCATGTTCAGATTAAATTTACCTTGATACTGTTTTAAGATTCTTTCATTCGATGGCCGGTATCCTTCTTCGGCTGCGAGTTTCTGTGCTTTGTCACTGTAGAGATATTTTAAATACTCTGTTGCGATCTTCTTTGTTCCATTGACCTTTACGTTATCATCAACAAGGCTTACACTTGGCTGTGCCAATATACTGATGCTTGGTGTAATGATCTCGTATTTATCTGGATAATTCTTAACTGTCTGAATTGCTTCATTCTCCCATGCGATCAAGACATCACCTTTTTTATTTTCTACAAAGGTTGTCGTAGAACCTCTGGCTCCTGAATCCATAACAGATACATTCTGATATAATTTTGTCAGGAATTGTTCTTCCTTTTTCTGATCGTGATAAGTATCAATCGCATAACCATAAGCTGCTAAGAAGTTCCAGCAGGCACCCCCGCTGCTCTTTGGATCTGGTGTGATGACTTCCACTCCTTTTTTGATCAAGTCTTTCCAGTCTTTGATGCTTTTCTTGTTTCCTTTTCTTACAAGAAAGACGATCGTTGACGTATATGGTGCAGAATCATTTGAAAATCTCTTCTGCCACCCTTTATTTATAAGTCCTGTCTGTTCGATCAGCGAAATATCATGTTCTAAGGCCAGTGTTACAACATCACCATTGCTTCCTTCTACTACTGATCTTGCTTGACTTCCAGAGCCACCATGGGACTGGATCACTTCGACTTTCTTTCCATATTTATCTTTATAATATTTGATAAAATCTTTGTTGTATTTCTCATAAAACTCTCTTGTCGGATCATAAGAGACATTTGTGATCGTAAGATTTTCTTTTCTCTTATTTCCACATCCTGCCATAGAAACCATAAGAATCATACAGAAACTTAAAAGGATCATTTTCTTACAGATATTCTTTTCTATAGTTCTTTGTTGTCTTATTTTCATGGTTTCTTCTCCTTTATTTTAATTCCATACTATTTCTGTATGTTTTGTATGAATTGGATTATATAAGATTTCTGTATACATGTCAACAAATATCGTTATAAAAATTTATAATAACTGATTCAAAGAAATTTTTATTATGTTCATCTTTGCTCATAAAAGCACGAAAAAAAGACGTTTTGACATATGTTTTCAATACGTCAAAACGTCTTTCTTTCATTTATTATTTCATATATTTTTTCAGATTCTTCTTTTGTTTGTCACTGATCTGATAAAAAGTCTGTTTTCCATTCTTATCTTCGATTCCAATGACAGTACGATCTCCGAGAAGTATTTTTGTTAATGCACCACTTGTATAGAAACGATACTCATTCCATGAGGCTGTATCCAGTGTGGCATCTTTTCCAGATAACTTCTTCGCTTTCTCAATAATCTTAGATACTTTGATCGCTGTATCATTAAATTTCATCTTCTTATCTGTTACAACGATCTGGGCATCTGCAATTCTTGCTGCTACGTTACTGTAATTCTTCTGCTCTTTGGCATCGATCAACGCATCTCCAACGGTTGAAGCACCATTATATGCGTAAACATTCTCTGGAATCTCATCAAACACAATATAACTGTCACCATATACTTTGAATTCAAACGTTGTATTATCTTCATCAATCAACGCATAAGAATAATTTTGTTTATACTGCTTCTCTACATCGGTTGGTGTGATTCCGATCATTCGATTACATCCAGTTACAATCTTCTTTACATATTTGCAGACAGGAATATTCGTTACTGCAAAACTCTGATTCTTGATCGTATTCGTTGCAAAGTCAACTTTAATGATCCTGCTATCTTTGACACGACTTTTGTAGTCTGCAATCTTTTGATCTCCAGAAGTTGCATGGATTGCTTTGATCTTCTTATTTAGTGAATTTGTTTTTTTCTTTTCTTCTTTTAACTGAACAGACAGTTTATCTCTTTGATCTTTAAGACTCTGATAATATTTTGATTCCACGACAGCATCTTTTGACGGCTTAAAGCATCCCGTCATCACCACGCTGCTCATTGCGATCACCGCTGCTGTTAGTATATATTTTGCACCTTTCATATGGTTTCCCTCCATTACAGGTCCTATCGTTTTTGAGCGATCTCTCCTGCGTTCTTATAGATGCTGTTTGGTGCGATACATCCACGTACCATAGATAATGGATAAATATTGGTATCATGACCAACCACTGATCCTGGATTCAAGATAGTTCCGCATCCTACTTCTACACGAGAACTTAAGATCGCACCGATCTTCTTTCTTCCAGTCTCAATCTTTTCTTCTCCGTTTTTGATCACAACGTTTGTCTTGTCAGATTTTACATTCGATGTGATGGATCCAGCTCCCATATGAGACTTATATCCTAAAATAGAATCTCCTACATAATTGTAATGAGGCACCTGAACATTATTAAATAAAATATCATTCTTGATCTCTGTAGAATTTCCTACAACACATCCTGCCCCGATCAATGCATTTCCTCTGATAAATGCTCCTGGGCGCACTTCTGTATCTGGACCAATGATCGCTGGTCCATTGATCGTTGCCGTCTTGGCGATCGTTGCACTTTTCGCGATCCATACATCTTCTTCTACCTGATCATATTCATCTACTGATAGTGTTGGTCCAACTTCCAGTACAAAATCTTTGATCAATGGAAGAATCTCCCATGGATACGTTGTCTGTTCAAATAATTGAGCTGCAATTGTCTGATCTAAATCCTGAAAGAATTCTTTGTTTGTTAATTCTACCATCTGATTTTACCTCTTTCTGTTCTTATTATCTGTTTCAATCCACAGTCTATAATTTTCATTTGAAATCCAACTCGATCGGACAGTGATCTGATCCCATCACATCTGTTAAGATCTTCGCATCACTGATACGATCTTTTAAACACTCTGATACAATAAAATAGTCAATGCGCCACCCTGCGTTATTCTTTCTCGCATTGAAGCGGTAAGACCACCAGGAATAGATTCCTGTCTGGTCTGGGTATAAATAACGGAAGGTATCGATAAATCCATTGCTAAGGATTGTTCTCATTTTTTCACGTTCTTCATCCGTGAAACCAGCATTTTTTCTATTTGTCTTTGGGTTCTTAAGGTCGATCTCCTCGACTGCAACATTCAGATCTCCACAAAAGATCACCGGCTTTTTCTCTTCTAACTTCTTCAAATAAGCAAGAAAATCCTCTTCCCACTTCATTCGATAAGAAAGCCTTGCCAGTTCACTTTGTGAATTCGGTGTATACACTGTGATAAAGTAATAATCTTTAAACTCCAGTGTGATCACACGTCCTTCCTGATCATGTTCTTCTATCCCAAGACCATAAAAAACGCTGATCGGTTCTTCTTTTGTAAAAATGCCTGTTCCTGAATATCCCTTCTTCACTGCATAATTCCAGTACTGGTGATATCCCGGAAGATTCAGGTCAAGCTGGCCTTCCTGCATCTTACTTTCCTGAATGCAGAAAATATCGGCATCTGTCTCATTGAAAAAATCCAAAAATCCTTTCTTCACACATGCTCTGATCCCATTGACATTCCATGATATGAATTTCATCTAATTTCCTCCACGTCTCTTATTATAAAGAAACATAATCACTCCTGCTGCAATGATCACACAATATCCTACAAAACTCAGCATATCTGGAAGCTGTCCAAAAACGAGAAGCCCCATAATTGCTGAGAACATGATCTGTGTGTAATCATATACAGAAATTTCCCTTGCTGGTGCATACGTATATGCCGCTGTGACTCCAAACTGTCCTCCTGCAGCAGCTAATCCTGTTAATAACAAAAAGAATATCTGCCTTGCTGAAATCGGATGAAAATCCATGATCAAATATGGTACACACGCCAACATAGAAAATGTTGAGAAGAAAAGCACGATCATTGGTCCTCTTTCTCCTCTAAGTCCAAGTTTTCTCACACAGGTATATGCAAAACCTGCACACATTCCCCCTGCAAAGCCGATCACAGCTGCTGGTGTCATCCCGCCTGCGAAACTTGGTTTTACAATAAATAAACTACCGACAAAAGCTGCGATCACGCATGCGCATTGTGTCGGTGTGATCTTCTCTTTCAGTACTAAATAAGAAAATACAATAACAAAAAATGGCGATAACTTATTTAGACATGAAGCATCTGAAAGCACCAGGTGATCTACCGCATAAAAGTTGCAGAAAATACCTAAGGTCCCAAAAAGGGACCTTAGAATAAACCAATGCAAATTTCTTTTCTGAATCTGAATCTTTTCCTTGTTGCGAATGATCATGATAAACGCAATGACCGCCGCAACTAAATTGCGGAAAAAACTCTTCTCGATCGCTGGAAGATCTCCTGACAGCTTTAAAAACAATGCCATAAGGGCAAAGGAAAAAGCTGACAGTATGATGCATATAATTCCACGATTCTTATCTTTCATAACAAGATTATACTCTTGAAGAATATTCTCCAGTTCTTGTATCGATCTTTAACGTATCACCTTCGTTAACGAATAATGGTACCATTACCTGAGCACCTGTTTCAACGATACATGGTTTTGTAGCACCCTGTGCTGTGTTTCCTTTTTCTCCTGGTTCACATTCTGTAACAAGTAATTCTACAGAGATTGGTGGCTCAACCTGGAATGCATTTCCTGCGTGAGAAACGATCGTAACGTTTTCGTTTTCTTTAACGAATTTTAAAGAATCTCCGATAACATCTGGTCCTAATGCGATCTGATCAAATGTTTCGTTATCCATGAAGTAGAATAATTCTCCATCATTGTACAGATACTGCATTTCTTTACGTTCGATATGAGCGTTTTCAAATTTCTCTGTTGGACGGAATGTTTTCTCAACAACTCCACCGTTCTTGATATTTTTTAATTTACAACGTACGAACGCTGCTCCCTTTCCAGGTTTTACATGCTGGAATTCGATGATCTGGTAAATATTATTCTCGAACTGAATTGTTAATCCATTCTTAAAATCTCCTGCTGTAACCATATTATAATTGTCCTCCTTAAATTATATCTTTTTTTATTTTATCTTAAATCTATAGTTGAATCAACTATTTATTTGCTAATTTATAGATTTCGTATATATCATTCTCATCACAGACCTTAAATGAACCGATCGTTCTGGTTCCTTCATAGGAACATCCATGTGCCATTTGCTTCATTTCTTCGTCTGTTTTTGAACCAATTTCTTTCGCCTCACGAAAACTTGTCGGCATATCAAGTGATGCAAAATATGTAACTGTTTTTCGGATTCCTTCCTGTGCTGCCTTCACATCGTCAGCTTCTTCTACATTCCAGACTCTTCTTGCATACTGCGCAAATCTGGCTGGTTTTGCATCATATACATAAGTTGCCCATGCTCCCCAGACAGCGGATAAACTTGCCCCATGTGCAATATCAAACTTCGCACTCAGTTCATGTCCTAACTGATGCACTGCAAAGTCTTTCTCAGCTCCAAGTCCTGTAATTCCGTTGTGTGAAAGACTTCCTGCCCACATGATCTCACTCATCGCATTATAATCGTGTGAATCCTTGATCGCAACCGCACCATTTCTGATCACTGTACGAAGCAGACCTTCTGCAATCTCGTCTGTCAGTTCATTATTCTCTGTCTGTGTAAAATAACGATCCAATGTATGCATCATAATATCCACAATGCCGCATCCTACCTGATACTTTGGTAATGTATATGTAAGTTCAGGATTCATGATCGCAAATGCCGGGCGGTTGAAATCTGTGGAAAGACCTCTCTTGATCTTCGTCTCTTCATTCGTAAGTACTGCTGAATCGCTTGTCTCACTTCCTGCCGCTGCAAGTGTTAATACAACTCCAACAGGAAGAGATTTCTTCACTGTCTGTTTCTTAGACCAGAACTCCCAGATATCTGTATCCGGATTCGCTGTTCCATGTGCAACAGCCTTTGAGGTATCAATCACACTTCCTCCACCTACTGCCAATACAAAGTCCGTTCCAAATTCAATGGATTTCTTCACTGCTTCTCTCGCAAATGAAAGCCTTGGATTCGGCTTCACGCCTCCAACTGTCATATATTCAAGACCGGCTTCTTCTAATGAAGCAGTTACCTCATCAAGTAATCCGCTTCTTACAACACTTCCTCCACCATAGACAACGAATACTTTGGAAGCTTTCAGGCTTTTCGCAAGTTCTCCTGCCTGCTTCTGTGTCTCTTTTCCAAAAATGATTCTTGTTGGTGTATACTGGGTAAATCCATGCATTCGCTCATCCTCCATCTGCCCATAAACAGGGGCAAAACTTGTATGTTACTGATTAATCTGCATCTCTTGTTAACTTCACAACGATCTCTTCTGCGATCTCTTCCACAGTCTTATAATCTGTGTTCACTACAACATCTGCTGCCGCTTCGTACTTTGGACGGCGTTGTTCCATCATATTAGAAATAAATTCAGTATTCTTATTCCCACGTAATAATGGTCTGTCATCATTGTCTTTGACACGCTCTAAGATCACTTCTGGAGATGCTGTTAATAAAACGACCTTTCCATTCTTCTTCATCTCAGCAACGTTCTCATCACGAAGCGCAACTCCACCACCACAGGAGATGATCTGGTTATTCTTCTTCTGAAGCTCAATCAAAAGGTTTGTCTCACAGTTTCTGAAATATGTCTCTCCATATTCTTCAAAAATCTTATTGATAGACATTCCTTCTTTCTTCACGATCTCTTCATCCATCTCTACCTGTGGAGATGCAAGGATCTTACTTAGATATGTAGAAACAGTACTCTTACCTGCTCCCATAAATCCGATCAATAAGATGTTATGTGTAAATAATGTCTTTGCCTGAATTCTTCTGCTGTTTTCTACAATATAAGTAAATATATCAAGAATCTCATCCTTATAGGTATTCTCATCCACATGTGTGAGCAGCATCTTACGCTGTCTCTTTTCCTGTTCTGGCTGAAGGATTGGCAATCCATTCTCTTTCTTGTAGACCATGATCTCTTTGATGATATCCATTCTCTCTTCTAATACAGAGACAATCTTCTTATCACACAGATCTAATCTCTCTCTAATCTCTTCTAACTGACTCATCTTCTTGTTCTTTCCTTTTCTATACTAAATGTCCCCATACTTCTCAGATAATGAAGTGTGGTCTTGTTCAGTATATCATACATTCCTATATTTTTTCAATTCATTGCCTCTATAATTTAGGCAAATTCACTTTGATCTGTGATAAATGAAATAAAATCTTTCACAACCGGTGTCAGATATTTTTCTTTTTTTAGTACAAGATATATATATCGTTCGATCTCTGGTGATATGATCGGACGAACACACACATCCATTGTATCAAGAAGCGGAATCTTTGGAACAATCGCAATTCCAAATCCTGCTGCAACAAGCCCTGCAACAGAAGAATCTTCTTCCCCTTCATATGCAATCGTTGGTTGCCTTTTAATCCTTGAAAAACAACTGTCGATCACTGGCCTTAATCCACTGTTCTTTGTAAAATATATGTAATCATATTCAATTGTATCCAGAAGATCGATTTCTTCCTTTTGAGCCAATGGATGGTCCTTTGGTGTGATCAAAACCAGTTCTTCCTGACCAACCGGAATAAATTCAAGTTCATCTTCCCCTTCCACATAAGAAGAAAATGCAAGATCATATTTCCCATCTTTTAATTCTTCCACGATTTTCTTCGTCGTTCCCTGTCCAAATGAAAAATGAATATGATTCTTCCCTTTTTCTTCCAGATAACCTTTGATCAGATTTGGAATAAAATGACTTCCCAAAGTAAATATATACCCCATATCAATAAATCCACCGCTGGTTCCTGATGTTTCTGTTACCACCCTTTTTCCTTCATCCAACATATCCAGCGACTGCTCCACATAACGTAAAAACAATGCTCCATATTTCGTTAATTTTGCATTTCTCCCCTGTTTTTCGAATAATTTCACTCCTAATTCACTCTCAAGACATGAGATCGCATGACTTAAACTTGGCTGCGTAATGGACAACATATCTGCAGTTCTAGTATAGTGTTCTTCCTTAGCTAATGCCCGAAAATAGTACAAATGATTCAAATTCATAATCTATTCCCTTTCAATTCATAAAATTTATTTATGGATAGTATACCATATTCTTCATTGCATTTATATATCTACTTTGCTATAATTATTTTTAGAAAACTATTAAGCAAATTGGAGGATCATAATTATGGCAGCAAAGAATTTCCGTAAATTATTTGAACCGTACACAGTAAAATCTATGACATTAAGGAACAGAATTGTCATGACTCCCATTGGAACAAATTTTGCTGAGCATACCGGAGAAGTAAATGAGAGAATCATTGATTATTATAAACAGCGTGCAAAGGGCGGAACAGGTCTGATCACAATTGAAGCTGCGAGTGTTTATTCACCACAGGGAGCAAGCGGATCATACCAGCTTCGTATCGACCACGATAACTATATTCCTGGATTATACAGATTATGTGAAAGCATCCATGACTGCGGATCCAAAATCAGCATCTTATTAAACCATGCTGGTTCTGTAGCAAATGGTAAGATGACAAACATCCAGCCAGTATCTGCATCTGATATTCCATCCAGAGTTGGTGGTGATATTCCTCGTGCTTTAACAACAGATGAAATCTACACGATCGTTGATAAATTTGCTGAAGCAGCAAAACGTGCAGTTACAGCAGGATTTGATGCTGTTGAGATTCAGGCTGGACATGGTTATTTATTAAACCAGTTCTTATCTCCAACAACAAATGACCGTACTGATGAATTTGGTGGATCTAAAGAGAATCGTGCACGTTTCACTACATTAGTATTAAAAGCTGTTCGTGAGACAGTTGGTGAAAATATTCCTATCTTCTTAGGAATCAGTGCTGATGAACTTGCTGAAGGTGGTAACACATTAGATGATACATTAGAGATCGTTGAATATTTCAAAGATTACGTTGATGTATTTGATGTTTCTGCTGGACTTACATGTTCTATCCAGTACCAGTATGATGCAGATTACCTTCCAGATGGATGGAAATCTTATATGTCTAAATCAATCAAAGAAAAGACTGGAAAGCCTTGTCAGACAAGTGGTAATATCCGTGAACCAGAAGTTGCAAACCGTATTCTTGAAGATGGTGAAGCAGATCTGATCGCAATCGGACGTGGACTGATCGCTGATCCTGAATGGGTAAATAAAGTTCAGTTTGGTAACACAGATGATATCAATCGTTGTATCTCATGTAACAATGGATGTACAGCAACATTAGGGGATGAACCTATCAGATGCAGCATCAATCCTGCTCTTATTTCAGGTTCATTATATAAAGATAAGAAATTAAAGAAACCATGTAACGTTGTCGTTGTTGGTGGTGGTACTGCTGGTCTTGAAGCTGCATGCACAGCTGCTGAAGTTGGATGTGCAACTGTTCTGATCGAGAAATCAGGAGAACTCGGTGGACTTGCCAGACGTGTAGGAAAGATGCCTAACAAACAACGTCTTGGATATTTCCCTCAGTACTTAGAACGTCGTGCAATGAAACTTAAGAACCTGTTTATCTGTAAGAATACAGAAGCTTCTATCGAATTTATCGAAGGTTTCAAACCAGATATCGTTGTTAACGCAACAGGATCCGTTCCTCTTCTTCCAAATATCCCTGGATTAAAGGAGAACTTAGAAGCAGGTAATGTATCTACGATCTTTGATCTGGTAGATCACGTAGATTCTTATCCAGAAGATTTATCTGGTAAGAAAGTTGTTGTGATCGGTGGTGGTAACGTAGGACTTGACGTTGTTGAATTCTTTGTTCCTAGAAAAGCTGATGTAACGATCGTTGAGCAGAAAGCTCACTTCGGTGAGAACCTTGACTTTATCACTAAGACTGGTTCTATCGAATTCATGAATAAGAATAAAGTAAATCAGTATCCAAATGCTTCTTTATTAGAAGTTAAAGATCACAGCTTTATTGTAAGACATGACTATAAAGATCTTGAATTAGACTTCGATTATGGATTTGTATGTCTTGGAATGCAGTCTGCAACTCCTTCTCTTCAGGAATTATACAACCACTTCATCTATGAAGGTGTTGAAGTACTTAATATCGGTGACAGTGCTCAGACACGTCGTATCATCGAAGGTGTAAAAGAAGGTCGTGACATTTTAGTTGCATTAGAACGTCAGGATTTCATCTAAGATCATAATTTTGATTTCAAACCTTTCTTTGAAAGATAAAAAATATATTGTAAATAATAAAAAACATGGACCAGATAACAAAGATCTGACCCATGTTTTTTATTATTTCATTAATGTTTTTTCTTACGGTACTGCCACAACACAATCTTTTCAAAATAACGCTTTATGACGATCTGAATCTCTTCTTTCGGATTCATCGGTGTTACAAGAATACTATGTATACCTGTTCTGTTCGCTCCATAAACATCTGTAAACAACTGATCTCCAACGAAGAATGTATTCTTCTTATCCGTTCCCATCAATTTCATTGCTGTCTCATATCCTTTGATCGATGGTTTATTTGCTTTGTATACATAATGTTTTCCACCAACTGCCTCGCAGAACGCTTTCACTCTTGGTTCTTTATTGTTACTTGTAAAACAATACTGCATCCCCATCGCATCCAGTCTCTTAAATAACTTCTTTGCACGTTCATCTGCTGGTGCATTGTGTGGTACTAACGTATTATCGACATCAAAGATCACTCCTCGATATCCTTCTTTGTAGTATCGTTCGAAATCAATATCATAAGTACTTCTGATATCTTCGGACGGGTAGAATTTCTGAAACATAATTTATCTTCCTTTTTACATCTTTACATTGTTCAATCTTGTTTATTTTATAACAGCTTTTTATAATTAGCAAGAAGAAAACAAAATATGAGACCAGTTTTTTTTCAAAAATTCTAGTCTCATATCATTCATTTTATTTCTCTACACCACTTAAATATGCATTATAAATATCTTTTGAGATACTCTTCTTAATCGCATCATAAACTGGCTGTGCCTGCTTACGCATCTCTTTCTGTGTCTTTGTATCAAGTTTCACAATCTTTGTACCACTGTCTTCAATGATCTTGATACGGTCTGCAATTCGCTTATCAGATGCTTCTCTCGCATACACTTTCGCTGTCTGTGATGCCTGATCGATGATCTTCTGCTGATCTTTTGACAGACTATTATAGAATTCATCACTGACAATCAGCGAAATATAATGTGGCAAATGGTTTGTCTCTACAACATAATCCTGCTGTTCATATAATTTACTAGAAACGATAACTTCGTAAGGATTCTCCTGTGCATCGATCGTTCCCTGCTGAAGTCCGATATAAACTTCGCTGAATGTCATTGGTGTTGGATTCGCTCCAAGTGTCTTCCAGAACTTCAAATGATAGCTGTTCTCCATCGTACGGATCTTCTGTCCTTTGAAATCGTTAATACTCTTAACATTCTTATTGGTAGACATAACACGGAATCCCTGATCGGCATATCCAAGTAATTTGTATCCACCCTTCTGATAGACTTTCTCCATCTTCTGATAGAACTCTTCATTATCAACAGCTGCTCGTGCCTGTTGAATCGTTGTAAATGCACTTGGCAGGTCAAACACTGCTGTATCTGGAAGGAATGTTACCTGTGGTGCAGTATTCTGCACTACAAATGGAATATCTCCATCTTTACAGCTCTCAAGAAGCTCACGGTCTCCTCCCAATGTACTGTTTGGATAAACTTCGATCTTCATCTTTCCATGGCTTAACTTAGAAACTTCTTTTGCAAATTTCTCTGCATATAACTGCGTTACCGTATCTTCCGGGCTTGAAGTTCCAAGCGGCCATGCATATCTTTGTACTTCGTCTTTCTTTTGTTTCTTCTTGCATCCAGATAAACTAAATAATAAAACTCCTGCAAGAAGAACAACAACGGATCTTTTTATGATTTTTCTCATGAAATCCTAAACCTCCTTATAAAAGTGCCAGACTGATCTGTGGAATAAATGTGATCAGAAGTAATGCGATCAGGAAGCAGATAATCAGCGGCATTGCTTTCTGTGCAATCTTCATCACCGGAATATCCGTTAAGGATGATGCCACAAATAAGTTGACTCCAATCGGTGGTGTAACGAAACCGATTGCAAGGTTTACAACCATCATAACACCAAAATGAATTGGATTCATACCGATTGCTGTAACAATTGGTAATAAAATTGGTGTCAAAATAAGAATCGCTGGTGTCGTATCCATGACCATACCTACGATCAACAAGAATATATTGATCACAAGCAAGATCACAATCTTATTATGGAAGTTACCTAAGATCCATGCACTAATGGACTGTGGTACACGCATCAATGTTAATACTCTTGAGAATGCAATGGATGCTGCCAAGATAAACAGAATAGGTGCATATGTTCTCACACCTTCTACCATGATTCCCCAGATATCTTTAAATTTCATGGATTTATAGATAAATAAACTGACTACTAAAGAGTAAAATACAGAAATAACCGCTGCTTCTGTTGGGGATGCGATTCCTGTGTAAATACATCCAAGGATGATCACCGGACTTAAGATTGCAAAAAAGCTTTCTTTAAATACTCCAATAAATCCTTTTGCATGTAACTGATCGATCTCTGCTGCGATCTTTTCCTTATCTTCTCCATGTTTTTTACAATAATAAATGGCATACACCATCAATAAGGCACCAATCAATAATCCTGGTACAACTCCTGCCATAAACAGATCACTTACAGATTCCCCGGATGCCATACCATACATGATAAATGGAATACTTGGCGGTATGATAACTCCCAGTCCACCAGCTACCGCTACGATCGCCGTTGCAAATGATTTGTCATATCCTAAACGAACTAAGATTGGAATTGTCATACTTCCTACTGCTGCTACAGTTGCAGGTGCAGATCCTGAGATTGCTCCATAAAATAAGCAGGTTACAATTACTGCACATGGCATTCCTGCCGTTAATTTTCCAATAAAAAATGCAAAAACGTCAAAAATCTTCTTAGAGATTCCCCCTTTTGCCATGATCATTCCAGATAATACAAACATTGGAACTGCAAGTAATGGGAAACTATCAATTCCTCCAAGCATAGAACGAATGACAAATGTCCCGCTTGCTGTAAATGATGGATCAAATGCTCCTGGAAGTACAGATACGATCCCAAGGGCGATCGAAATCGGAATTGCAATGATCAGACAAATAAAGAAGAGTAAAAATACGACTGCTGCTGACATTTATTTTTCCTCCTTTTCTTCATCTTTGCGGATCACAATCTTAAATTCAATGATCCAACGCTGGATGATACGAAATGCTACTAAAACAAAACTAAACAGCGGGGCTGCCTGAATATAATACATTGGAATCTGACATGCGGGACTTACCTGTCCACTTTCAAATGCACTCTTTAGATAAAGAACTGCATATGGAATCAGATATAAAAACAAGGCAAGTTCGATCGTGTGGTTCACCACTTTGAACAATGCTTTCCCTCTTCTTGGAAACATTGCTACAAACTGTTCAATTTTAATGGAAATACATTTCTTAGTACAATAACTAACACTGATAAAGCCTGACCAGATAAACAAATATCTTGTCAGTTCCTCTGACCATGAAAGAGAAGCTCCAAGTGCATATCTTGCAAATACCTGGATTCCCATGATCACTGTCATTGCAATCAATAATGCTACCATCAGAAATTCTTCCAGATTCTCATCAAGCCATTTTAGCATGATTCACCTCTTTCTACTTTCTATAACAAAAGTCTTTATTTTCACAAACTATGGCAAAACTTTAACGATTTGCCCTACTAAATTATACCGAAAAAATAGGATTTCAGCAAATATTTTTCGTCTATATATATCATAGATTTTATCTATTAATATCAGATATTCCCCATTGAAAAACCAATATTTCTATTTCACCCAAGGTTAATTCCTTAACAATCTCGTTAATACTATAACAATTATTTATGCATAAAACAAATAAATCTTTTTTTAAAAATCAATAGATATTTTTTATGTATTCAAAAAAGAGGAAAAGAATAACTGCGAATCTTCTCCTCTTCTGCATTTAATTTTTAAAGATTCAGTTCTTATAATCCCTGATTTTCATGAAGGAACTGAAGCATATTATTTAAGTCATTGACTGCTGCCTGTCCAGGTGCAGATGCTTTTTTCGCTGCTCCGAATGTAAGAGCAGATCCGAATACTTCACCGCAAAGACGGCTGATCAGCCCTGTTCCTGCCATAGACATTGTGATGATCGGACGATCTGCATGTTCTGTATACATTTCTTCTGTTGCACAAAGAAGTGTTAATACGTCACGTCTGCAAGTTGGCATAACTGCGATCTTAGGGATATCAGCACCAAGTTCCTGCATTTTGCAAAGTCTTCTTACGATTTCATCTTTTTCAGGTGTTTTGTTAAAATCATGGTTAGATGCAACAACTTTTACTCCACATTCATGAGCAGCTGCTACGATTGCTTTTACGATCTCATCACCTGTGAATGCTTCTACATCTACAAGATCAACATATCCTGTTTTTGCAGCAGCGATGTTTAATTCTTTGTAAGGTTCTGCTTCGATTGCTTTTTCTCCACCTTCTTTTGATGTACGGAATGTGAAAAGAATTGGTGTTTCACCTAAAGCTTCTCTTAAGTCTTTTAATACGTCTTCTACTTTATCGAATTCGAATACTCCTTCGAACCAGTCAACACGCCATTCCACAACGTCTACAGGGATGCTGTCAAATGTTTTCGCTTCTGCGATGATTTCATCTTTTGTAACACCTACGATAGGTACACAGATTTTAGGAACTCCGCTTCCGATTTCAATATTTCTTACTTTTACTGTATTCATTGACAATTTCCTCCTATTGTCTGAACATTCTCCCGAAGCATAAACCTCGGGAGTTCCTGTTACCAATACTAATTAATTTTTAGATGCTTCTTCTGCATTCTTTAATAATACACCATAACGTACGTTTACGAAAAGTGCTAATAAGATTCCGATTGCTGTAATTACAATATTCATCATAATTACGCTTGTAGATGTCATTTTTGCAGCTGCTGTTAAGATTGTGTAGTTACATAAGCTAGATGCGATCATAACTAAACTTGTGATCGTTCCTTTGATCTTAGGGAACAGATCATTTACAACGGCTGTTGCCATCTGAAGTACTCCACCTGCTGCAGCATATCCGATCACGAATGCTCCAACATAGCAGATCATAGGTGTCTTGATCATGTAAACTAATGCTAACATTACAAGAGAGATTGCTGGGTAGATCACTAGGAATCTTACCTGTTTGAATTTTGTGATCAATACACTTGTTACGAATAATGCTACCATTGTACCTGCAGAATAGTATGTCTGCATCACAGATACGTTCTGAGATGGGATTTTTGCAATTTCAGTACCAAATGTCTGAGCACAGTTTAACCATAACTGGAATGTAGCTGTACTTGTGAATCCGATCAGGATCAATGCAATACTCTCGATAGAGAAATGTGCATTCTTTAAGTTGCTGATGAAAGATTCAGATTTTCCTGCTTCAGATGTTGCTGGGAATGGAGCAAAGATTGCTAAGATTCCCATGATACCGATGCATACACCAGCGATAACTGGAAGCATTAAGTATGACATGCTTGTTCCTGCTACAATACCTAAGAAGAAAGGCATTAATAACTGTGCAACAGAAATGAAGAATTTGATCCCCATTGTTGCGATACCTGTATATTTGTAAATAATTTCAGTTACAGCTGGGTATGTTGCTGTATCTAAGAATGAGTTCGCGATACCACCAAGAACTGCTGCGATATAAGCAATTGTTGTGTTTGGTGAGAATGCGATCCCTACTAAGAAAATAACGTATGAAGCACATCCAATGATCACTGATAAACGACGTCCTAATTTATCAGATAAAGGTCCTGCAAATGGAAGGGAGATCAAACGTCCCAATCCTAATGCTGCTGCAATGGATGTTACTGCCATAACATCTTTTAATCCCCACTGGCTTGCGAGCATTTCTTTTACTACCTGCTGACTTAAGATGGAACATCCGATTCCATGAATGAAATAGTTCAGATAAAGAACTAAGGCACTTGGTATGTATTTTTTATCCATTTTAATAATTCCTCTCGTTTGCTATATGGTTATGACTGATCCTAGTCATATTTGATATCTAATACTTCTTTCATATGGTCGATTGGCATATGTTTTCCTGTCCATAAGTGGAAAGCAGCATCTCCCTGGAATAACATCATTCCAAGACCGTTCATTGTCTTACATCCAGCTTTCTTAGCAAGTCTTAATGTTTCTGTCTCTCTTGGAGCGTAAACTGTATCTGTTACGATCAGGTCTGGACGGAAGTATGTTTCATCAGGAACAACTGTCTGTCCTTCTAATGGTTTCATTCCTACACCAGTTGCCTGTGCGAATAAGTAGCTGTCTGCGATTTCTTCTCTTAATTTATCTTTGTCATCAAGATCGTAAAGATTTACGATACAATCTGTGTTTTCACGGATCTTCTTTACTGTTTCTTCAGCATTAGCCCAGAATTTATCTTTGATGTTGAAGATTGACATTTCTTTGACACCGTCTAATGCAGCCTGAATCTCGATCGCTGTCGCAGCTCCGCCAGCACCAGCGATTGTCATTTTTTTACCGATCACATCAATATCGTTGTCTTTTAATGACTGCATGTATCCGATACCGTCTGTGATATGTCCGATCAGTTTTCCGTTGTCATTTACGATCGTGTTAACAGCTCCTGCCATTTTAGCTGCTGGAGATAACTCGTCTAAGTACTGTCCTACAACTGTTTTATTCGGCATTGATACGTTAGATCCAACCATCTTTAAAGCACGAAGTCCTTTGACTGCATCCTCTAATGTGCTGTTGTCAACTTCGAATGCTAAGTATGCATAGTCAAGTCCTAATGTTGCGAATGCTTCATTATGCATTGCAGGTGAGCTTGAATGTCTGATTGGATAAGCCATTAATCCGATTAATTCAGTATGTCCTGTGATTCTCTCTGCCATAATTTTTTCTCCTTAAATAATATGCTTGTTATTAGTTTCATTCACCCAAAAGTTAATTTTTTAACAACCTTATGGCTATATTATATTCCATATTGATTGATACTTCCAATATATCTTTTAGTGTTTTTTGATAGCTTCAGGCTATCAATCATGTTATAATGAACTTAACCATTAATTATTATAATAAGGAAGGTATGTATGAATTTAAATCAACTGTACTATTTTCAAAAAGTTGCACAATTACAACATTATCACCAGGCAGCCAAAGAATTAAATATCTCTCAACCTAGTTTAAGCCGTTCGATCGCTAATCTTGAAGAAGAATTAGGTGTTTCTTTATTTCAGAAAAACGGACGCAATATCGAACTTACCAAATACGGCTCTATCTTTTTGGAACATGTCAATCGTATTATAGATGAAATCAAAATTGCTGAAAATAAAATGAAATCCTTAGCTGGAAGTTCCAGCGGGCACATTGATATCGGATATGTATTTCCACTTGCCAAAAGTTATATTCCAAGACTTGTACGAAGTTTCTTAAATCAGCAGGAAAATCATGAGATCACGTTTTCTCTAAGTCAGGAGATCACAAAAAATCTGATTGCGGATCTGAAAAATGAAAAATATGATGTCGTTTTTGGTTCTCTCGTTACCGATGAACCGGAAGTTGAGTTTGTTCCGGTTGTTAATCAGGAAATGGTGATCATTACCCCGCCAGAGCATCCTTTAAAATATAAGAAGAAACTCGTTTTAGAGGATCTGCTAGATTATCCAGTCATTGGTTATGATAAGACTTCTGGTCTTGGACGTTTTACTAATTCTATTTACAAACAAAACCATATCAAACCGTCTATCGCTTTTGAATCTTCGGATGAAAATGCCATCGCTTCCCTTGTTGCAGAAGATTTTGGGATTGGTTTTGTTGCACATGTAGAATCATTACAGGCATATGATGTGGAAATCCTACATCTTAGTAATGTAAAACCTTACCACACTGTTTATATGGCTTATCTTAAAAATATGCCGATGATCCCTGCTGTTCGTAAGTTTATTGAATTCACAAAAGAAACAATAGATATTTTTTATTGATTCTTCAAAAAAGATTTATTTGTTAAATAATTAACCGTGTGTTATACTAAAGCCATCATAAATCATTCACCCAATTTTTATGATTCTAACAACCTCGGATTATATGGAATTTAATTTTTTGATTTTTTGGATTTAATTTTTTGGAGGTTCAATTCTAATGAAAAGCAACTATAAAAACATTTTCACACCATTAACAATTAAGAACATGACAATGAGAAACCGCATCATGATGACACCAATGGGAACTAACTACGGTGAACAGACAGGAGAAATGAGTTTCTTACACATTGATTACTATACAGAAAGAGCAAAAGGCGGAGTTGGTCTGATCATGGTTGAAAACGCAAGTGTTGATTCACCACTTGGATCTAACGGAACAACTCAGATCCGTATCGATCATGACAACTATATGCCTCGTTTCTTCAAATTATGTGAAACATTACATGCTCACGGAGCTTGCGTTGGTGTTCAGTTAAACCACGCTGGTGCTTCTGCTCAGTCTAAGAGAACAAATATGCAGCCAGTATCTGCATCTGATATTCCTTCTAAAGCAGGTGGAGAGATTCCTCGTCCTCTGAAAGTAGAAGAAATTTATGAAATCGTTAAAAAATATGGAGAAGCTGCTGCTCGTGCACAGGCTTGTGGATTTGACTGCGTTGAGATCCATGCAGGACATTCTTACTTATTAAGTCAGTTTATGTCTCCTACAACAAACAAACGTACAGATGAATTCGGTGGATGTCCAGAAAACCGTGCCCGCTTCACAAAATTAGTTGTTAAAGAAGTTCGTAAACAGGTTGGACCTATGTTCCCTATCTTCGTTCGTATCAGTGCTGATGAACTGATGGAAGGTGGAAACACATTAGAGGATACTTTAGAGTTACTTTCTTACTTCCAGGAAGAGGTTGATGCATTTGACGTATCTGCTGGATTAAATGGTTCTCTTCAGTTCCAGATCGATGCCAACTACTTAAAAGATGGTTGGAGATCTTACATGGCAAAAGCTGTCAGAGAAAAATACAACAAACCTTGTGTAACTATGGGTAACATCCGTGATCCTCGTGTCGCTGACGATATCTTAGAGCGTGGAGATGCTGATATCATCGGTATGGGTCGTGGACTGATCGCTGATCCTCACTGGGTGAAAAAAGTTGCTACAGGACATGAAGATGACATCAGAAAATGTATTTCTTGTAACATCGGATGTGCTGGAAACCGTATCGGAGTTAACCGTCCAATCCGTTGTACAGTAAACCCTACTGTAAACTCTGGATTTGATTATAAAAAGAAAAAAGTAAATAAACCTTGTAACGTTGTTGTTATCGGTGGTGGTACTGCTGGTCTTGAAGCTGCTTGTACAGCTGCTGAAGTTGGATGTACTACATTCTTATTCGAAAAGAATGATCACCTTGGTGGATTAGCTGTTGAAATCTCTAAGATTCCAGATAAGAAACGTTTAAGAGACTTCCCTGACTACCTTGTACACCGTGCTTCTAAATTAACAAACCTGTTTATCTTCAAAGGACAGGAAGCAACTCTGCCATTAATTAAAGCACTGCATCCAAACATCATCGTAAACTCAACAGGTTCTAATCCTTTACTTCCATCAATCAAAGGATTACATGACCACATCGACAAAGAAGGATCTAAAGTAGCTTCTATCACAGGAATGATCAACCACTTAGCTGATTATCCAGAAGACTGCACAGGTAAGAAAGTCGTTGTCGTTGGTGGTGGAGCTGTAGGTCTTGACGTTGTTGAATACTTCGCTCCAAAAGGTGCGCAGGTAAGCATCGTAGAAATGATGCCTCAGATCGGTAAAGACTTAGATCCAGTATCTAAATGCGGAACAAACACATTAATGAGAGAACACAATGTAAACCAGATGACTGAAACAGCTCTTTGCGAAGTAAAAGCTGATGCATTCACAGTAAAAGCTAATGGAGAAGAAAAAGATCTTCCTTTCGATTATGGATTCGTATGCTTAGGAATGAGAGCAAACGCTCCTGTTCTTGATGAAATCCGTGAAGCATTCGCTGATACTAACGTTGAAATCATCAATATCGGTGACAGCGTACGTGCTAGAAGAATCATTGATGGTGTTCAGGAAGGACATAACATCTTAAATGTACTTGCAGATCATGAATATCTGTAAAATATAACCTAGCAAAATATATAATTAATAAAGCAGTTTTAATTTTAACTTGCTATCTTACCTACCTTAAAAATAAATATAAAGTTGCAAAAATCCCTGAAGAATTTGTCAGCTTCAGGGATTTTTGTTGTTTTTGATACTCTCATCATTATATCTTAAGAAACATGAAAGAAAAACATCGACTTGTTCGTTTCTTTTCTTTGTTAAGATGATATCAGAAAAATTAAGGAAAATCTTTTGCGGAAATTGTAATTGTGGAGGTGAAAATATGTATAGAATATATAGTACACTTATCGAAATGGTTGCTGCTGCAGTTTTTATAATTCCTATCTGGTGTATATATAACAAGTTGTATTTTCGTAGTTGGAAAATAACCTTTCTTTATATGATATTTGGATTCTATTTAACTGCTGTTTTAGCATTGGTAGGCTTTCCGAATATAATATCGTTAAAAGTTGAATTGACGGTAAATATAATTCCTTTTGTATATATGATAAATGATTTTATTAATGCGTGCCTGAATGTGTTATTATTTGTTCCCTTTGGCTTCTTCCTTCCAGTGCTATGGAAAGAATTCAGGAATGCAAAAAAATTATTTACAGCAGGATTTGCAATGACATCATTTATCGAAATAGCTCAAATTTTCACAGGACGAACGACAGATATAGATGACATTATTACAAACATTGCAGGGACTTTAATCGGATATCTTATTGCATACTGGTATACAGGTGTCTTTACAAGAAGAATAGTGAAAAATTCAAAAAAGAACGACTTTTACATAATATGTGCATCTGTAATATTTATAATGTTCTTCCTTCAACCGTTTATTTCATCTTTATTATGGGAAATGATTCTGTAAATTCCATTTTATAAAAAAACGCCCGGACAAGCTATCCTACACTTATCCGGGCATTTTCGTTTTAAGGTCGAGATTATATTATTATTTTTTAGGAAAATTGACATTTATGTTTCACAAGAAAAATCTAGCCTACTGTACTGCTTTAAAAGCTTCCTCTAAATCTTCGATGATATCATCGATATTTTCTGTACCGATTGACAGACGGATTGTGTTAGGTTTGATTCCTGATCCTAATAATTCTTCTTCAGTCATCTGAGAATGTGTTGTAGATGCTGGATGGATGACTAAGGATTTCACGTCTGCTACGTTTGCAAGCAGTGAGAATAACTCTAAGTGATCGATGAAATCTTTTGCTTTCTGTGCATCACCTTTGATTTCGAATGTGAAGATAGATCCACCACCGTTAGGGAAGTATTTTTTGTATAATTCCTGCTGCTCAGGATCGTCAGATACTGATGGATGGTTTACTTTTTCTACTGCTGGATGGTTTTTCAGGTATTCTACAACTTTTAATGCATTCTGTACATGACGCTCTACTCTTAAGGATAATGTTTCTAATCCCTGTAAGAAGATGAATGCATGAACTGGAGATAATGTTGCTCCTGTATCACGAAGTAATAATGCTCTGATCTTTGTTACAAATGCAGCTGCCCCAACGTCTTTTGTAAAGCTTACTCCATGGTAGCTTGGGTTTGGTTCTACTAATGATGGGAATTTTCCTGATGCTTCCCAGTCGAATTTACCACCGTCAATGATCACACCACCGATTGTTGTTCCGTGACCACCGATGAATTTTGTTGCTGAATGTACTACGATGTCTGCTCCGTATTCGATTGGTCTTACAAGGTATGGTGTTGCAAATGTATTATCTACGATCAGTGGAATGTTGTGTTCATGAGCGATCGCTGCTGCTTTCTCGATGTCTACAACGTCTGAGTTTGGATTTCCTAATGTTTCGATGAATAATAATTTTGTGTTATCTTGGATTGCTGCTCTTACTTCATCTTCATTGAAAATGTCTACGAATGTTGTTTCGATTCCGTAATCTGGTAATGTATGCTCTAAGAAGTTGTATGTTCCACCGTAAATATTTTTCGCTGCAACTACGTGATCTCCTGCTTTTGTAATATTTTCAATCGCATATGTGATCGCTGCTGCTCCAGATGCTACTGCTAATGCTGCAACTCCACCTTCTAGTGCTGCGATTCTCTGTTCAAAAACATCTTCTGTTGGGTTTGTTAATCTTCCGTAGATGTTACCTGCATCTGCAAGTCCGAAACGAGCTGCTGCATGATCGCAATTTCTGAATACATAAGATGATGTCTGATAAATAGGTACTGCTCTTGCATCTGTCACTGGATCTGGCTGTTCCTGTCCTACGTGTAACTGTAATGTTTCAAACTTATAATTTCTTTCTTTACTCATAATTTCTATCTCCTTTGTTGACTTTTATTTTGAATTTTGTATGTTGTCTTTCTTGATTACAAACTTATCTTACCATTAGATTTCCTACTTGTCCAATATGAAAAGTCAACATCTAGTTATAGGATATCCCTATAGCCAGAGTCGTCACCCATAGCTTTATACTTTTTGATCTCCTCTAAGTACTTCTCTCCTAATGGGCTGATCGCGACTCCTTTTCGCTTGATATAGCCAATCGTCATGAGCTCATCCGATTTTAGTTTCACAGCACAGTAATCATCACCATTTAAGCTTTCACAGATAATTCCTGAACATAATGTATATCCATTTAACCCAACCATGAGATTTAACATAGTAGCTCTGTCATTTGCTTTGATCAGACGTTTATATTCATAGGTACTTAATACTTCCTCTGCAAAATAAAAGGAGTTATATTCCCCCTGTTCAAATGACAGGCATGGATATTCTTCCAGCTCTTCGATCGAAATCTCCTCTTTGTCTGCTAGTGGGTGTCCCTTCCACATATAAACATAGATTCCACATTCCAATAATGGATGGAATTCAAGCCCTGATTCCTGCAGCATCTTGCTTAATACCTTCTTATTAAATTCATTTAAATAAAGGATCCCGATCTCACTGTGAAAATCTTTGACATCCTTGATCACTTCGTATGTCTTTGTCTCTCTGACTGCAAATTCGTATTCATCCATACCAAACTGTTTGACCATCTCCACAAAAGCATTCACTGCAAATGTATAATGCTGCATGGAAACTCCGAATTTCTTCTTGATATTTTTCTTCTCAATATAGCGAGATTCCATAAGCTGATACTGTTCAACGACCTGTCTTGCATAACTTAAGAATTCCATCCCTTCTTGTGTGACTGATACTCCTCGATTGCTTCTCTTAAAGAGTCTTGTTCCAATCTCTTTTTCTAATTCTTTGACTGCAAGAGATAGACTTGGCTGTGAGATAAACAGGCTTTTTGCCGCCTCATTCATAGATCCTGTATCTGCGATTGCTATAATATATCTTAATTGTGTTAATGTCATGGTTCTTCCCTTCCTTATCTTTTCTGTCCGTGGTTTATTATACTTGATTTTTCACCGCTTGTCTTATGATTTTTGAAAGAAATACTCTTGACATGTTGGTTGGTTTTGTCTTATAATAATGGCTGTTGCAATAGTTAGAATTCTAACTATTAGTTTTCTAATCATAAAGGGAGCATCATCTATGTATGAATCATCTTATCATTATCTTCTGATGTCCAATCATTTAAGCCTTCAGAAGAAAATCATGGCTGTCTTAAAGCCACTTGGTCTCTCAACCGGCCAGCCAAAGGTCTTAGACCATCTTCGATATCATAATGGTGCCAGTCAAAAAGACATTGCCCATGCTTGTCATATCGAACCTGCTTCTTTGACTTCTATTTTAAATCGAATGGAAAAACAGCATATGATCGAGCGTAAGAATTTGAACGGAAATCGCCGATCCTTTCATATTTTTCTGACAGATTATGGAATGGAACTGTCTGAATCGATTGAAAAAGCTTTCTTATCTCTTGAACAAGAAGTTTTTTCTGGGATTTCTAATGCAGAAAAAGAACAATTTCTAAAGATCTTTGAAAAACTATATAAAAATACTACAAAAGAGGAGTAAATCACATCATGGAAAAACTAAAACGTTATATCATCTTTTTTATTGGACTTTATATTAACTCTCTCGGAGTTGCCCTGATCACAAAAGCAAGTCTTGGTACATCACCAATTTCTTCCATTCCTTATGTACTGAGCCTTAATTTTCCATTTACACTTGGAAATTTCACCATTTTCTTCAGCCTGTTACTGATCTTTTTACAGCTGTTGATCTTACGAAAGAATTTTAAACTGGAACACGTGTTACAGATTCCAATCTCTATCTTATTCGGATATTTTATTGACTGGTCTATGATCCTTCTTGGATTTGTAAATCCGTCCTTTTATTTGATGAAGATCATTTATCTGCTGATCGGATGTCTGATCCTTGGATTTGGTGTGTATACAGAAGTCCTTGCCAATGTTGCCATGCTTCCTGGGGAATCTTTTGTACGTGCCATTGTAATGACATGGCATACAGAATTTGGTGTCACAAAAATCTGTTTTGACGTATCTATGACTGTGATTGCCGGAGTTCTTTCCTTTGTATTCGCAGGTAAGTTAGACGGTGTACGTGAAGGTACAGTTATTGCCGCTTTACTTGTTGGATTTATTGCACGTTTATTTGGACGTTTCTTATCTTTTGTGGAGCCAATGCTGTTCCCAGATTCAGGCACTAACACAGATTCAGACACTGACACAGATTCAACAGACACTCCTATTGTCATTGCGATCGCTCGTGAATATGGAAGCGGTGGACATGACCTTGGAGAAGCTCTTGCAAAACGTCTTGGATTTGATTTCTATGACAATGAGATCATTCAGATGGCTGCAGGTTCTACTGGTTATGATCCTGAATTCATCAAGAATAATGATGAACAGATGCGTAGTTCCCTGCTTTATGACCTTGTGAATCAGGTATATTCTCACGCACCACAGAACCCAGCTCCAAAAGATAATATCTTTGCGGCAGAATCTAAAGTAATCAATGAGCTTGCTTCAAAAGGAAATTGTGTTGTGATCGGTCGTTGTGCGGATTATATCTTAAGAGACCGCCCTCATTGCATGCGAATCTTCTTACATGCACCTGCCGAGTATCGTGTGAAACGAATTATGAGAACGGAAAACTTATCTCATGATGCGGCACTGACGAAAGCAATCCAGATGAACCGCAAGCGTTCTGATAACTATCATTATTATACGCATCAACCATGGGGATTATCCAGAAACTACCATCTGACACTGGACACTTCACTTGGAGATGATTTTGTACTTGATAGCATTTGTGAAGGGTTGAAACATATTCAGTAATTTATTGTGATTGTAAAAAGGATAGATGCCTTGGTTTTTGGCAGCTATCCTTTTCTATTTCCTGTTCTAACTCCTCTGAAATTTGCTTATCTGAGAACCCTTAACTGTATTTTTACACTACTACTTCTATAATCTTCTTATTATCTACTTCCACTTCTTTTAATCCTATTTTTTTATTTTTATTGAAGTTAAAACTCAGCAAATATCCCTTTTCTAAATGGTAATATTCTAAGTATTCTGCTAACTGCTTTTCTCCTCTTTTGTTATACTCATTACCTCTCCAGATTTTCAATTCAATCACATACTGTTTCCCCAAATAGTCCACAATAACATCTGTTCTACTCTGATTTCTTGTCTGTGCTTCTATATAATAATTTCCAGTACCATTAATAATCGGTTTTAAATATAGCAAAAATACACGCCGGCCATTTTCTTCTACAAATTTTTCTGTATTTTTCCCATAAATATCATGAAAATGTATCATAAACTTTTCAAGCACCAATTCCATATTTAATATACCGTTTTTCACAAATTGATTCTTATCACGTTCTCCTGTTTGATATATCACACTACTTGTTAATTCTTCCGACAAAAACAAATTGTATAATCTGGTCTCAAATATACGATTTGAAATAACTACCTGACCATCGTTTTCCTTAATAAATCCAAACATCGTTCCAATATCTATCACAAAGTTATCTGGATTATATGGATAGGATTCTCCTTGAAATAATATGGAATATAGCATATTTTTCAATTCTTTATAATCTGTGATCTTCTTTCTCAGATCATCAAACAATGTATTAGTCTCTTTTAAAAGAATCTTGATTGCTTCTAATACTCCTTGTTTTGTCCAATTTTGATCGCATCTCTCATCGATTAACTTGCAGATCTTTGATACCAAGTATGGATAACCTGAAGTATATTCATAAATCAATTCCGCAATCTTTTTCACTTCCATCGTGCATTTATAATCTTTCTCATATTCATCAAGCATACTTGCAATATCATCTCTTGTAAAACTCATATCTACACTAAAATCTGCGGCTATATTCCACGGACTATTCATCTGATGTTCATGGTCTTCTCTTATACGATGCTTTAAATTTTTTATGTCATAAACCCCAGCTAATATGACTGATTGAAACGTTGGCCTTGTACTGCGTTTTAGAAATTTGCTTCGAAGCATTCCTAGAAAATCTATAAAAACTTTATGATCACTCGCCTGATCAACCTCATCAATCATTAAAATTACAGGAACTTCTGCATTTTTGCAAATATTGGATATCAAACTAGAAAGGCTTAACATATCTTGTGCTTTCTTCTTTATACTGTCAATGATAATCTGTTTTACTGTATCATCAATTGTAGGAACTTCTTCATATAGTACCGTATCATACAATAATTCACATATAGTTCCACAAAATGCTGTTTCGCTTTCAAAAGCTGTTTCTCCAAGACCTTCGAAACTAATAAAAAATACTGTATATTTATCTGCGAGATATTTGACTAACATATTTAATGTAGTTGTCTTTCCATATTGTCTCGCCCGATTTATTACAAAATATTTTTTCTCATCCACCAACTGCTTTATTTGTGCTAACTTTGAATCTATGTTTACCATATAATGCTCATTCGGATAACAAATTCCATTTACATTAAATGTTTTACTCATATCCCTCACCAACTTTCTTTTATTACGTATATCATTTCTTTACTATGTTTTTAATTTTACCATTTGATATTGCAAATAACAAGGAAATGATACTATAAAGAAATACAGGACATCCATACTTTCACATTTTTGGAAACTGAAATATAAAACTTGTTCCTTCTCCATTTTTGCTTTCCACATGTATTTGCCCGCCATGAACTGCCACGATAAAGTGAACCATCGAAAGACCAAGTCCAGTTCCTCCATTCTCTCTGGAACGGCTTTTATCTACCCGGTAAAAACGATCCCAGATCTTAGGAATATCTTCCTGATCGATCCCTATCCCATCATCTTTTACTTCTCCTATGATCATATCTCCTTGTTCTTTCCATAGAATATCAATATGACCATGTTCCTTTCCATAGCTGATCGCATTCTGAACAAGATTCATCATCATTCGTAATAATAATGTATGATTTCCCATCATCTTTACATCTCGATCACTGAAAACAGATATCTGAATCTTCTTTTTTTCTGCCTGCTCGCGCAATTCTTCTACGATAACTTCTGTCAATAGTATGAGATCAACTTCTTCCATATCATAAGATTCACTCATCTCACCTCTTGCGATCATTAACATCTCATTGATCAATTTCGACATGCGTCTTGCCTGTCTTAGAATGATCATGATCTCTTCTTTTTCCTCTTCCTCTAATACTGGATCTTCAATTAAATATTCGCATTGAGAAATGATCACGGTCACTGGAGTTCGAAGTTCATGGGATACATCTGCTGTAAACTGCTGTTCTTTTTCAAAGGATTCTTCCAGTCTTACGAACATTTGATTAAATTTATGAGATAATTCATACAATTCATCTCTTACTTTTGGCAATGGAAGCCTTTTGGTAAGATCCTTTCCATAACTGATATTCTCTACCTGATCACAGATCAGATCCACCTGCTTTAATGCACGTTTCAGCATAAAATATCCTGTCATTGCTATCAATAAAATGAACACGGGATATAAGACGATCATCATTTTCTGAGATGTTGTCATAAATACTTCGATCGCATGAATGGATGTGATTCCCCTGATCCATATAGCCTTATTCTTTCCATAGGTATGCACACTGTCATATACCATCCATTTGCTGCTACCGGATGTAATGACCCTCGGTGTATGAGACTTTAAGATCGTCTGGTTCGGAAATTTCTCTGGCATTGTGCCATATAATAATTTCCCGTTGTCATCATAGACACAAAACATGACTCCATCCTGATAAAACTGAGTATCTTCTGATAGATAGTAGGTTCCATCCTGAAATTGAAAGTTCGCAGAAAATCCAGTCACTGCCGCACTGACTTCTTCTTCTGTCGCTGAAATCCCGACTTTGTCGACAAAGTAAAACATAAAGACAAGAACCATTCCTAAAATAAGTGCAATGATCCCTGTATACCATAATGTGACCTTTTTCTTGATCGTCATCTGCTTCATCATTCTTCCCTCATCACATAGCCTGTTCCGCGTACCGTATGGATCAGTTTTTTCTCATATCCTGCATCAATTTTCTTTCGGAGATATCTTATATATACATCAATAACATTCGACCCTCCCTCATAATCATAATTCCATGCATTTTGTTCAATCTGCTGCCTCGTAATCACGATATTCTGATTCCGCATCAGACATTCTAACACCATAAATTCTTTTGACGACAAACTGATCTCTTTTCCAGCTCTTGTCACAATTCTTGTATCCCGATCCAGAGTAAGATCTGCAATCTTTAACTGATTCGTTACAAATTGGGGTTTTCTCCGCATCATCACGCGGATTCTTGCGAGTAACTCTTCAAACGCGAATGGCTTGATCAGATAATCATCGGCTCCCAGGTCAAGCCCCTTTACCCGGTCCTCAATACCATCCCTTGCAGTCAGTAAGAGAATTGGTGTATTATTCCCCATCTGCCTAACTTCCTTTAAAACCGCAAAACCATCCTTCCCAGGAAGCATGATGTCGAGAAGAACTCCATCATACGATGTCATCTCCATATAATCTAGCGCTTCTTCTCCATCTCCACAGACATCCACACTATAATGCTCTCTTACCAGACGTTTCTTTATAATATTTCTTAAATCTTTTTCATCTTCAACAACTAATATTCTCATAATGCCTTTATTATAATACAATCTGTTTTTTGAATCCAGCACCTATTTTTAATGTTATTTTAATGTTTATTGGTTATGCTATTTATAACAAAAGGAAATCTATCCCAACCAAAGAAAGGAGTTTACAATGAAAAAAATATTATATTTATTCTTCACATGTTCTATCATTTTTGCTTTTGCAGGATGCAGTCCTTCAAAGAAAGATTCTGCCGAGGCTACCACAACACAGGAAATTGCAACAACAACTTCCACTACAGAAAATACCACTGATTCTTCTACCTCTGATTCAGATGCCAAGAATGATTCTTATGATTTTTCAGCTTATAAAAAAAGAATCAAAAAACTCACTAAAAAAGTAAATAATGCTGCTTCTTCTTCCAATGCATCTGTCAACGAAAAACGTTTTTACACTTTGAAAAAGGAACTTGATGTGGTTGATGATGAACTTGATCATCTGGATGATGAATTTGAGCATGCTTATGAAAACGGTAAACTAAGCTTCAAAGTTTATAAATCCAGAGAAAAGACAATAGAAAAATTGGAAGATCAGCTTGATCTTTTAGAAGATGCCTTGGAAAATAAATTTGGAATTGATGATTAGGTAAAAAAAGATGCCATTGTAGTTTTGGCATCTTTTTTTTCCATCTCAGTAAAATTTATTCCCAATCATTTTTTACTTCTTCTAATTTGCTTCTTAACGTCTTTTCAAGCCCAACAAATGCTGGAATGAAACTATCACGGATCAATAATATCATCTCATCAACTTCTTGCTCATTATATATATGAACAGATGTATTTCTTTTTTTTAACATCAATAGCCATACCGCTGCATCATCTACAAAACCAAGTTTATATCCTAACTGTAAAATCTCTCTTGGTGACCCAGTTGCCGCTCCGTCTGCTCCGTGCATTTTTAATATCTCTTGTAATGCCTTCCATGCAAGCTCAAATGTCAAATTAAATTGTCCGATTACGCCTGTTCTGTAAATATCATTATTATCTGCCATTTCAAAATCTGCACTTTTTAACACTTCAAGACAATTCGAAAAGTTCTCAAGCTTTTTCATATATTATCACACCATCCTTTTCTATTTCTTGTTTTAATTCCTCTGAAATTGGCTTATCTGCTTCTACCACATCAAAACTTAAAAGAGAATGTACTTTTTCTTTAATATCCCAATAAAAAGAGTCAAAATCTCCGCCATATACAGCAATATCAATATCACTTCTCTCTGTATTGTCACCTCTTGCTCTCGATCCAAATAAAATTACTTTATTGATTGAATATTTTTTTGCAAATGCAGAAATGTCCTTTAAAACTCTTTCTGGAATATTGTATTTCATATCCTGCTGCCTCCTGATTTTCTACATTAAATGGAATCTTATGTCTTGGAAATATTATAACATCTTTTATATCTCCAGTAAATCTTCCAATTTATATCCTAATAATGCAAACCAATTACATCTCCTTTTTCTTGATGATCAAAAAAAAGATGCCATTGTAGTTTTGGCATCTTTTTTTCCATGTATCTCTTTGCTATTATTGTTTTCTTATTTAAAATGTATGCAGATTATTCCACTTTAATCCATCTCTGTCTTTTGCCCATTTAATGTATGTCTTCTTTGCTTTCTTTGGCACATAGACTTTATTAAAGATTGGAAGAGCTGTGAATTCATTTCCTTTGAATTTGCTCACGATCACTGGTGGTTTTGTTCCGTGGAAATATACGGTAGCACTATCTCCAAAGAACATCCAATCTTCTACGACTTTCTTCACAGATTTTGGAATATGTACCTGATTCTTCGTGCCAATCTTGCCCATCACAGAAACTGTATCATCAATCACTTTTACTTTGGATGGAATTGTGATCTTCTTTGTCTTAACAAGCACTGCTGTTAATGTTCCATTGGATTTACGATAGATGCAGTTATTTGCCATCTTGTAAGTCTTATTTTTACTGCTTAAGCTTACTTTTGTAATCTTCTTGCTTTCTAATGCTTTGGCACCGATCTTCTTTACTGACTTTGGAATTACAATACTTGTTGCCTGTGATCCATTTAGGGCATTTGCCTTGATTTCTTTTACAGATGATGGAATTGTAAGCTTTTTCATCTTGTTTGGAACAAGTACTAATGTTTTTCCGGATCTTGTTGTCAACATACCTTTTTTCACCGCAAATGTTTTATTTGCTTTTGGACAACTGAATGTTTTTACCTGATTGCTCTTTACAAACGCTGTGCTGTCTATTTCGTTCATATTTTTTGAAAATGTTACTTTAGATAATGCACTGCATTTTGCGAAAGTATATGCTGGTACACTTGCTGTCTGTTCTGGAATCACGACACTTTTTAGTTTTTTCATACCACTAAATGTTGCTATCTCCAACTGATTTACTGTACCTGGAATTGCTACTGTTTCAATGGTCTGTTTGTTCTTATCATCATTTGACAGATCTCCATAACAGTTATGCCATGGTTCAATGGTATCTCCAAACAGATTTTGATAAGCATCCTCATCCTCACCTTTATTATATAATTCTTTTCCAAATCCTACTCTGGTAAGTTTTGCCTGATTAATCTCTTTTGGCAATGTTAATTTTGTGATCTTTTTGCTTAATTTAATCTGATAGATCCAGCTTTCTTTACCATCTTCTGTCAAATATGCAGAATACTTGATACCGTTTTCTTCTTTCGTGACTGATTTACTTGTGTTCCATTTGGTTGCTGCTTTCACATTGTTCGTGAGTGTGATTGCACTGATCGTTGCTGTTAGCAGAGTGATAAAACATAGTAATCTTTTTTTCATTTGATTGTCCCTCCTTGTTTATAAAATATATTTATTGTTTTCTTATATTATACAATTATTTAATATAATTATGTACTAATATTTATCATCCCATAATGTTTAATAACATTTTCATCTGTAATTTTTACTTGTGTCGCATATTTTGAAATATTAGCTATTCTATAGTATTTATTTGCACTATCATCCACATAGTAGCTTCCATCAGTATCTCCTGCTGCATGAAAATCATGGCAAACCGCAACATCACTGCGTTTTCCTTGGTATCTATATAAATTATTTCGTTCTATTCTATATAAATTATTTCGTTCTATTCTATATGCCATTGTAAATCTGCGCTTCTGAACATTAGAATCTTATAGTAACAACCATCCCCAAATGGTATAATTAAGTTGTCAAAATCAACTCACCGAAAGGAGCTGATTGTTATCTACCGTCAAAAAATTTTGAAAGACATTCATTTTGCTCATCTCTAATAATTTAAATACTTATTTTCATTATATCTTTAATCAGTTATTTGTCAATAATTATTTTGATTTGAAATTCTTTTTATTTTTAAATATTTTTATTGTAAATATTTAAAATAATATTATACTTTAATTGAAAGACAAAATAAAATATATAATATCTTTTTCTAATATCTTACCAATACTGTCTTAAAAGGGTAGATGCCAAAACGACATCTACCCTTTTTACTTTATATCTCTAACAAATCTTCCGATTTACATCCTAATAATGCAAGCCAATTACATCTTTTTTTCCATGTATCTCTTTGCTATTATTGTTTTCTTACGTTTGTTAAAATGTATGCAGATCATGCCATGTCAAACCATCTCTGTCTTTTGCCCATTTGATATAGGTATTCTTTGCTTTCTTTGGCACATAGACTTTATTAAAGATTGGCAGTGCTGTAAATTCATTGCCATTATATTCACTAACGATCACTGGCGGTTTCATTCCGTGAAAGTACACCGTTGCGTCTCCATAAAACATCCAGCGTTCCACTACCTTATTTACGGATTTTGGAATATGTACCTGATTCTTCGTGCCAATCTTTCCCATCACAGAAACTGTATCATCAATCACTTTTACTTTGGATGGAATGCTAACCTTCTTTGTTTTTGCAATTACTCCAACTAATAACCCATCGGACTTCCGATAGATGCAGTTATTTGCCATCTTGTAAATCTTATTTTTGCTGCTTAAGCTTACTTTTGTAACCTTTTTGCTAGATAATGCTTTTGCTTCAATCTTCTTTACAGACTTTGGAATTACAATGCTTGTTGCCTGTGAACCATTAAATGCCTTTGCTTTGACTGTTTTCACACTCGTAGGGATTCTGATTTTTTTCATCTTGTTTGGTACAAGCACTAATGTTTTTCCTGATTTTGTCATCAACATTCCTTTTTTGACTGCAAATGTTTTATTGGATTTTGGACAACTGAATGTTTTCACTTGATTACTGTGTAAAAATGCACTGCTTGCAATTGACTGCATGTTCTTTGAAAATGTAACCTTACTAAGTACCGTACATTTTGCAAATGCATAAGATGGTACCTTTGTAATCTGCTCTGGCATCTTAAGTTCCCTAAGCTTTGTCATTCCGGTAAACGAAGCTGCTTCTATCTGATTCACAGTATTGGGAAATACAATTTCTTGAATCGTTCTTTTATTCTTGTCATTATATGACAATGTTCCGTAGCATCCATGCCATGGTTCGATCGTATCTCCAAAAATATTTATATATGAATCATGTCCTTCCCCATATAATTCTTCTCCAAATCCTACTCTGGTAAGTTTTGCCTGATTAATCTCTTTTGGCAATGTTAATTTTGTGATCTTTTTGCTTAATTTAATCTGATAGATCCAGCTTTCTTTACCATCTTCTGTCAAATATGCAGAATACTTGATACCGTTTTCTTCTTTCGTGACTGATTTACTTGTGTTCCATTTGGTTGCTGCTTTCACATTGTTCGTGAATGTGATTGCACTGATCGTTACTGTCAGTAACATGGTAAAGCATAATAATCTTTTTTTCATTTGCATTACCCTCCTTTTTCCTATTGCACATCTTCTTTTCATACTACCCTGCCCCTGGTCATCACTTATTTCATAAAATCTTCTGATTCTATTGCTATTATATCATGGTATAATTATATCTATCAACTAATAAAATCACTATTTTCCATATGAAATAATTAATATCAACATAACCACATTTTTCTACAACTTTCCAAAAGAGATACATGATTGTTCCAAGAAATGTTGCTAATATTATCCATGCAAAACTCTGTATTACTATCCTATTTAAAATCAAAACCATCTAAAATGCCTTTCAATTCTTCTGTATCATCTTTCTTAATATTTCCACTGATCGCACTTATCAATTCTTTCGCTGAACCATCAAACCATTCTTCTAATATTTCTCCTGCTTTTTCCTTTTTATAACTTTCTTTGTCGATGATTACATTAATATATGCTCTTCTTTTTCTTACTTCTACTTTGAGATATCCTTTTTCTTCTAAACGAAAGAGATATGTTCGGATACCAATGTCATTAAGTTAAGATGCTATAATAGGAATCGCTATATCAGAAATGATATGGGGTTCCTTTTTTGCACCTTTTTACAAAAAATGCTTGCCACCGATTCAAAAATGTGCGGCCGCTTTCGCTATTGAATGAAAATAAGATTGCGAAAGCGGCCCTTGTAATTAAGTAAGAAATTAATTGCAAGGAGGTAACAAATGAATTCACAACAAATTAAAGAAATTTTATTATCTGAAATTCACGAGGTGTCTATCAACTATGAAAAATACTGCAATGATCCCAAACGTGATTTTTCCAGAAAACGCAAACTACCATTTGAACTAATGCTGAAAAACATCATAGGAATGGGAAGCAAAAGTATTACAAATGAATTGATTGACATCTTTCTTTTTCCATGTACCTTTGTTATTATTGGCTATTTACATCTGATCGTGTATTCTCCATTCATCTTCGCACCTGATTTTGCAGTTTTGACGTAATAGGTACCTTTCTTTACACGATATGTCTTGGATTGCTCTCCTTTGAATGAAAGTTTTTTCAGCACTTTTTTTCTTCCTTTTTTGTAAATGCTTACTTCTAATTTACCAGAATTATTATTTGTACTGATTTTTATGCTCTGCTTCTTTGTTGCTTTTACTTTATACCAGCGGGCTGCTTTCTCTGATGTTGTATAAATATTCCGTACTGTTTTTCCTTTTTTAATTGTTTGTGCTTTTGCTTTCTTTGTCTGATATTTGTTGCTGACTGGCTGATTCTGAAGTGCAATCTGATAAATCTGACCTGTTGCAGCATTGGATACTAAACGATATTCTCCTTTTTTTAGTCCTGTATCAAAGGTTACCCTTTTATGATCATTTGCAACCGCTATCATCCTATTTGTAATTGTTTTCCATACACCTTTTTCCTTTTTTTGAAGGTAGAATGTAACATTTTTATTACTGTAATTAGATGGTTTGAGATAAATGCTTTGGCTGCTTCTCTTATCCGTTTTGAATTCTTGATAAATATTTTTATCCTGCCCTGACTGTGTATATAATATATTTGTCTGAAGTGGTGTCACATTATCTTTTTTTACACAAATTGTTGCTACAAATTCATCTTTTATCTGATCTGCCAGTTTTAGATAATATACTTCTCCCTTCTTTACATTTGGTAAAAATACTTGTTGATCTTCTGTATCAAGAATTGTCGCTACTGCCTTTTTATCCTTATCATATACAGATACATTTGCACCAATTTCTAAAATACCATCTGCCTGTGGATAAACTGGAATCCATTTACTTTGTGATTTTGTTGAAAATTTGAACAAATCACTTGCTGATGCATCCATTTTCATGATGCTGACATGTTCTTGTGCCTTAACTTCTTCTGCATCCTGATAGGTTGCTGCAGATACATTCACTAAGCCTCCGAATGAACTAATCAAAAGACTCGTTGCAAGTGCATAGCTGTAAAATCTTTTTTGTTTCATAATGACCAACCTCCTTATTGGTTTAGTTATAGTTAATTGTTGCAAAATGTGCAATCACATTAGCATCTGATAAATGTACCTGTGTTCCATATTTGGAAATTCGTTTTACTTTGAACGCAGGATTTGATGGATAATATTTATCTGGATCATTTGCTGCATGGAAATCATGACATACTGCAACATCAGATCTTTTTCCCTGATAACGATATAATGTATTTCTCTCTGCACGATATGCCATATCAAATCTTTCTGGTACAAACTTAGAATTGTCTGCCTCATTTTTCTTATACTGACCTTTTTTTTCGTTAATTGCATGCGTTATACTGTACCATGTTCCATTGTAATAACGATAGGTTGAATGTGCAAAAGTATCTGTTGAAGTATGCATTGCCACTCCAAATACAAACGCTTTTTTATTTGCATTGCTATAATTTTTGAAAAAGCTCTTCTTTTGTAGATTCGCCATCATTGAACGGATTCTTGAATAACTTGTATCTGTTAATCCGGGAATATCTGCTTTCGATACAGATGTATATGTTTTTCCTTTTCCGTATTCGTTTCCTATTTTGATCATAAAACGATAGCTTGCAAGATAATTTACTTCCTCATTTCCTGAATGTCTTCTCTCATATAACCCATGAAAATCTGGATTTTCTGTCATTCCTGGAACACCTGAATCATCTTTATCTGGATACACTGCTCCATCTTTCATTGCTGGTATATTTACATTATTCTCTGTTAAATATTCCTGATGTCCTTTTGCTGACCATGTTCCAGAAACTTTATTCTCATCAGAGGAATTATTATAAGTTTTAATTGTTTTTGTATTATCCTTTAGTTCAATATCCTGTCCCTGCTCATATTGTTCTTCTGCTTTTGTGTATTGCTTCTCTGCATATTCATAGTCGATCAGTCCATTTCCATAGGATTCTTTGTCTCCTACATTTCTTGCACTTTCTTCTAACAGATTTTTGATAAAATCTTTTGATTTACTTGTATCTTTCTGCCACAGAAGACTTGCTGCACCAACAACATGAGGAACTGCCATACTTGTTCCAGATGTAACCATTGTTTCACCAAATGCACCTGTTGCTCTTACTGCTTCTCCTGGTGCTACTACATCAACTTCTTTTCCTGTAGAACTGAAATCGCTTACTTCTGCTTTAGAATCTACGGAACCGACTGCTACAACATTTTCAAATGCTGCTGGATATTCAACATTATCTGTTCCATTCTCTCCTTGATTTCCTGCTGCTGCGATTACTAAGATTCCTTTTGCATTGGCTTCATCAATTGCCTGTTTTAAGGCTTCTGAATATTGATTTGTTCCAAAACTGATGCTGATAATATTTACTTTCTTATCAATGGCCCAATAAATTCCTTCTACAACTCTGCTGATTGGTGCCTGTTTATTTTCATCCAGAATCCTTGCTGAATATAATTCAACATTTTTATTGATTCCTTTTACTTTTCCATTATTACTGACAATTAAGCTTGCAATGGATGTTCCATGATTGGAACTGTCTTCAAACATTGGAGAAAATTCATTATCATCTTCTATTAAATTGACTCTTTCTTTTACATTTAATCCTTCTTGATAATCAATTCCTGAATCCAATAATGCTACTTTTACCTTTTCATCTGTTGCCGTATCCTTTGCTTTATCTACATGAATACTTTTCAGATTCCATTGACTGTCTGTTCCCTGATCTTCTTTTGCTGCTGTTGTACTTTCTGTTTCCGATGCATTGACCATTGTGTTCTTTTCTACAGATACAACTTTCTGATCTTTGTTTACGATATCAGCTTCTTTTGCTGTCATTTTTGATACTAATACATTCTCATCTTTTAGAAAATCTGTATTTTGTTCTTGAGTATCTATCATTGTATTGTATTTGCTTTCTACTGTTTTCATAGATTTTTTATCTTTTGTTACAATGATATATTCGCTTTCCTGACTTGCCGAAACATCTGCTGGCTGATATCCAGACATTGTCATCCCTGCCACCATCATTGCTACTAATGCTGTGGCTGTGTATTTTCTAAACTTTCTCATGTGTTTCCTCCTATACTGTAGTAAAATCTTGATTTTCTGATGTATTTTGCTATAATATAAGAATCCATGTGATACGTGTATCTGTATATTATACAGATTGTTGAAGATTCCCGTCTTTTGTATTACATGGATTTTTTAATTGTTCATATGACATCACCTCCTTCTACTTATTTTATACATTACTTAATATAGCTCCCCTTAGCATTAATCGTTGAATTTGTCATATTTTGTACAAAAACACTATATGTATCTGTGTCTTTTACTGGTATTTCTTTTTCCAACCCTGTAGTAACTTCATAATACTTCTTAACTTTTCCACCTTTGATTACTCCAATTCGAACTTTTTTATGTGGAAAAATTTTTAAATTAATATAGATTATACTACCTGCTTTTTTTGTAAAACCTTTCGATCTTTTAAGTATTTGAGGTTTCACAGTCCAATCCACATTTACTTTTGTTGAAAAATTTAAAAATTCTTCTTCTTCAGTTTCTTCTAGAAATCCATCTTCCAACACCTGGTTTGAAGTTATCATTTCCTGATCTTCTGATGCATTTACATTTACAAAAACCCCCATTAAACTCACCATTATACATATGCTAATTATTACTTTCTTCAAATTTCTTATCCTCCTCTTTCGTTATATATGGATTAACTGAACAATAACCTGAAATATCCACATCCTTTTCTCCATAATTTTCAATAAAAATTACGTAATCTCCACTTTTGTTTATTTTAAAACCATGCCATAAATTTCTTCCTTCTTCAATATATCTTTCCTTTCCATTTGGTTCAATAATTCCTATTGCTATTTTCTTACTAACATGATCCTCTTCTAACCCTGTGCTAACTGAAATTTCGATTTCTTTCCCTTTCTTTTTATCTATATATTTCTTTTTCGTTTCAATTCTTTCTTTTGCCTTAAGTTTTAAATCAAGAATTCCCGCATCATTAACATCTGGAATTATAGCTCCTTGTTTTATCACTTCTATTCCTTCTCTTTTTTGACTCCGTATTTTCTCTTTTCTGTCTATTTTATAATCTATAACTTTCTCTGTTTCTATTACTGATTCCTCATCCATTGTCTGATCTGCAACATAAACATATCCTTTTGCAAATCCAATCGTAGATGCAGCCACAGTTATCGAACTTATGCCAAATATGATCAACATCAAACTAACTGCTGTTATCCTTTTTAATGGCTTTTTATTTAAATAAGACTGCATTCTTTTCATTCGAAGAACCAAAAGTTCACTATTTTCGCATAGCCCCATACAATATATATTGCATTCCTTTTCTTCCGTTGCTATATCTATGATCACGTTAAAATAAGTCTTCATGCTTTCTATATAATAGCTAGCTGTTCTATCACAATATGCTTCTCCCCATTGGTCTAACTGTCTTATCAAATCTTTCATTCCTGGATGAAACCAATAAGTAATATGGACCATCATAAAGATTGCTTTCCATAACAGATCATGATGTTTATGATGAATCAATTCATGGTGCAAAATAATATCTATTTCTTCTTCACCATATTCAATTTCAGGCAAAACGATTCTTCGATGAAAAATCCCATATGCCATTGGAATTTTTATTTCTTTGTGTTTTACAATATCGATATTATTTTTTTGTCCTAATTCACAACAAATCTGCTGTTTTTTCTTGATGATCTCAGGCTGACATTTTCTTCCTTTCTGTAACATTTTATGCATCTGATGCATCTTTTTCATATATATGAAAGCCCTTATCACACTTCCAATAAACCACACGATTCCTAATACTGTTAACAGAATTCTAATTTTATTCGCATACCAAAAATCAAAACCATACAATCCTTTCTTCTTTATTCCAAAAAGTACTATAATCCCCACTGGACACAGAAATGCTAATAGTACGATCTTCCATATCCAATAATTAATCTCCACATATCCCTTGCTTTCTGCAAGTCTTCCAAGTAACTTCCAAATAATATATATGATCGTTCCTAATATAAAATTAAGCAGTACTGCTGAAAACAGCATCAGCATATTTTTATATAAAATCCATATCATCTAATACACCTTTTAGCCTTTCTTTTTCGCTTTTTGGAATCTTTTCACTTAATGCAGTAAATAATTCTTTTGCTGATCCATCAAACCAATTGTCCAGTATATCTTCTGCTTTTTCTTTTCGATATTCTTTTTCCGAAATAATCGGATAAACATAGGCATTTCTTCCCCTTTTATCTACTTTCAAATATTCTTTATCTTCTAAACGAAATAGATAAGTTCGTATACTTGTTCTCTTGTATTCCTTGCCATACCGTTCTTTTAACTCTTTTCCAATTTGTAAAAATGGAATCTCTTCTCCGTAATCCCAAATACATTTCATGATCATTTCTTCTAAATTTGTTAATTTTTCCATATTCTCCACCTCTTTAAATAACTTTTTTAGTTATTTTTATATTAACATATTTTAATCATCCATTCAACTTATTTTTTAGTCGTTCGTATAACTTTATTGATTTGCTAATTATATCAATAAAAAAGATAGATGCCAAAATGACATCTACCCTTTTTACTTTATATCTCTAACAAGTCTTCCGATTTACATCCTAAAACTTTCCCAATCTTCAATACATCAATCGCTCTTGTGTGATTAATATTTCGTTTTTTTTGCTCAAATAATTGAATCTGTCTCAGTGCAACACCGGACAAATCTGCAAGTTCTCTTTGTGACAATCCTGCAATTTTACGTAAACGTTTTAAATTTGTTTCTGTATAATATTGATCCCATTTTTCATTGATTGCTTCTACGAATTTCATAATATCCATTTCATGATATACGGAATACATTTTTAGAAGATCTTCTATCGTTACTACTTTGTATATCTTCATAAACGGTCTTGCTGTATACCATTGATAGTACGCCAATGCCCAGCCAACCCAATATTCTGGTGATTTGTCCAAATACATTTCATCTGGAATTTCTTCCATTATAAGTCCTGCTGATCTTATTACTTCTTTTACTATTTCACAGCCATTTTTTCCTGCTATATATGTTGGATTTCCTTCTTGAAATTGTCTGGATACATCGGATACTAAAAACATTTTATAAAACTCGTCTGGGTCAAATTCATATTCATTTACTGCATAGTCTAACATATCTCCTAGAATTCTTTGTGCTGTTAGCAAATAGTCCTCAGAATAAGCGTGCATCTCCATTTTTATTTCCTCTTATTTTTATTATATCGCAAGTGCGATACTTCCTCAACAAAAATTAATATTTTCACTCCTACAATCCCAAAAACTGCAATAAAATCTCCATCTTCAATCGATCCACATGATCCTCCCAATCAATCTTTACCAGATCATTCACTTTATCAATTCTCTTTCTTATCGTATTAATATGCACATACATCTTCTCCGCGGTCACGCTGTAGTTCATATTATTTTCCAGATAAATCTTTAATGTCTTTAACAACTCAATATTCTTCTCTTCTTCCATCATCTCCCGATATTTCCTTAACATTTCTTTTAACTCATTCTCAGGAATCTCAATCCATGTTAATGGTCCTAACATTTCGTATTCCCAGATATCCTTTTCAGGGAAGATAATGCTTCCCATCTTTAATACTTTCTGGCATTTCTTGACACATTCTCTGACTTCTAACAGTGTCTTTTCTTCCTGACAGATTCCAAATTCCAGTCTCATATCGGCAAATTTTAATCCGATGTATCTCTGGAATTCTTTTAATAATTCCGTTGTTGTGTCTTTGGTCCAGGGTATGCTGTTGTGGATCTTTTCTGCTTCTAATAAGATCAAGCCATCATTTTCATCCAGAAAGGCAATCTTTCCGATCTTCCCTAACTTGCTTTGCTGGAAGGCTTCCAAAAATGTGTTTCTTTCATTTCGTGCGTTGTATCCTTCATTGCATTGGTGAAATACAATGTATTGATAAGCTGTATTTACGGAAATTCCTTGGATATTTGCCTGATAAAAGAGTTTCTTGGCATCTTTTTCTGTGTAATCGAGGGCTAAATGAATGAAGTTCTCAAATCCGATATTTCCCATATTTTCTGCGATCATAATCTGTTCATAGACTCCTTGCAATGTTAAAAACGCGATACGGATGGCAAATTCATCGTAGTAATCGATAAATTCTCTGGATTCCATTACGACAAAATATGCCTGTACGATATCTTCCATGACGATCGGAATAATGATCCAGCTGACACGTGGTCCTTCTAAATTGCCAGGATTGATCAGGCGGATCCTTGCCATATTGATGTAATCGCATAAGGTATGTTTCGTATAGGGCATTGATGGTTCCCAATAATCGCTTTCGGATAATCCGAAGGATTCTGTGATTCGTTTAAAATCCGGGGAACTGTAGTAGCTTTTTTCTTCAGCAAGATCATAGATAAATGCCGGAAATTTCATCTCGACTTCTACGGCTCTTAGAATCTTATTGATCTTCTGGACTTTGTAGGATTGATCCGATACTTGCAGATGATTATTGCTGTGGACTTTGAATCTTCGGATCGTTCGGTTCATCACTGCGGTATTGATCTGACTCATCAATTCCATCCATGGAACAGAAAATGGCATACTGATCAGTGGAATCTCGTATTGGTCAAACAAATCTATTAATCGCTGTGGTATCTCGTCAAGATAGCGGCCTCGTTTGATCATCATGGCAGAGGTTCCCTGCATGCTTCCTGACTTAAATGCTTCTTCGAGGCAGTCTGGTTCCTGAGCTAATACATATCCTGAGGAAAGGACCAGCTCTTTTCCTTTTGCCCAGCGCAGGGCATCGGGTGCTTCAAGGAGGGTTGTTCCCTGAATCTCTTTGTGTAAGCCTGATTTCCCTGCGATCACGTGATAGTCTTTAAAGTATTCTAGTGTCAGTAGTTCCTTGACAGCGATTCCCATTCTTTATTTCCTCCATTTTTATCGTGTTTTTTCTATAAATCATTCATCTTCTATCAAACATCCATATATATATAAGAAAAAATCCGATTCCTACTGCTCATAGGAACCGGATGCTTCTTTGCATATCGATCATTCTTCATACATCGGTGTGTATGGTTCTTTATTTCGTTCCCTAAATTCTTTTGTAATCTTCGCTAAGACCTGTGGTTTTGTAAAGAGATCATATACGATTCCTGCTGCCACTTTAGATGCATATAAGGCTCCTTTATCTCCGATGGAAGTCCCTCCGCTTGCGGTTGCCTGCCATGTGTGTGGAGAGCATCCGATCGGCCAGCATGCAGTTGTAAACAGACAGGTTGGCATGATCCTGCTGACATCTCCTGTATCAGAAGATGCACTTAGTTCTGCTTCTTTCCATTTATCTCTTGGCGAAACACCTAAGATCATTGCTTCATCATAAACTTGGTGAAGATTTTTTCCTTTCTCTATGATACCTTGTTCCACGGTTTTCTGCAACTCTTTTGCAAATCGTAGTTCTTCTTTTGTGTATTTGGGTCCATCTGCTTCAATCAGGTTCGCATATGCAAGGTCTGCAAATGCTTCGTTTGTGGATAACTCACAGCATCCACATCCCATTTCAATATCCACTGTCGTCTCTGTCATCATCGCTGCACCTTGGGCTACTTTCTTTAAGCGTTCCATTGTGCTTTTGACATCCTTCATATGTGGTGCTCTGACAAAATACCATGCACTTGCTTGGTCTGGCACGATATTGGGTGCAAATCCACCGCTGTCTGTAGAATAATGAATTCTTGTGCGGTCAATGACATGTTCTCTTAAATAGTTTGCTCCAACACTCATTAATTCCACGGCGTCTAAAGCACTTCTTCCCTGTTCCGGAGCAAATGCTGCATGTGATGATACTCCATGGAAATAAAAATGTGCAGATGCATTCGCAAGATATGCTTGATCATGTGCCATGTTTGTATCAGATGGATGCCAGCTCACTGCTGCATCACATCCATCAAACATATGATGATATGCCATCTTTACCTTTCCACTTAACAGTTCTTCTTCTGGGCATCCATAGAATCTGACTGTTCCTTTTTGTTTTCCTTTTTCTAAGAAACGTTTGATTGCAATGGCTGCAGTTGTAGCTGCGGCACCTAACATATGGTGTCCACATCCGTGTCCGACACCATCTTCGGATACCATTTCTTTTTTAATATCTGCTTTTTGTGATAATCCAGGAAGTGCATCGTATTCTCCAAGAATTGCGATAACTGGTTTCCCTTTTCCGTATTCTGCAATAAACGCATGTTCTAAATGTTCATTGTTCTCAATCGTGAATCCTTCTTCACTCAAGATTTTTCTTAAGAAATTGGCAGATTCTCTTTCATTTCCAGATAATTCTGGGTGATTCCATAAAGTATGACAGATTTCCTGACACAACGGCTCTAACCCTTGCACTTCATCATAAACGTCCTGTTTGATCATTTTATCCCCTGCTTTCTATTCCTTTGTTGTATTCTTTAATGTCGCCATTCCAACAGCAATACTTACGAAGACACATCCTAAGGTTCCAAGCCAGTTGGATGCCCCTGGCAACCAGTTAAAATATCCCATTCCGATCATAAAATATAAGATGATCGCAAATACAACCATGATAACGCTGTGTTTTTTCATTTTCATTCCAAATTGTACTAATAAAGCTCCAAATAAAGCTGGCAGCAAGTAGTTTAATGCGGCTTTGATCGTATCTGGAAGCATGGATAATACAGAAGTTCCAAGAATTGCTCCAATTGTAAGAACAGATACGTTGATCACGATAGATACTGCCATTCCAAGGGTTGCAACAACAGATCCTTTTTCTGTTCCTGGTTCTACATCTGCTGCCACCTGTGCCATACTTGCACATGGGATTCTCATGTTAGAGATATTTCCTGATAAGAATGCCATATAAGTTCCAGCGGCTCCGACGACTGGAAAGTAAGAGATCGGTTCTACAAACCATAACACTCCAAAGGCACTGGCTCCGCTGATAAATGCGGTTAATAATGCAGCTGGTTTTGGTAAGATTCCATAGACAACAGCTAATACAAGTGCTGGAGTAAAGGAAAGAAGAACTCCAAGGTATCCTGTGATCTTACCGATCTTATTGACTTGTGGTACATATTCTTTATTATAATAATCCTGATTGTTCATCGTATCTTCCTCCTGCTTAAACTAATGCTGTAATGATCATGGCTCCAAGAATTGTGATCGTCAGGGACCATTCTTTTAACCATCCGATCTCTTTTTTATTTGCAACTTTGGTAAGTACAAACATGATCACGGCTCCAAGCACACATGCTAAGGCATTCTTCCATGCTCCGCTCATTGTGATCTGGTCTGCTTTCATCATCATAGAGTAAAATGGTTTGGATAAATGGCTTGCACACATTGCTGAGAATACACCGATGATCGCACAAGAAGCAATCGTTGTCAGTGTTCCTGTATTTCCTCTGGAAACTTTCTTTTCAATCTTATCCATCTTATTTGCAGAGAATGTTGCGAATAACGCCCATCCGATAGAGCAAAGGATCATGGTCCAGACTGCCATTCCTAAAGCTTCTGGTGTTAATGTGTCCGTTCCAAGCTGTACCCCGACAGCGGATGTTCCAAGTCCTGCTGCGATAGATTCAAACATAACGGAACCGATCATAGATAATCTCATCCATCCGATTGGTCCCCCTACAGATACTAACAGAGAAAGCATCGCACTTAATACAACGATGGATGGTCCGATCGATGTTACCGCACTGCTTTTCATTGCTTTTTTCATCTGTTTATCGTTAAGTCCTAGTTTCTTTCCTGATTTGTAAGCACCCCTTGCGAATAAGACTGCCTGTAAGATGACAAATGCCACTGGAAGTGCACAGGCAAGCCACATTGGGATACTATTTGCGATTTTCATTGCGTCCATATTTTTATCCTCCTTATCGGTCCGTGTGTTTTGTATGCAATTATATTACCTGTTTTGTGGGTGAAATGATATGAAAAATTTTTCACTTTTTGATATGGCATCTTTGTTTTCGAAGATTTTTATGATTATTTTCTTTGTATAGTGAAGATTTTTTCACTTTATTAAATTAATAAAAGAAAAACTACCATTTTCTCTTAATATCTAAGATATAAGTGTGTCATGTCTTTATTTTACTTTTTAATAACATTAGTGCTTTCTTTTCAATCCTGCTTACATAGGATCTTGAAATATGAAGTTTTTTTGCTACTTCTTTTTGTGTCATTGGTTCTCTTCCATAAAGTCCATAACGCATGATCAGTGTTTTCTTCTCCTTATTCATCTCCATTTTCTCTAATTCTTCATAGATTCTTTTGATATTTTCTTTCTGCTCGATCTTTTTGATCAAGTCCGTTTCCTGTGTTCCTAGAATATCTAACAGATGGATCTCGTTTCCTTCTTTATCTATCCCGATTGGCTCATAAAGGGATGTGTTCTTTGATGTTTTCTTTTCCTGACGAAGCATCATCAATAATTCATTTTCAATGCATCTTGCAGCATACGTGACAAGCCGGTGGCCTTTGCTGATATCATACGTATTGATCGCTTTGATCAGCCCGATCACACCGATCGAGATCATATCTTCTTTTTCCCTGTCCAGATTATGATATTTCTTTACGATATGTGCAACCAAACGAAGGTTGTGTTCCACTAACAGATTTCTCGCATTCATGTCTCCCTGGCGGCTTAGGATCAGATAATGACGTTCTTCCTCTGGTAATAAAGGTTGTAAAAACTCTTGCAAAAGAAAAGCACCCTTCTAAGCCTTTTTATCATACTATGATACTTTGCTTAGAAAAGTGCTTTTCCATTTCTATTCTGAAGTTTTTGCCGATCTTATCTTAATTCTCTCCTTCGACTTCTTCTCTTCTTCGAAGCAGATATCCTTCTTTGATCTCTTCTCCAAAATCAACATAGATCATCTGTTTTGGATGTGGGGCGGATTCCATTGGTCTTCCGTCTTCATCTTCGATCGCTTTCACTATAACTTCTTTGTTTGTTCCGTCTGGGATCATAACTTCGATCGTCTCTCCGACAGAGAATTTATTCTTCTGTTCTAAGAGTGCATATCCTTTGTCATTATGTCCCTGAACGATTCCGATGTATGTGCAGTTCTTAATATACGTATTGCTGTCATATATCTGGGAAGTTTCGTCTGTCTTTCCAAAATAGAATCCTGTTGTAAACTGACGGTATGTGCATTTTGCGATCTCTTCTTTGTAGTAATCCATATTTGCTCTGTATTTTTCTACGGACTCCTTGCAGTCATCGATCGCTTTTCTGTAAGTTCTTGCAACCGTTGCTACATAAAGAGCTGTCTTCATACGTCCTTCGATCTTCAAGCTGTCGATTCCCGCATCTAAGATCTGATCGATATATTCAATCATATTCAAGTCTTTGGAGTTAAAAATATATGTTCCACGTTCATTTTCATACACTGGCATATATTCTCCTGGTCTTGTCTGTTCCATCACAGAGTATTTCCATCTGCAAGGATGTGTGCATTCTCCGCTGTTTGCATTTCTTCCTGTGAAGTAGTTACTTAACAGGCATCTTCCGGAATGAGAGATACACATAGCACCATGAATAAATGATTCGATTTCCATATCATCTGGGATATGAGCACGAATATCTTTGATCTCTTCCAGAGATAATTCTCTTGCAGATACGACACGGCTCGCTCCCTGATCATACCAGAACTTGTATGTTGCATAGTTGGTACTGTTTGCCTGTGTACTGATGTGGCGGTCAATATCTGGACAAACTTCTTTTGCAATCATAAAAACTCCAGGATCTGAGATGATCAGTGCATCTGGTTTGATCTCTTTTAATTCTTCAAAATATTTGCGGATTCCTTCTAAATCTTCGTTGTGTGCCACGATATTAGCAGTGATATAAACTTTCACTCCGTGTTTATGTGCAAATTCAATTCCTTCTTTAACATCTTCCATGGAGAAATTCTTTGCTTTGGCACGTAGTCCATACATCTCTCCACCGATATAAACGGCATCTGCTCCATATAACACAGCAACTTTTAATACTTCCAAGTTACTTGCTGGAATTAATAATTCAACGTCTCTCATTACTTTCTCCCATCTTGATACTGATTGCTACGCCATCACCTACCGGAAGGATCGTTGTCTCTAACTGTGGGTGATTCTTGATCGTATATAAATAGTCTCTCATTCGTTTATGAATGGTGCGGTCTCTTCGCTCGATCGCATAACGTGATCTGGCAACGTCTCCGTCTTGAAGTACGTTATCTGAAACCAGCACACCTTCTGGTGCCAGAAGTCTTAGTACATCATCAAGGAAATGAATATACTGTCCCTTGGCTGCATCTACAAAAATAAGGTCAAAACTTCCATCAAGTCCTTTTAAGATCTCGATCGCATCTCCTTCTAGTAAGGTGATCTGTTCTTCTTTTCCCTGATTTTTGATGTTCTCTTTTGCTTTCTTGATTCTTTTTTCATTTCGCTCAATCGTGATGATCGTTCCGCCTTCCGGCTGGTAACTGTTCATATAAAGAGAAGAAAATCCCACTGCTGCTCCGACTTCTAAGATCTTCATCGGTTTCTTTAAAAGGACCAGAGTCCTTAAGAGTTCCTTCGTCTCTGGTTTGACGATCGGAACATGATTGACTCTGGCCTCTGATTCAATATGGCTTAAATCGTTCTTCTCTTCTTTCATCAATGAGCGGATATATTCTGTGATATTTAAATCCACTATCATTGTATGATCTCCTCTGATACATGATCTCCGCATAAAATACCCATAATGTCATCCATTCCCTGAGACTGTGTAAATTCATATGTCCCTGAAATAAACGACTTATCTTTGTATTTTGAGAAATATTTGCGGATCACAAATCTAGTCTTTCCATAGATCAGTTTCTTTGAAACAAGGGTTTCGGCAACTTTCTCATCTGACTCATTCTGTGTAACAATGACCGTTACTTTCTTATGGCTTTGTGCATTATATGGCTGATTCGAAAATGTCTGTTCTGCCACAAAATACGCCCCATAGAAAATACAGAAGATCGCACAGATTAAAAATACTCTGCTTAATGTCCTAAAAAACAGTTGCCATCCTTCGGAATGAAAAAACTTCTTCTCTTCTGAAAGACTCATCTTAAACCTCTGTAATGATCGGCAGGATCATTGGATTACGCTTTGTCTTCTTCCAAATGTAATTACTAAGCTCGTCTTTGATCTTCGTCTTGATCCTTGCCCAGTCTGTGATATTACGTTCTAAGCATTCCTCTACCGCATCTCTTGCAACATCTCTTGCACCTTCCATCAAAGATTCTGATTCTCTGACATATACAAACCCACGAGATACGATATCTGGACCTGCCAGGATCATATTGCCATGTTTCTGCAGAGTAACTGTTGCAATGATCAATCCATTCTGAGACAGTAACTTACGGTCATTCAATACGATGTTACCAACATCTCCGACACCAAGTCCATCAACGAGGATTCCTCCTGCCTGTACTTTTCCAGCGATCTTTCCTTGTCTCTTATTGAGCTCCAGAACATCACCTTCTGCCAATACAAATGCATTCTCCTTTGGAATTCCCATCTCGATGGCAAGTTCACGATGACGCATCAGATGACGGTATTCTCCATGAACAGGGATTGCATACTTCGGCTTCGTCAGTGCATAAATAAGTCTTAATTCTTCACGGCATGCATGACCGGAAACATGTGTATCTTCAAATACGATCTGTGCACCTTTTAATGCCAGCTCATTCATGATCTTTGAGATGTTCTTCTCATTTCCAGGAATTGGACTTGAGCTGAATATAATCGTATCACTTGGTACGATGGATACTTTTCTGTGAGTTGAGTTTGCCATACGGGATAATGCTGCCATTGTCTCTCCCTGGCTTCCCGTTGTGATTAAAACAATCTGATCGTCAGGATAATTCTTAATCTGATCAGTTTCTATTAATGTGTTCTTTGGAATCTTGATGTATCCTAATTCGGACGCTGTCGCAATGATATTTACCATGCTTCGTCCTTCTACTGCAACTTTTCTTCCGTACTTATGTGCAGAATTGATGATATGCTGTACACGATCCACGTTCGATGCAAATGTTGCAATGATCATACGTCCTTTTAAATGTTCTGCGAACAGATTGTCCAGACGTTTTCCTACATTCTTCTCTGATGGTGTATAGCCTTGTCGTTCTACATTCGTACTATCTGCCATCAATGCCAGAACTCCCTTACTTCCAAGTTCTGCGAATCTTGCAAGATCGATTGCTTCCCCAAATAATGGCGTATGGTCGATCTTAAAGTCACCTGTATGCACGATCACACCTGCTGGTGTTGTGATCGCAAGTGCTGCTGCATCTGCAATACTGTGATTTGTCTTAATAAATTCTACATTAAAGATTCCAAGTTTTACTTTGTCACCATGTGTCACAACATGGCGCTCCACGTTATTTAAAATACCGTGCTCTTTTAATTTGTTCTCGATCAATGCCATGGTAAGTTTTGTCGCATAGATCGGTACGTTCAATTCCTTCTCGAAATAAGGAATCGCTCCAATATGGTCCTCATGACCATGAGTGATAACCAGTCCACGAATCTTGCTTGCATTGTCCTTTAAATATGTGATATCTGGAATAACTAAATCAATTCCTAACATATCCTCATCTGGGAACGCAAGTCCACAGTCCACGATCAAAATCTGGTTATTGCATTCAAATGCTGTGATGTTCATTCCGATCTGGCCGAGTCCGCCAAGTGGAATGATCTTTACTGAGCTAGGCTTTCTTCTAGGCATTGGTCTTCTTCCCCTTGCCTGATAATTATTCTTATTGTATGATTTCTTGTTATCATTTGCATAATAATTATTTCGTTTTGGTCTTGCCTGCTGTCTTACTTGATTGTCTTTCAACTTTCTTCCTCCATATCTACGTAGGTCTGACAATCCATTGTTTTAAACACTCTTATATATTTTATAAACTCACTTCAAGTCCATCTAACAGTGCGTTAAAAATATCTGAGATCATATCCAGTTCTTTATCGTCCTCAACGATCTCATAGGATACATAGTCATCCTCTAACTGCACTTCTTTCATGATCAATACAACGCTCTCATCTTCACTCGATGCTTCGCAGTCTTCTACCAAAAGGTAAGTCTGACCTGCGATCGTTGTCTGTTCTATGACATTAAATTCGATTTCCTGTCCATCGTCATCCAGAAAAAGAATCTTGCTGTCTTTCTTGCTCATTGTCTGTTCCTCCTATAGGGAATCTAAATATCCCTGTAAAATCATAGACGCCGCGATCTGGTCGATCACTTTCTTTCTGTTTTCGCGTCTTACACCGCTTTCCATCAGAACTTTCTCTGATGCTACTGTTGTCAGTCGCTCATCCCACAAGATCACTTCTAATCCTGTCCGACGCACTAAGGCATCGCGGAAAGATAAAGTATCTTCTCCGCGCTCACCTACTGTATTATTCATATTCTTTGGGAGACCTAAAACAATCTTCTCAACATCATATTCTTTCACAAGTTCTTCGATCCTTGCGTAAGTCTTTCTTAACTTATTCGCATCTTTCCTTGTAATCGTCTCTAATGGCTGTGCTGTAATATGAAGCTCATCACTTAACGCCACTCCGACTGTCTTCGTCCCATAATCTAACCCTAATATCCTTCTCATAATACCACGGTCTCTACTTTAATCTTGTCTCAATATAGTTCTCAAGCAGTGCTTCAATGATATCGTCACGCTCGACTTTATTGATGATGCTTCTTGCATTGTTGTGACTGGTAATGTATGTTGGATCTCCAGACATAATATATCCTACCATCTGATTGACAGGGTTATATCCTTTCTCCTGCAGTGCCTCATATACACGCTCTAAGATCATGTGTACATCCAGTTCCTCTCTAACAACGGAAAAATGTTGTGTTTGATTATTATCCATAATTATCACGTCCCTTTCATTTATTAACCATTTTAATATAAAATGTATGAAATAGCAATGGAAATCATAAAATTTCACATCTGTTTAACACTCTGCCAATACATATCCATCATCTAAGATCTGTCTTAGCTTTACTTTCACGATCTTATTTTCCAATGGTTCTTCACTGTAAAGTGCAACTTTTATATACTCCTTTGTATGCCCTGTATAATAATGATCTTTTCCATGCATCTTTTCTTCGATCAGTACTTCTTTGACCATCCCTAACTGTTTTGTCTCAAATTCCTTCTGATGTTGTTTTGACATTTCTAATAAGATATTACTTCGTTTTGCCTTAATCTGATCATTGATCTGTGGCTTCATATCTGCTGCCTTCGTTCCCTTTCGAATGGAATATTTGAACACATGCATTTCATAGAGATCGATCTCTTCTAAAAATTTTCTTGTCTCTTCAAATTCTTCTTCTGTCTCTCCTGGAAAACCTACGATAATATCTGTTGTCAATGCTGGATATTGGAAATGTTCACGAATTGCCTTACATTTCTCTCTGATATCTTGTGTTGTATACTTACGGTTCATTCGTTTTAAGACAGAATCACATCCACTCTGCAGGGACAGATGAAAATGTGGGCAAAAACTTTCCATCTTAGAAAGGCGGTCCAATGTATCCTTTGTGATAAATCCAGGTTCCAGAGATCCCAAACGGATTCTCTTAACTTCCGGGATCTTGGCAATCTCTTCTAACAGATCGATCAGTGTAACATCTCCCAAATCTTTTCCATACGATGTAACATGAATTCCTGTGATCACAAATTCCTGACATCCATGTTTTGTCAGATTCGTGATCTCTTCTAACACTTCTTCCATCTTACGGCTTCTGACTCTTCCTCTTGCATAAGGGATAATGCAGTAAGAACAAAACTGATTGCATCCATCTTGTACTTTAATATATGCTCTGGTATGTTCTTTTAACTGTTCTACATGCAAAGATTCATATTCCTGATCATGCGCAATATCAATAACTTCGATCGATTCTGCGGCTGATTCCTTCTCTCCCATATGCTCTTCTAAAATATGGATCAAGTCTTTCTTTTTATTATTCCCAATGATCAAATCAATATTTGTATCTTTTGATAATTCTTCTTTTCCAACTTGAGCATAACATCCAACTGCTACTACAACAACGTCTAGATTCTTCTTCTTTGCGCGGTGAAGCATCTGTCTTGATTTACGTTCTGCCATATTTGTCACAGAACATGTATTCACAATGTAGATATCTGCCGCTTCTTTCGGATCGACCATCGTAACACCTGCTTCCTTAAGCATTCCATACATGGCATCCGTTTCATATTGATTTACTTTGCAGCCAAGAGTTACAATGGCCGCTCTTTTTCCTTGTAAATTCATACGATTCCTTTCTTGTTGACTTTTATGACAAATACGAGTACACTATCCTTGTTAATTGGAAGGAGTATTATCCCATGTATGATGCATTGATCAAACTAAATTCCATCAAAGACCTATACTCGTTTGTCGACATCCTTGACAAGCACTCTGGCACGTTTGAGATCGTTGCCAATGACTATGTCGTGGATGCCAGATCACTGATGAGTATGCTAAGCCTCGATCTTTCGAAGCCTTTAGAGCTTTCGTTTGATTCTGATGAGGCTTCTGTTATACTGTCTCAGCTTCAGCCATTTATTTTACGTGAATGATCTCTGTAGAATCAATGGCTTCTTTCATTAAATCATCAATCACATCTTCCAGATGTTCTTCTGATTTCTTAATTCTCTTTAAATTACCCTTTGTAACTGGATGTTTTGCAACAAAGATCGTACAGCAGTCTTCAAATGGCTGAATGGATGTCTCAAATGTTCCGATCTTCTCTGCAATATCTACGATCTCCTGTTTATCCATACCGATACATGGTCTGAATACTGGCATATTACATACTTCATTTGTGATCGCAAGGTTATGGATCGTCTGGCTTGCTACCTGTCCGATACTTTCACCAGTGATCAGTGCAAGGCTTCCACCTTCATTTGCAAAATGTTCTGCGATCTTCATCATATATCTTCTCATGATGATCGTTAATTCTTCATGAGGGCATTTCTCATAGATCGCTAACTGAATGTCTGTAAAGTTTACAACATGTAAATTAATCGGTCCTGCATATTTTGCAACGATCTTCGCAAGATCTATAACCTTCTGTTTTGCTCTCTCGCTTGTGTATGGTGGTGCATGGAAATATGTTGCATCGATGTGTACTCCACGTTTTGCGATCATATATCCTGCAACTGGACTGTCGATTCCTCCGGATAATAAAAGCATCGCTTTTCCATTGGTTCCGACTGGCATTCCACCTGGTCCTTTGATTTCCTGAGAATAGATATAGATGTATTTTCTCACTTCGATATTCACCATTACCTGTGGATGGTGCACATCTACTTTGATCCCTTCAAATGCATCTAGTAACTGCCCACCGATTTCCATATTGATCGCCATGGAATCAAGAGGGAACTGTTTATCTCCTCTTCTTGCATGAACCTTGAATGTAAAATCCTTGACTGGATACTGTTCATCAATAAATTTGATAACTGTCTCTGTCAAATGTTCCATATCTTTATTTTCTTCGATGATCATTGGACAGATTCCAACGATTCCAAAGACTCTCTGCAGTGCTTCCACAGCTTCATCATAATCGAACTCATCCTGTGCTTCGACAAACATACGTCCAGATTCTTTTCTTACTTTAAAATCCCCAACGGGTGCCATTGCATGGCGGATCTGTTTCATTAATGCGTCTTCAAACATATAACGGTTCTTACCTTTGATGGCAATCTCACCGTATTTGATCAAAAATGCGGTTACTTTCATAGTATTCTCCTTTATTTTCTTACTGTTTCTTTTCTTGTGGTCTTTATTTTCTTACAAATCTTCGAAGCATTGGTACTAATTCTTTTAATGCTTTGATCGTTTCATCAACTTCTTCTTTTGTATTCTCAATTGAGAAACTGAAACGAAGTGTTCCATCTTTAAATTCATCACTTAATGCGATCGCATTTAATGTTCCACTGACTGCCTGTTTTTTGTTCGATGAACATGCAGATCCTGAAGATACATAGATTTCTCTGTCTTCCAAGGCATGTAACAGTACTTCACTTCTTAACTTCTTAAAGCTGATACTTGCCACGTGTGGTGCTTTTCCAGAATTGTCTTTGATATCCTCAATCTCTTTGATCCTTTCCTGAAAATATTCTTTGACTTCACGGATCTTCTCAGCATTTTCATAGTTTTTACCGATCATCTTTTCACATGCGACAGCTAATCCTACGATTCCTGGTACATTTTCCGTTCCAGAACGCATTCCTTTCTGCTGTCCGCCTCCGAAAATGATCGGAGAGATCTTCGTTCCTTCCTTGATATATAAAAATCCGATTCCTTTTGGTCCATGGATCTTATGACCACTTGTGGATAATAAGTCAATTCCCATATTCTTTGGAACGATCGGAAGTTTTCCATATGCCTGAATCGCATCGACATGGAAAATCGTATTCGGATTCTTTGCTTTGATGATCTTTGCGATCTCTTCAATTGGTTCAATGGCTCCAATCTCGTTATTTACCATCATGCAAGATACAAGGATCGTATCTTCTCGGATACTTTCTTCTAACTGATCAAGATCTACGATTCCTTCTGAATCTACATCAAGATATGTCACTTCATATCCTTCTTCTTCCAGATGATACATTGGTTCATATACAGAAGCATGTTCTACCTTTGTCGTAATAATGTGCTTTCCTTTGCGGCGATTTGCCATTGCTGTTCCAATGATCGCTGTATTGTTTGATTCTGTTCCCCCAGATGTAAATAAGATTTCTTTGGGTTTGGCTCTTAATGTCTTCGCAATTAATTCTTGTGCAGCTTTTACTTTATTCTCTGCTTCAATACCTTTCATATGTTTTGCAGATGGATTCCCATATGTGACCTGCATTGCATCCTGCATTGCTTCTACAACTTCTGGAAATACGCAGGTTGTCGCTGCATTATCAAAATAAATCATGTCACTTTCTCCGTTACTGAAAACTTATAAAAAGTTATAAACCTTTATGTTCCATTCCTACTTCAACGAGTATGCTTTTGTAATGAATCAATTCATGTACTACTCACAAGTTCCTGTACTCTCCATAGGCGTTAATTCC
>ENA-OROH01000040-OROH01000040.1-human-gut-metagenome-genome-assembly--contig:-NODE-40-length-133877-cov-3.392342_pt1 | contig 133877 bp, 98 predicted proteins | sample MGYA00242125_ERZ509042 | MGnify/ENA primary metagenome ERZ509042 (study PRJEB26280, sample SAMEA2338738) | human gut metagenome | biome: human gut; feature: human-associated habitat; material: faeces... | reverse complement strand
CGCGCTGGTAGAATCATCCAGAATCAGGATCTTTGGTTTCTTCAGTAATGCACGGGCAATACACAGACGCTGTTTCTGTCCGCCGGAAACGTTATTTCCGCCCTGCTCGATGTACGTATCATATTTATGTGGGAATGTCTGCTCGCGCGGGAGAGGGCATTCTTGAGTGCTGCTCGCGGCAGGGTTGTGCCGATGTATATGCCGATATCAAATACAAGCAAAATGTCCAAATCTTCATTTTTAGCTGCGGCGAAGATGAACTTGAAGGCTTGCAGGAGGAGTTGATTCAAGAGCTTGGTGCTAACGAGTCATACAACGCCTTGCTTTAGGATTTCACTTATTTGCCGAGAAGAACGCCTCGGCAATGCGAGCGCTTTCGGCGGCGTCTTTGGCATACCAGGTTGCACCTATGGTTTCTGCGTATTCGGGAGTTAAGACGGCTCCTTCTACGAAGGTTTTTGCATCAGGTATTTCTTCTTTGAGCAAATTAATCGTTTGTTCCATGGCTTTGACGGTGGTTGTCATGAGTGCTGAAAGACCAATGAGTCGAATGTTTTGCTCTTTAGCTATACGCACTATTTCATGGGGATCAACATCGCGGCCAAGATCGACCACGCGGTATTCGTAGTTTTCTAGAAGCATCTTAACGATGTTTAGTGTCTTGTTCTGATTGTTTGCTACTGCGAAAAATAATTGACCCTTATGCGTGCTGTGTAACAACGCCAGTTTCTTCCCATGCGGTAATTTGATCGTTTGAATAGCCGTATTCGCGTAGCACTTCTTCGGTGTCGGCGCCAATACCACGTGAGGTAACCAAAGGGGCGGTGCCGATGGAGTCAAGACGGCAGGGCGGGTGAATCAAAATAGCTTCATCGCCTGTTGGGTAAGTGACGCGTTCGGCGTATTCGTTGTCCCAAATTTCAGGATCATTCAAAACGTCGGCGGATTCATACATAGGACCAAAAGCAATGTCGTTTTCGGTAAGGATAACTTCCCATTCAGCCATTGTTTTTTGCGCGAGGGCTTCTTCGATAATATTGACGAACTCTTCATGGTGATGGGCGCGCATATAGTCCATCTTGCAATAACGTTCGTCATCTATTAAATCGCCGCGTCCGATTGTTTCCATAAAGTGGTTGTATCCTAGTTCAGGTGCGGCAACGCAGAATTGGATCCATTTTTCGTCACTTGTTTTGTATGTTGAGTTAAAGGGATTCGAGACTGTTCTGCGGGAAGTGGGCAGTTGGTAACCTTTGTATTGAGCAGCTGTGTGCGCCAAACTCATTACGTACACACCAACTGAGTTCAGGCTTACAACCACACGATCACCCACACCAGTGCGCTCAGCGCCAACCAAAGCTGCGGCAATTCCCCCTGCAAGTGCAAGTCCTGTTTGTAAATCACCGAAGCCAGGGCCTCCAATCATTGGAGAGCCACCTTTTTCATAGAGGGAGCCGCCAACGCCTGAACGAGCATGGTAGGCCGTATAGTCGTAACCAGGGCTATCTTTCATAGAGCCATGTTCGCCGTATCCGCGGCAATGACCGTATACGAGTTTAGGGAATTTTGCGTGAAGCGTTTCCCAGTCAATGCCGAGCTTTTTTAGAGCTTTGTCGCGGGCGCTGGTAATGAAGGCGTTTGCATCTTCGAGCATTTTATAGAGGATTTCCTTACCTTCATCGGTGCGAAGATCAATTACCACGAAGCGCTTGTTTACACCAACCAGGTCAAAACAAGGGTTGTACAGATCACTTTCGCCAGGCATGGAGTATACATTCCAGTTTGTGCGATAGTCATCACCCGTTGCGGGTTCAATTTTAATAACATCCGCACCCCAGTCAGCCAAAAGCCGAACGCCTGATGGTGCGGCCACGTAGGTTGCAAATTCAATAACTTTATAGCCTGAAAGTGGTCCCTTACTCATTGTGGTATCTCCTTTTTTGCGCCACGAAGCTTGCTTCAAATTCGTCTGGAATGCCTCTTGAATCAGAAAGTAAAGCTAAGGATTTCGAAATTGAAAACGCCTCTGTTTTTTAATGCGCTCGCTTTGTTTTTCGAGCTCAAAAAAGATGATATTTAGTTCTTAAAAAGGTGGGAAAGTAAAAATAATCGGTAAACGGGTTAACCAATCAAATTTTTTTATTCTTTTAATAAAAGTGGGAAATTATAAGCATAATTAAGAGATTATCTCTATAGATTTATCTATTTGAATTAGGTAATTCAATATGAAAGTGAACCGATTTATAGGACATTATTGCTTTTTTGAGGTTTTTAGCTTGTTAAAATTGGATAGATTTAATCTTTTAGCAGGTGTAACACATGAGAACAGAGCATCTTTATTATTTCAAATGTTTGGCGGAAGTACTCAATTACACGCAGGCTTCGAAGCTTCTTTATATTGGTCAACCAACGCTGTCTGCTGCAATTAAAAATCTTGAAAAAGAAGTTGGCGCAACTCTTTTTGTACGCAGTAAAGGGTCGAGGGTCGATCTAACTGAAGCGGGAACATGCTTCTATGATCAAGTTACACTTTCTTTGAGTACGCTAGAAAAAGGTTGTTCTATCGCACAAGAACTTGATGGCTCGGTTCAAAAAACAATTAGACTTGGGACACTTTTTGCTATGCAGGGGAAGGCCTGGTCAACTGCAGTCGCAAAATTTCGAAAAGAATGTCCAGTCGACTTTTCGCTTGAAACTCAGTATGCCTATACGCCTGATATGCTCCGAAAATTGCGTGCGGGGGCTTTAGATGTTGCATTTTGTAGTCGTATGCCTGGAGATCATGACATGGAGCATGTATATTGCTGGTCATTGCCCTTGGTTCTTGCGGTGCATAAAACACATCCGTTGGCAAACAAGAAAGAAATATCTCTCAATGAGCTTAAGGGGATAAGTATTTTTACCTACAACAAGCAATCTTCGGTTTCTTCTAAGCTTGAAGAACTTGTTGATGGGTATGATCTTGACCTTAAACGCAACTATCTTGACGATTTGTGCATGTCGTCATTTGTCGCATCTGATCCAGATAGTGTTGCTTTATTTTGCTATTCATTTTTGTGTGATGTTTATGATGAGCTTGTGTGCATTCCAATTGTTGAAGCGCCGAGAGATTTCCATCTTATGTATATGACATACGTGAAAGATCGCAGAAGGCTTAAAGTAGTTCAGGAATTCATTGACTTTATGAGCGAGTATCTTACTACCGATGAATACAAAAAGATGCACGAAGAACAGCATAGTTTTTGGATGCGCAAAGCTTGATGCCTATGTTCAAAGCAGCTATCCGAAAACGCTCGAATAGCTGCTTGTTTGAACGGCTGCTTTTAGGGGCGAGAAAACTAAAGGTCGAGCTGCGCGATGATTTCTTTGAGTGCAATAGCGGAAGCCTCGAGCTTTTCTTGCTCTTCTTCATTGATGGGAACTTGCACCTTATATTCCAGCCCATTTTTGCCCACGATGGCAGGAGTGCTCAACACCACATCACTAATGCCGTATTCGCCTTCTAAGTAACTAGAAATGGGGAGGATGGGTTTTTCGTCTCTGATGATTGCCTCGCAAATTCGTTTAACCGCGCAAGCGATGCCGTAATACGTGGCGTGCTTTTTCTCGATGATTTCATACGCGCTATTCTTAACGTGATCAGCCACTTCCTTCATCGATTCTTCGTGATCAAAATGTCCAAGAAGCTCACAGTACTGATTAATAGGCACGCCTGACACATTCGCTAAACTCCAAAGAACAAATTCGGAATCACCGTGCTCACCCACAATGCGAGCATGAACATTGCGTGGGTCAACATCAAGACGCTCGCCAATAACGCACTTAAGGCGAGCAGAATCAAGTACGGTGCCCGAGCCGATAACGCGGTTGGTGGGATATTCGGAAAGTTTGAGGGTGACGTAGGTAAGAATGTCTACGGGGTTTGAGATAACAAGAAGGATGCCGTTGAATGAGGTCTTGGTAATCTCGGGGATGATGGTTTTAAAGATTGCCGTGTTTTTCTGCACCAAATCAAGGCGCGTTTCTCCAGGCTTTTGGTTGACGCCTGCAGTAATAATAACAATGTTAGCATCGGCAAGATCTTCGTAGGTTCCTGCATAAATATTCATTGGTTTGTAATAAGGCATGCCATGGGCGATATCGAGCGCTTCTCCTTCTGCGCGCTGTTGATCGATATCGATAAGAACCATTTCTGAAAACAGTCCGCTTTGCATTAAGCAGAAGGCAGTTGTTGATCCAACAAAACCGCAGCCGATGATTGCAACTTTCCTGTCATTGGTAAGCGTTTCCATGGGCAAATTCCTTTCTTTTTGTCTCTCCTTGTCTTTAATAGTGTCACGTTTGTTGGGGGAGTGTCATGAAAAAATGCGAGGAAATGATTCAGATACTGAATGTTTCCCGTTTTGAAATACGTAGCTCAGGGCATCTTTTCGTAAACAAATTCATTAAAGAAAAAGATTTGATACGCGAAAAACACGTTCATTGTTCGTAAGTTGTTTCTTTGTGAACAGCACGTTTCAGAAGAACTAAAAAGGCATTTCCAATTGTTAACAGCTTGAAGAAAGGCATTCCTTTGAAACAAATGCTTCGTATTGTTTGGGGTGTTTTCATGCGAGTCATTGCAATTGAACTCGTTAGCAATGAAGAGAAATCGTAAGAGAAAGGAAACAGCATGTATGATACCGGCACAACAGCCTTTATGGTGTTGTCGACGGCACTTGTTGTCATGATGACTCCTGCATTGGCTCTTTTTTATGGAGGCCTTTCCCGAAAAAAACATGTAGTTAATACGATGATTATGTCAATCGTTGCGGCATGTATCGTTGGTGTTGTTTGGGTGCTTATTGGTGACAGTATTGCTTATGGCAATGCAACTGATGCATTTGATGAAAATGGGAACCTCGTTAATATGGGGGCACTTTTTGTCGGTGGGTTCGAACGAATCTTTTCAAACTGGAGCGTTGCAGAAACCCTTGATATGAATGCCATGGTTGCTGATGATCAGCTAACAGGTGGAGCAATATACGGTTCATATCCTTCGACGATTTCTATTGCGTTCCAGGCGTCGTTCGCTATGGTGACCACCGCGATTATTTCGGGCTCTTTAGCGGGGCGCATTAAGTTTAGTGCTTATGCGTTGATAGTTTGTTTGTGGCCTATTTTGGTTTATGCCCCTATGGCTCATATGGTTTGGGGCGGCGGTCTTATCGGTAATGAATATGCTATTGGTGCTATTGACTTTGCGGGCGGTACGGCGGTTCATATTTCTTCGGGCTTGTCGGGCTTGGTTTTATGTTTGATTTTAGGTAAGCGCATTGGCATGGGTCAGTTGAATTATCGTCCTCATAATGTTCCCTTCGTAATGCTAGGCGCGGGTTTACTCCTTGTAGGATGGTTTGGTTTCAACGGAGGTTCCGCCCTTATCGCAGATGCAAATGCAGGTCTTGCGGTGCTTAACACTTTAGTGGCGGCCTGTGCGGCAGGTGTTGCTTGGGCTATCATCGAGCACCTTGTAAATAAGAAGGTTACCCTGGTGGGTGCTTGCACGGGTATTGTTGCAGGTTTGGTCGTGATTACACCTGCGTGTGGTTTTGTGGCTCCTTGGGCTGCTGTCATTATGGGGCTGATTGTGTCTCCTGTTTGCTTTGTGGCAATTGCCTATCTTAAGTGCAAGCTTGGTTATGATGACGCGCTTGATGCATTTGGGTGTCACGGCGTTGGTGGTATCGTTGGCGCAATTTTAACAGGTATATTTGCTATCCCAGAGCTTTCTTTTACTGATTTTGGTGGTCTCATTTATACAGGGGACCCAACGCTTTTAGGAGCGCAAGCTCTGGGTGTATTAGTGACGATTGTATATGTGGGTATCATGAGTGCGATTGTGGGCCTAATTGCCAAGGCGCTTTGTGGTGGCACCTTGCGTGTTGAAAAAGAGATTGAACAAACCGGCTTAGATACCACGCTTCACGGCGAATCTGGTTATCCTGCTTTTGGTGGCTTGGATTAGGAAGGCATGTATAGGAAAAGAGCTGTAGTTATTGTGAGGCCTCATGCCCTTGAGCCAATAAAGGAAGACTGTTTTCTTTGGGGATAAGCGGAATGACCATCTCGCAGGTTAATGGTTGCGGAAAGCTCGCCCTTGGCGGGCTTTCTTTTTTGCTGCTGGGAGGGCTAACTGATATAGTTCATCTTGTTGTATGTATAAATTATTCTACAGTTGTGGAATAATAAGATGTGACAAAATAAAGAGTAAATAAGGAGGCAGATAGCATGTCTACAGTAAAAAAGCATGACTGGGGTCTTATTATTGCGGGTATCTTATTGGTGGTACTTGCTTTTGTTATAGGGTTTTACCCTGGTTTAACGCTCGTTATGATAACGGCCATTCTTGGTGCCGGTCTTTTGGTGTCAGGTATTTTTGATATTGTTGGTTACTTTAATCTCAATCGTGTAGGAAACCCTTCTGGTTGGATTGTGGCTTATGCGGTGCTCGATATTATTTTGGGTGCAATGTTTTTGTTCCACCCCGTAGTTCTTTCGGGTGTTGTGTCGTGGGTTGTTGGCATATTTGTCATCATTTTTGGCGTCTTTGAAATAGCTGCGGCGTTCAAACTGAAATCGGTTGGTGTGTCTATGTGGGGTTGGATGCTTTTCTCGGGTATCGTTGACATTTTGTGTGGCTTCGTGTTCTTTGTGTGCCCTGAAATGCTTGCTATCTTCTTGGCGGTGTTTGTGATCATGCGTGGCGTGTCGCTTATTCTTTACGGATGGAATACACAGACGTTTCTTTTGTAGCTCGCTTCTGATTTTGGCTTTATGATCTCATAAGTCTCCGTTTTGCTTTTGTAATACACAATACAGAAAAACGAAACCCCCTCTCTCAATTGAACGAGAGAGGGGGTTTGTTTCTCCAAGGAGGAGAAGTGCTCCTCTTAAAAGGGAAGGGCAACATAAGAGGAGCAACCTCCATCTATTGGTGCCTCCGAGAAAGAGGCGGGGATACTCTTACGGAGGCTATGAGTTATTAAAGAGTATCCCGTGTCAATCGCCTCGTTTAGTAAAGGTAAGGCTTATCCCAAAGGTTGAGTTTAGTGCCAATGCCCTTTTCTATCGCGTGCTCATATACGGTTTTACCCCAGGCAACATCCTCAATAGGCATACCGCCGATAGAGTAAATGATAATTTGGTCATCGCTTTCACGACCGGGTATTTTGCCATTCAGGATAGCGCCCAAGTCTTCCATACGTTCAGGTTCAAGCTTGCCTTCATGAATCATGTCGGTGAATTTTGAGCCAATCAAAAACCAGGTATCAAAGGTTGGGTAAGGATATTCTTCTGCCCATGATTCATATAAGCCTGTATTGTCAACAACGAGTTTAGTCTTTGGATCCATGATGAGCTCTTCGGCGGTATTGAGCGCACCAGGAGCGCAAAGCAAGGCGCCGGGCTTGATCCATGAGGGGTCAACGTAGGGGTAGGATTCTTGGCCGCCTGTTGGGGTTGAGGTTGCAAAACTCATGATGTCGGAACCCTTCACACATTCTTCTATAGTGTCAACCACCTCAATAGTGGTGAACTGAGGGCATTTCTCTTTTACGTATTCAATGCAGCGTTCGATGGATTCCTTGCCACGACCCTTAATTTTTAAGGTATCGAGCGTGGGACGAAGTTTTGCGAAACATTCAACAGTGATGGAGTTGATAACGCCTGGTCCAACAATACCTAAGACTTTTGCATCTTTGCGAGCAAGGTGTTTTACGCCAACGCCAGGAATGGAGGCGGTGCGGTAGGCTGAAATAAGGTTTGCAGACATATGAGCAACAGGAGCACCTGTGTCTTTGTCGTTTAAGGTAACCATCAAAATAGAACGAGGGAGACTTTTTTCACGATTTTCGACATTAGAGCCGTACCACTTAACGCCTGCCATATCAAACTTGCCACCAAGATAAGCGGGCATACACATAAAGCGGCGGTCTGGTCCATCCTTTGGCATATTGGGAAATTCAGCATACTTTGGATCATCAGGGAAGAATACCATGCAGCCATGGGAGTTACCGTTTTCGCCTCCCATGCGATAATCGCCCTTATTTAGAAGTTTGAGCACTTCTTCCATGGTGTCGGTACATTCAACTGTGTTGGTGACACCTGCTTCAATCATGTCTGGCTCAATCAAATAGAGAAAGTCGATTTTGGGGTATGTCATAGCGCGCTCCTTTTCCTTAGGTTCTGGCAAGCTTTTTGGCTTTCCTTTTTCTAGAGGTAGGCCGCGCGAAGGGGTCAGACAAAAGTTATAACGCAAGGAAAGAAAAACCACACGCTAGCTTGTGCTGGCAATTTGTATGACGCTTCGCTCGGCTAATGTCTATGGTTTCTGCTAAGCATTACGAATTTGTTAAAGACAGATGAGTTAATGGAAGAGCAAACAAAGAGAAATAAACGGGTAATCCGTTTGAAATAAGAGGCCCCATTTTGCCTTAAGTTGTGTTCGAAAGGCTTTTCGACGCTGTTTTTTCGCTCTTTTCCTTAATTGATTTGAAATAAAAGCACCCCTTTTCTTTCAAGAATATTTCAGATTTGTGCGTTTCGTTTCGAGCGTCTTAACACTGAGTTTCAAACACGCAATGAAACAAATTGGCAATGCAGCGACTCTAAGTTATTCCCCATCACGGAGGCAGTCGTTTGATTTGGATGTATCAAACGGAAAGGGTGAGTACTATGAGAATCCAGCATCATCCCATCATCGACGACTATAAAAAAGGTAAGGAAGTAACCTTTTTATTTGATGGGAAGAAAATGAAAGGCTATGAAGGTGAATCCATAGCTGCAGCGCTTCGAGCGGCTGGGGTTATGACCCATCGTTACACCGCAAAGCAGCATCTTCCTCGGGGCATTTTTTGCGCAATTGGTCGTTGTACCGATTGTGTCATGATTGTTGATGGTCAGCACAATGTTCGTACCTGTATAACCCCTTTGCGAGAGGGCATTGTTGTGCAAACGCAATACGGAGTAGAAACCAAAGAGGTATGGGAGGCTCAGCATGAAGCGCTATGAGATGATTGTTATTGGTGCTGGTCCGGCAGGTCTTTCATGTGCGATCGAGGCCAAGAAGACCGGCATGGACGTTGCGGTGTTTGACGAAAACGCGCGTCCGGGTGGGCAGTTGTTCAAACAGATTCATAAGTTTTTTGGTTCGAAAGAGCATCATGCAAAAGAGCGCGGTTTTCGTATTGGCGAAGACCTTCTGAAAGAAGCCGAAGAAGCAGGTGTTCATGTGCATTTGAACTCAACTGTCATGGGCGTGTTCGAAGAAAAAGAAGTCCTTGTAAATATGGAAGGCGATCATGTTCATCACTATAAGGCCGACAATATTATGATTGCGACGGGTGCGGCTGAAAACATGATTCCTTTTAAAGGATGGAACAAACCAGGCGTTATTGGTGCAGGTGCGGCGCAGGCTTTGATGAATTTACAAGGTGTTATGCCAGGTAAAAAGATTCTTATGGTGGGCTCTGGAAACGTTGGTTTGGTTGTATCGTTTCAGCTTTTACAAGCAGGATGTGAAGTAAGCGCCATAGTTGATGCGGCTCCACGCATTGGTGGTTATGGCGTACATGCTTCAAAGCTCGCCCGTACGGGAGTTCCGTTTTATACTCGCCACACCGTTATTGAGGCATTAGGAAAAGATAAGGTTGAAGGCGCGGTGATTGCTGAAGTTGATGATCACTTTCAGCCTATCCCGGGAACTGAATTTACGTTAGATGTTGACACTGTCTGCATTGCGGTTGGCTTGTCGCCTATGAGTCAGCTGTGCCAAACGGCTGGTTGTGATATGGAGTTTAATCCTCGCAAAGGCGGAAATGTTCCCTTGACGAATGAGTTTGGCGAAACGAGCGTTAAGGGAGTGTATGCCTGCGGTGATGTGGCAGGTATTGAAGAGGCATCTTCGGCTATGCTTCTTGGTCGAATTTCAGGAGCTCATGCCGCGATGTTTGCTGGCTATATTGATCAGGAAGATTTCGATGTGCGTGTAAAAGCTTATCATGCTTCACTTGCTCAATTGCGCGATGGTATGTTTGCTCCTCAAAACAAGGGTAGAAATGATTGGACTGAAACCGATGAAGGCTACGCCATTTCTCGAAGCTTGCTTGAAAAAGGGTATGTGTCTGACGAGGAAATGAAGGCATTCCCTGCGGCGAATGCAAAAGTTACAGGGATTCATCCTGTTATTGAGTGTACGCAAAATATTCCCTGCGACCCCTGCCAAGATGCGTGCAAATTTGGATGCATTAAGGTGGGAAGCCATATCGTAAAGCTCCCGGTAGTTGATGCGGAAGTTTCGTGCACTGGCTGTGGTATGTGTGTGGCTCAATGCTCTGGCCAGGCAATTTTCTTAGTTGATGAAACATATGAGCCAGGTTTTGCTACTGTGGGCTTGCCCTATGAGTTTTATCCGTTGCCCGAAAAAGGACACATCGGCAAGGCGCTTGACAGAAGTGGTTCAGAGGTGTGTGCGGCAGAGGTTGTTTCGCTTAAGAATACCAAGAAGATGGATAAAACGGTTCTTCTTACCATGAAAGTTCCTGTTGAATATGCAAGCACCGCTCGTTTCTTTAAGGCGTAAGGGGTAGATCGCTATGACGAAAATAATCAGAACCGCTCCAACCGAGAGTTTTGTTGAGCAATCCGATGATGACATGATTGTGTGTCGTTGTGAGGAAATTACGAAAGGCGAAATTCGTCGGGCGGTGTATAGAGGCCTTTGTACCACTAATGAAGTCAAGCGCATGTTGCGTTGTGGTATGGGTCTTTGTCAAGGTCAAACGTGTCAGCGCAATTTTCAGAATATCATTGCGCGGGAGTTAGGCTTAGGAGTTGGTGATATCGGGATGATAACAGGACGTTGCCCTGTGCGTCCGGTAGTTATTGGCACGTTTGCCAATGAAGTCATCGATGTGAAGGAGGACTAGGGATGTCTAAGGAAAAAAGAACAGCTTCGGTGATCATTATTGGCGGCGGAATTGTCGGATGTGCTACGGCTTATAATTTGGCAAAGCGTGGAGTGAAGGACATTATTGTTCTAGAACAGAAAGAAATTGGCAATGGCGGCTCATGCCGTAATGCGGGTGGCGTTCGTCAGTCCGCTCGTGATGTGCGTGAACTTCCCTTGGCAATGTATGCAGTGAGCAATATTTGGCCCACACTTGGAGAAGAGCTTGGGGTTGATGTTGAGTACGTTCAAAAGGGCAACTTGCGCTTAGGTCTCAATGACGCTCACCTCAAAACGCTTGAAGGACATGTGAAGAAGTCAACTGATGTTGGTTTGGATGTTTGGATGGTTTCGGGTGATGAAGCACGAGAGATTTGTCCTGCTATGTCAGAGCGTGTGGTGGGTGCTAGTTGGTGTCCAACTGATGGTCATGCAAACCCGCTTAAGGCGACGCTAGGGTTTTATCTGAAGGCGCTTTCGATGGGCGTGACGTTTGTAACAGGCCTTACGGTTGTGGGAATTCGTAAGGTTCGTGGTGCGGCACGCATTGTTGAAACCGATGACGGCATCTATGAGGGTGAACAGATTTTACTCTGTGCGGGATATGCTTCTCGTGCAATTGCAAACACGGTTGGCATAGACCCTCCTATTGAAAAACGTCCCAACGAGGTATTGGTTACCGAGGCGCAACCTCACATGTCTGATGTAATGATTGGTGTTGCGGGTGGAGAGTTTTACGGGCATCAGTCTGAGCACGGGTCTTTCGTTTTGGGAGGCAATAGTGGTATCGAAGCGTATACTTCAGATACGCGCACGCGTTTCAGCACAGATAGCATTACTGCTTCAAGCATTTCGCGCGGTATTCTCATGTATTTCCCTGCGCTTAGCGATGTAAAAATAGTTCGTACGTGGGCTGGTTGGTACGATGCCTGCAGCGACGTGGTTCCTATTCTTGATTCTATTGATGAAGTTCCTGGCTTCACTCTTGCCTGCGGATTTAGCGGTCATGGTTTCGGCATTTCGCCTGCTGTCGGTTTAGCACTTTCGGAATTAATGCTCGATGGTGAAAGTCATACGATCGATATTTCCGCACTAAAGTACGATCGATTTAAGGCGAAGGGATAATTGACTAGAGCATGCAATCTCGCAAGGCGGAATGAAGGCTGCGAAGCTTCTGAATGAAGCCTTGACCGCTACCTTGTAAAAATGCATGCAATGCTTTGTTTATATCCTTGTGATGGGTCTATAAAAGCATAAAGAAAGGGCAACCAAAACAATAGTTGGTTGCCCTTTGTGCATTCATTGCCTAAGCAAACATAGGGGTTTATAGCCCAAGGAGTGAGCCGGTCATACAGAGCGCTGCTGCCAGAACAAGGTAGACAACGAAGTACTTGAATACCGAGCGTAGGATTTTGCTTTCCGAACCAAGAAGACCTGCGGCGCTCGCTCCAATCGCAATACCTTGAGGGCAAATCATCTTGCCAATGCCTGCACCCATAACGTTTGCGGCAGCCATCCAAGAAGCGCTCAAGTCCAAATCCAGAGCTGTTTGTGCCTGAAGACCACCGAACAAAACGCTGGTCGAAGTACCTGAGCCTGTAACGAATGCGCCAAGCGCACCAATGAGTGGAGCAATGATGGGATACAGAGGGCCTGCGACAATAACAAGCAAAACGGCGATATCGGAAATCATTCCGCTGTAGCTCATGACTTTCGCCATTGCCATAACAGCGCAGATGGTAAGAACTGTTTTCCAGTAGGCTTTAAGCGTGCCCACAAGAACTTCGCCCATAATCTTTGGTCCGCAGCCTTGAATGATGCCACCAATGATGGCTGCTATGAAAATCATAACGCCCGGGGTGTTAATCCAGCTAAAGCCAAGCGTGTTTCCGCCTTCACCCGCGTAGACAACAACACTCGTTTTGAAAGTGGCAAGAAATTGATTTACAGGAGGAACAAGGCTTGAGGTTCCGAGCAAAAGAACAAGAATAAAAATAAAAGGGCTCCATGCCTTAAGGCCGCTTGCAATAGTGAGACCAGCGTTTTGGTCGGAGTTGTCCGTTTTGATGGCATATGTCGGGTCGGGCTTTTTGTTAAACACACGGGCAAACAAAATGATGCAGATCATGCAACAAACGGATCCCACGATGTCGGGGAGTTCAGCACCAAGAAATTCTGCCGTAATAAACCAAGGAACAACGAAAGAAATTGCTGCAACTAAGGTGATGGGAAGCATTCCCTTTAGGGCTTTAACACCGCCGCCGCAAATGCAAACAAGGAAGAAGGGTGAAATAAAGGTAAGAACGCACTGAATGGTAGCGATGTCACCTGCAAGACCGAGTGAATCGAGTCCTGTAACTGAAGCAAGGGTAACCGTTGGAACGCCAACAGAACCAAAGGCGGTTGGGGTTGAATTGACAACTAAACAGCCAACAACTGCAGCAATCGGATTCATGCCAATGCCAACAAGCATGGAAGCAGGAATAGCAACTGCGGTACCAAAGCCTGCCATGCCTTCCATAAAGCAGCCAAAGCCCCAGCCAATAAGAAGGGCGAGCACGCGCATGTCCATTGAAACGCCACCGAGCATTTTTTTGATGGCTTCCATGGCGCCAGTGCGAACAACGAGGTTGTAGGTAAAAAGAGCAGCAATGATAACCAAACAGATTGGCCACAGAGCATTCAGGACCCCCTCAAGGACAGCGGTTCCCGTGCAGGCAGCATCAAGCCCCCAGTAGCCAAAGGCTAGGCAAACCGTGATAATGAGCGCTATAACACAAGCGCGATGACCAGGCATTTTAAGTGCGGTAAGGGCAATGATAAGCCAGATAATAGGCACCAAAGCTAAGAAAAAATTAACAACTGACATGTTGTCCCTCTCTAAACCTTTCTATGGCATGAACCAGGTAGCATAAACAGCACGCTTTTGCTACAAGGAGTGTCTTTGGCGTTTACTCAAACCCTGTTCTTATATCACACTTTTTGAAATAAAAAACTAAACCGCGCTAACACGGCTTAGTTTTAACGGTGTGTGGTTTGCACCTGAAAAACGTATTGAGTTGTTTTGGGACGTTTAAAGAGGCTTTATCGCTTTGATGCCAAACAGGGGTGTGGACGCTTGGTTGATAAGTTCTTCTTCAGACCATACGCGATCACTCACTCGAGGGTCGATAGATACCTCAAAGCCGAACTCTTCCAGAATGAGGCGATCCCAATGAGGGCGTGCAATGGCACTCAAAGGAACTTCTTCGGCTAGATGTTCCATGGCGTCAATGTTGGTGTGAAGATAGCGATCGTTGCATCCTGCCTTTGCGGTGTTAGCACGGTCGGTTTCGTAACCATCGCGAAGCTCATCATCGTAAAGATAGCCATACCAGTTAGCATCATAATTAAGCAGAAAGCCACCAGGACGCAATACGCGTTCCCACTCGTTGTAAGCATTGCTTGGATGAGGTAAGTTCCACGTGAGATTACGGGAAACAATGGCATCAAAAGAGTTTTCAGAAAATGAAAGGTTTTCTGCATCCATTTGAGCAAATGAGATTGTTTGTTTACAGGAAAGAGCGTTGCTTTTTGCCTGTTCAAGCATGGATTCAGTGTAGTCAATAGCGGTAACGGTGTAGCCAAGTTCTGCCAAGATAATCGAGAAAAAGCCTGGTCCGCATCCAATATCAAGAATATGAACAGAGGAGCGATCGCTGTTATTGGTAAGCTGTATGAGGTGCTGGTCAAGTTCTTGCGCCCAGGCACGATGTTGGCTTCCTTTTAGTTCACCTTGGTGTTGTGTTGAGTAGCTCGGTGCGCGGTCGGTCCAGTAGTTTTTATTGGTCTGTTGATACTCAACAAGGAGTTCATTTACCAAGCAAGAGGGGTGAATGGGGGAATTCGTTCGCTCTTTTGGGAGAAGAGCGCTTTCTTGAATACTATTCACGGGTATTTTCCATCCTCTCGATTTTAAGTATTACAAAGTGTGATAACGTAACACTTCAAAAGTGATGCTATCAAATAACCATTCGTAACACCATCATTTCTTTGGTGAATCAAGTAAGGAAGGCCTGAAACTAGGTGAAAGGATACATTGCAAAAAGATTTTTGCAGTTGATACCAATATTGATTGGCATCACCTTTCTTTCGTTTTCCTTGATGTACCTGGCGGGAGGAGACGCTGTTACGGCAACGCTTGAAAATCAGGGCGTGGCGGTCTCCCAAGAGATAATCGATGCTAAAAAACATGAGCTGGGTCTTGATAAACCTTTTATTGAACAGTATGGCACGTGGCTTGTAGGCCTAATGACAGGTGACATGGGTGTGAGCTATGTTTCAGACAAAGAAGTGTTTGCAACGTTTACCTCTAAGCTTCCTGCAACCATTGTTTTAACCATTGTTTCTGTGCTTTTAACTATTGTTATTTCGGTTCCGCTGGGAATACTAGCGGCAGTTAAACAGAACCGCTTTACTGACTATCTCATTCGTGTATTAAGCTTTATTGGAAATTCACTGCCAAACTTTTTTGTTGCTCTGCTTCTTATTTTGGTGTTCTCGGTTTGTTTGGGGTGGTTTCCGGTCGTTTCTTCCTCTATTGGGAAAACAGGCTTGGCTTCACTTTCAATTCAAGGAACAATTCTTCCTGCTTTCACATTAGCCATTGCCATGTCCTCAAAATACACGCGCCAAATTCGAGCTACGGTACTCGAAGAACTTAATAAACCTTACGTAATAGGCGCACGTGCTCGTGGTATTTCCGAGCGAACCATTTTGATAAAGCATGTACTGAAGAGCTGTATGATCATGATTGTAACGTTGCTTGCCTTGTCGATTGGTGATTTGCTCGGCGGTACTGCCATTGTGGAAACCATTTTTCAGTGGGATGGCGTAGGTAAATTGGCGGTTGATTCGATTACCATGCGCGATTATCCCCTCATTCAAGCTTATGTGGTATGGATGGCAATTATCTATGTAATGGTTAATCTTGTTGCTGATCTGGTCTATCACCGACTTGATCCTCGGGTTCGTCTTGGGGGTGAAAAGTGACGCGAAACAAAGGGATAAACCGCACTAAGGGCAAGCTTATTGTTTTCTCTTTGATGGCGGCAGCCGTAGTGCTTGTCGCAGTTCTTTCACCTGTGATTGCGCCGTTTGATCCATATGCGCAGAACTTGGGGAATGCGCTATTGGCTCCTAGTGCAGAACATCTTGCGGGAACCGATCGCTATGGGCGCGATTTATTTTCGCGTGTTTTAGTTGGTGCTCAGTCTTCGATTTTTTCCACTTTCGTATTGGTGGCGGCTGTTGCGGTTATCGGAACCTTGGTGGGTATGCTTGCGGGTTGGCGCGGAGGAAAGCTCGATACTGTTCTTATGCGAACCTCTGATGTGTTTCTAGCCTTTCCTGGTTTGGTGTTTGCTCTTGCGGTGGCAGGGGTATTGGGTGGCGGAATGCACAATGCCGTTATTGCCTTGGTTGCAATTTCTTGGCCAAAATATGCCCGCATTGCCCGTGGACTAACTCTTACGCAAAAGAACGCAACGTATCTTAAAGCGGCACGATTGTCGGGATGCACCACTGTTAAGCTTATCGCTAAGCATGTTTTACCCAATATTGTTGGGCCGCTTTTAGTTACGGCTGTTCTAGATATTGGAACTATGATGATGGAACTTGCGGGGCTCTCTTTTTTGGGGCTTGGGGCTCAGCCTCCCGCGGCCGAATGGGGTTCGATGATGAGTGATAATCGCAACCTATTACAAACTTCTCCTTGGACGGTAATTGCTCCTGGAATAGCAATTTTTATTACGGTGATGATTTTTAATCTGCTGGGCGATACGTTGCGAGACTGGATGGATCCTGATCATCGTAGGACAGCACCGAAAGGGCAGGGTTGGCTAAGGAAAGGTGCCAGCGAAAGTAGACGCTAAAAAGAGAGAGGAAAAGAAGTGAAAAACATTATGGCGAAAAAGAACGGACTGGGCCTTTTGGCTGTCATGCTGGCAGGCATGGTAGTGCTTGCGTTGACTCTGTCGGGTTGTGGCTCACAAAGTTCGAAAGAAGGGAAAACCTTTGTATATGGAACTACGGGCTATGGCGTAGAAATGGACGATGCAGGCCTTAACCCTCACGAAAACTATTCGGGGTGGAGCGCGGTTCGCTACGGTGTAGGTGAAACGCTCTTTAAGTTTAGTGACGAAATGAAGCCTGAACCGTGGCTTGCTACTTCGTATGAGTTTATCGACGACACTCACTGCAAAATTACTCTTCGTGATGATGTCGATTTTACTTCGGGAAGACATATGAGTGCGACGGCGGTTAAAGAATGCTTGGATGATTTGATTGCTGTTCACGATCGAGCTCCAAGTGATACTAAAATTACTTCCATTGAAGCAAACGACGAAGATAACACCATTACTATTACTACCAGTGAACCAACGCCTGCTCTCATCAATTATCTCTGCGATCCTTATGGCGCCATTATCGATATGCAGGCAGGGATAACCTCTGATAAGAATGTAAGCGGAACTGGTCCCTATAAAGCAACGGCGGTTTCTGATACCGAGATAACGCTCGAAAAAAACGAGAATTATTGGGATGGCGAACCTAAAATGGATACAGTTGTAGTTCGTTCTATCACGGATGGCGATACCTTAACTTCGGCTCTTCAATCAGGAGAGATCGACGCTTCTTATGGGCTTCCTTATGCAAGCTATGAGCTTTTTGGCGACAAAAATAACTATACGATCAACGATTGCAGCACTTCCCGTGCTTTCTTTGGACAGGTGAACTACGAATCGTCTGTTATGCAGGATGAAACCGTGCGTAAAGCCTTAGCTATGGGTATTGATAAGCAGGGATTCATTTCAACGCTGCTTAATGGTCGTGGTGCGGCAGCAGTGGGTGCGTTCCCAAGTAACTTTGCGTTCGGTAATGAAACGGTTTCGACGGTCTCCTATGATCCTGAAGCGGCAAAGCAGCTTCTTGAAGCTGACGGTTGGATGGATAGCGACGGAGACGGTATTCGCGAAAAAGCGGGTCAGAAGTTAACCGTTCGCTGGTTAACTTATCCTGGACGCATGGAGCTTCCTTTGTTGGCTGAGTCTGCTCAAGCTACGTTGGCAGAAATTGGCTTCGATGTTCAGGTTAATAGTACGGCCAATCACACTGATATACGTAAAGACACCAATGCATGGGATGTCTATGTAAGCGCCTTGGTTACTGCACCTACAGGGGATCCAGAATACTTCTTTACGGCAACATGCCTTGAAGCGTCGGCTAAAAATTTTGGACACTATAAAAACGCTAAGCTGGAAGAATTGGCGGCACAGCTTCGTGTTGAATTTGATACAGAAAAGCGTGCGGAGCTCGCAACAAACATGCAGCAGGTCATACTTGATGACTACGGATACTTCTTTGCTTCTCATTTAACGATGGGTATTGTTTCAAAGGCGGAGGTTTCTGGCATAGCGCCGCATCCTTGCGACTACTATGAAATTACAGTCGATTTAGACAAGGCCTAAGTAAATGAGAGTTCCGCTGCTAACATACGAGAACCTTTGCGTTTCTTATGGGGACCAGACCGTTCTGCAAGACGTCAATCTTTGCGTGTATGAAGGTGGAATAGTCGGCATAGTGGGTGAATCAGGCAGCGGGAAAAGCACGATTTTGCGTGCAACGATGGGTTTATTGGGTAGAGCCGGAAGAATTCAGCAAGGTCAGATTCGTTATGGTGGGTCTGACCTTGCCCTGTGTTCATCTGAGGAACTGCGCTCATTGTGCGGCTCTGAGATAGGGATGATATTTCAAGATTGCCTTTCGGCGCTTACACCCATTAGAACCATAGGGAGTCAGCTGTACGAAGAATATTGCGTTCATGCAGCGTGTCGGGAAAGCAAGGAAATAGTGCTTTCCCGTGCCGCTCGGCTTTTGCGGAGCCTTTCTCTTGCTGAACCTGAAAGAGTTTTGGCAAGCTATCCTTTTGAGCTTTCAGGTGGAATTGGTCAGCGTGTAGGAATTGCTGCAGCAATGCTTCTTGAACCTAAGGTTATTCTTGCGGATGAGCCAACGAGTGCTTTAGATGTTGTTTCGCAGAAGCAGGTGCTTACAGAATTTGTGCGCTTGAAAGAAAAAAACAACGCGGCTTTTGTGTTTGTGTCGCACAATATTGCGGCGGTTCGTGCCGTTGCAGATTACGTTGTCGTGCTTAAAGACGGCAAAATTATTGAGCAGGGAAAGGCAAAAGATGTGCTCACCTTTCCAAGAAGCCCTTACACGCAAGAGCTTCTTGCTGCTGTTCCTTCTCTTGTTAAGGAAGTGGAACATGATGGGGCTTAGTTCATCTTTTGCGGTTCCTAAAAATACGTGTTGCTTATCACAAAGGAGCGAAGTCCAGTGTTCGCAAACGGGCATTTCTGTGCTTGAAGCAAAAAACTTGTGCAAGGTTTTTGAACGAAAAGACCTTGCAGATGTGGTGGCGGTTGATAGTGTTTCGTTTTCTGTTTGTGCAGGTGAATGCTTAGGCATTGTGGGGGAATCGGGCAGCGGGAAAAGCACCATTGCCAATATGATTGCGCGGCTGATCGAACCCACGAGTGGCTCTCTTGTTTTGAATGGGGAAGATATAACCCAGGCGCGCGGCAAGGATTTAAGACGGGTATATCAGTCAGTGCAAATGGTGTTCCAAAATCCTGCCGAGTCTTTCGATCCGCGCAAAACCTTAGGGCAAAGTATCACTGAAGGTATGAGGAATATGCGCGTTGGAAAAGCCGAAGCCCAAAAACGCGCCAAAGAACTTCTTGAACTTTGCCAACTTCCTGTTTCAATACTTGGACGCTATCCGCGTGAAGTGAGTGGAGGGCAGTGTCAACGAGCGGCAATTGCTCGGGCTCTTGTGGTAAAACCGAGCCTTCTCATCTGCGATGAGGCTACGAGTGCTCTTGATGTAACAGTGCAGCGTCAAATTATCGACTTACTCAAACGGTTGCGTTTTGAGTTGGATATGTCGCTTCTTTTTATTTGTCACGACTTAGCGCTTGTTGGTGGCGTGTGTGATCGTGTTCTGGTGATGAGATCAGGGAAGATCGTTGAACAGGGGTCGACTAAAAATGTGCTGTTTGACCCGCAAACTGAATACGTGAAACTGCTCTTATCCGCAATGCTGTAATTGTATCTATAAAAAGATAGTAGCCCGTAGCTCTTCTTGTTATTGTGTGCGATCAGTGCTCTTCGTGCAAATTTGAATGGAGTAATCAATTGTGATGTGGGCTTCGAAAGTCAGAGTTCTGTTGTGCAGGGGCGGGGTTGGTCTTTGTTTGGGCATTCTAAAGCATCCGAATAGTAAAACAAGAAAGACAAGCGATAGGCTTGTCTTTCTTGTTTTTGAGTCAAGTATTGTTTATTATAGGAACAAATGTTCGTATATTTCTACAAGGAACATAAAGAATCAGAAGTAACCGATATAAAACTAATCGCATTAAAACTGAGCGGTTTGAAATGGGTGTTTGTTCCTTGGGAGTAATGTTCAACAAGAAGGATGTGAACTCTTTGATGGCACAAAAATACTATGCCTGCATAGATCTTAAATCGTTTTATGCAAGTGTTGAGTGTGTCGATAGAGGTTTAGATCCTTTGACGGCAAAACTTGTTGTTGCCGATAAGGAGCGAACTGAAAAAACAATCTGCTTGGCAGTGAGCCCTGCGCTCAAGGCGCTGGGAGTGAAAAACCGCTGCCGTTTGTTCGAAATTCCCAAGAGCCTTTCTTTTGAAATAGCAAAGCCTCGTATGAAGCGCTACATGAAGGTTTCATCAGAGATCTATGCTGTGTATTTGCAATATGTGAGTGAGCAGGACATTCATGTGTATTCCATTGACGAGTGCTTCATTGATATAACGCCGTATCTTTCTCTCTACAGCATGGAGCCCTTGCCGTTTGCGCGAATGATCAAAAGCAAAGTAACAGAAAAAACGAAAATTCCTGCTACGGCAGGAGTGGGAACCAATTTGTTTTTGGCAAAGGTGGCACTCGATGTTACGGCAAAGCATATTGAAGACGGCGTGGGTTTTTTGGACGAAGAAGCCTTCAAACAGACAATTTGGTTCCATCGCCCCATAACTGATATTTGGAGCATTGGCTATGGTATTGCGCGCAGGTTAAGAAAGTATGGTGTGTCCGATTTGGCGGGAGTTGCCGCTATGAAAGAAGAAACACTCTATAAAGAGTTTGGTGTGAATGCGGAGTATTTAATAGATCATGCTTGGGGGCAGGAGCCGTGTACTATCGAAGAAATAAAAACCTATGTTCCTAAAGGGCACTCCGCTGCGTATGGTCAGGTTTTGGCGTGCGATTATACCTTTGATGAGGCGCGCATAATACTGCGCGAAATGGTAGATAGCGCTGTGCTCGATTTGGTTTCAAAGCGCTTGGTTGCCGAAGGAATCTCTTTGATGGTGGGTTATGCTCAGCCGGAAGCGAGGTGGTCTGCCGCGGAAATCTTTGAAAGCGGTCACGGGAAACGTGTTGTGGGTAAAGCGCGATTTGCGGGAGCAAACGGGAGTAGAAAACTGAATCGCAGGACGAATTCATTTGTCCTTCTTATTAAGGCATTCTATTCGCTATTTGAGGAAATAGTGGATCCTTCTTTATTTGTTAAACGCATCAATCTCAGTTTTAATGGATTGCTTCCTGAAAAATATGCCACGGTCACGCTGTTTGACGATGTTGAGAGCTTAGAGCAAGAGCGCAGCAGGCAAAAAGCCATTATTGCGGTGCGGGAAAAATTCGGCAAAAATGCCATGCTCAAAGGAACGAGCTTAAAAGAAAAGGCAACAGCGCGTGAGCGTAATGAGCAGGTTGGAGGCCATCATGCATGAGAAGCGAGAATCTTCAGCTTTACGCGAGCCTTTGAAAAATGAGAGCGAAACCACACTTCATCATCAGCTTGTCCGATATTGCGGTTTGCTTTCTGGCAATCTTTCAAAAGAAGAGAAAGAACATCGTCAGGTTGTGCTTTGGGCTATAGAGGAAAAGGTTCGAAATAATGGAGCGCATGAAGCTTGCGCCCATTCAGAAAGAGCGCGTCAATTTATGCCTTTCGCAGCTCTTAAAGGCTATGAGGAACTGATTCAGCAGGAAAACGCTAAAAGCGCACAGATTCGCTAATCCAAATCCATTTCGTAAATAAACATTTCTTCAGGAAGAATGTCTTCAGGGTCTGTTTTTGCCCATTCGGCTGCACGTCGCATGCCGCGTCGTTCGTAATACTCCCAGGTGCAGGTGGTATCGGTGAACAGGAATGCTGTTTTGCCGCCTTCAGAGGAAAGGTAGTTTTGGGCAGAGGAAAGAAGCTTGCTTCCAACGCCATAGCCGCGTGCTGCATCTCCAACAGCAAAGAATACCAATTCATAATTGGGGTCAGTGCTGCTGTTGGTAAGGAGGGGTACATTAACACGCTCTTCCGCTTCATCGTAGGCGATAAGATAGGCGGCGCTTTGAGCATCCTGCTCTTTGGCCTCTTCGATTCTGTCTTCAAGGAATTGCTTCCATTTTGCTTCGGTTTCTTGGGGAGCCTTGCCAGCTCGGGCTAGGACGAAGCCAATTACTTGACCATCTTTTACAGCTACCTCAGAAAAGGTTGCTCGTTGGGCATAGGAGGCGAAATCGATAACCGCGTGGAGAAGCTGGACTTCCTCGGGGACATCGCTGTGCCACAGGGGAGCTAGAATATGAGCGATATCCGAAAGGTCTTCCATTGCAAAGGGGCGATACTGCAGAACTTCGTTAGTCATAGGGCAAGCTCCTTATAGATTTACGTGTATCAGTAGCCATTGTAGCCCGTGTTCTTTTTGGATAAATGTTTCTCCAGAGGGATTACATTCCTGTCAATGTGGGGCAAATGCACGCCAGATAAGCAAATCGTTCTGCCAAAACGCATGTTTTACCTGTTCCCGCTCCTGCTAAAACGCAAACATACTCTTCGGTGACATAGAGCGTCTTAAGCTGTTCTTTGTTGAGGGGTAAAGGTGGTTCTTTTGAAGATCTTTATTGGATGATAGTTTTCCTGTTTCTTTCTTTTACGTAAAGACTCGATGGGTTCCCTAGCGAAATATAGATAGTAGTGACAGAATCGCCTCTGTCGTATTTTAGTGACGCCACGTTTTCTAGAAAACGACGTCGTGATGTTTGATGGCAAAAGCGCTCAACGATAAAGGCAAGGACAGATGAAGGAACACGCTAAAAAACAAAACGGAATCGATATGCTTCACGGACCTCTTCCGTTAAAGATTATTCTTTTCGCAATTCCTTTGGCTTTGAGTAGTATTTTGCAGCAGCTGTTTAATTCGGCTGATGCTGTTATTGCGGGCCAATACATTGGTAGCTCTGCTTTGGCTGCGGTTGGTGGTGTAGCTCCTATTATCAGTTTGTTTATTGCAACCTTTGTAGGGCTTTCTATTGGCTCGAATGTTTTGATTGCTGTTTACATTGGAAGGGGAGAGCTTGGAAGAGTCCGCGGCGGAATTCAAACTACAGTAATCGTAGCTCTTACGTGTTCTTTGCTTATGACTGTTTTAGGCATTGTGCTAACGGATCCTATTCTTGAGGCGGTCAACGTTCCGCAAGATGCTTGGGATGAAGCACGCCAATACCTGCACGTGTACTTTGCAGGTGTGGTGTTTTTTGTAGTGTACAACTTTGGATCTGCGGTTTTGAGAGCAAAGGGAGACACCAGAAGACCGTTGTATGCTTTAGCCCTGTCTGTGGCGCTTAACGTTATTTTGAACTATGTAGCAGTTGTTGTATGTGACGCCGGTGTTTCGGGCATTGCCCTTGCGACAGTTATTTCAAACATAGTTAGCTCGGGCATGATCGTGTTTTATCTTTTACGTGAAGAGGAAACCTTTCGTCTTTCGTTTTCGGGTTTTCATGCCAGTAAGGCGGATTTACGTTCCTTGCTGTATGTGGGTGTCCCTGCTGGTTTACAAGGAGCGGTGTTTGCTCTTTCAAATGTTGTAATTCAGGGTGCGATTAATAGTTTCGGTACCGACGCTACAGCGGGCTCGGCTGCTGCAATGAATTATGAATACTACACGTACTTTTTTACGAGTGCTTTTTCGCAGGCAGCCGTTACCTTTATTGGGCAAAACTATGCCGCAAAACAATACGATCGCTGCGATTCGGTGATGAAGTTTTGCATGGGAGCATCAGTGGGAATCACTCTTGCGCTCAGTGTTCTTTTTGTTGGTTTAGGGGATATTTCTCTTGGTGTGTTTACTACTGAGGCTGGTGCGCTTTCATTCGGTACCATTCGCATGTGGCAGGTTGAACTTTTGGAGTGTATGCCTTGTTCGTACGAGATTACTGCTGCCGGAATGCGCGGTATGGGTTGGTCGGTATTACCCACTGTGGTAGTAATTGTTGGTTCTTGTCTTCTGCGGATCGTTTACGTAATCGCAATCTTTCCAGCAATTTCAAGCTTTGAGAATCTTATGCTCATCTACCCCATTACCTGGATTATTACAGGCTCTGTCATGATTGTGCTCTACTTTATCGCTCGTAAACGAGCCTATTCGGTTTAATGGAATAGCCAAAAAACATGCATGGGAGCATTTTGCATTCTTATGTTCATCTGGGAAAACATATATCATGTTTCTTTGTGTGCTAACAAATATACAAAAGAAAAAGAAGGGGGACGAGTTTCCTCGGATGGACTACGTAGAGCATTTTGGCAAAACGCTTGACTTACTTGTTGACAAGCATCCCAATCGCAGCCGCGGTTTATTGAAGTTTGGCTGGGGGCTGATGAATCTCAAATTCAAAGCCTTGCCCGACAGGCGTCTGTGTTCTGCTGATCGTTATTTGGCTCACGTGATGATGGATACTATGCTGAGGCCCCTTAAAAAACCTGATCAAGCAGTTGCCATCAGCGTATTTGTTCCTTGTGAGCTACTTCAGGAGGTCAAGCTTAATCCCTATAACGTTGAGAGCTTTTCCTGCTATCTTTCCGCATCGAGTGTTTCGCGGCCTTGTATCGAACTTGCTGAAGCAAACGGTGTCCCTGAAACGCTTTGTAGCTATCATAAAACGTTTATTGGGGCTGCCCAGCGCGGTTTTATGCCGCGGCCAAAATGTATCGTATACACCAACTTAACGTGCGATGCCAACATGCTTACGTTTAAGACGCTTGCGGAATTATTCAACGTTCCTTCGTTTGAGATTGATGTGCCTGATGCGGTTTCGGAAGCAAGTGTTTCCTATGTGGCGGATCAGCTGCGAAATCTTGCCCGATTTCTTGAAAATCAAACAGGCAGAGTGGTCGATGAAAATGCGCTGCGCGTTCGCGTTGAACGCGGAAAGCGAACTCTTGAAACGTATAAGAAGTTTCATCAGCTTCGTCGTGGTAAAGATATTCCGAGCGATTTAGTTTCGCCTTTGTATGCTGCTATGACGAGCAACATTTTGCTGGGATCCGAAGAGGAAGAGCACTATGTGAACCAGCTCGTGGAGGACGCAAAGAAGGCGGCTTTAAAACGAGGGGTTCATATCTATTGGATGCACACTATTCCGTATTGGTCAGAAGCTACGGCGCGTGACTTCGCTTTTTCTGATAGAGCTCAAATTGTTGGGTGTGACATAGGTCAGCTTTGTGAGCCTGAATTCGATACGGAAGATCCCTACCGTGCTATGGCTTGGCGTATGGTTCACAACAATCTAAACGGAGGCGCTTTGCGACGTATTGAGGCAGGAATTACTCATGCGCGTGAAGTGGGAGCAGACGGTGTTGTTTGGTTTAATCACTGGGGCTGCAAGCATACCATTGGGGCTTCTCAGCTTGCTAAGTGTAAGTTCGAAGAGGCAGGGTTGCCGTTTTTGGCGCTCGATGGTGATGGTCTTGACAGCGCTCATGGTGGAGAAGGTCAGACAGCGACGCGTTTGGATGCCTTCTTGGAAATGCTGGAGGCATAACGTATGGCAACGTATTATGTGTGCAAATACACTCCGCTTGAAATTATTGAGGCACTTGGTGGAACACCCGTAAACCTGAACACTATGCAGGAAGGATTTGACCAGGCTGAACTTTTGGTGGGGGCAAACATTTGCGGCTTTGGTAAGACAGTTATCGAATCGGTATACAACGGGGATGTTCGCGAGCTTGTTTTGGTGAATTGCTGCGACTCTATCAAGAGCGTTTATGACGTTTTGGCCGACTCTGGCAAGCTCGACTTTTTGTATCTGTTTGATGTTATGCGCGGCGATGGCCCCTGCGCACGTGATTGGATGGCGGCGCAGATCAAAGAGTTCGTTCGGGCATATGGTGAGTATAGGGGCTGTGAGCTAACAGCTGAACGCTTTCGCTCTTCATTTCATCCCGTTTGTCGCATTAAAGAGCCGCATGTGAGCATTATGGGCGCTCGCATGGGCGCGCAGCTTTTTGAAATGGTGCAAGGGGCAATGCCATATCCCGTTGAGAATATGACCTGTGTTAATAACCGAAGCATTGGTGAAACCATGCCGCCCGAAAGCGCTGATCTTGATGAGCTCATTCATTGGTATGCGGGCGAACTTGTAGGGCAGCTTCCCTGCATGCGTATGGTTGATGTGCAGGGGCGCCGTAGAATTTTAGAAGATCCCAACCTTAGGGGTGTCGTGTACCACACGGTTCGTTTTTGCGACTTCTATGGGCTTGAATATTCGCAAATTAAGAGTTCAACCGATTTACCTTTGGTGAAGATCGAATCGGACTATACCACTCAAAGTGCCGGCCAACTTTCAACGAGGCTTGAGGCTTTTGCAGAAAGCATTGCACCAGGGGAAGTTCAATCAATAGCAAGTAAGGAGAGCGTCGTGGCTGATGGGCACAAGAAATACTATGCAGGAATTGACAGCGGTTCAACAAGTACCGATGTAGTGATTCTTGACGAGGATAAAACTATTGTGGCAATGCTTATTGTTCCAACGGGAGCGGGCGCTTCGGCAAGCGCTGATGCTGCTTTGGATAAAGCGTGCGAAATGGCAGGCATTACGCGCGATGACATCATTGAGCTTGTTACTACAGGTTATGGTCGCTCGGTGATTAAGGCGGGCGATAAATCGGTAACAGAAATTACCTGCCATGCCCGCGGGGTTCACTTCATTGATCCTTCCATTCGTACCATCATCGACATTGGTGGGCAGGACAGCAAAGCAATCAGCCTTGATGAAGAAGGCAATGTGGTCAACTTCACTATGAATGATAAGTGCGCAGCGGGAACAGGACGCTTCTTAGACATGATGGCACGAACGATGGAGATGGATCTCGATCGCATGAGTGAGCGTGGTATTAACTATAAGGAAGATATTACGATTTCAAGCATGTGCTCGGTTTTTGCAGAATCTGAAGTTGTTTCTTTGATTGCCCAGAATAAAGAGGTCGATGATATTGTTCATGGACTAAACAAAGCTGTTGCAGTAAAAACAAAAGCGCTGGTGAAACGCGTAAATGGCACAGGGCCATTCATGATGACGGGCGGCGTTTCGCGCAATCATGGCCTAGTGAAGACGCTCGAAGAAAAGTTGGATGCCCCTATTGTTATCAGTGAATACGCCCAGCTTTGCGGCGCCCTTGGTGCAGCTTTGCTCGCTTGCGAATAAGACTTCAAGGAGAAGCACAGTACTGTGCTTCTCCTTTTTTGCGGCAGTATTCTTTTATTTACATGCAAAGAGTTGCACTAAATCACGATGGGGTGAGGTTCAATCCAGCTTGGTAACCAACTTTCGTGAATTTGCGAAGTGGGGTCTTTTTCAAGTTGAATCCCAATATTGATATTGACTATTTTCTTGGTGAACTTGCTCATGGATTCTTCTAGCATTCCTTGTTTGAAAAATCCGATCGAGGCTGTAACGTCACTCATTACCGCGAGGGAACCTTTGCCGGTATCTCCATTAAGGCCGCTATTGATGTCGGCGGAAATAACGGTTGAGCCTTTGCTTTTCGCATCATTAATTGCGCCAATGGCGCGTGCGATAATCCCTTGTGGTGTTCCACTGAAACCAGTTCCCAAAAGGCAATCAACAATCACGTTGAATTGCGTCAAGTCTTCTTCTTTAGTGTAAGAAAAAGGCTTGATGGTGACTTCGGGGTATTTATCCAGAAGTGCACGATGGTGTTTGGCGGATTCACTTGAGGGTTCCTTGGTGTAGAACACAGTGACGTTTTCCTTGCGCATAGCCAAATAGCGGGCGCAAACATAGCCGTCACCTCCATTGTTTCCCGGTCCGCAGATAACAGCATAGGGTCCAGGGCTGGAGCAAACGATAGAGATACCCTTTCCAGCTTTCTCCATTAAATCGATGTCACTGATAAAGTTCTTGATGGTATATGCGTCGGAAGCGCGCATAAGGTCGACACTAACAATAGGAATCATGGCAACTCCTTACCGTCTAAATGGCGGGCGGTCAATCATGTATCTATTGTACCGAGTTTGTGCGAGATACAAGTCAAGGAAAAAATATGGCTTCAATGAGTACTGTAAATGGCATTGAGCAAACAAAAAAGAGGCTTCTTAGCGAAACCTCGTGGTGTTCTTTGATGTTCTGATAGGTAAACTCTTTTAGTTGGAATATCTATAACCTAAGCAGAAAGAGCGTCAAGCTGTTGCTGGATTTCTTCATAGCGTGCAAGTTGACTGTTTGCTTCGGCGTTACTCTCTTGCTCAAGAGAAGCCAAGCTGCGATATACCCACTCCATAATTTCAGGCTGATGCTCTTCTATAGTTTGCAGTTGCATTGCAACGGTGCTTAAAGCGGAAAGAAGTTCTGTTTTTGCTCCATTGAAAGAAGAGACGTCGGCAACATCATGGGCGGTTACGCCGCGATGTTCGCTTACGTGTTCAATGAATGCTTTTGTAGCTTCGGTTTGATGGGCTAACTTCTCTTCACTCGTTGGGTTTTTAAGAATAACAAGACCTGCGTTGGTGATCGTCGCTGGGTTCCCACAGGGGATAAAGCCCTCAATTTCATTCATGGCTTCAGTGATGGTAGCTCCGAGTCCAATGAGAGCTCCTGTAAGTTCATCTCTAGAGTTACTCATAACTTACTCCTTCCAAAAAAATGCGCATCATTCCATAAAAGGAAGATGCGCATTGTCTTTTTACTTATGTGTGAAACCTACTTGGCCAGACCAACTTCTTTGCAGTAGGCTTCGACATCATCTTCCCAGTTCGGAAGCTCTGCGCCGAACATCTCTAGCATTAAGCTTTCGAGTAAAACCTGCTCAGCGGTAACCAAGTTGGTTTCAGGAATAAGAACCTTATTGGGTTCAAAGCCGCAAACTTCCAAAACTTTTGACAAGAAAGTATAACGGTTTACTGCTCCTTGGCCGGTGATATGAAGGACACCGGTAGCCCTTTTTTCGATCGCTTTAATTAAAAAGTTGACATAGGTGGAAATTGAAGTGGGCGAGGCATATTGGTCGGTGCGAGCGGGAATAGTTTTTCCTTCTTTTGCAGCGTCGAGGGCATCTTTTACTTGTCCGCCATTGATGCTATATACCCAAGAAGAGCGAATGATAAGGTGATCGGGCGTGGTATCGCGAACCATAACCTCGCCCGCTCGTTTTGATTTTCCATAAGGGGTTTCTGGATGCGGAGCATCAAATTCGTTAGCGGGCTCCGCCATTCTGACAGGGTATACGTCGTCGGTAGAAATTTGCACCATCAAAGCATTGACGGAGTTTGCTACAACGGCGACATTTCGTGCGCCAAGGGCATTGACTTCGTAGGCTTTGATGCGGTTGCTTATTCCTGTGGCGGCGCGGGGGATACCAGCACAGTTGATAATAATATCGGGGCGAATTTCGTTTGCGAAAGCGTCAAGGCGTTCTGGTTCGCAAACGCTCAATTCGGAATCGGTTCCTACAACGCGGTAGCCGTGCTTTTCCAGCCGGTTAACAAGTTCGCTACCAATAAAGCCCTTAGATCCTGTTACCCATATAGTTTGTTTCACTCATTGTGTTACCTCATTTTCTGTAACGCATGCACGTGGGTTGGTAAGAAAAATAATCACCGAGTAAAACCTAAGGAGTTTGCTCGGTGAAATCTTTTTAAGCTACAGCTTCAGCGGGAGTGCTTGGGCCGTTTGTTCCGTTCTTTTTCTTATTGATGAATTTTTGAGCTAAGGCGATAGATGCAATGATGATAAAGCCAACAACGTTGATTATAACGCCTGCTATTTCCGCAAAAGAGGCTGTCGGGATCATGATGCAAACACCTGCGACAACTGCAAGAACACGGAATACAGGGTTAATCTTTGTGAAAAGATAACCTTCGAGACCTGCCGCAATGCCGAATAGACCAAACATTGCCATTGCGGTATTAAGGAAAATGAACGGCAGCTCAACGGGAACCTGCAGAATCAAGGCAGGGTAGAAGGCAAAAATAAACGGAATGATATACGCCGCAATGCCTAAACGCGTTGCATTAACAGCGGTGCGCATAGGACGAGATTTTGCGATAGCACTACCTGCATATGCTGCCAGAGCGACAGGAGGTGTGATGTCTGCCAAGATTCCGAAGTAGAACACGAAGAAGTGAGCGCAAATCAAAGGCACACCAAGCTGAATGAGAATTGGTGCGCAGGTGGCTGCCATGATGCAATAGTTTGCTGTGGTTGGAACACCCATACCTAATACGATGCAGCAAAGCATGGTAAGAACAAGGCCAATAATAAGCATGTCACCCGATGCCATAACAATGACATTGATCAAGGTCGAAGCGAGACCAGTAACGGTAATGCAGCCAGCGATAAGACCTGCGAGCGCACAAGCAACGGCGACGGAAATGGTATTTTTTGCACCTGCCGCAAAGGCATCACATGCGGTCCAAAGGGAGGTTTTGCACGTTTCGAGCAAAACTGAGCCAAAGGTTTGTCCTTCAGTACGATCGTTCCAGTTGGTCAAAAGGAAATGGATGAAGCCAATAAGGAAGGCAACAAAGATTGAAATTGCAGCTGAAACAGCCATGGTATAAACGCCAGCAGCAACCAGCCAAACCAGCAAAACTAACGGGATAATAAGGTAGCAGTTTTTAAGCAGGTAGATCCAGGTTGGAAGTTCGTTAAAAGGAATACCTTTGAGACCTGCGCGTTTTGCTTCCAAGTGAACCGTCATAAAGATGCCTGTGAAATACAACAGAGCAGGAATGATTGCAATGGTTGCAACCTGAATGTAGGGGATGCCCATGTATTCAGCCATCAAGAATGCTGCAGCACCCATGATAGGAGGCATGATTTGACCGCCCGTGGAAGAGGCGGCTTCAACTGCACCTGCAAACTCAGGACGGTAGCCCGTCTTTTTCATCATAGGGATAGTTACTGAACCGGTGGTTACGGTATTACCAACAGAAGAACCAGAAACCATGCCACACAAGGCAGAAGAGATAACCGATACCTTTGCAGCACCGCCAGAAGACCAGCCGGCAATGCGGTTAGCGAACGAAATAAAGAAGTTCGCAATACCCGTGCGCTCTAGGAAGGCGCCAAAAATAATAAAGAGAACGATGTAGGTGTAGCAAACATTAGTTGGTGTACCAATAACACCGCTTGTAGTGTAAAAAAGCTTTTGTACGATATTTGAAAGAGAACGATATGCATCGGAGTTGTAGGAGAACTGCCAATAGAACGCATAGATAAGCAGGCAGCCAACAACCACAATGATAGGAATGCCAACACAACGGCGGCACAAATCTATCAGAACGCCAATGCCAATAACACCGAGTACGACTTCTAAAACGCCAATACGCTGACCCATCATCAAAATGTCAACCGTGTTGAAGGAGTAGTACAGAAATGCTCCGGCACCCGCCACCATTAAAATGATGTCATACCAGGGCATGTGGTTAACTCTATGTCCTGTTTTTCTTGAGGGGTACATCAGATAGCCAACGATGATAACCATGGCAACAAAACGCGCAAGACGCGTTTCTGCTTGCTCAAGGCTAAAAAGCGTCATGTAAAGACAATAGACCGAAAAGGCAATCATTACCGCGGTAACGATTACTTTTGGAATGCCCTCCCAGATACGGGTGTTAGATTCACGGTCATACTTGCGCATAACCGCTTCAGCATCCACCTCGCCATCTGCAAGGGTAGGGACATCGGCCTCTTCTACCTTGTCCTTCTTTTTGAAAATACTCATGTAGTCTCCTTGATTATTTTTATTTCTTTAGGCCTGTAATAGGTCTTCAGTGCTTGTGGAGCGAATGTGCAAGCGTGCGCTTTTGGCTGCCTTGAGGGGCGGGCGATGCGATTCAAATACTTACGAACAAGCAATAAGGGCACATTTCAGACCTAAAGTTTTAACCAGTCAGGGCTGCAACGACCTATTCGTTGCAGCCCTGAGGTGACATAGTTGGTCGGACAATTTCCGACTGAGTTTAAAGCCAGGGATTATTTGGTTGGAACCTCAATGCCCTGCTCACTGAAGTACTTAGCAGCACCTGCGTGGTAAGGAACAGATGTGATAGAAGCAGCTACGTCCTTGTCGAGTTCGGAGTACTTAGCGTGTGCATCTGCCTGCTTTTCAGCGCCATCAAAGATGGAAGCGGTGAACTTGTAAACCGTATCTTCGTCGACGGAATCGTTAGCAAGGATAACAGCAAGAACAGCAACAGTAGTAGTGTCCTCGGTCATACCAGCATAGGTGCCAGCTGGGATGGTTGCCGTTGCATAGTAAGGAGAGGTTTCCTTAAGCTTTGCAATGTGGTCAGCATCCATGGATACCAAGTAAGCCTGCTTAGAGGTTGAAAGATCGGTGATTGCTGTGGTTGGTGCGCCAGCAACGATAAATGCCGCATCAATCTTGCCGTTCTTCAAGGAGTCGGCAGAATCAGCGAAGTTCTGGTATACCGCGTTGATGTCGCCTTCGGCAATGCCGTAAGCGCCAAGGATGTCGATAGCATTGAAGTAAACACCAGAGTTAGCTGCACCGATAGAAACAGTCTTGCCCTTGAGGTCTGCAACCGTCTTGATGGAAGGATCACAGGTTACGATCTGAACCTGCTCCTGGTAAAGAGCTGCAACAACAGAGAAGTCCTTGTATGCTGCGTCCTTGAAAAGGCTCTTGCCGTCATAAGCGTAGGTAGCAACGTCAGTCTGGCAGAATGCGAGCTCAGCTTCATTGTGCTGGAGAGACTCGATGTTTGCCTTGGAACCTTCACTTGAAAGTGCGTTAACTTTTACATCGCCGCTGTTGGTTGCATACTGAGCAAGAACAGTGCCGTATGCGTAGTAGGTGCCAGATTCGCCGCCAGTGACAAAGCGGAGTTCGTTGCTCTTGGAGCCTGAGTTGGAGCTTCCGCAACCAACCATAACGAACGCCATAGCCATGGCACATGCTGCGACAAAAATAGCGAGGAACTTCTTTTTCATGTTCAACTCTCTTTCTTTCCTGTCTTTTCTGTCTGGGAATAGGGAACCTAATTCGCAGTTTTGGTGGCTATCCAAAATGCGAGGATCTCGGTTTGTGCAGTGCGCTTAGCGTTCAAAAGCTGTCTTTTTTACATTGCTCAAAACGTGAAGCCGAGGCTCCTCCCGATTAACGTTTGTTGATTTTACGTGATTTAAAAGTGAAATATTGGTAAAAAAGAAAATTTTTTTGTTACGTAACAAAAATTTGTGGATGAAGAGCTAAAAAGCCTCCACTTCTATTACTATTTGCAACGGTAAAAAGAATGACGTGAGCGAGGAATAATGGCGCTTGAGAACTGGGATTGGTTTATTAAGCTGGCAGAGACAGAAAACTTTACCAAGGCGGCAGAAAGCCTTCAAATATCTCAGCAAACCTTAAGCGCACGTTTGGTTGCGCTCGAAAAAACTCTTGAGGCAAAACTTATTGTCCGCGGTACACCGCTTTCGCTTACTTCTGCCGGAATGGTCTTTCTGATATTTGCACGAGAACAACGTCAGGCTAGTCGCGATATGCTCCGCCAAATTGGTGAAGTTACTGGTGGGGGTGCTGGAATTCTAAAAGTGGGCATTTCTCATGTTCGCGGACGCTTGCTTATGCCTCAAGCTATACGCAGGATGCACGCGGTACTTCCCGGTGTGAGTATTCACTTGGTGGAAGGTACGAATAGGGAACTCATCCGAATGGCTGAACATGCTGAAGTTGATGCTGTGATTGCGCGTTTAGGAATGTCTATTCCTGGGGTGGAAGTAACACCGCTTTATGAAGAAGAAGTTGTTTTAGCTATTCGAGGCGATTTACTTGAAAGCATTGTTGCTATGCCTGCAAAGGAATGTGCCGTACGTCTTTCAAATGAAGGTATTGGGAAGCTTAAAGAATGCCCGTTTGTTCTTGAATCAATTGACGATATTGCGGGTAGAATTGCGTATTCGGAGCTTCGCAATGCAGGCATTGACCCTAAGGTTGTGGCGACGAGTGAGAATCTGCCTACGCTGCTTGCGATGGCGGCAGAAGGGCTAGGGGCAGTGTTCTGTCCAGTAAACATGTTTGATGTTTTGCACGATAGCCTTACGAAGGATCTGGTAAGAATTACGCTTTCTGAGCAAGCTAAATACGACATTAGCCTTGGGATTCCTTTGCAGCGTGAAGAATGGAAAGCACTCGAGTCTTTCAAAGATCTTATTAAAGACCAAACCTCTCTCATTAACGCTAAAAAAGAAACAGCCGCGTTTATTCGGTAATTGTTAAGCTTCTTTGCTTTCGAGTTTTTCTTTTGGGGATTTTCTTTTAGGGGGAAAGAGTTCGCTTATTAAGATGGCGATAAAGATAAGAATGAAACCCATAACAAGCCGAAGAGTCATCTGCTCCCCATATAAAAGAACCGAAAAAACAACACCAAAGACAGATTCCAGACTTAAGAATAAAGAAGCCTGTGCAGGCGGAACATACGCAAGAGAAATGTTTTGGATACCAAAACAAATTACTGAGGCAAAAATTATAAGGAATGCCAGCTGACCAATGATGTCGGGAGTGAAAACCTCAAGGGTTGGCGCAGGTTCTGTTGCTGTTCCCAAGATAAGGCCAAAGAAGCCTTCTGAAAGAAACTGAATTGCTGTCAGAACAAGTACGTTGGCATATCCTGCAAACTTTGAAACCGTAACAATATGTACGGCGAAGAAAAAGGCGCAACAGAGAGTTAGGCCTTCACCAAGTCCTAAACTAAAACCAACCGATGAGCTGCTTACTGAAACAAACCAGATTCCCAAAATAGCAATAAGGGCTGCTCCGATATTGAATACCGAAGGGCGTTTGCGGCCAACAATCCACCAAACAAAAGGCACGATAACGCAGTAGGTAGCCGTCAGAAACGCGTTGATTCCTGGGGTGGTGTGCTGAAGACCTACAGTTTGCGTGAGAAACGCTAAGAAATCTAAGGCTCCTAGCACGATGCCCATAGCTAAAACCTTCAAAGAAAAAATGCGCGCAATTTGCTTGCGAAGAAAGAAGGCAATGATAATGCCTGCAAGGGTAAAACGAATACCTAAGAGCCAGGCAGGGGGTAAAACCTCAACAACATCTTTCATTACCACAAACGAAACGCCCCATACGGCGGTGGCTGCAATAAGAAGAAGTTTGTAAACAGGAATAGGTATTTTGGCAAACAATTGCATAGCCAAGCGATTATAAATCTCTTGTGAAATATTGTGGAGAGAGATTTCTTTTGCGTGGCAAAAGCGCAGAATCGCTCGGGAGCGGTTGCCGCATTTCAGGTAGAACTAGTGTTTTTATGTGCTGATTGTTTGCGGTCAGCGCTTGACGAAGATCACATTAACAAGGATTAGTCAAAGAAGCAAAAGAGAGGTTATACGCATGTCGAAAGGAGTGAGCTTACGAGAATGGCTCCCGCTGATTGGAATGATGCTTTCGACTTTTATTTTCAACTCATCGGAATTTATGCCAATTGGCTTGCTTACTGATATTGGAGATACCTTTGGAACAAGTGAGGCGCAAACGGGCTTAATTGTTTCGGTATACGCTTGGGCGGTAATGATTCTTTCGCTTCCCTTAATGGTTTTAGCTACGCGTGTGGATTTTCGGCGCCTCTTCCTTGTGGTGTTGTTTGTTTTCTTTGTTGGTCAAGTTTTATCATCTGTTGCAGTAAACTACGGCATGCTTATGGCGGCTCGTTTGGTGGTTGCCTGTGCTCATTCGGTGTTCTGGGCAATTGTTGCTCCTATTGCGGTGCGTGTGGTGATGCCACACCATCAAGCGCTCGCCTTAAGTGTTATTGAAGTGGGATCGGCTGTTGCAATGGTGGCGGGGTTACCGCTCGGAAGAACGATTGGCTTGTTAATGAGCTGGCGTTTAACCTTTGCTTGTGTTGCAGGCGTTGCGCTTATTCTGTTTTTATACATGGTTCGCGTTATGCCAAAAATTCCTGGAGCGCAACCTTTTGGCTTTTCTCGTCTCCCAAATATTTTTCGAAACAAAGCGCTGGTAGGATTGTTCGTTTTAACAGCGTTGTATTCTATGGGGTATTACACTATTACACGGGTTATAGCTATATCGAACCGTTTTTTCGGCAGGTTGCTTCTTTGGAAGATGGGGTTATTACCGCGGCGCTCTGTGTGTTTGGTGCAGCGGGAATCGTGAGTAGCTTTTTGTATGCAAAAGGGTATGCGCGGTTTCGTTTCTTCTTCTTAGGCTCAGTTGTTGTCGGTTTAACACTTTCGCTTATGCTATTGCGCTTTGCGGCGGTAAGCGTTGTGTTCGTTATGATTCTTTGTGCGGTGTGGGGTTTGTCTTCGGCGGCCTTTAGTATTGCGGTTCAGGCAGAGATTATCAGAAATGCCCCCGGAGAAGAGCAAACGGTAGCTATGGCAATTTTTTCAGGGTTGTTCAACCTTGGTATTGGAACGGGTACTTTTTTTGGTGGGCAAGTAGTTACGTTTTTAGGCATTGAAAATATCGGTTTTGCAGGAGCAATTCTGGGATTGATGGCTTCAGTATATTGCTTCTTAGTGGTGATAGCGCGTCTTAGGGAAAAGCCCAGTAGGAAAACCCAGTAAAGAACCTGTGTAGAAACTACTGTTTTCTTACCATCTGCCGTATACTTTCACGATGGTTTATATGGAAAGCCAACGACAGTTCGAAAACCTCCTGTCGCTAAACAAAACTAGGCTCAATAAAGGCGATTGATTTAGCCCTGCATTTATTGCGTGAACGCAGACGCGTGGGCTGCTTACAGAGAGCGCATGCTCCCGAAAGCTTCAGGTTTATGTTCGGGTGCTGCCGGTTCGTACTTTAGGGGTTCTAGTTTTGACTATGAAAGGACCGCTATGTACGGATTAAAAACCGAAAGCAGTTTTGATGCCGCTCATTTTCTAACTGACTATCATGGCAAATGCGAAAATCTTCACGGTCATCGCTGGAGAGTAGTTGCTTATCTCAAACAGGAAGAGCTGCAAACCGAAGGCACCATGAAAGATATGGTGGTTGATTTTGGTGAATTCAAGAAAGCGTTGCGCGATCTTACTGAAGAGCTCGATCATTCCTTTGTGATTGAAGAAGGCTCGTTGATGGACAAAACCATTGCTTGTCTCAAAGAAGAAGGTTTCGAGCTTTCCGTTCTTCCTTTTAGAACTACAGCAGAAAATCTTGCTCGCTATTTTTGTGCCAAACTTGAAGAGCAAGGATTTCCTGTTTCGCAGATTGACATGTATGAAACTCCGAATAACTGTGCGATCTATTATCACAAGTGAGATGAGCGTTGGTGAGCTTTAATTACCCTGAGTTTCATACTTCCGATTGTTTCCAGGAAATGCTTCCTGTTGTTGAACGTTTTGTCAGCGTGAATGGCGAAGGTAAAAACGCAGGCAGGCTTTCAGCCTTTATTCGTTTTCCGGGATGCAATTTGTCGTGTTCATATTGCGATACGAAATGGGCAAATGCATCTGAACTTTCTTTTGAACTTATCTCCATCGAGAATCTTGTTTCCTTTGTGGTGAAATCGGGAGTGCGTCACGTAACGCTTACCGGCGGGGAACCAACGTTGCAGCCCTTTTTGTGTGATCTTGTGGAAGTCTTAGTCCACACATTCGTGGGCGAAAAGGAAGGGCTAGCCGTTGAAATAGAGACGAATGGCTCTACTGATTTACATCGTTTTGTCGATAGGCGTGCAGCGTGGGGCACTGCTGTGCCGGGAACTCTGATGCTTACGATGGATTACAAACTTCCTTCAAGTGGTATGGAAGATCGAATGAATACCCACAATTTTTTGTTGCTTTCTTCTTCTGACACGGTGAAGTTTGTTGCGAGCTCTAAAGAAGATTTGATGCGCATGGAAAAAATGATTGCGCTCTTCGATCTTACTTTGAGAACTTCGGTGTATGTGAGTCCGGTGTTTGGGAGCATTGAGCCAGCTGAAATAGTTGACTTTATGAAGGAAAGAAACCTCAACAAAGTAACGCTTCAGCTGCAACTTCATAAAATTATTTGGCCTGAGTGCGATAGAGGAGTGTAGTTCATGGCGGTAAGCGAAGTAAAACCATCTGGTGTCAAAAAGGCTTTAGTGCTATGCAGCGGAGGTGTTGATTCCACGACGCTCCTCGCGATGGCCGTGGAGCGTTTTGGGGCTAAAAATGTGTTCGCGCTGAGTATTTCTTATGGCCAGCGCCACGAAAAAGAGATGGAGTCAGCTAAGGCAGTAGCGCGGTATTATGGCGTTAAGCAGCGTTTCTTGGACTTGGCGCACATTTTTGCTGAGAGTAATTGTTCTTTGTTGGCGCATTCAACTCAAAACATCCCTGAAGAAAGTTATGCTGAACAACTTTCCGAAACAGAGGGACATCCCGTGAGTACCTACGTGCCTTTCAGGAATGGATTGTTTCTTTCTTCGGCGGCTTCTATGGCGCTGTCGTTGGGCTGTTCGGTACTGTTTTATGGGGCCCATCACGATGATTGGGCAGGAAATGCCTATCCTGATTGTTCGAAAGAATTTGTTGATGCCATGAATCGCGCCATTGTCGAAGGAACGGGTGGCGAGCTTTGTGTGGAAGCGCCTTTTGTGATGTGGTCAAAGGCCGATATCGTAAAGAAAGGTCTCGAACTCAACGTTCCGTATGAACTTACGTGGTCGTGCTATGAGGGTGGTGAGATGCCTTGCGGAGTGTGCGGCACCTGTATCGACCGCATTCGTGCTTTTGAGCTGAATGGGGTTACTGACCCATTGATGAAGTAAGACTTTTAGTACCCACAGTGAAGGTATCGGTATTCGGTTTCTCTGGAGCGCGTTTTTCAAGTGATTGCCTTCAAGAAATCGCTCCAGGTGTTCGATCAAGATTGTTGGGATGCGTTAAATCATGCGTCGAATGTATTTTCGCGATTTCCCTTCGTAATTACTTAAAAATCGAAAGAAGCGAAAGCGAAGCCCAATACCGATATCTTCACTGCGAGTTCATAGATAACAACAAGCTAAACCAATAAGGAGCAGGAATGACCAATAAAGAACGTGAAGCGGAAAAAAGCATTTCCCTTCTTGGCAATCAGCATACCGAGTATCCGTCTGATTATGATTCGAGTGTGTTAGAAACCTTTATCAATAAACATCCTGATACGGATTATTTCGTAAAGTTCAATTGTCCTGAGTTTACTTCACTTTGCCCTATTACTGACCAGCCTGACTTTGCAACTATTTACATTTCGTATGTTCCTAATATCAAGATGGTTGAAAGCAAAAGCTTGAAGCTCTATTTGTTTTCATTTCGAAATCATGGGGATTTTCACGAGGATTGCATCAATATAATCAAGAAGGATCTTATTGCGTTGATGGATCCGAAATATATTGAGGTTTGGGGAAAGTTCTTACCACGTGGTGGTATCTCTATTGATCCCTATAGTAATTACGGGAAGCCTGGTACACGCTGGGAAGAAGTTGCTTGGGATAGACTAGCTCATCACGATCTTTATCCTGAAGTAGTCAATAATCGCTAGGCGGAAAACGAGCAGAAAGAGCAAGATGAATGCGGTAAGTTGCCTGGATATTCGTCCTACGTCCCCTTTTTAGTGCAATGGAATATTTTGTAAGATAATCCCACAAAAGTCTTATCTCTCCTGAATAGCTGCGATTTCTTCGGAATATACTTGTGTTTGGTGGAATAGTTTTAGAAAAGGAGCGCGGTATGAAAATCGGACGTCTTATTGGGTCTGTTGCCGCTCTTGCGGCAGTTCCGATTCTTGCAATAGGGGCCTACTATCATTCGCGTAGGGCAACTATTTCAACTCTCAAAAAGATTACTTCTTTTGACTCGCCCTACAACCTGTATAGCATGGAAGTAAAGTACGATTACGATCTCGATCGAATCATAGAGCGCACCTTGCCCGACGATGCTTCGTGTTTTGACGCAATGCTGAAAGAAGCAATTCCGTTCATTCCTGTTCATGTGAAAGCTCCTATGTTTGGATGCAGCGCCTTTACGCTTTCAGGAAAAGAGAGTGGTGTACTTATGGGTCGAAATTATGACTTCAAGAACAACACTTCTGCACTGCTCGTTCGTACGAACCCAAAGAGCGGATACCGATCGATAGCGTTTGCGGCTCTTGATAATTTGTCGGCCAATGTTCCTGAAAACGATTTGAAGTTTATGTTTTCTGGATTGGCTGCACCGTTTGTTTGTCTTGATGGCTTGAACGAAAAGGGAGTGTCAATTGCGGTTTTGACACTCGACAGTACTCCAACACGTCAATTTGAACCAAAGAAAACACTTTTCACAACGATGGCTATTAGGCTCGTTTTAGATCGAGCAGCATCCACGCAGGAAGCGGTTGATCTGCTTTCTCAATATAATATGTTCGCAACGAGCGGACGTGACTATCATTTTTACATCACCGATGCAGCAGGTGATGGTAGAGTGGTTGAATTTGACTGCGATAAAGATTGGCGTCCTATGGTTGTTACACCAACCCGATCAGTCACCAACTTCTTTGTTATGTATAAAGATAAGGTTCTTCCCTTTCAACATAATGGGGAGTACGGGCACGGCCGTGAACGCTATGATGCTATCGAAAGCATTCTTTCTGCCCATGAAAACGAGGCGCTTTCCAACAAACAGGCTGTGTGGGAGGCACTGCGTGCTTCGTCTCAAGAACCAAAAGAGGGCGATGTTACAAGCAACACCCAGTGGTCAATCGTCTACGATAATCAGAATTTTTCGGGCGAAGTGAGCATTCGAAGAAACTGGGATGTTGTCTACCGTTTTTGATAGAAACGTCAGGCATTTCAAAGTGGTTGCTGAGCATTGTGCTAGGCGAAAACAAAGCAGTCATAACGTACCGCTTTGCCTTTTAGGGAGTAGCTTGGTTTCGCATTCGCTAAAAAAGGGCCTTTTACGGGGCGTTTAATAACAACCTTGCGTGGTCTAACATTGAGCGCTGTGCTGAGTAGCTCTTCTTCGTTTTCACAGGGGTTTTCCAATATATGAATAAGTTGGAATTTCTTTTTAACAGCAGCGCTTTTGGTTCGCTCGGGAAACATAGGGTCAAGATAAATTACATCAGGACGCAATGTTTCTTTGTCGGGGAAATCATTTCGCATCGTTTCGGTGAGCACTGACGAACTGCCACTGCTAAGAGCGGCGAGTTCAGTAATGCTGTTTGCTTCGATAAGCGTCATATGGTTAGCGATAGCGGCAAGTTCAGGGGTTTGTGTGGCGCGATCAAGTGCGTCTTGGAGGAGCGCGGCAATGATAGGGTCGTGCTCGAAGAGGTATACCGTAAAACCTGCAGCTGCAAGTAAGAATGAATCTTCGCCAAAACCAGCAGTGGCGTCAACGGCGATGGGATTTTGCTCGCCTTTAATTTTTGCCGCACGCACAAGAAGCTCTCGATGTATTTTGTTGTGGTCTGTGCGAGGGAGAAGTGAAAGAAAATCAGCACGAAGCTCCATACCGTCTTTGACGAGCGCAAGGCCTTTTTCATTCCTTTGAAGCGTGACATTTTTGGGGACATTAAAGTGACAGGCGGGATTTTCTTTGTTTGAGTTCGATTGATAAGCGGAATCAGGGGTGAAAACTTCTTTTTCAAAAGCTGTGGGGGAAGCAGAATCTTTTTTTCTCGCATTTATGTGATGTGTATTCGCTGTTTCGCGTTTCTTGTCAGCACGTATGTTATCTGCTTCAAGCATAGATTGTTTTTGACTTCTTTCGTGGGTTCTAGGCGCTCTTTACGAGACGTCATTTCATATTTTTTTGTTGGGCTACAACTTTTATTTTGATCATGATACCGATTAATACGTGTTCATTTCAAAACGTTATAGCGAAAAAATAATTAAAAAAAATCAGAATTGGAGCAATTGATACGCATGTTCATTCAAGCACAACACATGATGACGGTTTCTCCTCGATGACTTTGAGCTTGTTCGTGAATATGAAGAGGCAGGGCTTGATGGTGTAGTTATCAAATGTCATGAGTTCGGTACCTTTTCCGCTCAAAGATTGCTCAGAAGTACGCTGTTAAAAGTTCTTAATTTCACTTCTCTTTATAAAAGTCTTACTGCTAAAACGGGCAAAGGTGAAGCTTCTGCGGGGCGGTAACTAAAGACCTAACGGTCTATTTTGCTAGCAGAAAAAAACGATGTTGCTAAAAATGCTTGGTCTATCGGATGAAATTGGTGGATTGATGCTGGGTTTCTTCCTTGGGTTTTGTATCGGCGGTGGAGCGCAAGAGCCATGCCATATTGTGTGCGAGCATGCGCATTACTTGCAATCCTTCTTTGTCTTGGAGGACTTCATCGGGAGTCATACCATGTACTGAGTTCCAGTACTGCGAAGAGACAAGAGGCATTTGGTTGATGGTGAAATACTTGTTTAGACGATCGAAAGTTGCGCTTGCTCCGCCTCGTCTGCAAGAAACAATAGCGGCAGCGGGCTTATGTTTGAATGTTTGTTGGGCGCTGTAAAACACGCGATCAAGAATGGCGCAAAGGGCACCGTTGGCACCTGCGTAGTAAACGGGAGAACCAATGATAAGGCCATCCGAGTGTTGAATCTGGTCAATCAAGTCATTGCAGGGGTCATCGCCATAAACGCAAAAGGGACGATTGTTGTTTCGGCAGGAATCACAAGCGGTGCATCCTCGAACAGGCTTGTTGCCAATGTGAAAGATATCCCAATCAATTTGCTCCTCATCGAGTGTTTTGGCTATTTCGCTCAATGCGGTATAGGTGCATCCTCGTTTATGAGGGCTTCCGTTAACTAAGAGTACTTTCATGCTAAAACCTTTTTCTAGTCTGCAGAGGCGCCGAGGTGATGGGTGACAATAAGTGTTTTTGATAGTTTTGGCTTTCTTTATGCTGCAATAATCGGTGTATCCTGTTTTCTTGCAACACAAAGAAAGCCCTAAGTATGTTGGCGATGTTTAGTGGCAATCGGGTTATTGGGCAAGCAACTGCTTAAGGTTTGCAATGCGCTGCTCAAGTTTGAGTCCCTCATCGGTATCTGCGACTAAAAGGGGCTTTTCCGAAGGAGTTATTGCACGTACGCTAGAGCGAACACCATCGTTGTTCTGAATGGCTTCCTGAACAGGAACAAAAGGCTCGTGAGTTGCAAGGGATAGCCCTTCAGAATCACTGATAAGAGTGAATCCAGCAATGCCTGTGGTTGGCTGATATGCGCGGGAGAAACCACCATCAATAATAATTGTCTTGCCATTGCATTTAACGGGGTCTTCGCCATCTTTCACCTTCACCGGAACGTGTCCGCATACGATATGGGAAGAAGCGGGATCCATTCCGAAATCTTCAAAAATAGTGGCGAATACTTCTTCGTTTTCTAAAAGGGAATAAAACGTATTCTTTACTTCCTTACGGGCAGGCTTTTCTGCAATAAGATACAGCTCAAACGTCGCCATTTTGCTCTTGGCAAACAGAGGAGAACCTTCGCCGAGCCATAGATACCACAGCAGATCGAGCCCTTGTTTTTTTGCGCACGGATCGGTTTCAACGAATGCGGCGCGTACATAGTGGTCAACCGCATCAAAGAGCGCACGCCCCTTATAGGTGGTGCCGAAAATATTAACTTCTTTAAGGGAGCCATCTTCGTTGAGCGGAACGCAGGCATGGAACATCAAAATGTTGTTTTCGATTTTATAGAGGCTTCCTTTTTCAAGGAAGAAGCGAATGTGACGTTGAAGTTTTTCGCATGAGGTAAAAGCACTGACTAAATGTGCCATAACTTGTTCTTCTTCGGCAGTTAACTGATAAGGATTACTTGGGTCAACGGTGGGGAAAACGGTATCAGTAAGAGCATATTCAACGCCATCAACAACGACCGTATTTTTTTCATAGTTAATCTTGTCAAGAAGGTTGCGATCTTCAAGATTGAAGGAAGGATTTTCAGCAATAAGCTGAGCTTCTACTTTGAATTGCAAGATAGCCATAGCTTTTTGAATCTTGATATTCATTTCAAGTTCATCTTCCGAAAGATCGGGGTTGCCTTTCAGGCCAAAAGCAATACAAGGGTCGTCTTTGTAGGCATTCATTGCAAAGGTGATTAGGGGCAGAAGGTTAATGCCGTAGGCATCGGTAAGGATGGACAGGTTGCCATAACGAGCACAAATGCGAACAACGTTGGCAATGCATCCACGTTGTCCGAGCGCTGCGCCTATCCAAACAATATCGTGGTTGCCCCACTGAATATCAATGGAATGATGGTTGATAAGCTCTTCCATAACAAGGTCAGGATAAGGACCGCGATCGTAGATATCGCCCACAACATGGAGCTTATCAACGCAGAGTTTTTGAATAGTTCTGCTCAGCTGGATAATAATTTTTTCTGCGCATTTGGTTTCTATCGTTACTTCGATGAGTGCTTCAAGCTGAGCTTCATTCGAACAAACGAAAAACGCTTCGAGAACAGAAGTGAAGTCACCCTGAATGGCATCATGAATTTGAGCGCAAGAATGATTCTGTGCTGCTTGTTTGCAAAGTGTGATGAGTTGTTTTAAGGCATTTTTAAGCCAGAGGGCTGAATTATTTTCGTTCTGAAGCTCGAGCGCAGTTTTTTCGCCAGGATAGCAAACAAGGGTTATAAGGGCATTCTTTTGGTCTTCTGAAAGCTGAGAACCAAAAGCTTTCTCAATCTGCTTTTTCACGTTTCCGCAGGCTGACCTACTAATAAAGGCAAAAGATTCGTATTCGCCATGAATGTCGGAAACGAAAAGTTCAGTTTTTTTAGGGGATGAAAGAACTGCTTTATCGGTAATTATTTCTGCAGAAATATCGTTGATTGAAGAGAAAGATTCTGAAAGAAGATCGAGGTACTGCTTTTGCGTTGCGTCCATATTCAGCCTCCTGATCGGAATTGCACGTGTCTACTTTTATAGTGTAACCGATGCAGCACAGAAGAAGAGAATCATGCTTGCATGGAGTGTCATTTCAGGGGAACACCTTTGTGTGGTTCCTTTCTTGGTGGCTTGTTGCATGTTCCGTTGTGTTTTAAGGAGGGGTAATAGGGTTGTTTTGGGATCGTATTGGATGGATTCGCACGGGCATGATTGTCTGCATTTCAGGGCAATATCGGCACTATTTCCCCAATAGTCTCTATCTTCAAATGTAATACTTTTGTAAAATTACAGAGGTTTATTAGACACAGTGGCGCGGCAATAGTGCTGTTCCGTTGTAAAGATTTTCGAGGTTTTTCGTGGCGCTATCGTTTGTTGATTTTTTTGCTCAGGCGGCAACACACCCTATTTTGGTTGTTATCCTGATTTTAGTAATTGGCGTCACGGCTGTTTCGGGCGCCACAGATGCTCCTAATGCTATCGCTACGGTTGTTTCTACACGTTGTTTAACGCCTAATACCGCCATCGCTCTTGCGGCGGTATTCAATTTTGTTGGACTGGTGGGGATGACGTTCATTTCCACTGCGGTTGCAAAAACCATGTTTGGCATGGTTAATTTCTCGGGTGATACTAATGCAGCGCTATTAGCTTTGGTGGCAGCTATGGTCGGCGCAATAGGTTGGGGTGTTATTTGCTGGGTTTTTGGTATTCCTTGTTCCAAATCTCATTCCCTTATTGCGGGTATTACGGGCGGCGCTATTGCGCTTAATGGTTGGGCTGGTGTAGTGCCAAGCGAGTGGGCAAAAGTTATTTACGGTATGGTTTTCTCACTGGTGGCGGGATTTCTTTTAGGTTGGCTGTTTACCAAGATAATCGAAAAGCTTTTTCATGGTGCGAACAGACAGTCTGCCAATAAGCTGTTTGTGATAATTCAGGATTTGTGTGCAATTGCTCTTTCTTTTTTGCATGGTGCGCAAGATGGCCAAAAATTCATGTCTATTGCGGTGCTAGGTATTGCTCTTTCTTTTGGGGTATCGGAACCGAGTGCTGATGGATTCCCGCTCTGGATTATGATTATCTGTTCCGCGGCTATTTCTTTAGGTACTGCAATTGGCGGCAAACGCATTATTAAATCAGTTGGTATGGATATGGTTAAGCTCGAAAAGTACCAAGGCGTAGCAGCTAATTTTTCAACTACCTTCACCCTTCTGTTTGCAAGTCTCACCGGTATGCCTGTTTCTACGAGCCATTGCAACACGTCTGCCATTATGGGCGTGGGTGCGAGTAAGAGTATTCGCAGGGTAAATTGGGGTATTGCGAAGAACATGATTTTCGCTTGGATTATTACTTTTCCTGTTTGTGGCGCTATTGGTTATGTCCTTGCTATGATATTTATGTCCTTTTCCTAGGGCGGGATTGGCCAGTATTTCAGCTAATAAATGTGTTAATTTGCCAGTTAAGCTTTGCGGTGCAAAACGCTCGAAATAAAACTATTTCGTTGTGTGGCTCTTGCGTGTACGCAACGTTTGCGCAGAAGCGGCACTAAGGTGCTTACGTTTTCTGAATTAAGCATGTTCTAATGGCTAATATTACAGTTTGTTTTGAGCTAAAAAACAAGAAAGAAGGAAAAGACAGTGCCGAAAATTGTTATTGTCGATACCGATTTCGAAAACAACGATTTTGAAGTAGAGATGGCAACAAATGCTCATGTTGATATTGCTCTGTTTAACGAACGTGAGCCAAAGGCTATTATTCATAACGCGCAAGATGCTGATGGGGTGATAACGTCATACGGTAATTTTCCCGCTGAAGTATTCGAAGCTCTTCCGAACCTTAAAGTGGTAAGCCGCACGGGTATTGGGTATGACAGCATTGATGTAGCTGCCGCTACGCGCAACAAAACTGCTGTTTGTGTTGTTCCTGGATATGGAACCGAAGTAGTTTCGGATCATGCTATTGCTTTGGCGCTCTCCTGCTTGCGTCGTATAAACGAAGTAGACGCTGATATGCGTGCTGGTATTTGGGATTATGCTCGTCACCGACCCTATGGACAGGTATACGGTCGTGTGTTTGGTGTTGTTGGAATGGGCGAGATTGGTCGAGCGGTGGCACGTAAGGCATCTGGTTTGGGGTTTAGGGTTGTTTGTTCTTCCCGTTCTTTGGTTCCAGGGAGAAGAACGCCCGAGGGGTTTGACGTTCTGGCCTATGAGGAATTGCTGCGCGTTAGCGATGTGGTTAGTTTTCATACAGCACTTACCCCTGAAACTCACCATCTACTTGACGAAAAACATCTTGCCCTTATGAAACAAGGTGCGGTCGTTGTTAATACTTCGCGGGGTGCCGTAATTGATACGATTGCGTTAGCGAAGGCGCTGTCTGAGGATAAGCTTTGGGGTGCTGGCGTTGACGTATTCGAAGGCGAGCCGGTAGATTTCAATCATCCTCTTCTTAAGGCTCCTCATACGGTATTGAGCTCTCATGCGGCTTACTGGTCTGAAGAATCGGGATTGGAACTTCGCACGCGTGCTATGCAGGCAGCAATTGATGTAGTTACAGGAGTTCGTCCTATGGACTGCCTGAATCCTGAAGCGCTTCGTTTTTAATATTCCATGTTTTTTAGTGGCTCATTTTGAAACGTTATCCCTAACATTTCAAAAGCGGTATTCCGATAAATTTGATGAGTGAATCAGTGGTTTTTTAAACATTGCTATTGCGTAGGATGGTGAGCCGAAAAAGGTGCTATTACCTCCGTTTGCCTTTGTTGTTCAGTGGATTGAAGAAAAGAAAATACAAGATATCAATAATCTTATAGTTTCTTTTTAGGAGGTTGCCATGGAATTATTAAAAGGCAAAACCGCCATTATTACCGGTGGTACGCGAGGTATCGGATTCGGAATCGTAAAAGCCTTTTTGGAAAATGGTGCAAAGGTGGCTTTGTGTGGATCAAGGGAAGAAACTGCAAACGCTGCAGTGGAGAAACTTAAAGCTGAAAATCCTTCCTATGAAGTAATGGGTATTTGGCCCGATATGACAGACCCGGAGTCTATTGCGTCTGAATTTGCAAAGGTTAACGATGCCTTTGGGCGAATTGATATCTTGGGAAACAATGCGGGTGTTTCTGCTCGTGAATCCTTGTATGACTACGATCCAGCAGCGTTTGACAAAACTATGGCGCTTAACGTAAATGCTGTGTTCTACTGCTGCAAAGCGGTTGCTCCCTATATGCGTGAACAGGGCGGAGGAGCAATTATTAACACCAGCTCCATGGTAAGCATTTATGGGCAACCTTCTGGTTGCGCTTATCCTGCCTCTAAGTTTGCTGTTAACGGTTTAACTAAATCGCTCGCACGTGAGCTTGCTGCTGATCAGATTCGCGTAAACGCAGTTGCTCCTGGTGTTACTCATACTGATATGGTAGACGCTCTTCCCAAAGAGATAATTGATCCTTTGATTGCAAGTATTCCTCTTGGTCGTATGGGCGAGCCGGAAGATATCGCGAATGCGTATGTGTTCTTGGCTTCGGAAATGGCAAGCTACATTTCTGGCGTAGTGCTTTCCGTCGACGGCTTGGCTCGCTCTTAATTTAATAAAAGATAAGACAAAAAACAGGACAACGCAGCTAGGCTGCGTTGTCCTGTTTGGTAGAGGTTCAAGCTAGCAAAGAAGAGTCATAGCAAAATAGCCCAATGCTGCAGCGCCTATGGTGCTTGCATAGGTAAGTGCTAGGTATCCAAAACCTTCAATAAAGTGTTTCTGAATCACTAATTCAACCGCTTCATAATTCATGGTCGAAAGCGTTGAAAAGCCTCCTAAGAACCCCATGGTTAAGGCAAGATAGAGCGTTTGATCCATGGATGCTTGGAAATACAGTGCGATTCCTGCCAACGTGCAGGAGGTAAGGTTGATAAAGAGCGTGGGAAGAGGGAGCCGCTGGGGAAAGCGTGGCTTCAGAAACGCGCTCGCTCTATTGCGGCATAACGCCCCGAGTGCTCCACCAAAACTTACAGCAAGAATGGTGAAAAAGCTCATTGCTCATCACCTTCTTCTGAAGAGGTGTGCTGAAGTTTTGTATCGATGGAATTATTATCGTATATGCTTTTTGCATCATTGGGTTTTAAAGGATTGCCCTGTTCGTTACTGGAAGGTGCACTTACAAAAGAAGAAAGCGGAGTAGAAGAGGAAAGATCTACTTCATAAAAACGTTCTTTGCGAAAAGCACGCTCCACTGCATGTTGCTTGCGTAAGCGTCTAAAGCGTCGGAGTGCTAAAAACTGAGCGGTGATTCTTCCTGCGAGTGCAGAGATAAATGTCGTCACTATAGTTGCAGCAATATAGACGCATGCGAGGGCAAAAGCCCCTTCATGGAAGAAAGACAAACATTCTGTTGAAAAGGCGGCAATAGTAGTGAAAGCTCCAATAAGTCCTACGCCGAGTGATTTCACGAGGGGCGGTGGAAGATGGAGCCTTCTGCCAACGTACTGATTGATAATTTCAAGCACAAAACAACCGAATATGTTCACGATAAGGGTTGAAAAAGGAAAACCATTATTAGCTGGAAACATCGTTTCAAGCACATAACGAAGCGAGGCGCCAATGAAGCCCATAAGAAGAATCAAAGGAGTAAGCGCTCCTGGCTTGCGAAGGGCTCTTGCGAGGCGCGTCGATAAATCAAGCGATGAATCTTCCTGTGTTGTTTGGTTGGCATTCACGAGAGGCCTTTTGTTGAGCGGGCACTTTCTTTTATGGTAGCAAACCATAAGGGTTTTGGGTCTTGTTACTACAAGGTGTCCTGAGCTGGAAGACAAAGCAACGGTTATCACTCGCATTCATGAGGCTGAAAAATACGTGTTATTGGAAAACCTTTATCTCTCTCCACAGTGTGGTTTTGCGAGTTGTGAAGTGGGCAACAAGCTCACTGAAGAACAGCAGTGGGCTAAGATTTCTCTTGCTCGTGAAATAGCCGAAGAGGTTTGGGGAATAACCTTTCTTTTGTGTTTTTGGCGTATTTTCCTGTACTGAGGGCATGCTGCCCTCAAAGACAATGGCTGCATCCCACCTCGCGGTAGGGTGTAGCCATTTTGTGTGCCCCTGCAGTAAAGACAATTTGGTAAAGAAGTAAGAAAGGAGTTTGCAGGGGTGTGTCAGAGAGAAAGGAAGTGAAAGGTTGAATTACATGACGAAAAGGCACCTCTTCTTATTGCTGAAAAACGAGCGATTGCATGAATAATAAAGGGTTCAAAACGTTTATTGGCTTCTTTGAGTACTTGCCTTTAAATGCTTATGAACGATCGGTTATATAAAGACCAACACGAAGTTGCCTCCAAGGGTCAGCACTTTTATCTACTTTTAAGACGCGACACTCAAGAACATTCTTGTGCCCAAAACGCAAAAGCTGTGCAGGGAAAAAGTTGAAATCTTGGGGAATATAACCAATTTTGTTGTTCTTGTAGTAAATTGCCACCGCATCAGAATCGTTCAAATTTTGAGGTTCGGCAATGAGCTGAAGCTTTTCACCAGGTTCAAGCTTGCTTAAAACAAGTGCACCATCCCAGTAGCGCATGCCAGCTACGTTGAAATCGGCTAAATAGCGCGAATGCGTATTCATTGCTACCCCTTTCGGTCTTTGTTGTGTTTCAACATTTGAAATAATACCGTTTGAAGCAATTTCTAGATGTCCCTATTATCGTACAGGGGCAAATATGGGACAGTCTGACTCCTATCTGGTAAAATGCGGAAAGAACAACGTTTAGCATGGACTACAAAGCGTGCTTTTTAGGAAGTTGATGAGGCTTATGGCATACAACAGTAAAGCTAAAATCAAAATTCTGTACCTACTCAAAATCTTCCAAGAAGAAACGGATGCAGAGCATGGATTGACCATGTCGCAAATTCTTGAGCGTTTAGATGAGTATGGTATTCATGCAGAACGAAAAAGTATCTACGCCGATATCAGAGCGCTTCGTGAGTTTGATATTGATATAAAAACGTATCAGCGAAACCCTGTTGAGTACGCTATTGAACATCGTGATTTCACTCTAGGTGAACTTATGCTTATGGTTGACGCCATCCAATCGTGTCGTGCTATTACCGACAAGCAAGCAAACATGCTTATCACCAACATTAAAACGCTTGCCAACAATTATGAGCAACAAATGCTGAACCGTCGCATTCATGTGGTAGGGCGCGTAAAAACCAAAAACAAGAGTGTTTTTGGAACAGTGGATACCATTCATGATGCCATGCGTCTTAGGTGCAAGCTTGGTTTTTTCTATAAAAAAGCGGGGACTGAAGGAAAAAGCCATCTGGTAACACCTGTTGCTATTGCCTACGATGATGGCTTCTACTATATGACTGCTTGGGATATTTCGCATGATGGCCTCACAGAGTTTCGCCTTGATCGTATGACTAATGTTGTGCTTCATGAAAGTGAGTCAGCAGATCGAAATGAGGTAATAAGTGAGTATCGCTACGAAGAGAACAAGGCTGTTTCTTTTGGGCGTTTTAACGGGGATGAGGTTAGCGTAACGCTTGCTGCGCCTGCAGATAAGGTTGAAATCATCACCGATCGTTTCGGCGATGCTGCAACTATTTCAGCAGACGAAGACGGTGAGGTTAAGGCATACGTGAAGGTTTGCAAAAGTGAACAATTCTTTGGATGGATTGCTGGTATGGGGAAGGCTGTCAGGATTGTTGCCCCCAGAAGCCTTGTCGAAGAGTATCGATCTTATTTGAAATATCTTTTAGAAGATTAAGTAAAGCACTGATCGATTTTTTTGTAGAGCATCGTACGTACGACAGGTTTTTTATCTTTCGAACCTATCATGTGTAGGTAGCTTTCATCGAGATCGAGCTTTATTTGACGCTTGTTTTTGGCACATGCAGAAAGCACTTGTTGTCCTGTAGCTTTTATCAAGAGTGTTTTATTGGTCCAGACAGGACATAGTTCATTTTTATCGATGAAAGAAAAAGGAGAGTAATCGAGTCCCTTTTCGGTGTTGACGTTACCCTGCCAAAAAGAAAGTGTTCCATCAGGTTCTGCAGAAACGAGCAAATCAAAGGCTTCAAAGCGTAAAAGCAGAGGTGACCAGAACAGAGGCTTATTGGTGTAGCAATTCCGAACAACAAAAAGGTCTGCTAAGAATTGTTTTTTCAGCCCTTGAAGGGTAAGTGTGCGTTCAAGTCCAAGGGAGTGAATGAAGCCATGAATTGCTTTAGGGGTAGTAGGGTACTCGCTTTTATTGATGCTTGTTGCCGTTGCTTTTTGGGTAAAGCCTCCATCGCTAAGATTTGTGTTCGGCCAAGATTCAGCACTGGGGACACTGGAGGATTCGTTGGTGTTGCCATATAAACAATGAGCGATGTATTCCGTCATATGTGTATCCCTCCTTTATCCTTGATGCTTTTGGTTTTCTTGAACGGCATTGCGTTTAGTGTAATGAGTAGAAGTGTTCTGTCCTAATTTTTGGACACAAGTGAAAGCCACGATCAATCAAAATGAGCTCATGGGTTTTAGCATCACCTTAAAATCACTACCGAGACTTTTTGCGCCATTCGCGAACATTTTCTGAAAGGGAAGCGAGCTCTTCTTTGCTCATGCTGTCGAGGTGTTCAAGATTGTTGACGAAGCGGGCGAGGGTATCTTCCTGTCGCAAATGCATGCGCTCGGTGGTGTAACTTACTACCACACCTGTGATAAGCGCGATATAGAAAATACTAAAGATGCTCAGCACTATGGTTACACCACGTGCAATACCCGCATCAACGGAAATGTCGCCAAAACCAATTGTGGTAACTACTTGAAAACAAAACCACATGGCGTCTCCGAATGATTTACCAGTAGGGTCTGCGAACCACACGATGGCAGAACATAAAAGGTAGATACACAGAAACAGAAGAGAAAGTGGTCCAAGTCCAGCATGCTTAACTACCTCGGCCAGAGTTCGTAGGTTGCGCACAGTTGCCTCCTTAATTGGTTTTATTCGGTGATGCTCAACTACTTTAGGGTGCTCAAACATATAGGCTGAGTGCGACTCAGGGGGCTGAAAAACCTCCGATGCTATTCGTGGGTCTTTCCTTGTTTAGGCTGTAGGCATCCGTGCTCTTATTTTTACCTCGTTATTCCTCATTGTCTATGATGAAAGAAGCTGTTTTTGAGTCTTAGTCCTATTTTTCTCACTGAATAACAATAAAGCAGTAAAGACCCCGCCGAGTTGGGGTCTTTACTAAAAGAAGGGTTTAAGGGGGGTAGTCGAAGAGTTTCCGAATGCATTTGCTTGTTTGTCCAGCGTGCTCTGTAAGGGTCGATTAAGCACGTTGTAAGCTAAAGGAAGTTATATTAGGCAGCTTCTACACCCCTTTGAAAAATCGAGCGAATAACGATAGAAACTTTAAATTATTCTGCGTACTCGTCTTTCATCCGTGCCATAGCGCTGTAGCCAAATTGCTTTTTGTATTGAAGACAAACATATGCGCTCATCAGAACTGAGAGTAAAGAAGCAACTAGGAGTAGAATCATCATTACCCACACTGCTTGCGTTTCGCCGACAGAAGTCGTCATAAACCCGACGATAAAAGGCAGGAACACGGAGGCGAACCCCATAAACGTGTAGTACATTCCGACGTTACGCCCGCGTGGACCAGGACACATTTGCTGGCGCAGAGTAACACCTGTTTGCAGCATGCCGCCTGCGGCCGAGAAACCCAAAACGGCAATGCCGAAGTATACGGTTCCTGCGCCAAGATTCAAAGGTAATGCTACGATAACGACAATCAGGGCAAGGGCCGCTAAAATACCATCAATTAAGATAACCTTGATGGGGTTCCAGCGCAGTTTTCCCATCATAAATGCCCAGAACAGAACGGCAATAATTGATCCAACAGTGTAGATTGAGGTTAGGCCTGCGGCAGCAACTTCATCCAACCCTAGGTTATTTTGACCAAAGGCCTTTGTGTACTGTTGTGCGCCATACATGATGAACATAATGACGAATCCAAAGAATAATGTTACGAAGTTGGTAAGAGCAGTGGGCTTTTGCAGCATGGCATCTTTTGCAGCTTGAATTTCTGCCTCAGCTTCATTTTTAGCTCCAGAGCCCTCGTCTGTGGTTTCTTTTCGCTTGTCGTCATACGCAAAGGGTGTAAGTGCTGCAAATACCACACAGATGCCAGAAAGGATGATGGGAATCCAAATGTTAATGTGCCAAGTTTCCCCAGAATTCATAGCGGAAATGAGTGGGTAGACAATACCAGAGACAGAAATAACCGCCTTGATTCCAATGGTTGAGGAACCTGCGTATTTCGGGTTTGCTTCTGCGATGGCGGGATATAAAGCTCCATCCCAGAAACCGGAGGTGGCAACGCCTGAAAAGAAGCCAGCGAAACAGGCAAGGTAGAAGTTGTCGGTAATTAACAGCAAGGCGAAACAAATTACATAGAGAATAGAGCCTGTAACGGCGGGAATTTTGCGTCCAATGCGGTCAGAAATTTCACCGCCAAGCCACACGCTTACAAACTTTCCAACACCTGTTAAGGTAATGGCGATCGAAACAGCTGCTGCACCCGCTGCGGCATCGGTATATCCCCATTGAGTATAGAAGTTAACCTTGTTTTGACTCAAAATAATTGCTTGAATACCATGTGTTAAGTAACACATGTAAACGGTAGCGATGGCAAACATATATTTTTTTGCCACGTGTGCTGCTGCACTCATCATTACCTCCCTTGTCCGATGAAGCAGTAGTGGAAACGAAGCCTGATAGATTCGTTTTTGCTTATTCGCATAGTAGCAATTGGACTTTTTTCTGAGGGATTTGCAATTTGATAACTTTACGAAATAAAAACGGAGGATATCTATTTGTGAAACTTGTTGTTTTGAAAAATGTTCTGTAGGGGAATCGGGTCGATTTTTGGGCGACCTGAAAATATTCGCTTTGGAGTGAACTGATTTTTGCAGGGACATTTAAAACATGTTCACATCATTATTCTCCTGGGCGGCGTAATTGTCCCTACGAACGGCAGAGAAAAAGCGATAGCTATAGAGAGCCTCGCAGATTGGCTCGCTGTTGTCTTCGCATAGCGGAGGCAAAAAGAGGTCTACCTAAGATTTATGGGAGAACTCTTTCTGGTGATGTGGTTGTGAACTTGTTCGGAAGACGTTGTTTGCATTCGTAAGCAATTCCAAGCGCAGGTCCCACATGAACGCCAATTACAGGGCTTGCGGGAAGAACTTTTGCTTTCATGTTGGCGATTGGGTTAATGATTTTGTCAGCCCATTCTTCTGCAGGGATTTTTGACCCAATGTAGTGAACAACGAGATTTTTTAGACCGTATTGAGCAATGTCTTTTTCAAACACTTTGACCATTTTCTCGAGGGCTTTTTTTTGGGTTCGGGTTTTTGCTAGGGTTCCAGCTTCTCCGTCTTTTACCGTAAGAATGGGTGAAATGTTAATGAGATGACCAATAAGCGCAGCCGCTTTTCCGATTCTTCCACCCTTTTCAAGGAAGGTAAGTGATTCGGGTGCAAAAATAAATCTTGAGCAGTGAAGACTTTCCTCTGCAGCTTCAATGCATTGTTCTAAAGACTTACCTTCTTTTGCTGCTTTTGCAGCAGCAATAACCGCAAAACCCATTTCCATACAATTAGTTGTACTGTCAATGGCTGCATAGGTGAACTCTGGATAGTTCTTGCGTGTTTCTTGGGCCCCGTGTACGAAACCTTCAAATGTGCCCGACATTTTGCTACTAATAAAAATACCGAGTACTTCTTCGTGCGCTAAGGCATGTTTTTCAAGAGCATCTCTCACTTTTTTAGGTGAAGGCTGGCTTGATGTTGGAATGGCGTCTGCCATTTCATAGATATCTTTATAGAAGGCATCAAGATCGGTTTCAGATTCAATATACTCAACAGAATTGTGGTTGATGATTAAAGATATAACTTCAATGTTGAGCTCTTCGCAAACGTCTTTGGGAAGAGATGAGGTTGAGTCGGTAATAATGCGCACCATGGTTTTTGGACCTTTCGTTAGCGTTGCCACGTACCAATGTGATTCAAAGCCACGGCTTCGTTTCCTTTGTCTGTAGTAATTATATATGCTTTTGGACAAAGGAACGGTTTTCGGCAAAGACCTGCGGATGCATCCCCCGGCAGAGTGTAGATGGTAATTTTTACAGGGGAGTATTTTAAGAAATCTTGATTAAGAGATAAACGAGCGTAAGAGCAACAGCAAGGTATATTTCGACGTAGGTGAAGTTTGTGGGATAGAAGCTATTGTCAAGCGTAAGTTAAAGAGCGACAACAATCGCTTCAAAAATGATTCACGCGAAAAAAGAAATACGAAATTCCTTAAGCATTTGTCTTATTTCTCTCGAGTATTGAAATACAGGGCGCGTGTAAGACCGGCGCGTGTTTGAGTTCCTGTTTTGGTGTAAATGCTCGTTAGGTGGCGCTGTAGCATACGAAGAGATATTCCCATATCTTCCGCTACCTGTTTTAGGGGTTGCTCATTGGTAGTAACGGCATGCAAGATGTCGACTTCTCGTGGTGTTAGTTTACAGCGAGCAATGAATGCTGCTTGCAGCTCCTCTTGCGATGGTGTTGTAGTGGCAATTCTCCCTGCTTCAAAGGTTGCTCGTTCGTGTTCGTTTGGCGGAAGACGAAACCATCCTGCGCCAATGAACGTAACAATTACGAACACAAAGAGAAGGAGTGAGGCAATCATAACAACGGGAACGCTTGATTGGGTTATGGCAAGAGATGCTCCAGAAATGGTAAATGCGCACAAGTTGTTTGCCGCGCGTCCCATTCCTGCCCATAGTTGTGGCGTATGCATGCGAGGCGCAAGCTGTAGGAAAATGGTGGTGAAAAATGTTACAAAAAAGCCTGAGCTTAGGTAGAAGACGATAAGGCCTATTACGGGGCTTGCGCCCGCTTCAACTGCCAAGATGGAAATGGCTGAAAGCGCTGTGATCGCAAACATGATAAAACCCATGTATTGGCGTTCGCGGATGTCGAATAAGAATCCAGCAACAAGGCTACTTGCGGCAAGGAGCAGCCGTGGCCATGTTTCTACTGAGACTGTCCCTTGTGCATCGGCGAGGGTAATCACGTTATCAAGGGTTGAAAACATGCAGGCCAACAGCACGATTAGAGCGATAGACCAAAGAGCCTTTGAAAGCGGTTGTTTGGGTAAAGGTGAGTTTTTAGTTTCAAGAGAGTCGGTGCTCTTTGGTGTGTTCTCTTGGGCGGGATGCTTTGTATCCGGGTTTTTTTCTGGAATACAAAGCACGCAAAGAAAGATGACTCCAACACTTAAGGTAATAGTTTCAGGCATTCCTGAGGGGATAATAAGGTTGTTAGCGAATTGAAGAAGAATACCTGCGGAATAGGCTGATGCTGCACCTTTTGCAAGTGATGGACTTCTGTGAAAGAGGTATGCCATATTCCAGTAAGCTTCCGCTCCTAGGCAACCAAACAAGAAAAAGCCAATGCATCCAAGCGTTTGCATGGTGGCAATGTCGTTTGAGGTTGCTATAACAAAAAGACAAAGTATGATTCCCGCTGCTTCAATTGCTGAAACAATGATTTGTTGAATTTGTTTCTTAAAAACCTTTGAAATACCCGCATAGGCCAGAAAACCAACAACGCTTGCTCCAAGAATTGCCGCTTGAGCAGAAACAACTTGTTCTGCAGAAGCGAGGAGTCCCATCTGTCGATCAAAGAAAAATTCACTTCCTAAGAAAGTGAACGTGAAGAGAGCAAGTCCAGCAATCGATCGAAGTAATTTTGCATTAAACGAGGGCACAGGCGGTTCTTTCGGGTTCGTGATGAGTAAAACGTACGTGTTTGATTGTATAACCAAACTGATATTCGAGGTTTCATCGAGGTGAAAAACATCTTTCTCGATGGGTGTATGGTTTGGCTTTTTTACGATTTTGGAAGAACAATTCATTGAGTAACAATTAAAACACCAGGTTAGCAAGTTTGTACATATATACGAACCTATTCCTGTGCGGGTAAATCCGAAACAATCCAATTGGTGGATTCTTTTCTTGTTGCAGGGCGCTCATCACTGGTATTCCCGAGTATTTTTTTGAGCGATTGATGCATATGGGAGGGAATCGAAAAACGCATAGTTTTGTTGAGGGTGAAAGAAAAAGGAGGCGGATGCGTTATGGACAGACAATCAAAGACGACTCTCTTTTCGAAAGGCTTAGCCTATGGGTCATGCGGAAAACATGCGGAGCGTCAGCGTTTTGGGGTAGATATTCGTTCGGGTTTACCGCGGCGAGCAACGGCAATGGCGGCAGCGGTGGTGATTAGTGCGGCCCTCATGTGTCCGAATTTGGCGTTTGCAGCCGATTGGGTAAATGTTGATGGAACGCAGTATTCGGACAAAACCACAGGGGCATCGGGTACGGGCTGGATGTGGGATGGCCAGGATGATCTAAATCTGAATGGCTACATGGGTGGACCTATTAGCGCCCAGGGTGATTTGGTGGTTAATCTGGCGGGAGAAAATAGTGTTACCAACAATGCTGCGCCCGAAAACAATGCCGGTGCACTCACTGTTGATCAGGGAAATCTTACCATCCAAGGGGAGGGCACCCTTAATGCTACTGCCGATACCGATGTGATTATGGCAACAGGCGACGGTGAAGCAGGTGGGGATGTAACTATTTCGGGCTCAAAGGTAAATGTAAATGCAACGGGGAACGTTAAAAGTGATGGAAATGAACTTCCCTCAACGATCGGAATTTCAACGTATGGTGGAGATGTCGTCATTAAAGATGGGGCTGATGTGACCATTCAAGTAAATAAGGCTGGTAATACGCGTTTGGGTGCTTCTGGGATTGAGACAACAAATGGCGTGCCTGATACAACGGTAGAGGATGGTCTGCGCTACACCCACAGTCTTGATGATATTCCCAATAAAGGAGGTAACGTCACAATTGATAACTCCAAGCTTTCTATCACTGCGTCTGACAAGGCAACTGTTAATGATGGAATTTATACAAGAACTAAAGGAGCTTCAACAACTGTCAGCATCGTTAATGGTTCGAATGTATTAATTAATACCGAACTGGAATTGGGCTTTGCAACGGGGATTTATGCTTATACAACAGATGATCAATCCCACGTCATCATTAAAGACTCTTTCGTTGATGTGTTCTCGGATTCGAGCACCCCTTATAGCGTCTCTTATGGTATTAGTTCGCTCAGCGGAAGTGAACATGCGGGTGGATCTATTTTGATTGACAATTCTACCGTAAAGGTTACAAGTAAGGGCGCTGCTGTTATTGCGGTTAATGGTGTATCCAGTGCTAGTCCTGGATCGGCGCCCTCAAGTACGATTACTATCACGGGAGGGTCAAAGATCCTTGTGCCCGAAGGCGGCGTTGTGCGTGATTTCAAACTGTTTGATGAGTGGAATCACGATGGAAATAGTGGGTCTTATTGCGAGCTCGGTCAGGTTATTGGTGTTGCGGGAACTGGCGCGATTGATTCATGGGAAAGTGATGAAATCGCCCGCACGGTAGTTATTGAGAAAGGCGAACCCGTAACACCAGCGTTTGATGATGAGGGGTCTGCTAGTGAGTCTGCAAATGCTATGCTTTCTACTGCAGATAAATCAGCTGGGTCTTTTGGGTTGGTAAAAACAGGCGATGCCAACGGTGGGCTCGGTATTGTAGCGGCAATCGTGGCGGCATTCACTGCTTTTACGGGTTTGTTTGCCTCGCGCAAGCATAAGCTGTAGGAAGGAATAAATAGCGCGCAATAGAGTAAAGATAAGCGCAGTTACGCAAAAAGGGTTTTACGAGGCAGTATCTAGGGAGATGCTGCCTCAGTTTGTTTGGCTGAAAAAAGTGAGTGACAGAGCAAGGATAATGATAATTGATATGCCAAAATACCATACAACTCAAGTCTCATTGCTGCTTATGTACTTATTTTTGCGGTTTGCTAAAAAGAGAATCGTCCGAAGCCAACACATAATTGACCTCGGACGATTCTGAGCTTTAGCAGGATGGTGTTGTGAGGGTTCTAATCCTAGTAAAAGCTTTCTCCTTTATCGATCATTTCCTTGAGAAGTTTAGCCATGGTTTTGTAGTTATAGGGAAGCATCATCTTCTTAAACAGAGGGTTTAGAAGGCCGGGGACACTTTGGAATTGCAACACAATGTTATATGCGGTAGGCAAGCCAACGGTGTCGATGATACGAAAAGGTCCTTTTGGTGCTCCCGTACCGTGCTCCCATGCGATGTCAATGCTCTTAGGGTCGCTTACGCCGCTTGCCCATAGATCCAGGCCAGAAAGAAGAAACGGTACAAGCATAGAGTTAAGTAAGTAACCGCTCTTTTCCTTGCGCACAGGTAGCGCAATCATGCGAATCTGATTTGCAAACTCCATCAATTTTTCGAAAGTTTCTTTACTCGTACCGTCATGACCCATTACTTCAGCGGTGTTGTTTTTCCAGATGGAATTAGCAAAGTGCAGTGAGCCGTATTTTTCAGGGCGACCTGTGAACTTTGCGAATTGGCTTGGCAAGAGCGTGGAAGAATTGGAAGCTAAAAGGGCTTTTTCCGGCAAAAGCGGAGCTAGTTTTTGATAGACATCGATTTTGGCCTTTGGGTCTTCTGACATGGACTCAATGACAAGATCCGCATCGGAAACTGCTTTAGCCATATCAAGTTCAAGCTTGAGATTTTTGTAGGCTTGTTCGACCTTAGCTAAACAAACTTCTTTGTTGAAAGGGGCATTGGAATCGGCAATACCAGCACACCAAGCACCGCTGCCATCCGCCATTCCTTCGATGGCTTCAATATACGATTTATATACGCTATCGATTTTTGGTTGTGTGCGTCCAATTGAGCCTTCACTGCGCAACCAAATAGTCACATCGAAACCGCAATATGCGGTCTGGAAGGCAATTTGGCTGCCTAAAACGCCGCCACCTGCTACAACAACTTTTTCAATAGCCATGGGAGTGTCCTCTCGTAGAGCATGTATTGTCGGTAACTAGATTACTCAATTCGCCTTTGAAAAAAAGCGATATTGGTTACTGGCTCCGTGAACGGGGTGAGAGGTTTTGAGGTTTGTTGGTCTGGATTGTGCAACGATTAGCTCTGTGAAGGTTATCTTCCTGGTATTTTGTTGCTATTGGTAGGAGTTGCGAATACGTACGAATGTGTATAGGTTTGGATTCTATGCAAGTGCTTTGTTTTCTCTGAGTGCGAGAGAGAGTGTTTCATTGGGTATTGCTAACTTATGTAGTGTTTAATTGTTGATAACGGCACCAACCTAGTGGCTGGTGCCGTTATTGCTGTTGTGTTCAGGTAGAGGCATACGCAAAGCAGTGTATTGTTTTGTTGTTCTGTCTGTTATTCCAGCGGGAGGCCACCTGCAGCTTGGATGCTTTCTACTGCAGGAATGGTTGCAAATCCTGCCTCGAGTTCTTCATCGGTAGGAATGTGGTCTTCCATCTTGCCATTGATAAAGGCGTCGTAGGCCATCATGTCGAAGTAGCCAGTGCCCGTAAGGCCAAACAGGATAGTTTTCTCTTCGCCGGTCTCTTTGCACTTAAGGGCTTCATCGATTGCTACCTTGATAGCGTGAGAACTTTCTGGTGCAGGCAAAATGGTCTCGAGCTTAGCAAACTGTACACCTGCTTCAAAGACTTCGGTTTGCTTAACGCTTACCGCGCGAGCGTACCCATCGTGAACAAGCTTGGAAACAATGGGACTCATGCCGTGGTAGCGCAGGCCGCCAGCGTGGTCTGCGGAAGGAATAAATCCATTACCGAGCGTATACATCTTGCACAGAGGGCAGGTTTGGCCCGTGTCGGCAAAGTCGTAGGCGTAGCGTCCGCGCGTCATAGAGGGACAGCTTGCTGGTTCAACGCAGATAAAATCGGTATCGGGATGCGTGCCGTCAAGCTTGTCTTTCATGAAGGCGCTCATCAAACCACCTACATTACTGCCTCCGCCCGCGCAGCCAATGACAACATCGGGATATTCTCCGAGTTCTTCAAGTGCGGTTTTAGATTCGAGGCCGATGATGGATTGGTGTAGCACGACCTGATTGAGCACGCTGCCGAGCTGATAGCGGCCGCGATTGTCGGGTACGTGCAAGGCTTTTTCCACAGCTTCGGAGATAGCGGTACCAAGAGAACCGGTGGAAGCGGGGTTATCGGCGAGCATCTTGCGGCCAATTTCAGTCGTATCTGAAGGAGAAGGCGTTACGTTTGCTCCGAAGGTCTGCATGATGTTGCGACGGAAGGGTTTTTGTTCGTACGAGCATTTAACCATAAAGACTTCGCAATCCAAACCGTAATGTGCGGCTGCCTCGGAAAGAGCAGTGCCCCATTGACCAGCACCCGTTTCGGTGGTGATTGTGCTTAATCCTTGCTGAGCACCGTAATATGCCTGTGCAAGTGCGGAGTTGAGTTTATGAGAGCCTGAGGTGTTGTTTCCTTCAAACTTGTAGAAGATTTTAGCGGGTGTGCCGAGTGCACGCTCAAGGTTGTAAGCGCGACAAAGAGGGGAGGGGCGGTAGACTTTGTACATCTCGCGAACACCTTCGGGGATATCAACATAGCGGGTGTCATCATCGAGTTCTTGGCGTACGAGTTCGTCACAAAATACGGGGCGAATATCATCGAATTCAGCGACTTTTCCATTGGGAAGACGCATGGGTTCGGGCTTTTCGGGCATGTCAGCACGAACGTTATAGAACTGGGTGGGAATTTGATCCTCGCGCAGGTAAAGGCGATAGGGTTCGGTCTGGGTGGTTTCGTTGCTCATTGTTCATCGTCCTTTCGGCTAGTGCAGATATACGCCCTTTGCGCATCTGCTGGCTTGTTGGTGAGACTAGGACCTTGGCCATGGCCTGCGTCTCATGATGGGTTGCCTGTGTCTGGGACGAAAAAAACCCGTCCTTAAACAGCAAACATGCTTTTCAAGGACGGGTTTACTTATAAACTCGCGGTGCCACCTTGATTCACCTCTTTACGAGGTGCTCTTTTCGGATGCCATCACATCCTGGACACTTACGTGGTCCTTACGTCGCAGCTTAACTGCGCCCTCTGCGGCCCATTGTGGCGACCTGCTACTGCTCGAATCTCAGCTACTCGAACTCTCTGTGTGCGCGTTAGTCGCTTTTACTCCCGCTTCAACGGTTTAGGTGTATTTGGTTGTCAACCTAGGTGCACTTTAATTGTATGAAACCTGGATTGTCAAGAAAAAACTTTGGAAAAGGTGAGTTTTATCTTATTTAAACGTCACGTTTCCGAACTCTGAAAGCTCTAAGTTGGGGTTATGGTCGACGCAATAACTCAGGTTCCATTCGCTGGTGAACAGTAGAAGTTTTTCGCCCCGCATGTTTTCTACACGAAGGGTGTCGTGTGTGAGGGTGAGCTTGGGGACATTAACTTCTTCAGGGTTGGCAACCCAGCGGATGATAGAGAAGGGAAGTCCTTGTCTGCGCACTTCCACGTTGTATTCATTTTTCAGGCGCTGTTCAAGCACTTCAAACTGCAGCACGCCTACAGCGCCCACGATAACTCTTTCCATGCCTGCACCTAACTCGCGAAAGATTTGAATAGCGCCTTCTTGGGCAAGTTCTTCCATACCCTTAACGAATTGCTTGCGTTTTAAGGTGTTCACCTGGGAAACTTTCGCAAACATTTCGGGAGCGAACATGGGAATGGCAGGGAACTGCACCTTGTGTTTTGCAGTGCATACTGTGTCGCCAATGCTGAAAATACCGGGGTCAAACAGGCCAACGATGTCACCGGCATATGCTTCGTCTACGATGGCGCGGTCATCTGCCATGAGCGAGGTGCCTGTGGCAAGCTTGAGCTTCTTGCCGCCCTGCACATGAAATGCTTCCATGCCGCGCTCAAATTTGCCCGAACAAATACGCAAAAAAGCAATGCGGTCACGATGGTTTTTGTCCATGTTCGCCTGAATCTTGAACACAAAGCCTGAAAACGCATCCGACATTGGGTCGACCAGGGTGTCGGTAAGGCAGTCGTTATAGGGGCGCGGGGTGGAAGCGAGTTCAAGAAAGCCCTTCAAAAATGGCTCAACGCCGAAGTTGGTAAGAGCCGAGCCGAAAAACACAGGAGATAACTTTCCGCTGCGGACATCTTCTAAATTGAGTTCGTCGCCTGCACCATCTAAAAGCTCAATATCGTCCATTAAGTTTTCGTGGTTGTCTTTTCTGATGAGCTCGTCAAGTGCCTCATCGCCCAGTTCGGTTTCGATTTCTTGAACTTTTTTAGCAGAATTGCCGCGACCGTCGCTATCGAAAGCAATGACCTTGCGCGTTTGGCGGTTGAACACGCCGCGAAAGTTTATTCCGCAGCCAATTGGCCAATTCATGGGATAGGTGCCAATGCCAAGGACTGTTTCAATTTCTTCCATGAGCTCGAATGGGTCCCGCGCTTCGCGGTCAAGCTTGTTTACGACCGTGAAAATAGGGATATGGCGGAGCGTGCAAACCTTGAAGAGTTTTTTGGTTTGGGCTTCGACGCCTTTTGCAGCATCGATGACCATAACGGCAGCGTCGGCGGCCATTAGGGTGCGGTAGGTGTCTTCGGAAAAGTCTTGGTGACCAGGAGTATCAAGGATATTTACGCAGCAGCCTTCATAGTTAAACTGCAACACCGAAGACGTTACAGAAATACCGCGTTCTTTTTCGATATCCATCCAGTCGGAAACAGCATGTTTTGAGCCGCTCTTGCCTTTTACTGAGCCAGCGGTTTGGATGCTGCCAGTGTATAACAGGAGTTTTTCGGTAAGGGTTGTTTTGCCAGCGTCTGGGTGCGAAATAATGGCAAAGGTACGTCTTGAGGCAATTTCTTCTTGCAAGCTTGACATGTAGTTCCTTCTGAATTGGACGATAATTTCCGTATTTGGGGCAAAAAACAATGCGGACACTAGCCTAAAGCAAGACTCGTGTCTGTGTCAGAAAAAAGCAGCGTTTTTATAGACTTTTTCGATTTGTCATGGGTTTCGATACTTGCGATAGCACTGGATTTTGTGGTGTGTTGTGGTGGGATGTCTTAGTTGTAGAGCATTCCAATTATAAATTGTTTCAGCTATTGGATTATTCCTTTGTGTACCGGAGGGTATTGTCCGTATGCCTTCATACGCAGACGCACGTAATCGGCAACCCAGGATCCATCGTGGCAGAGGTCGGCTCGAAGGATGTCGACGGCCTCGGTAATAATAGTGTTTTTTTCTTTATCGTTGGCAACGACATCAAAAGGCTTTTTAATAAACATCCTAATCCAATTCTCCATACCGTCATTGCCTTTAAGGGGTGTTGGGCGATCAAAAAGTATGGCGTATGTTGGAAGAAATCCCGCGCGTTCTAAAAGTGCTGCATACTCACCAATGGTTGGGAAATAAAAAGGGAAATGATACTTAAAGCCATGATTGGCAAAGGCGCATTTAAGCGCCTCATGAATTTTTTCGTTGTTACCAAAGCCTCCGCACTCGAAGACGAACTGCCCACCTGGTTTCAAAGCTTTATGTACACAAGAAAGCAATTTGGGATGATTTTCGCGTGCAATCCAGTGGAGTACTGCGTTCGAAAAGACGGCATCTACTGGCTCTTCGAGAGAAAAGTTGGTTGCATCAGCTTCTATGAAAGTGAGATCAGGATAGTTCTTTCGTGCTGTGGCGACAAATTCTGGCGAACGGTCTATTCCGATTACGTGCATTCCGCGGTTACTGAAATCGTGAGCGAGAACTCCATTGCCACAGCCAAGATCAAGAACGCTAGAACCTGGTTTAACATCAACAAGTTTTGCAACATCGCTACCGTACTGGAAGACGAATGAGAAATCCGTTGTGTAGGTGTCAGGGTTCCAGGTGTTTGGCATATGAGTTCCCTTCAAGATAAAAAAAGACGAAAGAAAAAAGTGTTGTGTCTACTTAATAATAGCGATAGTGAAAGCTATATATGGGTTCAAAGATACATCATTCATGAAGTGTTGTGTCTACCAATGGGACAATACCCTCTGGCTCCGTTGTCCGGGGTGGACAACGGAGCCGGAGGGTATTGTCCAGGCTCAGACAAGATAATGGTGGCAAGCAGAAGTATCTCGCGTTATACTGCTTCCATTACACGTTTTGTTTTCGGAGGATTCGTGCCAAACCTCGCCAAACCGGTAAATCGCATAATTTTTCTTGTTTGTGTTTTAGTTACGGGTGCCTTAGCGGGTGCTTTTGTGTGGCTGTTCTTCTTTCTGATGGATAAGGGCATCAGCTTTTTGTGGAGTACGGTACCCGCGTGGCTTGGCGCCCTTACTGCTGATATATTTCCCATTCTTAGCCAAGGGTCTTTCGGATTTATTCCATATCCTTTGTTGGTATGTGTATTGGGCGGCATCATTATTGGTTTATATACAAAGAAGGTAAAGGTCCAGCCTGAAGAGCTGAACAAAGTTATGGCCACCGTGAAGGAAACGGGGCGTTATGACTATAGCCAGATAGGCAGACTATCCTTCGCTGCATTGCTGCCATTGTTGTTCGGCGGGAGTGTAGGTCCAGAAGCAGGTCTTACGGGCGTTATTGCGGGCTTGTGTACTTGGGTGGGTGATAGGATGCGTCGCTTTGGGGCAGATATCCGTGCGCTTACTATTGCGGGTACTCAGGCGGCACTTACCGCGGTGTTCACAGCGCCGTTTTATGGTTTTGTGGCTCCTCTTTCTGGTACAGCAGATGGCGCCGAGGGTGATATGGATATTAAGCTTCCAAAACCGCAGAAGGCCATTGTGTATTTTTGTGCCATAGTGGGTGCACTAGGCTCATTTCTTGTTTTGGGTGAAGTGTTTGGATCAGGTTGCGGATTACCTCGTTTTTCTTCGGTAGAGGTGGGAACCTTTGAACTTATCTGGCTTATTCCGTTGACACTTGCGGGTACGGTATGCGGTTGGGTATATTACGCGGCGAACAGAGGGTCCAAATGTGTTTCGAAGAACCTTGGACAGCGTCCTGTTGTGAAAGCGGTGCTTGCGGGTGCTCTTCTGGCGGTATGTGGCATGGTGCTGCCTTATACCATGTTCGCAGGTGAAGCTCAAATACATTATCTCATGGAGGACTATGTGGTAATTCCTGCTGTGGTGCTTATCATGACTGGTCTTATCAAGTGCGCCATCACCCCTACGTGCATTAATTTAGGCTGGTGCGGCGGACATTTCTTTCCCCTCATTTTTTCCGGTATTAGCTTAGGTTACGGTTTTGCCGTGCTTACGGGGGCTGAACCCGTATTTTGTGTGGCTGCGTGTACTGCTGCTTTGATGGGTGCTGTAATGCGTCAGCCCGTTATGGCTGCTTTGCTTCTCGTGATGTGCTTTCCGTTAAAGGGTATTGCTGTAATGCTTGTTGCTGCCCTGATTGGTTCTGCTATTCCTTTGCCTAAAGCTTTACGTGAAGAGTAAAGTGGATTATTTCTGAGAAAATAAGAATAAGCAAGGAACCAAAACAGTGGGGGGGATTGTTATGGAAGAAACTAACGATATTCAGGCGCTGATGGATTCTATTCAGGCACAGGAAACCGCTTACGAATTTGAGCACATTGATGAAGAGCTTGCTCTCCAGATGGGACTATATGTAATTCGTCGGGCTCGCGAGATGGGAAAGCCTGTTGCAACCCGTATCACCTTGAACCGTCGCACGCTCTTCGCGTTTTCGATGGCAGGGACAAAGCCTGAAAGCGACAACTGGATTCGTCGTAAGGAAAACATTACATACGCCACTAACGGTAGTTCATATTACTGGGAATGTTGGTGTGAACAGGGGGTTCATCCGCTGGAGTGGCGTGGAATGTCCTATGAGGATTATGCGCCAGCGGGCGGATGTTTCCCTTTGTGTATTAAAGGTGCCGGCATGGTTGGCACGCTTACTATTTCAGGTATGGCAAGTCATGAGGACCATGCCCTTGCATTCGAAACGGTCGAAAAGGCCGTGCGCGGCGAACTAGGTGTAGATATTTCAGGGCTGCTTTAGGAAGCTGCCCTGAAAAAGCTGCCTGCAAGGAAAGTTAACTCAACAAAACGCTTCAATAAAGACGCTCAAGAAAAGCGCCTGCAGGAAAACCTGTCCCGATAAAAGCTACCCCGAAAAAGCCATCCGAACAGAAAGAACGTTTTAGGTGTATCCCGTTTTGGAATAGAGCTAAGTAGTTCACGATTCGCTATCGCAAGAAAACATGCAGCAGCTTGTTGTATAGCTTGCTCGTATAAGGCTGATAACGCATGGGTAAATCTATCCAGGTTTTTTTATCGACGATGGATTTGAGGTGGGAAAATGCCTCAAATCCACGTTTGCCATGGTAGGCGCCCATGCCGCTTTCTCCTACGCCACCAAATGCCATTTCGCTGGTGGCTAGGTGAATTACTACATCATTGATACAGCCGCCGCCAAAACTTAGCTCGCGCCTATATTGGTCTATGTGATTTTTATTGCTCGAGAACAAATACATTGCGAGCGGTTTAGCCTTGTTTTGCAAACCACGCACTACCTGGTCAAATGAATCGAAGGTAAGAACGGGCAAAAGAGGACCGAAAATTTCTTCGCCCATTACGGCATCTTCTGCCATAACACCGTCCATGACGGTCGGTGCAATTCGACAGGATGTTTCATCAGTTTGTCCGCCGTATACTACTTTGTTAGTATCGATCAAGCTGTATAAACGCTCGAAATGTTTTTGATTGACGATCTTGCCATAACCGGTGTTTTCGATCGGGTTCTTTCCAAATTGAAGTTCAATCTGTCGTTTAAGCTCAGTGATGAGTTGGTCGTGTATGCTGCGTTCGACCAGAATGTAGTCGGGTGCCACGCAGGTTTGGCCGCAGTTCAAAAATTTACCGAACACGATGCGCTTGGCGGCAAGTTTGACGTTTGCGCTCGCGTCTACGATACAGGGGCTTTTGCCGCCTAATTCAAGCACGATAGGGGTGAGATGTTCGGCGGCGTGGCGAAGCACCTCTTTTCCTACGGTTTGACTGCCGGTGAAGAAAATGAAGTCGAACTTTTGTTTAAGCAGTGCGGTGTTTTCAGCGCGCCCACCTGTTACTATGGCTACGTATTCTGGCGGAAAACACTCTGAAACGATGGTTGCGATTATTTTGCTGGTTGCTGGTGAATAGGCGCTCGGCTTCAAAACCACCGTGTTACCTGCAGCGATAGCATCGGCAAGTGGATCGATAGTTAAAAGGAACGGGTAGTTCCAAGGGCTCATAATAAGCGTGTTTCCATACGGCACGGCTTGAGTGAAGCTGTGCGAGGCGAACTGAGCAAGTGGCGTGTGTACTGTTTTGGGGCGTGCGAGTTTGCGCGTATGTTTAATCATGTACGAGATTTCGGTAAGCGCTAGTCCACTTTCGCACATGAAGCCTTCGTAGTTGCTCTTGCCTAAATCTGCTGTGAGTGCCGCGTGAATTTCATCTTCATGTGTGCGAATAGCAGCATAAAGCTTGCGCAGTGCAGCAATGCGGAAGTCAACGGGAATAGTAGCGCCGCTGTTGAAAAACGCACGTTGTTTTTCAAGAATTACCTGAATTTCTTCGCTCGTCATTATTGGCTCCAATCTGCAATTTCAGCATAGAGATCTGCAAGCTCTTGCGCTGTCATAAGCTTAGGTACAGGGTAGAGGGGGTTAGCTTCTTTTTCGGCGGTACGCGACAAATGTTCAATATCATCACGTTTTATTCCGCTGATTTTCGTGGGAATGTTCATTTTGGCGTTAAGTTCTTTGATGGCTTCGATGAACTTATATGCACCTTCGGCATCGGTTTCATTCGTGCTGCATACGCCCGCTGCCACACCAAGTTCATGAAGTTTCCGATGCGCTGCATCGCCGTATGCCTCCAAAACATAGGGCATGGTAACAGCGTTTGCTAAGCCGTGAGGCACGCCATATTGACCACCAAGAGAATGCGCAATGGCATGAATGTAACCCACGTACGACATGGAAAACGCAATGCCTGCTTTGTAGGCTGCATGCAGCATATTCTTTCGCGCTTCGTGGTTTGTGCCACATTCGTAGGCGTGCTCGATGTTGTCAAATATTAGTTTGGTGGCTTCAAGCGCCAACGTGCGCGTTTGTTTGGTAGTGGAGCGTCCGATATATGCCTCCACAGCATGCGTGAGCGCATCCATGCCAGTGGTAGAGGTAAGGTGCTTTGGTAGCGAATAGGTAAGACTTGCATCAAGCACCGCATAGTCGGGGATAAGCGGAAAGCTCATAATGGCGTATTTGTGGTGCTCGTGCGCATCGGTAATAACGGCGGCCAAGGTTACTTCGCTTCCTGTGCCTGCGGTGGTAGGGATGGCAATAATTGTGGGCGTTTTTTTTAATACGCGCAGAACACCCTTCATCTGTGCGAGCGTTTTATTGGGGTAGGCAACGCGCGCTCCTACCGCTTTGGCGCAGTCCATGGACGAACCGCCGCCTATTGCAATAATTGCATCGCACTTGTTCTGGTGGTAAAGGCTCAGTGCTTCTTCAACATGTTCAACGGTAGGGTTAGGGAGTGTTTTATCGTAGATGGTATAAGGAATGCCGAATCTGTTGAGTGCTGCTTCTAGGAGGCCGGAAATACCATTCTCAACAATGCCGCGGTCGGTGACAATGAGCACGTGAGTTGCGCCTTCTTTTTTGAGAGTTCGACCTAAATCAGCACATGAGTTAATGATCACGGGTTCGCGATAGGGTAAAACGGGAAGCGCGGCACGAAAGCCGAGCTGGAAGGTACGGCAGAAAATTTTCTTGGGAAAAAACACAGGGGGACTCTCTTTTTAACTCGTGTTGGATGGATGGGTTGGGGTGTTGGGTGCTTAGCTCGCCGACACTGAACGATTCCGCTAAAGAAATTCCGCTGAGGAACTGGATGGTTAGCGCTGGAGTGTTGAGCGGCTAGAGCTGAGCGGATTTTTGAGCGATGACATCGAGCCGGTTGCTAATTGCGGTCAGATTTTGGTAGAAAACCTCGCGCTGGTCATGAGTGAGGCTGTCGTCAACTTCATGCAGAACCTGGTCAATTTTGCTCACGATTGCATCTCCTGTTTGCTTGCCTTTTTCGGTAAGCACAAGGGGGCGTTTGTAGCGTTTAGGGCTTTTAGTGGAAGCCTCGAGATAGCCTTCACGCTCAAGATAATCAAGCGCCCGCGAAACGGCTGCTTTGTCTTCTTCGCAGCGCTCACTTAGTTCTGCTGCAGTCAAGTTGCCTGATAACCTTAAATAATACAAACACGATACATGGATGCTTTTTAGGTTATACGCCGCCATTTCTTGGTTTTTAATCTTTCGAATGTTGCGGTTGATTCTGTTGATAAGAATGGTGAAGGTTTCGAAGCGTTCTTCCATGATGCCTTTCTGCAATAGGTTGTTGATTTGTCAACGATCGAACAGTAAAACCTATGCTTGTTGATTTGTCAATAAGTTGCATGAAATATGCTGAAGCAATAAAAGTGATTCTCATAGAAGTTTTCCGAAAATGCGTAAAAGGTTTTGAAAATGCTTCGTGCGAGCGAGCCTTATTCTTTATTGGTAATAACCAATAAGAGCAGGTAGGTGCTATGCGTACGTCGTGTTCATACGTTTACTCTTGAGACTATCTTATTTGCACAGATGTCGTCTGTACAAAATCCCAGTCGAACGCTCGAACAAACTAAAAGCATATACTTTAGGTTGCAAACCGCAAAAGCAATGTATTTATAAAAGTTTTTCTGGTTATAACCGCAAAACTATAAAATACTGAACATTATTGCGGCTACATGTTCATTTCTAAAAGAGTAACTACTGATGTAGGTGTCAGTTCGAACTAATGTTACATAATGTTAGCTTCTTCTATGCTTGCTTGTAGCTTTTAGTAAAGCAAAACAAACAGAAATGCGCCTTATAAGCGTAGAATAAGTTCATGAAGCTGTTTAGTGAACATATCGACGAACTAGACGAAAAGCACCATGGCGTGCATCTTGCGGGCATGCGGGCACGCTCAGCTGAGCGTGCGGCACAGCGCGCACTTGCACATAATCCACTGCTGGTAATTTCGGCGCTCGTGGCGCTGGTCACAATGTTTTTTGTGCCGCCTTCTATCGAATACTTAGATTACTTTAACTGGCACACTCTTGCGTGCCTGTTCAGTATTCTTGCGGTGATTGCTGCCATTGATTCGTCGGGGCTTCTTGAATTTGTAGCCCATTCCTTGGCGGAACACGCGAAAAGTACGCGCACCTTAGTGGTTGCTTTGGTGCTGGTGTCACTTGTTTGTTCTATGTTTCTTTCTAATGATATGACTTTAGTTACCGTGCTACCGCTTGCGTTGATACTTTTGAAATCGGTTAATCGTGAATCAGAGATTCCTTTTGCTTTTATCGCTATAACCCTTGCCGCTAATTCGGGCGGAATGTTGCTGCCGTTTGGCAATCCGCACAACTTGTATTTGTATTCCTTGTTCGGGGTTGATTTTGGTGATTTTATTGCGGTTATGGCGCCACCCCTTATTCTGTCAGCAACTCTTCTTTTGGTGCGTTGTTTTTTTGTGAAGAAAGCGGAATTTCACTACAAGAAGCCTGAAAGCGTACGTTTGTCTAAACCTCGTGTTGTGATCTACGTGGTTTTGTTTGCACTTTGCATTGCAATGACGGTTGACGCGGTGCCCTTTCTTATGGGCACGGTGGTTATTGTGGTGGTGCTTGCTATTACCGACAGGCGGGTATTTGCCAAAACGGACTACGCACTTGTTATGACATTCGTTTGTTTCTTTATTTTCAGCGGAAATATCGCGCAGATTCCCGCAATATCGAGCTTCTTTGAGAGCGTGCTTGATTCTTGCGGTGCTTTTATCACCTCATTGGTGAGTAGTCAGATTATCAGTAATGTTCCCAGTGCTATTATTCTCAGTCATTTTTCTAACGACTGGGCGGGCATTGTCTTGGGGACCAATGTAGGTGCGGTAGGCACGCCAATCGCTTCGTTGGCTACGCTTATCACCTTGCGTCAGTATCAGAAATCAGGTTTGGGCAACAACGGTGCATTTATTGCGCGTTTTGAGGCATATAACTTTGCAACTTTGATAATTGTGGCTTTGTTTGAAATCTTTATCATGCAGGTTCATTAAAGCGAACTAATTCGTTTATTAGCTCTTGCTGCATCAGTCTTTTGGTGAAAAAGGAAAGGGCTAAAGTAAAGGTATCTATCTTTTTTATCTATCGTGGGCTTTAGCCTCTACTTTTTAGCTCATTTTTGTGTTTTAACTTCCGTTATTCTGTTTGGTATCTTGCTCGATGTTTTGCCTGTAGCTGAAACGCGCCGATTCGTGGTGATTAAAACTATCTTTCTTCTCTTTACATCGCGACAAGTATGCTAAGTTACCCGTGTGGTTTTTAGATAACGGTAAAGATATGTAACGGATTGGAGCGCTATGACCGAGTGGTGTCTCGTTTCTGAATACCTAGCTCTTATCGTTACGGTTATTATTGGCGTTTTTTATTTTGATCTGGAACAACCTTCTTCTAAACGCCGTACTCATTTCTGGATTTGTCTTTGCCTAACGGCGACAATGATTATTCTTGATATTGCAGCTGTTGCTGTTGTTGGGGAGGGCGATCACCTTCCTGTCGCGTTAAATTATGCGCTCAATACGGTGTATTGTTTCGTCTCAATTGTCACATCTTGCACAATCGCTCTTTTCTTTGTTTGTAGGATTTACGAGTTTGTTTTTGATAAACGGGGTAGATTGTATGCGTTTGTCAGTCTTGCGGCAGTGCTGGTAGCGTTTTCGATTCTGCTCATTATTAACGTGCAAGAGGGTTTTTTCTTTTTTATCAATGACGGGGGAGTGTATCAGCGAGGGCAATGGGGATCATTGGTGTACTTTGTTCCTCTTTATGGTGCATTCTTAGTTGCGTTTTGTTTCTTCCGGAACCGTCACAACGTTAGTGGGGCGGTGCGACAAATAATAATTGCAGCACCTTTAGTGGTTGTGCTTCTTGTTTTATATCAGCTTTGCTATAAAGACCTGCTTTTGAATGGCACTATTGCCATGATAATTAATTTGATGTGTTTTATTAATTTCTTGAACATTCGCATCGAAACTGATGCTTTGACAAGAGTTTTTAATCGCCGAAGCTTTTCCAGTGAGCTTGAGCTGTGTGCGGCTAGCAAGCGAGACTACCAAATTGTCGTGGTTGCTCTTCGGCATTTTGCTCAGATCAACCACATTTATGGACACAACAACGGTGATGCACTGCTATTTCTTATCGCTGATAAGTTGCAAAAATTGATGCCTGAGGGAAGGTGCTTCCGCTATAACAGCGTTGAATTTTTGTTGTTTATGCCAGCAGCCTCTGAAGATGTGCAAGAGGAGCGCATTAATCGCATCAAAAAGTTAATGGACGGCAAATGGTGTTTGGACGAAGGTGCGGTATGGGTGCAATATTGTTTGGCTGAGATTTGTAACCGAGGCGAAGAGTGGACGCTTGAAGAAGCTGTCGAACACTTGGATTACACCGTGCAGGTGGCTAAGGATGAGCATAGGAAACTTGTACGCTATGATTCGGTCATTATTCGTCGCTATGAGCGAGAGGAAGAACTGGAGCATGCTATTAAGCGTGCCCTTCGTATGGGCACCTTTGAGGTGTGGTATCAGCCGGTGTTCTATAGAGAGACACAATCGTTTGATTCCGCTGAAGCGCTACTGCGAATGACAGACAGTGAAGGTAATCGTATTTCGCCAGGCGAATTTATTCCTGTGGCAGAACGCAATGGTTTGATTGATTCATTGTCGTGGCTAGTTTTGGAAGACGCGTGCCGTCTTCTTGGAAGTGGGGAAGCTCCTGGGCTGAAATCCGTCTCAATCAATCTCACCACGTGTCAGCTTCTTCAAGACGATCTTGTTCAACGTATTTTGCGGGTTCTTGAAAAACACAAGGTTGATCCTTCTCGGATTAAAATCGAGATAACCGAGCGCACGATTGCGGAAAATGAGGATTCTGTATGCTTGGCTATGGAGGAGGCATGCTCCTCTGGGCTTAGCTTTATGCTTGATGATTTTGGGACGGGCTATTCGAACTTCTCCATGGTAACCAACATGCCATTTGAAGCGGTAAAACTTGATCGTAGCTTGGTGAGCGGGCTTCCTTGTGAGCGAAAAAGTTGCCTTATGGTCGAAATGCTTACGCTTCTTTTTCACGAGTTGGGACAAAATGTTCTTGCCGAGGGTATTGAAACGAAAGAACAGGCGGAAACGGCGTTGTCTTATGGCGTCGATCGCATTCAAGGCTTTTTCTACGCTAAACCTATGCCGGGAGCTGAGTTGGCGGCTTGGTATCGTGAAAAAGAACAGAACGAGCCAACTAAGCAACAGGTGCCTCAAGAGTAATACCCTTTTGATAGTAAGGAATTTGTGATGCGAGCTCTTATTCAGCGCGTTGAACGTGCGCGTGTAACAGTTGAAAAAGAAACTATTGGGAAAATTGAAAATGGGTATGTTATTTTGCTCGGTGTTGGCCACGACGACACCGAGGCTCATGCGGAAAAACTATGGAGTAAAATTTCTCGTCTGCGCATCTTTGACGACGAGAACGGTAAAACCAATTTGAGCCTCACCGATGTTGGTGGTGAGGTGTTGGTAGCGAGTCAGTTTACCCTTTATGCCAATTGTAAACGAGGCAATCGTCCTTCGTTTACTGATGCAGGCTCTCCTGATGATGCCAATCGTTTATATGAGTATTTTTGCGGTCTTGTGAAGCGTGACATGGGGGCGGTAGAAACGGGTTCGTTTGGTGCGCACATGCAGATAGAGCTTGTGAATGATGGGCCTTTTACGGTTTGGCTTGATACCGATGCGCTCTAGTCTGTCTTTAAGTGTTTTAGGGCTATTTAGCAGTTCGGATGTGCTTATCTGACTTCTTTTTTAGGGAAGGCGTCGAGCTAAGGAAATATTGAGCGTTTCTTGGTGTTGTCATACAAAGCGCAATGCGCCTTGGATTTGCTCCTTTTTCAACGTGTACCAATTTGGAGTAAGACTTAATTTGCTCCAATCAGATGAGTATGGTATAAATCCTTTTTAGAGTGTGAGTCAAAGGCCGCACGAAGGGGTACACCACCGCGGGTGTAGTTTTCTTCGTGCGGTCTTTTTTGGTCTTACCCCCCTTTTTTTTGCGGGCAGGAAGGAGCAGATGCGGTTGATTCGAGTGAATGGTGAAGAACTTCCTTTAGCGGGACAAACGTTGTTGTCCTACTTAGAGGAGGCTTCTTATGATCTTGCGCGAATTGCAGTTGAGCGCAACGGGGAGATTGTGCCTAAACGGGTGTATGGTGAAACGGTTTTGAAGGACGGCGATGTTTTAGAAATCGTTAGTTTTGTGGGAGGTGGCTAACGTGATTCCCGCAAAGGAAGAAATGTATCAGGCGCTAAGTGAGCGCCATGGTGCGGAATTGCAGAAAAAAATCAGCGCTGCCCGGGTGGCGGTGTGTGGATTGGGGGGACTCGGTTCCAATATCGCTATTGCGCTGGCGCGGGCAGGTGTGGGGCACTTGCATCTCATTGATTTTGATCGCGTGGATATTACTAACCTGAATCGTCAGCAGTATTTTGTTCGGCAGTTAGGCCTGCTGAAAACTGATGCCTTACAGGAAACTCTGACAGATATTGCACCCTATTGTGATATCACTACGAACTCCGTGAAAATTACGGAGGAAAATTTCGCCCAACTGCTGGAAAAAGAGGACATTATCTGCGAGGCGTTTGACTGCAGTGAGGCTAAAGCAATGCTGGTTAATGGGGTGTTAGAGCGGTTTCCAGAAAAGTATTTGCTGTCTTCTTCGGGTATGGCGGGATTTGGTTCTGCCAACACCATAGTAACTCGTCATGTATTCCAGCATTTTTATTTGTGTGGTGACGGCATGAGCGACGTTAATGACGGTATCGGATTGGTGTCTTCCCGTGTTTTGGCTTGTGCTGCCCATGAAGCCCATATGGTTATCCGCATTCTTGCGGGTGAGATAGAACCTTAATCGTTTAATACAACAGAAAGAGAACGAGTATCGTGTTACATCAAGACAAGTTAATTATCGGTGGGCGTGAATTCAGCTCCCGCTTTATTTTGGGGTCTGGCAAGTATTCGCTTAATCTTATTGAAGCTGCCGTTCGTGATGCAGGTGCAGAAATTATTACGTTGGCGGTGCGAAGAGCTAATACCAAGGAGCAGGAGAACATTCTGGACTACATTCCTGAGGGTGTAACGCTGTTACCTAATACGTCTGGTGCTCGTAATGCCGAAGAAGCCATTCGCATTGCTCGTTTAGCACGGGAGCTAGGCTGCGGTGATTTTGTAAAGATCGAGATTATGCGTGACACCAAGTATTTGCTGCCCGATAACCAGGAAACCATTAAAGCCACCGAAGTTTTGGCAAAAGAGGGTTTTGTGGTTATGCCCTATATGTACCCTGACTTGAATGTTGCGCGCGACTTAGTCAATGCGGGTGCTGCTGCTGTTATGCCGCTGGGTTCTCCTATTGGGTCTAACAAAGGGCTTGCTACCCGTGACTTCATTCAGATTTTGATTGACGAGATTGATGTGCCTGTGATTGTTGATGCGGGCATCGGTCGTCCTTCTCAGGCTTGCGAGGCTATGGAAATGGGCGCTGCTGCCATCATGGCTAACACGGCATTGGCCACTGCAGGAAATCTCCCTATGATGGCGTCTGCTTTTAAGCAGGCAATCGAAGCGGGCCGTAAGGCGTATTTAGCGGGATTGGGCCGTGTTTTAACGCGCGGCGCTTCTGCTTCTGATCCTCTTACCGGATTTTTGCGCGACTAAAGGTGGCACTATGGAAAACCAGTTTTTTGTAGACTCTGAATTTCTTTCTTCAGCAGCGCTAAAGAAGAAGCATAGGTTAGAAACTGACCCTTCTTCTCGAACCAATCATATGAAATACATGCCTGGGATGGAGCAGATTCACTCAGACATTCAAGAGAAAGTTATGAGTCAGGTTAGCTCCTATGATTCTTCGGAGTACACCGCAAAAGATGTACGTACTGCTTTGCAGCATGAAACCGTGACGCTTGAGGATTTTAAGGCGTTGCTTTCTCCGGCGGCTGAATCGTTTTTGGAGCAGATGGCCCAGCGGGCTCGTATAGAAACCAGCAAACATTTTGGCAACACGGTGTATTTGTTCACGCCGCTCTATATTGCCAATTACTGTGAAAACTACTGCGTTTACTGTGGTTTCAACTGTTATAACCATATCCAACGTATGAAGCTGACCATGGAGCAGATCGAGCGTGAGATGAAGGTTATCGCCGATTCTGGCATGGAAGAAATTCTGATTCTTACGGGTGAGAGTCGCGCTATGAGTAACGTGGAGTACATCGGGCAAGCCTGCAAACTGGCCCGAAAGTATTTCCGCATGGTGGGCGTGGAAATTTACCCTGTCAACACTGACGAATATCGCTATCTTCATGAATGTGGTGTGGATTATGTCACGGTGTTTCAGGAAACATACGATACCGACAAGTATGAAACGCTCCACTTATTGGGACACAAGCGCATTTGGCCTTATCGGTTCGATTCCCAAGAGCGGGCGTTGATGGGAGGCATGCGAGGTGTGGGCTTTTCTGCGCTGCTGGGTCTGAGTGACTTTCGTAAGGATGCGCTAGCGAGTGCCCTTCACGTATATTATCTGCAGCGGAAGTACCCCCAAGCTGAAATGTCTCTTTCTTGTCCTCGTCTGCGTCCTATTATCAACAACGGCAAAATAAACCCTTTGGATGTACATGAAAAGCAACTCTGTCAGGTGTTGTGTGCGTATCGTATCTTCATGCCGTTTGTAGGTATTACGGTTTCTTCCCGAGAGAGCGCTTCCTTCCGTAATGGCATTGCAAAAATTGCCGCCACTAAAATATCCGCGGGTGTTTCTACAGGTATTGGAGACCATGAAAGTAAATACTCTGGCGAACAGTCTGGTGAGCAGGAAGGCGACGAGCAGTTTGAAATTAACGATAACCGCAGCCAGCAAGCCATGTATGCAGATATGTCAAAGGAAGGTCTTCAGCCTGTGCTGAATGATTATCTTTATGTCTGATATTTTCTGCGTTACCAACCGAGCACTTTGCGAAGAAAACTTTTTGGTGCGCTTAGAGCGCATCGCCAAGGTGCATCCTGCAGGCATTATTCTGCGGGAGAAGGATTTGCCAGAGGAAGAGTATGAAGCCTTGGCGCGACAGGTACTCGAGATCTGTCACGCCAATGGGGTGGAGTGCATCCTTCATACCTTCGTTTCAGTAGCGCTTCGGCTTGGAGTGGATGCCATTCATTTGTCCCTACCGGTTTTGCGGCAAATGTCGGCGCAAGAGAAGAAGCAGTTTAATGTTATAGGGGCATCGTGTCATTCGGTTGAAGATGCGTTGGAGGCTCAGCAGCAGGGGTGTAGCTACATCACGGCGGGTCATATCTTTGCTACGGATTGCAAAAGGGGATTGGAACCTCGAGGTTTGGAGTTTCTACAGCTGGTTTGCCAGAGTGTGAACCTGCCGGTATACGCCATTGGTGGCATCAGTAAAAAAAATATGCCTTACGTGAGGAGTGTAGGAGCCGCTGGGGGTTGCAGCATGAGCGAGTTTATGATGTGTGAAAATCCTCAGCAGCTGGTGGATGAGTTGGGATAACTTGCAACCTACGATGTATTTGTTGCAGGGGCACGCGATGAGCTGGATGGTATTTCAACTATCCACCGAACGCTTGTTCGATGGAATTTGGCGCGATAGTGGTTATGTTAGTCCCTGTTTTGTGATAAGTTTCTAGACCGAACATTTCAGCCGTCACTTTCTTTTGAGCGGCTTGCTAAAGCTGACTCATCTGAGCAGTGGTAATCGGGTGAAAGCGAAAACGGCTTTTTGAAGCGGCATAGCTAGATTCGGCATAGTTTGAGGCAGCACAATAGGTCGCCGGAATCGATATAGCTTGAAGCGGTATGGCTACAGGATAGGAAAACTGAAAGAGCAAGAATGGTAAAAAGCACGGCAAAATATGGTAATGACAGTATTCGTCAATTGAAAGATGAAGAGCGCGTTCGTTTGCGCCCTGCTGTTATCTTTGGCTCTGATGGCTTAGATGGTTGTGCGCATGCTGCTTTTGAAATTCTGTCGAATGCCGTTGATGAAGCGCGCCAAGGGTATGGCAATCTCATTACGCTAACTGCGTTTGCTGATGGCTCTATTCAGGTGGAAGACAATGGTCGTGGCTGTCCGCTCGATTGGAATCCCACGGAAAAACGCTTCAATTGGGAGCTTGTATTTTGTGAGTTGTATGCCGGAGGTAAGTACAGCAACAACGAAGGTGGAGATTACGACTTTTCTTTAGGTACCAACGGTCTTGGTTCATGTGCTACGCAGTACGCTTCCGAATACATGGATGTTGCCGTTTGGCGTGATGGCAACAAATACCAGTTGCATTTCAAGAAAGGCAAGGTTGTAGGAGCAAAAAAGAAGGCTTTACAAATCGAACCCTCTGATGAGCCTAATCGCACAGGTACAACCATTAAATGGCGTCCCGACCTAGAGGTGTTTACCTCAATCGACATTCCGCATGAATGGTATCGCGAAACCATGCGTCGTCAAGCGGTGGTGAATGCCAATGTTACGTTCCGTTTGCGCATTGAAGGCGAGGATGGCTTTAGTGAGGAAGATTTTTGTTATCCCAAGGGCATCGAAGATTATGTCTTGGAAAAAGTAGGTACCGACTATCTGACTGAGCCCTTCTTCATTCAAGCCGACCGTCGTGGACGCGATCGTGAAGATTTGCCTGATTACAACATGAAAATTACGGCTTGTTTGTGTTTCTCGCGTATCTTCCAGATGCAGGAGTACTACCATAATTCGTCGTGGCTGGAAAACGGTGGCTCACCAGAGAAGGCCGCGCGTAGCGCACTAACGAGTACTCTTGACGCTTACATCAAGGCGCAAGGGAAATACAACAAAAATGAGAGTTCCATTAAATGGCAAGACGTGCAGGACTGCTTGGTGTTAGTAACTAATTGCTTTTCCACGCAAACGTCCTACGAAAACCAAACAAAAAAAGCCATCAACAATCGTTTTATTCAGCAGGCTATGACGGCGTTTTTTAAGGAACGCTTCTCAACCTATTTAATTGAGAACAAAGAGGCTGCCAGCAAAATCATGGAGCAGGTGCTTATTAATAAGCGCTCGCGTGAAAATGCAGAGAAAACGCGTCAAAGCATTAAAACTAACTTGCAGCAAAAAACCGACATGGCTAACCGCGTGCAGAAGTTTATCGACTGCCGTTCGAAGGATAAAGATCGCCGTGAAGTCTATATTGTTGAGGGTGATTCGGCAGCGGGTGCCATTCGCACTTCTCGTGATGCAGAGTTTCAAGGTGTTATGCCAGTTCGCGGAAAAATTCTTAACTGTCTTAAAGAAGACTATCCACGCATTTTTAAGTCAGACATCATTATGGACTTGTTGCGTGTTTTGGGTTGTGGCGTTGAGGTTAAAGACAAACGCATGAAAAACCTTGGTACCTTCGATTTGGATAACCTGAACTGGAGCAAGGTTATTATTTGTACTGATGCCGATGTTGACGGATATCACATTCGCACTCTTATTCTTACTATGCTTTATCGCCTTGTACCAACGCTTATCGAAAAAGGGTATGTCTATATTGCAGAATCTCCGTTGTATGAGATCAACTGTAAGGAAAAAACGTATTTTGCCTATACTGAACTCGAGAAGAACGGAATACTGAAAGAAATCGGTGATCAGAAGTGTTCCATCAACCGTTCAAAAGGTTTGGGCGAAAACGACCCTGATATGATGTGGCTTACCACCATGAACCCCGAAACGCGCAGGCTGATCAAGGTGGAGCCTGAAGAGGTGTCAAGGATGGAGGCCATGTTCAACTTGCTGCTCGGCAACGATGATGAAGGGCGCAAGCGTCATATCGCCGAACATGGCAAGGAGTACCTAGACCAGCTTGATTTGCAGTAGTTCGTTAATCAAGAGTTCATTTTTGAAAAGCAAACGCCTAGCTTTCATACGGTTGGGCGAATCGAGTCAATAAAAGTTTCAAGAGGGAATCGTGGCAAAAAGGAAACCTAAAACAGAGTCTAAGAAAAAGCAGGTAAACAATCCGAACGTTATTGGTCTGCACTCTGAAGTTACGCAGCAGCCCATCACGCAAACACTCGAGTCAAACTACATGCCTTATGCCATGAGTACGAACGTTTCGCGTGCGTTCCCTGAAATTGACGGCTTTAAACCTTCGCATCGCAAGCTGCTCTTCACTATGTATAAGATGGGCTTGCTGAAAGGTGATCGTCAGAAAAGTGCAAACATTGTCGGTCAAACCATGAAACTGAACCCTCATGGCGATAGCGCCATTTATGAAACTATGGTGCGCTTAGCCACGGGAAACGAAGCGCTTCTGGCGCCTTTTGTTGAATCGAAGGGCAACTTTGGTAAGTATTATTCGGGCGACTTAAGCTATGCCGCTTCTCGTTACACCGAGGCGAAATTGGCTCCCATTTGCGCTGAGATTTTTAAGGACATTGACAAAGATCCGGTTGATTTTGTTGATAGCTACGACGGCGCTATGAAAGAGCCTCGTCTTTTGCCTACTACGTTTCCTAATATTCTTGTGTCTTCAAACAAGGGTATTGGTGTTGCTATGGCTTCGGATATTTGTGGCTTTAACCTTAATGAAGTTTGTACGGCTACTATTCATTTTCTTGAAGATCCTGAATGTGATTTGCTTGAATATATGCCCATGCCTGACTTCTCGACGGGTGGCGAGATAATTTATCGTCGAGAAGAAATGGAGCGTATTTTCGAGACAGGGCTCGGCAGTTTTCAGATTCGCTCCCGTTGGCGCTATTTGCCTAAAGAGCGTATTATTGAGGTATATGAAATACCTTATACCACAAAAACCGATGTCATTATTGAGCGCATTATCAAGCTTTCTAAAGAGGGTAAGGTGCGCGAAATCACCGACATTCGTGACGAAACCGATCTTTCTGGTTTGCGCATTGCTATCGACTTGAAAAGGGGAGTAGACCCTGAGCAGCTTATGGCGAAGCTGTTCCGTTCTACCACGCTGCAAGACTCTTTTTCGTGTAACTTCAATGTGCTGGTAGATGGCTATCCGCGGGTTATGGGCGTGCGTCAAATCTTACATGAGTGGGTAGCGTGGCGCATCGAATCAACACGACGCCGCATGAATTTCGATCTGAACAAGAAAACCGAACGCCTGCATCTTCTGCATGGCCTTGAGGCAATTCTGCTTGATATTGATAAGGCGATTGCCATTATTCGTAACACGAAGCTGGAAAGTGAAGTTGTTCCCAACTTGATGAAGGGCTTTGGTATCGATGAGGTCCAAGCGGAATTTGTTGCGGAACTAAAGCTTCGCAACATCAACGAAGAATATATCTTGAATCGCACGAAAGATATCGAGCGGCTTGAAGCTGATATTGCAGAACTTAACGATACGCTTGCTAGTGAGAGCAAGATTAAGAAGGTTATTAGCGATGAACTTGCGGCGGTGAATAAAAAACATGTGATGCCGCGCAGAACGGGAAAAATCGATCCGTCTGAGGTTGTCGAAGTAAGCTTGGAGCCTGAGGTTGAGGAATATCCGGTAACCATGATGCTTTCTCGCGAGGGCTATTTGAAGAAAATGACCGATCGTGTGTTAAAGAAGGCAAGCTCGCTGAAGTATAAAGATGGCGATGGACCTTTCATAGAATTTCCTTCTTCTAATACCCATGAGCTGTTGGTGTTTACTGATCGCAGTCAGGTATACAAATGCAAGATCGCTTCGTTTGAGGATACGAAGTCGGCTCAGCTTGGTTCGTATTTGTCAACCGATTTAGAGATGGACCCAGACGAAAGCGTAACGTGGGTAATTGATCCTGAGGATTATAAAGCCGACGTGCTGTTTGTGTTTGAAAATGGTCGCGTTGCGCGCGTTGCTTTGGCGGGGTATGCCACAAAAACTAATCGTAAGCGTTTGAAGAATGCGATTTATGGTGGAAGTAAGTTGCTTTATGCGGCTGTGTTGAAGGAAGAGCGCGATTTGGCGTTGGTTTCAAGCGATTATCGCCTGATGAATTTTAATACCTCACTTCTAAAAACTAAAACCACTACCAGCACTCAGGGTGTTCAGGCGTTCACGGTAAAGGGAAGCCGTACGGTTACCGCAGTGGGCAAGGCGGAAGATTTTCTTGGTGGTAAATCTTCCATCAAAAAGTTCTGTGCAGAAAGCTTGCCTTCTTCGGGTGCGCCTATGAAAGAAGCTGACATGAAGAGTCTGTTCGACTAGCTTCGGACCCGGACAATACCCTCCGGCTGCGTTGTCCGGGTATTTGGTTCACGCTATAATGAGCAGGATTGTTGCATTGTGGGATAGCGTATGCGCGGAATCGGAAGGAAGGCTCAATGGCTGAGTTGCAGATAAAGCCTGGAACAAAGTTGAAAGTCGCTTTCGATACGGCCGTTGGGCAAAAAACCGAGTTTAATATGATGGCTACCTTCAAGGGTGTCATCGACGAAGCCTATTTTCTCATCAGCGCTCCTATGCTTGCAGGTAAACCTCTTATCTTGGATGAAAATCAGAAGTTCCTTCTGCAGTACACCTTAGGCGAAAACACCTTCATGTTGGCTGGCTATCCCGAATCGGTTGAAAAGGCGGGCATCCGCACGTATTGGAAAATGCGTCAGGTTGCCGAGCACCGCACGTTCTTCAAGCGCCGTGACGAGCGCTTTAAGGTTTCCATGCGTCTGCGCTACTTGCGCGACGAGGCTTCCGAAGATGAGTGGAAAGAAGCCATGACCATCGACGTTTCCGCCGGTGGTCTGGCAATGTATCTGAACGACTACCCTGACGTGGGTGAAGCTCTACAAGTGCAAATGCCGGTGGTGCGCGTAGACGGCGAGCGCTGTGAATTACCTGTTCAGTTAGGTATTGTGTGCTGGATGCGCCAGGCGCCTAAGGGTAGCTTGTATCGCAACGTCTGCGGTGTGCAGTTCCGCTATTCCGACGAGCTTGAGCGTGAAGCCATGAAGGAATACATGGAACACGTGCGTGCTAAGTATAAGATCTAGGGCCTATGGCATTGTTTAGTAAAAAGAAGGAAAACGCAGGCGAACTGCCTCAGCGCGAATCGGCGCCCGCTCAGGATCAGGGTACCGAACAGGAAAGTGCGCAGGCTGGAGGGCTGACCAAAGACGCTCCTGCGCAAACGGAATCTTCCGTCAAAGATGTTATGCAAGCGGAAGTTCCCGAAGGCGCCGCGAGTTTATCCGGATCTACCAAGCGTCGTTTTGGCAAGAAGCGCGCACTAAAGCGAGCCGAAGACAAGCACATGATTCGCGTAAAAGAGCTCGAAGAGACCCTTGCCGAAGACGAAGACATTGACGTTGACGCCATTGTTTCCATGTACATGCCTAAGCGTCGTATGGCGCGCATTGGTCAGGCGCTTCTACGCATTGGCACGCTGCAAAAAGTGCTCATTTGTGTGGCACTGTTCATGGCGGTGCTGTTTGGCATTTCGTTTATGCAGGAAAACATGGGCAATTTCACCATCAATTTAAATCGCCTTGAGCTGTTCAGGCGCGGTGTTGCTATTGCTGACAACAGTCAGTTTGAAGGAGCCACTGCGCGCCTTACTGCTGAAGCGGTTTCTGATGGCACCAACATTGCCACAGATGATTTACCTAACAACCTCGACGAAATAGACGGCAGCCACAACGGGAAAAACTATGTGGCGTACACCTTTTACATACGTAACGCAGGCAAGGAAGATTTGAGTTACAACGCCAAGCTAAAGATTGCCTCGGCTTCGAAAGGTGTGGAAAAGGCTGCACGTGTGCGCGTCTACCGCAACGGTGAGCCCACCACCTACGCTGCTCCTGCTGCTAACGGCGGCAACGAAGCGGGGTGTGAGAATTTTGAATCAGACGAAGTAGTGTGTCACCTTGCCAACGACACCTTTAAAGTGGGTTACGTGGATAAATACACGGTGGTCATTTGGCTTGATGGTGACGACCCCGAGTGCATTGACAACATCATAGGCGGCGCCGTGGAGTTCGCTATGGATTTCGACTCTGACGGTGCGGAAGACACGAGTCTTATTATGAAGTTCTTACAAGACATTGCCGATACACTCACTGGTACCGACCCTATCAGTGCTTCTGGTACCGATGCCCCCGACTATTACAAGAACAATACCGTAACGTGGGATACTCGCCGCAATCAAGAATCCCCGCCGGCATGATCGGAGAGACCAAGATAGTCGCATAGTTATCTGGCTTGCGTAGTAGGTATGACAGAATCTCAGGGATACTTTATATACATTCAGGTAAAAACACCCTTGCATCAGGCATGTTTATGGTATGGTAACTTTCGCGTGTGTAATGAAATGCCTCTCCTGTGTAGAGGTGTGTCATTTTTGTAAATGAAGGAATAGGATCGAGAAAGGATCCGTTATGGAAACAAAGGCACTGAAAAAGCAGCTTGGCGCTGCTATTGCCATGGTGTTGGTAGCTGCCATAGCGTTAGGTGCTGCCACGTTTGCATGGTTTGTAAACAACAATGCCGTTAAGGCAACAGGTGTTGACGTAAGCACGTCTTCCTCCGTGCCGAATCTGTATATTAATAGCGCGGGTAAGACGGCTGATGGCATGAATGCGGCTGGGAGCAACCCGAGCAAGCTTTATCCTGTGTCTACCAATAGTGACGCTATCAAGAGTCCTACTCCTACTTTCTATGAAACTTTGCATTGGATGAGTGGTGGCGATCATGCTGTTGCTGATCAGTATCAGAAAGCACTCGTCCATGAGGAAGGTAAAACCGTTTACGCCGATTATACTTTCGATCTCGGCGTCACCAACGGCAAGATGAACGTGTACTTTGATTCTGGAGCGGCAACTACTTTGGCGGCTAATGCCGAGATGGGCACTGCAGGTCGTTTCGCGATCAGCTTCGATAATGGTACTACTTGGAAGCTCTTCAAGGTTAAGGGTACGGCGACTGATAACGGCTATTATACCGATCAAGGTGCAACGACTGGTGACTATTGGGTAAAGCAAGTTGACGGTACGCTCAAGGCTGTAACTGCTGAGTATGCGGACTTCAACGAGTATGCTGGCAGCGTTGACGAAAAAGGCCAGGCTCACGCTGGTAATGACTTCCTTACTACTCTCGATAGCGCCAATGCGGATAATCATGGCAAGGTAACGGTTACCGTTCGCGTGTGGTACGAAGGTTGCGATAAGGATTGCGTTTTTGAGAATGCTGGAACGGGCATCGATAAAGCAATCACTGGCAACCTCGGCTTTGTGGGCGTTCAGACCGCTTAAACCCTGCTTCTACTGAGCATGCAGTAGGGTTGAAACCCCATAAGGTTTCCTAAATACCTCCGGGCTTGTGCCCGGGGGTATTTTTATATTCGGTCAGGTTTTGGGGCGACCTCAGAATCGAGTTTTTGATCCCCTTAATCTTTAATGTGGAGGATTCGATAAGGGATGAATCGTTTTGGTTAATTGGAGTGCAAAAATGATAAAATTACACGGATTGTAAAAACCCGAAATCGAGCGGTGAACTTGGCGTTTTCTGGATGGGTTACTCAGTCTGTTTTGGAGTTATTGAGGCTTTAAATTCATTCGGGTGAGTAAAAAAGGAACGCGGCACCGCGAGGCAATAACACAGCATGAATGCAGCAGGCCCACATACCAACGTAGAAGACGAACTTCAACACAGCCAAAACGCGGCTGAGGGGTATCGCGCTGCGGCTGATGAGCACGCTCAAACCCTGAAGGATTTTTGGAAGCGCTTCATGGTAAGCGGTTTGTTCGTGGTAGCGGCCCTTGTCATTATTTTGGCCTGCGTGGCATGGTTTTTGAATAACTCCCAGGTAAAAGCCAACGGCATTGACACGAGCACCGCAGGTGCGCGCTACACTCTCTCTTCCGAAGGTACTCAGCAGGGCGCCTATGATCAGGAAGCGGGCAAGGCTGATTTGCAAACAGGTCAGGCTGGATTTGATGTAACTGACTCCATGAACGTAAGCGCTACTAGCAACTTGGTGAACTTGAGCGAAAACGATGTCCTCGGTCCTGGCTCGTATGGTCAACTCACCTTCACGGTAACCCCCTATGCGGACGACCTTGGCGCAGTAACGGTATCCCTTTCCCGCGAGTTCAAGGGCAAGCAGGGTGCCGTTTCCGATGCGGTTAAAGCGCTGGCATCGGGTCACGTCCTGTTTTTCGAATCGTGTGCCAATGGGTACTACGAATCACCCATTCTTGATGATGAACTTACTATCACGCAAAACGATTTCAGGGACGCTTCGGGTAAAACAACCAAGCCCGTTACAAAAACACTGTATTGGGTGTGGCCTGAGTACATCCAGAACTTCGTGTACACCGGCAACGCCAACTATTACAAAAATCTTTTCGCGGCCGATAACGATAGCTACAAAGCCATACAGCAATACATCAACACCAACAAGGGTTCCTTCTATTCCGATCAAACGGTTCCTGATCTGAGCAGCACCATGCCCTCCGCCGACCTCGCAACGTGCGCTACGGCTTACAACAAGGCCGACGATGAAATCGGCAATGCGGTGGAGTATTACCAGGTGCGTCTTACCGCAAATGAGGTGAAGAGCTCATGAGCGGCAACGAAGCACAGGTGACATCAGCCAAAGATTGGATATACGAGCATCGCGGGCCGATTCTTGCGACGCTTGCCGTTATCGCCGTCGTTTTGATCATCGCGGCGCTCACGCTTTCGTGGTTCCTTGCCAATAACAGCCTTTCAACGGTTGCCAAGGTTGATTCTCCTGCCGAGTTGAAGATCACTGTGCCGGGCGAGTCGGCGGCAACCCAACTTGATCTTACGAGCGATGTAGACTACGACAAAGTCGCTGCGGATGGCAGGGTGTATCGTAGTCGTGCCTTCAGCGTTGATAGCGACGGTAAGGCCTTTGAGCTGCAGGTTGCAAACACTACAAACATCAATGGCCTGAGCGTGAAGATCTATCGTGCTAAAGTGAATGATTCTTCCGCTTCGGGCGATGTTATGGGTAACGGCTATTCGTGGAGCAAGGTGGGTGAGGCTATCGACTTCACGCCAATCAGCGCTGATGCAGCTAAACCTCAAACCTTCGGTGCCTATGGCAACATCCAAACAAACGTCCTTCCGAACTACCGCTGGAAACGATTTGAGATAGATGACCTTGATAAGAACGGAAGCGAAGCTGCTTCCGCGACCAATTTCATCATCGAATGTTCGTGGCCTAAAGACACTAACTATAAAGAAACCGACGTAGCGTATTTGATCGCGAAACAGTAGGGAGGGGGAACTGTGCTCGGAAACCGCAAAGCCAAAAACAACAAGCATAAGCTTCAAGCTGAAGAGCGCCGTTCGCTCACCGCTTCGCTGAACGGCGCGATCGATGGCATGGCGAAAACGCCTCAAACGCGCAAGGTGTTGTGGGCGGTTGCCTTTGTGCTGGTTATTGCGGCGCTGGTATTCGGCCTTCGCTTAACCTACAGCGCCTTCAGTGCAAACGACCATTTGAAGGCCGTTGCCGTTACGGGCACTTCACAAAGCCTGTTCGCTTCCGATGTGCTGGCTCCTTATTCGGAGAAGCCTGCAGAACCCGCCGCTAAAAGTGTTGTGGTTGATACCAGCGGAGATACATGCTCCTTTACCTTCCGCGTGTATAACTGCATGCTTGATGACACGAATGTATTCAACGACAAAGAGGTTGATTATACGTTAGATATACAAGCATCTAGCACCAATGGGGGAACAAGTATCACATCGGGCTGGAGCATTAACCCTGCTGCAGGTACCGTTACTCTTCCTGGTACACAAGCGAAAATTGTTACCTACACGGTTACCTTTAATAAGGCGTTGCTGAACAACATCAAGTTCAAAATCTTTGCAAATGTTGTTCCCGATAAAAGCCCTGGAACGAACTTGGCGTGCTTGGCGGCTGCTGTTACGCCAGCTGAACGTGCGGCAGTTGAGTCTGCGTCCGTCACCGGTTCATGGGCTGATTCGGGCGCTGTGGGTGATTATGCTGCCTACAACTATCGCATAAACGTAACGGGCAAGCAGCAGACGGTAACCCTGAAGTGGGGCGAAAAGGTTGAGCTTGACCCTCACTTTGCAACGAATCATGCGGGTGTGAACTGCACCGTGAATACTGACGAACGTACGGCAACGTTTACGATGTCGCCGGGTTCGGAGATTGTGAACTTTTATTGGGTTGGCGGTAGCGCCAAGCCTTCCAGCTGGGAGGAACTTGGGGGTTCGGTTCAGGCTGGCAGTTAGTAACAGGAACATGAGCCCTTCGGGGCTTTGTATAGAACGAGGTTATTCATAGATGAAATCGGTAAAGTGCATAATCACCGCGTGCCTTACCTTAACTATGGTTTTTCAGATGTTGGCGCCAACCACCGTTGCCTTGGCAGAAGAGATAAACGCGGTTTCGGGTATTGTGGCTCAGCAGGCTGATGACGTAGAAAACGTCGATACTATCAACGGTGATACCTCGGCTGGTACGGGCGGTGACGAATCGGGTTCGGGCGATGCTTCCGCCAGTGAAAGTGGAACAGCCTCGGGTTCTGCTTCTTCGGGCAGCACCGCAGGTGAGGGACCTACTGCCGGTCAGGGTAGTGCTGATACCAATGAGGATACCTCCGATAAGGAGGACGCGCAGGACGTTCCTGCAACGGTTGCCGCAGGTGCAACCATTACCACGGTTGCACAGTTGCAAACAGCTATGACTGGTCACGGAGAGGTGGAGGCACAAGGCGAAACCGTTACCCGTATTACTTTCAGGGACCCTACGGCTTTGTGCGTTATTTCTAATACCAGCCCCTCCCTGTATCAGACAGCAACGATAGAAGTAGAGAACCAAACGGGTGGTGCTTTTGATGTGAGCACACCTCAGGGCGGATATGCGTTTCTTGGTCTTGGTAGTGACGATTACCCTTTCACGGGTACGTTCAACGCCAAGAGCCCATCCGAGTCTGTTTGTTCGATTGCTTTGGCAACGTCGCTTTTCAACAACGTTGAACTCAATGAAAACAGCTTCATGCCACACTTCGTTTGGGAAGGCGAGGGTAGCGAACCTGTTGTTGCGGCTAAGGTTTCAGGTACTAAAACGCTTGACGTTACAGTACAGATTGCCGACCCGGCAAACGCTACCGTATCGGAGTCAACTGCTGGCATCACTAGTGCTCTTTTTGGAACCGTCACGGGTTCGCTCACACTGAGCGTGACCTATTCCTTCTCGGGCACAAGAAAAGGTCTTGGGGCTACCGCTGATGCCACGGGAAACGTGGGCTTGCTGGCAAACACGGTTGAGAGCGGCGCCTTTACGGTTCAGTCGGTCGCTCTCCCCAGTAACGTTGCTTCAGGCGGCACGGTCAAGACGAGCGGCGGCAACGCTGGTCTGCTCGTTGGTGAGGTCAAGGATGGCGCTTCCTTGAGTGTTAGAACCCTGAGCAATGTCCCAACTGCTATGGTTCAGTCCGGCAATGGCTGCGCCGGCGGTGTCGTCGGCAAGGTTGGGTCGAGCACTGGCGCGACCGTTGAGGTAACAAGCGCAATCGATCTTTCTAATCTTACGGTTAAAGGCACAGCTGCAGCTGGTGGCTTCATTGGTCAGGCAACCAAGCTTACGTTGAACCAGAATGAAGGCGCCAAGGTCACCTGCCCTCAGAATGTTGGGGATGTGAATAGCGGTAACGTCGGCGGCTTTATCGGTGAGGTGAGCTTCGGTAGTTCGGTTGAGTTTACTAACAATGATCAAATTGATACAGGTAATAATGGCGTGACGCTTGCGGGTCAGTATGACGAGTCGAAGGGCGTCGGCTCCGCTATTGGCAAGTTGAACTTCGCTGATTCGACAACGGCTGTTTCGTTTAAGGGCGGTACGTTCAAGAGCGTCTATGGCAACGGGGGAGGCGCCGCGGTATTCGGTGGCCTTGTCGGTTCGGTGACGGGATGCACCAACTCGAAGCCGCTTTGCATTGAGGATGTTTCCACGGAGTTTGCGCTCGAAGCTGCTCCGCAGTTCACCGGCGGCCTTGTTGGTTGGCTGGGTCGCGGTACGGGCGCGGTGCTTGAAGTCAAGAATGCTTCAGTCAAATGCACCAAGCTGGCACAGTCGGGCAAGGGTTTTGGCGGCGTTGCGGGTTGCATTGATAACAAGAGCATCGCTGATATCAATGGGGTGACCGTCCAAAACGAAGGTATGATTGAAAACGGCGCGGGTATTGCCGCTGAAAGCTGGGGCTCTGCGATTCGCTTGGGTGGAGTAACTGATTTTTCGAACATGAAGTTTGCTCCTGACAACAGCTTTTCCGGCAAGAAGGTTGTTTCCCAAATCGCGAACGTTCGCGCGGACAACCCAACGCTTGTGTTTGCCCGCGGAACGGGAAGCGATAGCGTTCCTGCAGACGCTGATAACGCCGATTACTGGGTTTATAAGCGCTGCGCCGCAGTAAAAATCGATGACCTAGGCGGGGCTCAAGATTCCAACTGGGCTTACGGTGAGGTAATCAGGCTTGATGGAACGACGCTGCAAAAAGATCTCATCAAAATCAACGCCGATACGCACTTACTTGAGGGGCCTTCGACTACGGACTGGAGCTGGCAGGTTGGCTCGAGCAAAGGAAAATGGTCCGAAGGTAATCGAACACTCGATATCAACAGCACGCAGGGTTTCGTGTGCCTTGCGCTTACGGTGCAGTTTCCTAACCTATGGAACGGCGTGTATGGTTTTAATGCGTCTGATGGCTCGTCGCTTTTGGGTTCTGATGTGACCATCAACCTTAACACTGACGTTAATCTGTCGGGTACGGGCGTCGGTGGCCTTGGGTTCGATAGCGCTAACAGACTCCAGACGTTTGCGGGTACCTTTAATGACAACGGAAAAAAGATCACCCTCGCTATCGGTGAGCCGTACGGCAAGCGCGGTGATAATGCGATTGAATCTGGCGACACGTCCGCCGGCAACGGCAAGATTTACCGCCACAGCCGTCTGGGCCTCTTCGCCGCCATTGGCGGTGGCGCGACGGTGAACAACCTCACCATTGATGGTTTCATGAAGTTCGATAACGGCCTAAGCGTCGATGCCGGCTCGCTTGCGGCGACCATTACGAGCAAAGCAACGCTCAGCGGTGTTACGTGTAATCCGATAATCACCTGTGATGATACGTTCGGCAGCGATGTCAACATCGGCGGCATTGCGGGCAGCGTGACCGGCGGCGGAATCGTTACTTTCGATAGTGGCAGCACGAGTGGCAACACGAAGGCGCAAGCGACCATCAACACGGGCACTGCTCTCAACGGCAACACGCGCATTGGCGGGGCTGTCGGCTATGTGGCGGACGTTGCTGCTACTGTCAACGTAGCGAGCCTTGAAGTCGGTGGCACGATTGCTGCGAACGATAGTGCGAGTAATAAGATTGCCCAGGTTGGTGGCTTTATCGGCTGCATCGCTCAGAGTACTTATACAGAAGGGAAAATAGCCAGTTCGGCTGAAAAGAACGTTAGTATCACGGGACTTTCGTTCAATTCGTTCAGCATGACCGTGGGCAAGAGCGGCGACAAGCTCAACGGCGCGGGCGGTCTTCTGGGTTACAGCTGGGGTAATGCTGTCGTTACCATCGGGGATAGCAGTATTAATAAGGATGCAAACTCCTATGCGCTGAAAACAGCCAACGCTTCCGTAACCGCAGATAATTCCAAGGAACTCGGCGGCCTTGTATACGCAGCCAGCGGTCACTGGATTATCAACGACTATGCCCTCGATCTTTCTGGTGCAACCATTAATGCCAAGAGCGATAACGCCACAATGCTTGGCGTGCTCGTTGGCCGTGGCAGCAAGGTTAAAACCAAGGGAGTATATGGCTCCGAGTCCTATACGGGTTTGTACCTAGAAGATAGGGCTTATTGGGAAACTGCCTACAAAGTTTCCGGCATCACAATCAATGCGCCCAAGGTGTCGGTATTTGACGAATGGGTGGGCAATGGCGTAAAGCCCGATAGTAAACTCATGGACGGCGAATGGAATACGGTTGTTTCGCTGCATACTCAAGCCGACACGTTAGATATGAGCGGTAACGCGGGAAACGACAACAGTTACAAGAATCGCTCTAAGTTCGGCAAAGACCACAACACCAATCAAAGTGTTCGCTACTACTACAATCTTGATCGCGCATACAGCGACATGAAAAGCAACGGGAAAGACTATACGGTTGCGCCTGTTCACCTCACAACCCCTCAAGAGCTGCTTCTGTGGTCTGCGTGTCGCTATGCGCCCGCGGACATACAGAAGTACGTTGCTCCGGGGATGACTGGCGCAGGTGTTGGACTTAATAGTTATCAGGTCTATATTGATGGCGGCAAAAGTCCAGACCAAAACACAATCAATTTGAGCGGCTATAGCTACTATCCGGCACAGCCTGGCGGAAACGTATACGCTCAAAACGTGAATATCAAGTTCTGCTATTCGAATATTAGATCTGAGTACACCAACAACAAATCCAACGCGGCTGGCACACAGCATGAAAATATGCACTGCGGGCTTTTGCGTACGATGAGCGCAAACCTCACGGTAAGCAATGTCACGCTGGGTGGTACTATCGGGATTGCGGTTAACGACGGCGATAAAAGCTCAGGAGGCACCGTATCGGGTGCTTTGGTGTGCCGCTATATTTACGGGTCTTCGGCTTCGGTTAAGCAGATTTCTATCAATGGGCTTACGCTCGATGGTTTGACGGTCGATGGCGTGACCGATGCAACCACCTACGCTCCTTTGCTCATCAATGAGATGCAGACGTACGTGAACCTGAACGCGAAGAATATTTCGACCACGGGGTCGGGGTACGCAAACGGTGCTAAGGCGGCGACGTCGCTTTTCGGCAAGCTTGGCGTTGGCAGCGCGGCCGACCAGGTGACGGCGACATTCAACCTTATCAATCTTCCCAGCGCAACGGACAACACGATATTCACCCGTGCAAGCCTGCTCGAGAGCTTCGGCTACGGCGAGGGCAAGACGGGCTCTGCTGTGTATACGTTTGTTAAGGCTGACCAGAGCAACAATAAGGTCACGTTTGGTAGTGAGATTGATGCCAACGGGGAAAACAACGAATATGTGGGCAAGCAGCTCTGGTATTACGACGAGAATACTTATGAGACCAAAGACGGTCTTGTTACCGTTGATGGCAAAACAGCAAATGCGGTCACACCACAATTCGGCAGCTATCTTCCGTACGTGAAAAAGGGTAAGGCTAACGAAAACAACGTTCAATACCACGAAATCAAGGTTAACCAGCGCGTGCCTAAGCTCACAACAGGCTGCGGCACCTACGGTGATCCCTATGCCATAACCAAGGCATCCGAACTCAATGCGGTGGCCGATTATATCAACACGCGGAGTGCAGTGGATGGTTGGGAAGTAACGATCACTGCCGATCAGTCTCAGCTTTGCCAGCGTCGTAATGGCGGCAGTACCGACAAAGAAATCACCTATGTCTACAAGCAGGCAAACGCATCGAGTAAAAAGTGGGAGAAGAAAGACGGGGATACTACCGATTCTAAAACCACGCTTGATGAAGACACGATGCATACCTACCTGCAGAGCGCTTACTACAGCATCGAGCCCACCAGTGATAACAACAATACGATTGAGCTTGATGTGGCCTCTTTCCAAGGTCTGGGCAACAAGAGTAATTCCTTTAGGGGTGTAATCGTTGGTGATTTGGGTGGAAATCAGGCGACTATTTCCATCAACAACAACACAGGCTCTTTGATGGGATTGATTCCGTATAGCTACGGAAGTGTCGTTAAGAACCTGAACGTGGTTTACCAATCGGGTATTTCGGCAATTCGATATTCAGAGAAGGATAGCAGTGGGGTCCCTGGTTCATTCTTCGGTGGAGTTATTGGTTGTATTATGGGCGGCGACAATGTTATTGATGGGGTGGCCGTATCTTCCCAAAGTAGTGCGGTTGTTGCGGTTTCATCCAGTAATACCGACCCAGTGATTGCTGCGGTAACAGGTGAATCTAGTAATTCGCATTTGGTTCCCATCGGTGGATACGTGGGTACCGTTACGGGCGGCGGCGTTGTATTCCGTAATTCTTCGGGTGGTGAAGGTGCGCTCAATGCTTGGCATAACGCTGGTGCTTCGCGCTATGACAACCCCTACGTCGGCCGCGTGATCGACGGTTATGCGTTCAGTGAACTTAGCGGTAGGAGCCTTGATAATACTGATCGCAATTATAAGATCAACAACTTGAATACTACTGATACGGCGTGCGTGGTAACAGACGATACGCAAGGTCGCTACCGGGGGGTTGACAGCAACGATAAGGCTATAACCACCACCGTTAACGATACGCAAGGGCTGCTCGTGCTTTCTGCCATCATCAGTAGCGGTGCGGGTGGTGGCTCGGCAAATACGGCGACTACGAATGATGAATATGGCACCTACGCTGGTTCGCGGGCCTATTTGGGTGGCAATACGTCGAAAAATGCAACGTATCAATTCGGCAATCAGAGTTACGGCAAGGTGCGCAATGCCAGCTACGCTGCTGTTGGTAAGCCAGCTGCTGCAGCAGCCGATTTTGTAACAGCGGCCAAGGATGACAGGTTAAGCCCGGGCAGTCAGAATGTTGCCGCACTCGACCAGACCACTGGCGACAACGTGAACTCTCCTTATCTGGTGGCGAAGTACGCTACGTGGCAGACGGGCAACATCTGCGCTGCGCAGGCCTCGGGCATGGATCTGCAATTCGTGAACAGGACTGATGATATTGACTACGACATGACGCCTTACGGCACCGGTTACACGGGGCTTTCTGGGCGCTATTACTCCAACGCGTGCGCATCCAATAAGAGTGCCGATCGCGATCGCATTGTGCCGCTCGTGGCGACCATCAATGGAAACGGCGCGACCATCAAGGTGGGCGACAAGAACGGTACTGCCTACGACATCAAGGAATACACCAACGATAATTACAAGCTCACGGGTGTGGGCGCTTTGTTTGGCACGGTGACATACACGTCCGATAACGTGGGAGGCAGCATCGGTACTGCCGCCGCGGATGGAAATGAAGCCACGGGAAACGGCGGCTATACCGTCCAGAACCTGAAGTTCGATGACTGTAACATCTCGCTTACGTACATCGACACGTCGGGTAAGGCGAGCGGCTCGGGTGATGCTGAGGTTGGCATCGGCCTTCTGGCTGGCACCACGGCAAATAACAACTCGCTGACGGACTATGGCAAGTATCATGCCGTTACGTTGACGGACTGCAAAGTAAATGGTTCAGCTGGTGCTTCCAGCGTCGGTGGCCTGTTGGGCTCGTCTGGTTACGGAAGCCGCAAGGGCAAGACCGACAAGAACGATACCGGGATGGTGAATAAGACCGGGGGACAGCCGTCTCCAGTCAAGCTCTATGATTGCTCCTATAGCAACATGGAGATTTCGGGCGTTCAAAACGTCGGCGGCTTCGTCGGCAAGCTGAACACTGGTTCCCAAGGTGGCGTTTGGGCAACGAATGATATGGATATTGTCAAGGATTCAATGATTACGGCAGGCTCAGACGACCCTAGGGTTGGCGGTGTTTTCGGCGTTAGCGGCGGTGCCCTCTTCGTGAACACCGATGCAAACACCAATCCAGCAACCAACGGTGGGAAAGCGACTATCTCTGAGGTGACGCTGACTGTTTCGGCAAGTGCCGGTAAAGTTGGTGGCGTTGGTGGCCTTGTTGGTAAGGCTGAGAACAGCATATATGCCTACAACTTGACGGTAACGGGTGATACAAATACGAAGGTGATATTCGGCCGAGCAGATGCAGGTAGTTTTAAAAACGCTGGCGGTATTGCGGGTAATATAACGAGTGGTAGCGAATTTAAATTTGATACGTGCGAGGTCAGCAATATCAACCTTGAGTCCCGTGAGGTTTCGGGCGGCATTTCTGGCAATATCTCTGGGTCGCCAGTAGTCACCTGTAATAACGTGGTGGTGAGTGGTGTAACCTTTGGCAGCTCGTATGCGGGTGGCATCATTGGTTCCCTTGGGGGCAAGCCAACGTTCAATATCACAAATATGAAAATCGAGAACAATGTATTTGAAAATCCGAGCAATATGTGGGAGGGTTCGAATAATCAGAAGAGCCGCTCTGGTGGTATTTGTGGTGACGGCAAGGGTGTCTTCAAGATTTCGAACATCCTGCTCGACAACAATGACTTCCAGGGCAAAAACGGCCAGGGTATTTTCTTCGGTGACACAAAGACAAAGACTGACCTACAGGTCTATGCCGCGGGTATCGACATCAAGCCGATCAAAGGTAAAACAACCAGTGATCTACCGCCTTTGATGCTCGATACCACCAAAGACCAAAGTAATGTGAAGCAGGTGAACACCGTTTCGTACGTGGCTTTCGGTGACTACAACGATACGCTTGCCACCCCCGATGCGGATAAGACGCTCTATAGCGACGAGATAAACGACGATGGTACTCAAAAGGCAACCGTAGCCGCTTCACCTTACGTGACCACGAGCCCGACGAGCGGCATCGCTGTGAAGGTATCCAGTACCGACACTGATCGCTTCCTTTTTGGTGACGGTGCGAACGTTGACTTAGCTTCGACCATTAAGGGTGAGGCGGGAACAAACGTTGCCGGTCGTTACACCTACACCAACATTGGTGGGCGAAGTGACAATGGTACTTATCAAAACCAAAACGAATACAGCGCAACCTCTGCTCAAAGCTACAACTCGGAGAACTCGTCTTCCTCGAAGAAGGTCGCCACGGAAAAGGACTTTAAAGTCCTTGAGATCCCCGGTCAGGACACCACAACCGTAACCAATTATCTTAACCTGGTAACGAATGGTGGCTTTTCCGATGCGGTTCGCTTGAATAACGGCTCTGGCAAGCAGTATGTAACGGCCAAGGCTGAAAAGTTTGTGTTAGACGAAACCACGAAATCCTTCGTTAAGAGCGATGAGGCTGCATCGCTTTCGGTTGTGGGCAACGGTACCGGTAATATGCAGTTCCGTGCTTCTACCAACTGGGACAACGATAAGGGTCAGTTCACGCTTCTTTCCGTAACTTTCAACGACGGTGCCAATCACACCTATAAGGTTCAAGTTCCCATTGTGGTTAAGCGCTTGTTGGAGGTTAGCTTCGCGGCAACCTATACCTATGGTACCAACTTCAAGGCAATAGATTATTCAAACAAAACCGACCATGTGCTTACCGGTGCGGGCGATGCTATGACAGGGTATCTTACCTGGACTTACAACAAGGCTTATGGCACTGATACCGAATATGGCTGGAACACCTATCTTCAGGGTGGTGGCTCCATGAAATCGCTGAACAAGAAAATCCTGTTCAGTGGTAATGGGGAGAAGGGAACCTTGCCCGAGGGAACCCAGCTCACGCTGGTTGATACCGCGCACAACAATAAGGAATATCACTATACTGTGGGTGCTGGTGGAGCTGCTTCGGTTGCGTTGACCGATTTTGTGGACTCCGCGAACAGTTCGTATGAAGAGCAGTGGCTCAGCGAACTGATGGGAGTAAAAGCTTCTGGGCCTAAGGCTTCAGGCGCATGGGTTAAGACCGATGCGAATGATGAAAAAGCTGGTGCGCGCATTAAGACCGACGCAGGCTATGACTACTACCGCCCTTGGGTATCTGGGGATACGAGTGATCGGTATGATCTTGCAATCGATGGCAACACAGAACCTCATCCATCCGAGAACTTCTTCTTGGTGGTTCGCGTGCCTAAGGGCTCTACGACTACCGTGGACGGCTATACGGGAACCTCGGTTGCAGGCGATGTGAATACGCGTGTCAACTACGTGCTGGGTTCAAATGAGCGCGAGACCGACATCCATGTGGGCACCGCTTCAACCTATAGTGTTGCCTCGGGCTATGGGCAAACGCTTACCGATACTTTAGTTGCTGGTGCTTCGGACGATACTCAGGAAATGAGTGCTGATACAATTAATTCGTTCAAGATGGATGTGACCGATACCGTAAGCTGCAGCAACGTATACAACAGTTCGGACACGCTGTATTACCAGCTGAACTCTTCGCTTGCAAGCCATAGCGGTTCTGACCTTACGGGCGCGAGCGGCTATCCTAGCGGTACCTCAGGCACCTATTCTTTCTACGTGAAGGTGGGGGACACCTATTACAAGCCCAGCAAATCGACTGATTCCGCAGGCAACGTGAAGTGGAGTTGGACGGCGGCTGGTGCAGGTGAGGCTGCGGTGAGCGGCAAGTCGTGGAACGCCGATGGTGGAGACATGCAGCTTGTCCTTTCCGATAGTGAAGGAACGCCTATCGACTTGAGCGGTATTCGCAGCATTGCAATTGCGGCAAATGCCTCGTTCTCCATTCAGATGAAGGCCGACCTGCAGATGTCGGGTCCTGCTTGCCAACAGGTTATTGCCGCTTCAGAAGACGCTTCGGCTTACACGAAGCCCACCTATCGCTCGTTCCTTTCTCCTCATGTAGATACGCTGAGCACGAGTACTATGACTGCCGATAACGAAGGCAAGATGCGCTACTACCGCAAGGGCGGCGGTACTTCCACCATTGCCCTTACGGCAACCAAGAAAACGCAGCTGGGCATCAATGTTGACGACTTGGGAACCGCTGACGGCACCATTGCGCTGGCGGCAACCTACGATCTGTCCAAGCTGAGCGGTGCTGATGAGAAGCTGAGCAAGGCGAAGAGTGCAACCTTTACGCTCAGCTTGCAAAAGCGCGAGGAAGATGGCAGTTACGAAGATGTTTCAGACATCGAGAAGTATCTTTTCGTTCAACAAAGCACCCATCTGGGAACCGGCACGCTAAGTGCCGATGGTAACAGCATCGTGTTTACCGATACTGTCACCGATGATGGTCTTGCTACCCGTGATGGTAGCAGCCCCATCCTCAGGCACGGCTTTGTGGTGAAGGTGAACACCGACATTGAATCGGCTCAGCATTTCTACGCCAACTACCGCTTGGTTATGACGGCGCACCTGTCAGGTGACGGCGTGGACGACACGCCCGTGAACGCTTCTGGTTCTGTGGTGGGCTACAGTCATTCCGGCTACGTAACCTACACTTTAACCCGCGTAAACATGAAAGGCATCAACCATAGTTAACCTTAAGTCGCGCGCAGGAGAAAAAACGAATTGCAACAAAAGTAAAAAAGTAACCTTGAACGAGTTAGTGAATTGATCGAATCTATCTCAAAATGAGGTAATACCTTGATAAGAATCCTTTCAAACAAAGTAACAATGTAACGTGAGATTATTTGTCGAGGGTTAGGGCAGCGAACTAGTGATTTGGTTACGTGAGTTTTAAGCCCTTAATGCTCTATGTTTGACGAGATCATGTGCTTAGTGCTTAAAGGTGCTATGCAAGGGGAATTCGCGTAAAATGAAGTGTTGCGTGAGTTTTACCCATGGTTGGTTTTGTGGAACGAAGGGAGGTAAGCTCCGGTGGAAGAGATGCGCGATTTGCAACAGCTGAGCAGGCGCTTTAAACGCCTGTTGGTGACGCTTATTGTTACGGCGCTCGCAGCCGTGATGGTTACCTACGCTTGGTATATCTACAACGCCAATCGCCATATTACTGATGTGAAAATGGCTGCTGGTACGGGTGCAACCTTCCTTATTTCCGATGAGTATAATGGCGAATATAAGTCCAATGCTGGCCTTTCGTTTCAAGGATTTTTGAACCCTGTTTCAACCGATAGTATCGAAAATGGTTTTCAGAAGGTTACCGGCTTTACGGGGGGTACCACGCAAGATTCGTTACTGGCTACGTTTTTTGGACCAGCTCAGCGCTCTGACTACTATGAAACTACACTCTATTTGGCTACCAGTTCACTTCCTACTGATGTGTATTTAGCAGACATTCGCTTTGACGATATAGACAAAGCAAACCCTATTTCAACGGCACTGCGGGTAGGTTTGGTGGTTCATCAGCCGGGTGAAAATCAGCCCGTGGTCAATCAATACGTGTTTGAACTTTCCCAAGAGCACAATCCTCAGGCAAACTACAATACCAAAAACGGCAAGGCGGGCGATGTTTTAGACAGCACCAAAACTGATGGCTCCACGGTAACTTTTACCCCGCTGAACTCCACTAACTATTGTGAATACGACGAAGAAGCCGGCAAGGTTACTAGGCCTGGCACCAAATTGGTAACGCTTCCCGCAGCCGTTGATGGTGCCAGTCATAGCGTACCCGTGCAGGTAGATGTGTACGTGTGGCTTGAAGGTTGTGATGAAGACTGCACCAACAACCTGTATGGCACCAGTCTAGCTTCGCTTGCACTACTCTTCGCGGGAAGCCAAGGGTAGGGTGCGTATGGCGTTTATACAGAACAACGAACAGGTTCGTTTGGGTAGCGTGTTTTCTGCGCGCAAGCGCATGGTTGCAGCGGCTGCTTGGCTGGTGGTTTTGGTGTTGGTTTTGAGTGTTGCTACGTTTGCGTGGTTTTCCAACTCTCGCTTTACCAACGTAGAGCCAGTGGCGCATACCGTTAGTGAAGACGGTTACGATTTGTTCGTTTCTTCCAGTGAACAGGGTCCCTTCTCTGAACAGTGTCAGTTGGCTGCTGCCGATAAAACGCTGTATCCCATTTCTACCTCCGATCTTTCCAATTTTTGGCGCGCTACCTTCCAAAATGCCAGCGGCATTACCACTGACTATTCGAATTGCACCTCCCAGCTGGGCGAATATGCTTTAACGGGCACGTTTTATCTGAAGGGTTCTCAGGCACCGCTTTTGGTGTACTTATATCAAGGTCAAATGAGTGTTTCGGCCGACCCTCAGCTGTTGGCTGCAGCGCGCGTGGGTTTTGTTATTCAAAGTTCTTCGGGTACGTATACCTATATTTTTCAGTGCGATGATTTAGGCAACACCTCCCAGGCAGCTCAGCAACGCACTACTTCGCAAAGCAATGTGGTGGTGAATGGACAAACCTCATGGAAGTATGTCTCCGATCCCGCTCGGTCTGTTGCCGCATACAGCATGGAAGGCTCTGGTAATACACCAACGGCTCGTTCGGGTGCCACGCCCTTATTCACGCTCGGTGCCAATGAAGTAGCCAGCGTGCGTTATTTCGTGTATATGGAAGGCTGCGATGCTAACTGCATCACCGAAGCGCAGTCTAAGGATATTTCTCTGCAGTTCGCGTTTGCGGGCGCCAAGGCTTAAAGGAGGCACCATGAGCACGAATTCTAACAGAGCAAAGTTCAGGCTAACTCAGGCGGGTACAGCATTTGTGTTGGTGGTGATAGTAGCCGTACTTATTGCAGCTACGTATGCGTGGTTTACCAGCAATGCGGTGGTGAATACTAATTCTGTTTCAGTTCATAGTGATGAAAGCAAATTGGTGGTTGAACTGGGTGATGCCTCAGCTGATCGTTGGAGCAGTGAAGGTGATGTTGCGTTTTCCTCTAATAGTCCCAATCCTCTTACGTTGTACCCTGTTTCCACCTTTGACCTTGAGGGTTTTGTAGAGTGCACGCGTACCGACGATCGGGGCCGTGCTGTGCACTTTGAGAAGGCAGAAGATGGTCAGCATTTCTACCATGGGTGGGTCGATGTGCGCGCTAATGTAACAGGCTCGGGCGCTTCGAAGGCCGCTGGTACGGTAAATGTGTATTTGGGCGATACCTTAGCTCCTGAAGGTGCCAATACTGAGCTGTTGAAGGCAACGCGTGTGGGTATTAAGCTTTCACGCAACGGTCAAGTGATTCAGAGCCGCTATTTTACGCTCGATGATTCTGCTGGTTCACATCGTTCAGAGCACCCAGCAACCGCTCCTTCTCTTCCTGGATATTCCGAAGGCATGTTGCTTGGTTGGGAGAATGGGGAACTGGCCTGTGCAAACGATAATGCTCAGGACTATACTACCTACCTCATGCGCAGCGATGAGAACGGCACGCGCCCGCAAAATGCATTGCTTGCTATGGACTTGGGACAAACGTATCGGATGGATGTGTATTACTACATTGAAGGCACCGATTTGGATAGTGCTGATTATCTGTACAACGACATAGGCATTCTTCATGTTGACTTATTTGCCGTGCTTGACGGGCAGGGGGCGTAAATGCAACAAGAACAAAAGCAAGACTTGCGCCATCGCTTGGCGGCTACGGTGTTGTTAGTGCTGTTTGCCCTGGTAGCCATCGTCATGGCATCGTTTGCGTGGTTTTCTATCTCCGATCAGGCAAAAGCTCGCCAGTTAGCTCTTAATGCGAATGCCGGAAATGCCTTACGTTTCGACTTAGACGCACATGATAGCTTCGATCAATACGTAACAACCTTAGGTTTTGACCAAATATCTGCGCGTATCTCTTCGGAACAAGGCGTGAATATTGATACTTCTAAGCTGCAGCCAGTAACCACCTCTGATGGACAGAGCTTCACCTATGAAGATGGCTCGGCTGCCCAGGCTCAAACAGGGGCATATCTTGAATTCACGTTGCACTTTATCAGCCATGAAAATGTGATAGTGCGTCTTACGGGTGAATCGGGTAGCAATGGTGAAGCGGGAACGGCGTTTTCTTCTAACGTTTCGAGCTTGCCGCAGGCTATGCGTATGAGCTTTACTTGTGATGGGCAAACGTGGATATACAATCCCAATCTTGGCGCAAGCACAACAAGCTCGGGTAGTGTAACTACGTTCGGAATTGTGTCGGGAAGTTCAAACCAAGAGGCTAACATGTTTAGCCTGATTGCGGACACAGATAAACCCACTGTCGTCCGAATTTGGTTGGAGGGAACCGACCAAAATTGCACTAATATGATTAAGGGTGCCGATTATTCGGTAACAATGCGCTTTGAAGGCATTGAACAGCCAGAACAGCAGTAACGATGATAACAAGCAAAGGTTGTTATATAAGAATACAGGCGTTTGTTGTATAAGAAAGGTCGAAATGAGTACGGTTAAAAAAGCTGCATCCATTGTGATCAGCGTTGTAATGTGGATCATTATCCTGATTGCAGCGTTATTTGCATTCACCACGCTTGCTACTAAGGAGGATGGCAGCGTTTCGAACCTAGCTGGGTTTACCCCTCTTACGGTTCAGTCCGATTCTATGGTACCTACGTTTGATGAAAACGATCTGATTTTCATTCAGCAGTGCGACCCTTCCTCTCTTCAGGTGGGCGATATCGTTACCTTTCATGCCATTATTGATAATCAGTATGCGCTCAACACCCACCGTATTATTGCTATCAATGAAGTAAATGGCTTGAATAGCTATACCACCAAGGGCGATAACAACGAGTTGGCTGATCAGCATGTAATTGCTGATGGCGATATTGTGGGCAAATATGTGTTTAAGATTCCGTATCTAGGCAAGGTTATAGATTTCCTTTCGAGTACATGGGGTTTCCTTATTGTGATTGTGGTGCCCATGCTATTGTTCTTCATCTATCAGGTGTATCATCTGGTAATTGTAGGTATGAACCTGAAGCGTGCCATGACTGAGGAAGACCGTATGAAACAGGCCGAAGCAATTGTTGATCGTGAGCAAGCTCAGTCTGTCGAGTCGGAACGCGCAAAGGCTGAAGCTGCGCGTGTCGAAGCAGAGGCGGTATTAGCGGAAGCTAAGCGTTTGAAAGCTGAGGCAGAGGCCAAGCTGGCATCTGCCAACTCTTCCGAGGGCGCAGAATCTGGCTCTCAGAGTGGGGGTTCGGGTTTTGCTGATAGCGAATCAGGCTCTACGGATAGCGGATCAGGTTCTGATTCAAAGTAAAGGTAACTAGTGCGCGCACACTGGGGCTTGCGCCCGGTGTGCGCTTTCGCTTTTAAGAAAGAAGGTGAACCGTGAGCGAGTTTCTGAGCTTTGCCTGGGAGTTGCTGGCAAAGGTGGTATATAACATTGTTGCGGTGTTCGCTTCCATACTAAATTTGTTTATTTTTGGATGGGTTGACTACTTTAATATCTTTCTTACGTACTTCAATACGTTTGATTTGGTGGGTAAAATCGGTGCGGTACTTCTATTTGCGCTGCTCATAGCTATTCCTGTTCTTATTGCCATTGTTGTGGTGCGTCGCTGGAAACTGCATCGTGCCCTTAAGAGCGATACTTCCGACAATAAAACGCTGTATCGCGAAATTGGTCGTTTGAACAAGCAGGTTTTGGACCTTATGGACGAAAAGAACAAGCTTCTTGCTCTAAAGGTTAATGCTATGGGAGGCACACAGCGCATTCCGTATGTGGGTGCTTCTGCGCTTACTGATGATTCCATTCCGACGGTTGCCAATGTGGTCGGGGGAGGCTCGGCAGCGGGCGGTGAAGGAGCTGGTGTGGTCGCAGGTTCTGCTTCACTTTCGCTCGATGGCGATTCTGTTTCTGGTGCTGCGGCAGCTATGGCTAAGGCCACGGTTGAAGCCAAAACGCTTGCTGAAGAAAAGGAAATTTCTCTGGCTACTCGCTTCCCCAAGCTTTCGCAGGTAGATTTGAAGTATCGCGATTGGCAACCGCCCGCGTACGATAACGACATTACGCTCGAGCATTTTGCGGAAGGCTATCGAGAATTTGCTTGCAACGAAATGGGACTGTATTACTCTTCCGAAGTGGTACGTCGCTTTGTTGCTGGTATGGCAGCGAGCAAGCTGCTTATTTTAGAAGGCATTTCTGGTACGGGTAAAACTTCGCTACCCTATTCGTTTAGTCGTTATATAGACAATCCAGCCACCATTGTCTCAGTGCAGCCTTCGTATCGCGACCGCACCGAAGTGTTAGGTTACTTCAACGAGTTTTCTAAACGCTTCAACGAAACTGAGTTTTTGCGAGCGCTCTACGAAGCAGGCCTGCGCGAAGACCCAAGCCTTATTGTGCTTGACGAGATGAACTTGGCGCGCGTGGAATATTACTTTGCCGAGATTCTTTCGGTTTTGGAAATGCCCAGTCATGACGAATGGGTGCTTGATTTGGTGCCTACCGCTTGGGCAGGGGATCCAAAGGCTCTCACTGGTGGAAAAATCACTGTTCCTGATAGTTTGTGGTTTGTGGGTACTGCCAATAATGACGATTCCACCTTCACTATTACCGACAAAGTGTATGACCGCGCTATTCCTATCGAGCTGAATGAGCGTGCCGATTCGTTCGAGTGTCCGCACCATGAGCGCGTGCATGTTACCAGTGATCACCTGCAGTATCTATTCCAGAAAGCCAAAGTAGAGCACGTGGTTTCTGAAGAGCTACTGGAAAAGATGCACAAACTGGATCAGTATCTGCAAACACGTTTCCGCCTGGCGTTTGGCAACCGTATTATCAAGCAGATGTATGACTTTATTCCTGTATATGTGGCGTGTGGCGGTACTGAACTCGGCGGTATGGATTACATCATAGCGCGTAAGGTACTGAAGAAGTTCGAGTCTATGAATGTCAGCTTTGTGCGTGACGAAATGAGCGGACTTATCGAGTACATTGAAAAAACCTTTGGCGAAGGCGGCTTGCCCGACAGCATTTCGTATTTGCTAAGAATTCAGAACATGTACTAGAAACCGGCTCGGGCGTTTATGCAATGCTCGGGTATGTTTACTTGTGGGGTAATAAATGTCAGATACCATTCAGGATTTATACGGCAGCTTTTCCGCTCAAATGGAGCCTATTCAAGAAGAAGATCGCTATTTTCGCTACCTGTTTGAAATAGCGCAGGCTTCCGATACTACCATCGATCAGCAGCGCGAAGAGTTGGTTAAGGTGGTTGATGAAGAATGGATTTCGGTAATTGAAGAATCGCTTGATGCTATCAATAGCATTATTGAAAAGCCGCGCCGCTTCATTACTACCGAAGAAGAAGTGGTGCCTGTTTCGTTAGCGAAGAGGATTTCTGCCGATAGCGTGCGTCATCTGAGCCAAAATACGCAGTTTTTGGCGCCTTCGGATGATGGCGGTATTCATCCTACTAAAATCTTGAATGTAAATACGGCTGAAACGTACGATCTGTACGAAAACCGTTTTGTGTATCACCTGATTCAGCGTCTGCTTACGTTTGTGGACAAGCGTACCGATGTGATTTTCTGGTCTACGGGAAATGAGATTCGTAATCGTTTTACCATGCACAGCAAGATTGGCGATGCGTATGAAGAAATTGAGTACAACGTTGAAATGACGGTAAAAGACCGTCAGAACTTTGCCGAAAACGATGCTGACAACGTTGATACCTTCATGCGCATCGATCGTGTGCGCCGCCTAGTTATGGCACTGCGAAATAGCTCGTTTTGTCAGATTATGGAGGGGTGCTCGGTAGTGCGTAGTCCTATTCAGCGCACCAACCTTATCATGAAAGACCCGAATTATCGTAAGTGCTTTCAGCTGTGGCAGTTTATGGAGCGCTATGACAAAGTGGGCTACAACATTGAGGTAAAAGATTCTGCGTTGGCCTTTGACGATGAGTATATGGTTCAGATGTATACCAATCTCATCAATAATTATGCGGTGTTCAAAAGTCTCATTTCTGACGATCGTAATCTATCTGAGCTTGCGAGCGAACAGCGAGAGCCTGTGGCGCCAAAGTTCATTACGGAAATCAAGGAAGAGTTTGTAGACAGCTGCGATATTCCCGATGTGGAAGTACGTAAGGTGTTTATCGAAGAGGTTACTCAGGCGCAACTTGATGCTGAAGAGGCGCTCGACGAGCAGCGCAAAAAGAACAAAGAGCTGAAGAGCAAGGTAAAGGCCCTCAAGGTGGAAGTGTATGCGTTAGAAGATGAGCGCAAGGAGCTTTCTGAGCAGCTTGATCAGGCTAAAGAGCGTGAGCAGGGCTTGACTCAGCGCATGCAGCTCGCCGAGGCAGATTTGGATGAATTGCGTGATTCTTTGGAAGATGCTGAAGAGGGTAAGCAAGCTGCCGAAAAACAGGCAGCTCGGGCTCGTTCAGAAGCTGCAGCTGAGGTTGAGCGTATGCGTATGGAAACGGCGGCAGAGGTACAAAATGCGTTTGATGATGCCGTCAACAAGGTGGCTGCAGCAAAGGAAGAGGCTGCTGCTGCCGTTGAGGATGTGAGGATTCAGAGTCAGACCGCGCTCGATGAAGCCAATGCTCGGTCAGTTGCCTTGCAAGAACAGGCTGAATCTGATCTTGCAGCCGCAAGGGCAGAGACGCAGGCGGCTAAGTCTGATGCTGATACGCGAATCGCAGCGGTAATGAGAGAAGCTGAGCGTCGTCTTGCTGCGGTACGTGATGAATCTGAAGCTAAAATTCAGATGGTGAAAAACGAGGCCGAGGAAAAGAAGCAAGCTGCAGAAGAAAATGCTAAAGCGCAGGTGGAGGCTGCAAACGCCTCTGCTGAGCATATGCGTCAGGTGGCTGATGCCAAGCTGGCAGAATTGCGTCAGCAGATGGATGCAGCTGCAAATGCTCATAAGGAGGCAGCTTCTAAAGCAGAGCAGCGACACGTTGATGAACTCGCGCAGCTTAAGCAGGAGTTCGAACAGCGCATTGGCCAACTGAATGCTCGTTTGGAGCAATCTGAACGAGCTCGAGTTCGCGCAGAAAAGCGTGCTGAAGGCAATAGGCTTTCGAACTACCTTCTTGCTCGTTTGCGCGGCGAGGCCGTTCCTGCTGCATCGGGCAATGATGATTCTATTAACAGTGAGACTATCACACAGAATATCCAAGGTAGCAATGTTTCGCAGGATGCTTCGATTGGGCAGGGTTGTGACTCTGATTTTAGCAGTTCGCACAATGCTGTGGTTGAGCAGTATTGCCCTACGGGGGAGACCGATGCGGGTTCTGGTGAGTCTAAGGTAGCTTCCCATGCTTCGTCTGAGGTTTTTTCTAAAGGTGGCCGCGGGTAATGAAATATGTGCTTCGCGTTGTTAATGTGTTAGCGGCGGTAGTTATTGCTTTGGCGTTGGTTGTGCTGCTGCGTACGGTCTTCACACCAGCGGATGAGGTTCCTTCGCTGGGTAACTACAGTTTTATGCGTACGCTTACAGGTTCCATGGAACCTGCCATTCCTGTTCATTCGTTTATTGTTACCGAAGCGGTTGATCCTGAGAGTCTTCAGGTGGGCGATATTATTACGTTCCGTTCTACGGAGTCGAAGCTAGAGGGTGCGTTGAATACGCACCGTATAACGAGCGTGTATGAAGAGGGCGGTCAGCTCATGTTTCATACCAAAGGTGATGCCAACGCTGTGGAAGATTCTGAACCCGTGTCCTCGATAAACGTAGTGGGTAAGGTAGTGTTTATATCCGCAGCGCTGGGAACTGTGGTTTCTCTTTTCTCTAATCCGCTGGTTTTCTTTCCGTTCGTTGTGGTGCCTTTGGTTTTGCTGCTGGGATTTGAGCTTGTTAAGCTGGTGAAGTCCACTAAAGAAGTGGCTCGTGCCGAAGATGAAGCAGCATTGAGGGCTGCCGTTGAGCAGGTGCGCCGCAAGCGAGCCGCTGAGAAGGACAAAGAAACTCCTGAAGAATAGAACAGCGGACGACGGACAACGGAGCTGAGCGGACAATACCCTTCGACTCCGTTGTCCGTTCATTGTTATTGCTGGTTCAGTTTCATTCTGCTTACAACAACAGTGTAGCCAATCAATGCGATACAGCTAAACAGCAGCGAAATAAACGCCAAGATAGGAGTATTATCGCCTGTAGCAGGAGTGGTGTTTATCTTGGAAGTGTTGGAGATATTGTTGTCGGGTTTGACGTTTTCAGCTGCGAAGACGCTATTGCTCTCGGCTTCATCCGTTATCTCACCTGGTCCAATGACCGTGAAATTGGCGGTGCAATAGCCATCCTTAAAAAAGATGTTGATTTTATACATACCTACAATAAGGCTCGAGAGATATTCGTTTTTAAGTGTTATTACCGTTGATTTTGAGTCGGCAGTGACAGTGTAATTTTCGCTAGGAAAAATTGAGCGATCCACGACTAGGCAGTTAAAATTCGAAAAAAGTCCATTGATACGGAATGATAGAGTGTCGTGACTCTTCTGGATGAATACGCTGTTATCACCTTCGATAACCTTATAGGGTGATTCGGGCAGGTCTTTAAAGTCTTCCTCAGAGGGGACAGTCGTAGCCTTAGTGTTGGCATTGGGGGTTGTATTGCTGGTACTGTTAGCGTTACTAGCATCGTCAGCAGTGTTAGTCTTGGTGATTGCCTCGTTATTATCGCTGGTATCGTCAGCATTTTTGGAATTGAGTATAATCTCGTTACTACTGATAGCGTCGTTGGTGCTGTCGATTGCGTTGTCACCCTCGTTAGCTAGCGCCATTCCAGGCAACAATAACAGCGTCACGCAAAGCACGAGAAGTATGCTTGAACGACGTTTTGCCATAATTTCCCCCTCCGTCGTTTTGTTACTCTCTGGCGATCGAATATTTGAAGCTAGGTCTTTTTCACTTTACCGAAAAAGGGCAATCCGTTCAGATGAGCTGTGTCTCATTCAGCAAAATGGAGCAGCATGCTCAGGTGAACTACCTCTCATTATGTTTCGACAGAAAGTATTTAATTAACGAATCCTAACTTGTAATAGAGGATTTTTCTTCCTCATTACAGCGGAAGGCAAATTATAGGACGAAAGAGGCTTTGAAAGAGTTGCCGGACAACGGAGCCAGAGGGTATTGTCGGGGATGAGGCATGCGACGGACAACGGAGCCGTTGTCCTGTCCTGTCTAGAGATCTATTTCTACCGTAATTCTTGATCACGCTCGGGTTTATGTTCAGGTGTGCGAACCTCGATCGATTTGGCAATATAGGCGGGACGGCGTTTCGTTTCGATATAGATGCGCGCGATGTATTCGCCAATAACGCCAAGCGTGGATAAGATTAGTCCACCCAAAATGAGCTGTACGCACAGAAGCGTGGGGTAGCCAGAGGGCATGGCGGGGTTTATAAACTGCTCTACGATAACTTCAATGAGTAGTGCCAGGCCTGCGAGTGTGGCGATACCGCCTATCACGGCAGCAATTTTCAGCGGAAACGTAGTAAACGAAAGCACACCGCCGATACCGTAGCGCATGAGCTTGCGAAACGACCACTTAGTTTCGCCCTGGACGCGTTCGGCGGGCGTGTAAGGAAATGGCAGCGTTTCAAAGCCTACCCACGCAAACATACCCTTTGAGAAGCGGAAGCTCTCTGGCATGGAAAGCAGAGCATCAGCAACGCTGCGGCGGAACACACGGAAGTCGGAGGCATCAGGCATGGCGTTAAGCTTCGAGGTTGCATCGAATGTTTTATAGAATGCTTCCTTGAAGAAGCGCAGCACGGCACCTTCTTTTCGGTGTTCTTGGAAGGCTGCTACGCAATCGACACTGGGATTTGTCAGCAGCATGCGATACATCTCCAGCAATGTTGTGGGAGGTTGCTGTAAGTCGGCATCCATAAGACCCACCGCATCTCCTTCGGCATGTTGAAGACCAGCGAGCAGAGCGCTTTCCTTGCCGAAGTTGCGGGAGAAATCGACTGTGACGATGCGCTCGGCAGATGCAGGGGCGGGCAGTTCGTGCAGCAGACGGGATGTGGCGTCCGAGCTTCCGTCATTCACCAGGATAAGTTCATAGGACACGCCCGAATCAGCAAAAGCGTTGTCGACTGCGTCGAACAACAACGGCAGCGACCCTTCCTCGTTGTAACATGGCACGACAATGGATAAATCCAACGCGAAGCCCCTTTCTCTAATGATTGCCACAGTTGATTTTACGCCAAGTAGACGCGCGGGCGCGCATAATGATAAAAACAAGGATACCCAGCCACGTCAAAGCCGATATTGCCGCACCTTCTTTTAATAGAGGAGAGCAGTACGAGAGTTCGATATTGTTTTCGCCAGGGTGAACCGGGATAGCCATCAGACAATCGGCAACGGTATCGGGTTTTACGACTTCACCGTTGACCTTCACGGTCCATCCGTTATCGTAGGGGATGCTCATAAACAGGTATTTATCTTCTGTTGAGGCAGTGTAGCTAGCTGTGAGGTAACCATCACGGAATTCGCTGAAGATAGCTTTCTTTGCCTGTGCCTTTTCGTTAAGTTCATCGAGTAACTCTTTGTTGGTCTCAACTAGGTAGAGCGTCATATGCTCATCGTTGCCAATCTCGGGCGAACCGGTAAGAGCAATCTGCTCGCCTGCTGAAACTCTATTTACTCCAACAATTCCGTAAGTGAAGGCCCAATAGTAGCCTCCAGGTACCACGGTATCACCGATTCGCAATGAAAAAACATCCCAATAGTGCTCCTTGTAGCTTTTTATGGAGCGAATCTCGGCAAAACAGAGATCGCTGGAGGAATCCTCATTAACCGTCCAGCACACACCCTGGTTGTCAGAAGTTGTTTTCTCGGCTTTCAGCGGAAGGTACATCTGAGCTTCCGTGTTGAACAGCGCTTGAAAAAGCTTGTTTTGATAACTGAACGCATCAGGCTGGACATCGATTGATTGTGTGGCGCTGTCACCTACTCCGAAGGCAAGAGGGAAGGCATCGCTATTCTTGAACCAGAAATGACCAGCGCCTCCCGAAGGCATATCGGTTGGCTCATATCCCTGAACTGGTTCGCTCGAACCCACATAGCGCAAACCCAATAACGAATCTGAGGGTAGGATTGCTGTCGGGTAGGTTCCCTGGAACACACTATCTGCATCAGATTGACGCGCCATATAGCCCATGTTCCCCATAAAACGGGAAACAGAAGTATCGTTCGTTGAGAGATACGAACTCAACGGCATGTAGCCAAGAGCAAGGCCTTCGCTTGTGGGAACGCGGCACCGCGTATGGTCTTGAACGTGGGAATAGGTTTTTTCTGTCCTGAACAATCCCGGATCAGATGCCTTCAATTCGCCTAACGCTCCCGATGAGTCTGAAAGGTAGCTATTGTAGTCTCCTGAATATACATTCCGGCTTACACCTTCATCTACAGCGATGGAAGAGAAAGCATTGAAACTAGTATCTATAGAAACGGCAATAACCAACACTGCAACGGCAATGTTACCCATGCTGCGCCGATGCCTTGAAATCGCCCATGACAAAACCAGCAAAACACAAACGACAATAAAGACAGTAAAGCAAACAAAAGGATTGAGTACATTAAAGGCGTCTTTAACGAAGCCGTTCTGGGTGTTCTGGAACTGATCTGTTTCAATGAGAGCATTGGCGAACGAGGAGTTGAAGGCTGAAAAGCCGCCAAGAATCAGTCCTAGTACCCCAACCGCAAGGACAAGAACGAGCGCTCGAGCGATATCGTGCTTTTCGGGGATGCCTTTGCTGAAGGCAAACGCTGCAGCAAACAAGAAGAAGAATTCGACTACAAAAGCCCAACGGCAATAGTAGTTGTTTGCTTCCGTAAATCCTGTCCATACCCTATCGAGGGGTGATGCGATCATACAAATCAGTAAGACAAACAGTGCTCCGAAGATTACTGCCTTCTGTTGATGTTTTACTTTTCGTGTGAATAGCAGTAATGCCATACCTACAAGGGTCAGGGTTCCACAAAATAGTTGTGGTCCTGTCCAGTTGTACTTGAAGCTCATAGGTAGAACAGCAGTGATGAAATCCCACGGATGGCAACGTGTTATCTTTGAGGCGGTTTCTAGGTTGCTGCCTTTTCCAGAGAACAAACCATAAGCAGAAGGAAGCAAGATAACCGCCACAGCGGCAGCAACAAGCAGCAACACTAAACAGAACTTGAACAGTTTCTTGATAAAAGTTGCCAGCCTGAATCCACCGTGTTCTTGAGCCCATAAGCAATACTCCATACAGAAGATAGCCAGTGAAGCCAATACCATCATGTAGCCGGTGTACCAACAACTAACAATGGAAAAAGCGAGTGTAAGCACACAAAGCCATAGGCGCCCTTTCTTTACGAAATGCCAAACGCCTAAGGCGACCAAGGGAATAAGGATTGGGGCATCAAGCCACATAATGTTGGCGGCTTGAATAAGGTTGTATTGACACAACGCATAGCTCAAGGCGAGAGCAAAGGCTGTGGGACGTGCAAGGCTCCCAAAGCGCTTCGAAAGGAAAAGAGCCATGGTTAATCCGCAGAGCGCGGTGCGCAAAAGCCTAACAAAGAAATAAAAGTCCTCGATATCGCCCCGAGGAAACAGACCTAGGAGGAGGTTTAGCGGTGAAGCCACGTAGTAGCTATATGTTACAAACATGTTCCCGCCTAGCGATTTGCCCTGTGAATACATCAGGTTGGCATCGCCTAGAAGCACATTCTGAAACCAAGTGAGCAAGTTGGCATATTGATAAGCCAGATCGTAATCGCCAGCAAGCATATGTATGTCGCCAAAAGGGTATTCTCCGACTAAAGCTAGGCACGTCGAGAGAACGATCACGGGCGCAATCGCACAAGCGGCATAGAATGCCGCGGTGGCAATGGATAGCTTTCTGCTCAAAAGACCACTTCTGTAAATAAACAAGCAGGAAGTTTCTCCGCTGCAGTATAGCAGAGCGCTCGTGCATGTTCTTGTTTGCCTTCAATTGGTTTGATGCGTGTTTCCTGGGGCTGGCTATGCGGATTGGGTCGTGAGAGAAGGTCCTTCTTTTTTCGATAAGATATTTGATTGTTGCTTACTGAGAGCGGCGTCTTAAAAAGCGCTGGATAATTCCAACATTGTTTTACGGTGCTTGTGTTAACTATTCCGTTTTGTTTTCTGTGGTATTAATGCATTCAAAGTAATTCTTTAATGCGTGCAGCGTACAATCACGAGTGTGAAAGTTTACCCGCTTTAGAAGTTGGGTTTGATTAGAAAGGAAGCCGCATGATTCGAGTCGGTATCTTGGGCTACGGAAATCTTGGCAAGGGCGTTGAGCTTGCTGTTCGTCAAAACGATGATATGGAACTCGCCGCTGTGTATACGCGTCGCAATCCTGAAACTGTATCAATCGCAACGCCTGGCGTTGCAGTTCGCTCGGCTGCGGATCTTGAGGCGGGCAATGAAGATATTGATGTTTTGATTCTGTGTGGTGGTAGCGCAACCGACTTGCCCGAGCAGACACCCAAGTTTGCTGCTCTGTATAACGTGGTAGATTCCTTCGATACCCACGCGAAGATTCCCACTCATTTTGCCAATGTTGATGCAGCTGCTAAGAACGCTGGTAAAACCGCTCTGATTTCCTGTGGTTGGGATCCAGGTCTGTTCTCTTTGAATCGTCTGTATGCAAACTGCATCCTGCCCGAGGGTTTTGACTATACGTTTTGGGGTCGTGGCGTTTCCCAGGGTCATTCCGATGCACTTCGTCGTATTCCTGGTGTTGCCGATGCTCGTCAATACACCATTCCCGTTCCCGAGGCGCTGGAAGCGGTTCGTTCGGGCTCCAATCCCGAGCTCACCACGCGCGAAAAGCATACGCGTGAGTGTTGGGTTGTTTTGGAAGAGGGCGCTGACCCTGCCGAGGTAACCAAGCAGATCGTGGAAATGCCAAACTACTTCGACGAATATGACGTTACCGTGAACTTCATTAGTCAGGAAGAGCTTGATCGCGATCATGCTGGCCTGCCTCACGGGGGCATGGTTATCCGCACTGGCAAAACCGCTGGTGACAAGAACTGTAAGATCGAGTATTCGCTTGATCTCGAGTCCAACCCCGAGTTCACTGCATGTGTGCTGGCTTGCTATGCCCGTGCCGTTGCTCGTCTTTCGGCCGAAGGCAACCATGGTTGCAAAACGGTATTCGATATCGCGCCGGCTTATCTTTCTGCGAAGTCTGGCGAAGAGCTGCGCGCTCATATGCTGTAATGCAATAGCCAATCGGCGAATTGCTTAAAAGTTAGAGGGAATGCGAAACTTCGCATTCCCTCTTTTGGTTTGTGGAACGTTCACGCCTTAGGCGATAGCGGGTGCGATCCTTTGAACGTGAAGATTTGTATCATCAACGGTAAAGGCAACATCGAACCCTGCATAGGCAAGATGATACATACGCTCGGGTTCATGCTTGCTACCCGCTCGACGTGGGTCCTGACCTAACACTTCAAGGAGGCCTTCGCGCTTTTCTTCGGGAATGGCTTGCAGCAGTTTAGCGGGGCAGTGAACGGTGAGTTCTTGCCAAGGTGTTTCGTCGATGAAGCCGCCTTGTGCGTCGGGGTGGCAGTCGGCAAAGGGAATGTAGGGTTTTATGTCGAAGATAGGCGTACCATCGCGAAGATCGGCGCCCAGAACATGAATGATCGGACCGTTTTCGGTGAGCTCTACGCGCTCTAGCTTTACGCAGGTAAGCCCGATGGGATTGGGACGGAAGGGGCTGCGGGTGGCAAATACCCCCATGCGCTTAGTGCCTCCTAGTCGTGGCGGTCTTACTGTCGGGAACCATTTTTCCGTGGTGCCCCGTTTATCATCGGATTGCACGTCGTTGGCTATATCGGCGGCGGTGCCACCAGGGGTTCCATTTTCGAACTCCCAGATGAGCCATAGGTACGTAAAGCCATCCATTCCCTCAACCGCTGAGTTCAGGGCGAACTCGGGTTCGAAGATGATGGTTCCCCGCAAATGCGGTGCAAGGAAGCTGTTTCGGGGAATGCCGAATTTCTGCGGCATGTCGGTGTGGATGTGCGCAATTGGTTTCATGGTTGCAATTTTACCGCAAAGGCAAGAGGGCTTTCGTTTGCCGTGACTCTGGCTATTTGGGTTGTTGCGTCTGATGCAAGCCCCCTTACCGAAAGGGCTGCAAGGCCATATTTGTCCACGATCTCGTATGCATGATCGAGCAGGGTATCACGGGGTGTAGGTTCAGCCATTGCATTCCTTTCGGCAAGGGGCTTAGAAAAGCATTGAATGTACGAAGTGGGTTGCGTATCGCCCATCCTATCCAACTGTGGCGATGTAGGAGCCATGTTTCATCTGATTGCCTTACATGGTGCCCTTAGGGGCTTTCTCGCGATAGGGGATAAGCAGCAAACATCCGATTATGGCGCAGATTGCAACAAAGACAGCCATGTCTTTGAAGCCTTTGTTTAGGGTTTGCTGGTAGGTAGTTTGAATGGTATCGGCTTCCTCATCGATGGCGGCAAGGTAGTTTGCCTCAGCTTCGTCAAACATGCCTGGGATTGCGTCCCGCACTTCCTTCATCTGGGAAATCGTTTCATCCAGATCGTTATAGGCTGTTTGGAGGTCTTTGTGGGCGCTTACGAGCTCTGACCTGCCGCTAGCCATCTCATTTTGGGCTGTCTGCATTTTGCTTTTGCCCTGCTGCATGCCCGTTTTGCCGATGCTTACGCCATTTCGTGCTTGATTTAGACCTTCGATGCCGCGGTCAAGCTCATCTTTCTGAGCCTTCATCGTAGACACTTTGCCTTCCATTTCCCCGATCTTGGAATTGAGATTTTCGCCTGGATGTATCGGCTCCCGTTTGGGAAATCTTGCCCGAACCGTCTGGAGGTGCACCTGACAGCCTGATAGGAGTACGGATTACCGAGCGGGTGCTCGGTAAAGATGGAAGCATTATTGGCCGAACCTATGTGTGACTGCCTTTCCGAACAGGATCCCCCTGGTCGTGATGCGGTTAGATATGGTGCGAAGTATTGCAGCGAAGCCATGGAATACGGTGAGGCGTCAATGAAGGAAACGCGCATAGAGTGTTTTCGCGCAGGTGAGAGCACGCTTTCTTACTGTCTGCTTCAGGTGCTTCGCATCACCTGTTCGGGTGTCTTACGGACTTTGATTTGCTCATATCTGGATACGGGCAAGAAAAGATGCCTCAAGATCGGTAAAAGTCATAAAATGATAAAACTATGCGTATTTCTGGGCAGCAGGATACTATCGCCGGTCATGCAGTGTGATCAGCGTCATCCCTTGTTTTTAGGAGGGGGCGGTAGGGCCAGCCCAGAGATTCAAGCAGATGATTGAATAATTGAATCACCGTACGCAGAGAGGGCACTCGTTATCGGAAGAGCCTCTACTCTGCGCGAATCGGCCGGCTATGCAATGCATAGTTGGCTTGCGGAAGGGCACAACATATGAACTCGCATCACGCAAAGCGAACACTGAAAGAATCGATGGGCTACAAGGTTTTTGCCGTCTTCATGGCGTTCACCCTGTGCTTGCCCACGACGTTGACCAGCAACCTGACCAATATGCGTCAGGCGCAGGCGGCAACTGAAGCGGCACAGGAATATGCGTCCGCCGATGGTAGCGATTCTGCTGCTACGGACACTGATTCCAGCTCAGACGCCGCGCAGGGTTCAAGCTCCGAGAACAGCACGGATTCAGCTGATCCCACCGATGCCAGTACTTCTTCTGGCCCTGCCGATGGAACGAACGCTACGGTTGCAGAGAATGACTTGACGGCAACGAATCCTTCGCGCAACGCCGACGGAACCCAGCAGAATAATGTCGGAACTGCTCAGGATGAAAGCCGGAAACAAGCTCTTGAAAAGATCGAATGGACCAATCAGTTTAACGCCCTTAACCTGACGTCCAAAGGTCTTGTGGTGGACCCTGTTGCCTTAAAGGATTCGCTTCAGCAGGCTCCCAGCCAAAGCAAGGCAACCGAAGCTCCATCCTAGGAAAACGTAGAGTGCGACCAGCGGGCCGTCCAGCTTCCTGCGAGCGTCCCTGCAAGCTTGGACCTTTCGTTTGCACTTGATGCTTCCAAATGGAACCGCGCGGATGCTGGTGTCGATGAATCCGCGCCAGCGCACGATGCTGTGGTTCCAGGCGACTGGTTTACCCAGGCGTTGCCCGAGGGCTTTGCTGTTCAGGACGAAACCGCCAAGTTCGACGTGTTCCAGAACGATGGTGGGGGCAATGCCACTACGGTGAAGATCGCCACGGCTTCATGGAGCAACGGGAAGCTCAAGTTCGAGTTCTGCGCTCCGGTCGATGCCGTCACGGGCAAACCCGCCCTTGACACCGAGGCTACCGCGGTAGAAGTCAACACGGAAGGCGCCACGCGCACTGTTCTGTCTGCCAGCGTGAGCGTTCCCGTTTTCTTCGACTCCCAGCTTGCTCAAGACGATGAGAGCGAAATCGGTTGGGAACTGCAGCAAGGTGCGCCCTGCGATCGATCCGTCAAGCTTTCCATTCCCTCTAAGGCGATGCTTGCCTTTATGGCGGGACTTGTAAACACGCTTGGTAGCGAAGGGGCAGTTGCCGCCGCGTCCAATGCTGGCGATGCTGCCGCACCGGTCGATTTCGAGACCTTCCTTTCTTCCGAGCGTGGGGGCAAAGCGGAATTTACCACGGTATGGGCCGACGGCAATTCTGCCATGCGTCCTTCCGTCAACCAGCTCATGAACAATTGCGAATATCGGATCTATTTCCAGGTTGAGGGCGACGACAAGCAGTATTGTCTCTTCTGGACCGACGATGCGGGCAACAGCGTTCTTTCGGAAGATGCCAAGCGTCTGCTGGGCATGACCCAGGAACAATTCGAGGCGTTGCGGGATCCCGACAATGATCGCATCATTCAGGTAAGGCAGACGCAGACCAATACGTATTCCGTTTCTGCAAATGAATTGTATTCGCAGGTTATAACCAAAACCCTCCTTCGCGATGATGAAGGAAATCCCGCTCTTGACGAAGACAAGAATCCCGTCTATACCCAGACCGCCAAGAACATCACGTGGGCAATCAAGCACGAGGGCTTTAATTACAATGACGTTGTATATAACGGTGCCTACGCGGTTGCCTCTCAGGATCGTTATCCCAACTACGTTACCGACACCCAAGAAGTGTTGCAGCTTCTTGGCGATGTTACGTTCAATTTGAGCCTGCATATCGGTGACGAGGCAAACGAGCTTGCCGCCATGTCAAACGATGAGCGCATGGAGAAATGGTTTGATAAATGGGGTAGGTATTCTTCCATCATCACCCAAAAGGTGAAAAACGGTGCTGTGGAAGAAACGCTGGTGCAAGAGGGGAGCGAAGGCAAAGATGGCGAATTCTATAAAGCCATCACGACTGGCACCCTGAAGTTGAGCATCTCCGACGATGGCAAATCAGGCGCGCTCGGTCCTGCTCGTTGGCCTCTGTATCACCCCGATGGATCGACGTTTGTCTATAGTTTCCAGCAAGACGAAGAGAAGCAGAAGCATACCACTACGATCGACAACGGTGACGGTACAAGCTCAACCTATACCGATTCCTACCAGGTAACGTATAACAACGCCAATACGCCGAATCACGGTTCGGACGTTTCCGCGGCATACAACAATGGCACGGTATCCGTCATCCATAGGGGCACCACGCGTGTTGATTTTACGAAGAAGTGGCTCGATGACGATGCTTCCGCACGCCCCGACACTAACTACACGCTGTGGCGCTATTCCGCTAAAGACGGGGAAGGCCCCGATACTGCATCCCAAGTGACCGTGCGCGAAGATGGTGGTGCGTATATCGCCATCAGCCTTACGGCGGAACAGAGCAGAAATGCCCCCGATGGCACGATAGATCTGGGTGCTCTCTTGCGCAGCAAGTATAAAGATGTATCCATTGCCAAATACGATCCTGCTGGTTATCCCTATGTGTACTTCCTGCGCGAAGATGCGCCGGCGGGTTATGAGCGCCTGTTTGGTTCCGGGATCGATGCCGAGGACGGCACGGTTACGGGCGACACTGCGCCGAACTACTACAATGACAGTTTTTCTGGCAAGGTCGATGCAACCCAGGGCTTCGTCCGCGCCGAGGGCGACAAATCGGTGTATTCGGGTGGCACCATCATCAACCGTCGATCCGAGACAACCACGGCTGAACTCACCAAGACCTGGGACGCAGCATCTTTCCAGGATCAGATTGCCGATATATCGGTGACGTTCAAACTCGAGCGTATTCTAAAGAAGCACGCCCGCTTCGATGAGAATCTAGGCTATTGGGTGGCAAACGGCGACACTTACACGGTTACCAACCCCGATACGGGGGAAACCAATGAATTCCCGTATGGCTTCTCGTACTGTGATGATGTTCCTTTTGAGGATCAGAACAAGGTGGTCACCGGTTGGACTGCGGAAAACCTTACGCAAACGGTGAGTTCTCAAGTACCCCGTTTCGATGCGAACGGCGAGGAATGGGTCTACCGCTGGAATGAGTCCTACGTCGAAAAGCCGGATTCGTTCAGCTTCTTTGCCCAAGACATCGATCATGCAACCGGTCAGAGCCTTATGACGGGTGTGTTTACGGTAATGTCTTCTATTACCGATGCGTCTGGCGAACATGTTCCTCTTGCTTTCGAGGGCTACTACGACAAAGAAAAGGGCGTGCTGGTAAATAAGTACATAGACCAGACCACCGCCCGTGCGGAAAAGTACTGGTGGAACATGAGTACAGGCGAATATACGCAGGACACGAGCAACCTTGGTTACGATGCCAAACCGGTTAGCGTCACGCTTACAAGGAACGGTAATGTCTTGCATCAGTTCACCCTGACCGGCACTGCGCAAGACGAACCGACCAAGGTTACCCTTGATGACGGAACTGCCTTCTCCTACCAGGAGACCACGCCGTGGAGCATGGATTTCACCGGCCTGCCCAAGTACGATGAAAACGGCGCCGAATACACCTATATGGTCATGGAGGGCAGTGAGGGCTACGTTCGCCAGCACGAGTACCATCGCAACTACAAAGAGGACCCCGACGATCCTTTCGCTGATGGGGTCCCGAATCTTACGATAATCAAGAACAGACCCGGCGAGGACGCCTCCATTGTGCGGGTAAGCAAAACATGGAGCGATGGCGGCAACACATCGGCACGTGTGCCTGTGAGGGTGGGCGTCTTTGCGGCCCATGATATTGAGAAGGACGGTCAGGTCGTATATGCCAAGGATCAGAAGATCGGCGACACCATGCTGTTTGAGGATAACGGCTGGTATTCCGAGCTCCTTGTCGGGGTTGATGGACTTGACCAGACCAAAGATGTCTACATTCGCGAGCTTTCGGTTGACGATGCGCAAGATGCGAATAACAACTACCTGGTGCTGACCCGCGATGAAGTTGCATCTGGCGCCGCTGGCACCGAGTATCAGCAATTGCTGATCAACTGGGCAGATACCAATCCTGACAATCCACGGAACGAGCGCATGGTTGTTTCCTCCAGCGACAACCAGGGCTATGCCTTCGATGTTTCTTACGGTAAGAACGATTCGCTGGATTCGCTCGAGGTGAGCAACAGGCGTGTTGGCGTAGTGGACGTTACCGCCAATAAGACCTGGACGGATCAAGGGTCTAACCCCAGTAACCGCCCAGAAGCGTGCCTTGTGCTGTCCTCTTCACGCGAAGGCAATGTGTTCCATTCGGATGAAAACGGCGACGTGTACGTAAATGTGGGGGATTTGGGTGTTAACGAAAAGAGCTACGTGTGCACTTCTTCCGATTTATCCTTGAAAACGATATACAACACCAAAACCGATCCTGCCTATATTTGGCTTGCTGACAAGGATGGCAATAGGGTCGACGGCGACGAGGGTGCCAAGCTTTGCGTGCGCGTAGATAGCACAGCTTCTGATTCTCAGGTGCAATTCGCCACGTTGCCGAAATACGATTCGGCAGGCGCCGTGGTTGACTGGACTGTCGAAGAGTCTTGGCTTGAGGACTCTGCCGACTATGTCTCTTCCGAGACAGATCGCTCCATGTCCTTCGATTCGAAATGGCATTTCGCCGATTCGGTCGATGTGGCGTACAACAATAAGCGTGCTGAGACCAAAGACGTTACCTTCTTTACTAAATGGTACGACGGATATGTGAACGAGCAGATTCGGCAGCGTCCCGATGTATACCTTACGGTGTGGCGCCAAGTTTACGAATATGATGCCCAGGGCAATTTGGCTATGGACAGCAATGGCTATCCCAAAACCACGCTCGAAAAGGTAGCTATCCCCGATGCCTACATGTGGGAGTCGATAGACGATTACAACCGCAAAGCAACTGTCAAGAATTTGCCCAAGTACGATAGCCACGGCAAGGAAATCGTGTATTACGCAAGCTTTTTCACCAGTGTTCCTGGCTCTTCAACGGCAAACCTTGACTACGATGATCCGTGGTATACCTTCAGCGCCAATGACGAAGATCCAGGCAATGTCAAGTGGGACGAGGCCAGTGATGAGGTTGCAGCGGCTAAGCGCACCGAAGTCGTAGGCGAAGATGGGCAGGGTGGTACGGTAGACGCAATCCGCGAAGACGGCACCTTGAACTATCGGATTGCCAATTCCTATTTCGCAGAGGGCGAAAAGCACTGGGCAAACGTGCCGTATGGCTTCGATGATGTTGATTTGCCCGATATCTCGGTGTACCTGCAGCGCAGGCTTGCAAACGGTTCTTACGATGAATCCGGCGCATGGCAAAAGGGTGATCCTGTTGCCTGGAGCGACCTGGTCATAACTGAAACCGAAGACGGTGGCTACGCTGTTCAGCGCGTGGACAGCGCCGCATCGGCGCAAGGCGTCGCTGATGGCAAGACCGCTGTTGCGTGGACAAAAAAGCTGACGAAAAACGATCAGGGCTATAGCTATTCCCTTACCCAATATGGCGAAAATGGCGATGACATCGAAGCTTCTGCCGAAAACGATCTGCCGAAATACGACAGAAACGGTCATCTCTATGAGTACCGCGCCGTTGAGGTGATCGATGGTTTGGCGAATAAGCCAGGTGGCTTTACAGCAAACGATCTGACGAACACTTCTGCTGGTTTTGCTGCAGGCAAGGTGTATTGGGTGCAGCAGGGCATACCCGGATCCTCCCTTATTACGAATACCTATGCATCGGAGAAGGGCAAGCTTACAGTAAAGAAGCTCTATGACGGGCTTGACGCAGGCGACAAGGTTCCCGATACCACCTTCACCCTGTACCGCTACTACGTTACGAAGGACGGTACCAAAAGCGATGCGCAGCCTGTGGCAACGCACACCCTTTCAGCGGGTGATGTTGTCCTGAGCGCTGGTGGTGATGGCGCAACGACGGGCGAGGGAAGCTACACTTTCGACAATGTGGACATTTACACACCGTCAGGCGAATACTGGGTGTACTACATTGTTGAAGATTCGGTTGATGGCTACGGCACCCTTGTGGCCAAAGGCGACAAGACCTTTGACGATACCTCTGATTTCACCTGGGGCAGCTTCGTGGGTAACGGCATTGCCTCGACCGATCTCGAGGGACCAAGCCTTCTTGATTCAGGCACATTTGCACAACCTTCTGCCACTGCCGTGGCAAACGACACCACGCCTGATGTCACGTTCCAGAACTCGTATTATCCTGAAGAGGCAACTGTTTCGCTACAGGGCAAGAAAACCTGGCAAGACCAAAGCAACGCTTTCGGCATCCGACCAGAGAACATCACCCTTGAGGTAACACGTTCCTATCAAGATGGCACGCCTGATTCCCAGGGTGAAGCTGCGGGACTGGTTGGCTTTGCCCTGGGCGCATTGGGCCTTGGCTCCGATGCCTCTAAGGGGATTATCAAGCTGCAAAGCGACGATCCTGCCGCTGCGAATTACCTTTCATGGGATAAGGATTCCCAAACCGATGCCTGGGTTTACACCATTTCGAACCTGGAAGAGTACGCGCCTGATGGGAAGTCTTGGCGCTATACGGTGAAAGAGATCCCGGATGCGGACTCTAGGTATCTCGTTTCCGCCAACGGCGGCACGGTCAATGCCGACAACCATGAATCCGATGCGCCCGTTCCCGTTCCTTCGATTGTCAACTACCTTGACACGGAGCTCACCGTTTCAAAGGTCTGGAAGGACAACGAAGACCTTGACTGGAAACAGCGCCCTGATGTGACCGTTGCTTTGCAGGCAAAGGTCGGCGATGGCGAATGGGGCGAAGCGGGTGCTGTTCTAAAAGACCAGCTTGGCATCGTTGATGGCGAGGGCAATGCCCTTACCAGCTTCATGTACAAGGGCTATGTGCAGGCATTTGAGCAGACGTGGTCTGCGAAGGAGCCGGACAACCAGGGCAAGAGCGAGTACTCGTATACCTGGAAGCAACTGCCCGCGCAGGCAAAGGCTGAAGATGGTACCATCCATACCCTTGCCTGGCGTGCAGTCGAGAAAAAGCTGGTATACAACGCTGGTTCGAGCAATGAAAAGGTTGTAGAGGTTTCCTCTCCTGACAACGATGGCGCATATGCCAGCTATTACCCCTATCAACCCTCGCAGACTTCTTCTTCGAAGGGGAATGATCAGGGTGGAACAGAGTGCATTTCCACCATAACGAATACCCTCGATGCGACTGCGATTACGGCGAAGAAAACCTGGATCGACAACGACAACGAGTGGGTAACGCGCCCCGGCACGAACGCTGCAGGCGATGGCTGGTCAGTTACCTATGCGCTGCAGCGCTCCACCACGCCCAACGATGACGGTTCTTGGAAATGGCTGTCCGAGTACGGTGCCGATGTCGACAGTCCCTTTGCCAAAGACTCAAGCGAGCTCGCTTCTTCCTTGCTGAAGGCGACCATTTCAGGTACGGGCGCCGATGCGACGGCAACGTTCGAGAACCTCCCTAAGACAGATGTCAACGGCAAGGAATACACCTATCGCCTTGTTGAAAAAGTTGTTGGCAGCTACAAGGTAGAAGGCGCGCTTGTGGGCTCGAGCGTCGATGGCAAGGTTCAGCTGGTTGCCGTGGGGGTTGGCACAAATGCTCCCGGCGCGTCCTGTCAGACCTTTACCAACGCTTTGAATACGGTGGACATATCGGGTACCAAGCGCTTCAACGACTATGGCACAGGTCTTGCGCCCACGACGCTCGACCAGGTTCAAAGCTCGGTGAAGCTCAAGGTTCAGCGCTCTCTTGACGGCCTGTCGTGGAGTGACGCCAAAAAGGATGGCGGCACTGCGCCCCAGGCTGAGTGGGCTATGGGTGAAAACGGCGCCTGGACATTCAAGTTCTCTTCGTTGCCCTATGCCGATCAAGCGGGCAATGTGTACCAGTACCGTGTGGTCGAGGTGAGCGATGGAGCTTCGGGCTTCTTCGATAGCTATGCCGATGATGCCAGTGTGGACAAGGCTACAGGTGACGTCACAACTGCAACCATCACCAACACGGCAACGCGCTTCACTATGGACAAGATCGGCGACAAGACTACGGGTTCCGACGGCGAGCTGTTGAATGGCGTTGTGTTCGAGCTTGTGCGAGACGGGAAGACGTTCGCTTCATGGCAGCGTGACGAGCAAGGCGTTGTTTCTAGCACGGTGTGGCATGGTGGCAGGGCATCTGGCAGCACTGATGCCGGTGTGGCTATGACCGGCGACAACCAGGGCTTCTTGGTTGGCCTCCCCGCAGGCACCTATACCGTGAAGGAAACGAAGACCCCTGCGGGCCACGTCCGGGCTGCGGATTACCAGATCCTGGTTTCTGCCGATGGTGCCGTGACGTTGGGTTCGGGAGGGGAATATGCCCAAGCCTCGGCAGGCCCCGATGGCGTTGTCTGCGTTTCGGTCACTGATGCGGTGACGCGAGGCAAGGTGGTGCTGCACAAATTCTTTGATCATGGCGGCAGCGATGTTGCCGTTGCGAATATGACGTTCGACTTGTACAAGGGCGTCTACGATGGTAATGCTGCCAATGGCGGCGGTATTCTCATTGCCACGGGCATCACTACGGGGGATGACGGCGCTTGGTATTCGAGCGAAGACAAGACGAAGTCCTACCAGAACGTCGACGATGCTTTCGGCGAGTTTGCCAAGTATTACCGTTACGCAAGCGACGGCCTTCCTTTGGGCGACTACTACTTCGTGGAAACGAGCACATCGAACAACACTGTCGATGCGCTCGGTAGTGCATTCTCATTCCGGGTTGAAGACAACAAAACCAGTCAACCTAACGTGAAGGTCGAAGCGGAAAACGATGAGTTCAATGCATCGGCACAGTTGATGAAAACCAATTCAGAGACTGGCGAGCCCGTCTCGGGAACAAAGTTTGCCCTAAGGCGTGAAAACGGCACCCCTAGTGGCGAGCTTATTGCTTCTGACCTCAGGTCCGGCACGGAGTACGCCTTCGATGCTACTGCATCCAAGGTTGAAGCCTCGAAGACCACCGATGCTGGCGTGCTCAAGCTTACTGGCTTGAAGAAGGGCAGCTATACCCTTACCGAACTCGAGAACACCGGTTACGACCTGAGCGGCACGACGCCAATCACCTTCACGGTGAAGAATGCAGACAACGGAAATGCCCTTTCGCTGGGCACCGATGGCAAGCTTGCCAATACGCCGCTGCATGGCTCAATCAACCTGGTTAAGGTCGATGCCTCCGATAACAGCCAGGGTGTCGATGGGGCACAGTTCACCCTTCAGAAGAAGGGCGCCGATGGGCAGTGGACCGATGTGGCTTACGGCCTTTTGACGGGTAGGGACTACCGTGCTGCGGTGGATGCCGCGGGTGCCATCACTGCTGTTTCGGAGGCTGATACCGTAAGCGGCGCTGCGTCAAGCGCGGGCGAACTGAGAGTAGAGAACCTGCCGTGGGGCATCTACCGTTTCGTAGAGTCCAAGGCCGCTGACGGCTATGTGGGCAAGGTCGATGGCAGCTGGCCCGTCTCGAAGGAGACGGAGATCAAGGCCGATAACGTTCAGGCTTCATCGACAGAGCCGCTTAGTGCCGGCCAAATCGCCAACAGCCAGACAGATCTTGTAATTTGGAAAACCGATAAGGACAGTTCGGTTCCTTTGAAGGATACCGAATTTACCATTGTGCCCAATGAAGGTTCTTCATTTGTGGACAGATCTGCTTCCAAGGCGTTTGTCACGGACACGACAGGCAAGGCGCTGCCGATCGACGGTTCTTCTTCGCTTACGGGTCAGCTTATTGCGGGCAACAGCTACACAATCACGGAAGCCAAGGCTACGAACGGTTATTCGCTGCCTTCACCTGCCTCCATCGTGATCACGATCAGCGATGATGGTACTGCTCGTATCGTGACGGATTCGGCAATGGGGAACTGGGAAATCCAAGCCAGCGGCTCTGTGAATAACGTTCTGGTCAAAGACGAGGCAACGAGCGTCATCTTCTATAAGCAGGACGAGAATGGCAAGCCGCTTGTCGGTTCCGAGTTCAAGATAAAGGGCACGTTTAGCGATGGCAGCACCGAGAAAACGGTTGCCCCCGATGGGGATATGGCCAAATTCGTGGCGAGCGGGCTGTTCATTGCGGGCGAGACCTACAGTATCGAAGAGTCAAAAGCGCCTGCGGGATACGAAAAGCTGCCCGCCGGGCAGTTCAAGATAACCGAAGCTGGCACCGTCGAAGCGGTGGGCACGGTTCCTGCTGGCTGGACAATCGCCGACGGCGGTGCGCTGATTGTTGCCAAGGATACGCCTATCGAGGTTGTCCTTAACAAGAAGAGCACCAGCGGAATAGACGTTGCCAACGCAACGTATCAGATCTCGGGCAGGTTCCGTGGCGCAGACGGACAGCCCCAGCAGGATGTCAGGACCTACACCACGGCAACCACTCAGGCTTTGAAAGGCGCGGTGAAAGTGGAAGGCCTTATCGGTGGCGAAACCTACACCATCAAGGAGACCGCATCTCCTGCTGGCTATGTGTTGGACGGCACCGAGTTCACGTTCACCGTCAAGGACGACGGCACGGTTGTTGCGGGTTCTTCGGGTCAAACCGCAGCCAATGGCGCAGCGGCTACGAGCCAGGATTCCCATCGCAACGTTGGCTACTCCATTGCCAATCGCGATACGGTAACCATTACCCAGACCGATGCTCCCATTCGGTTGAGTTTGGCCAAGCGGGGAAATAATACTGGGGAACAACAGCTCTCTGGTGCTGAATTCACTATTGAGGGCAAGTTTGCCAAGGACTACACAAGCGGCGTTGCCGAGCAGAAGACCTATCAGCGGATGGGTGTGGACGATATCTCTTCGCTGCGTTTCGTGGCGGGCGAAACCTATTCCATCACCGAAACCAAGGCGCCTGATGGCTACGAGCTGATCCAGGGAGCCTTCACGTTCACCGTGTCAGACGACGGCAAAGTGTACGAAGGGGGAGCGAACGATCAGGGTATCTCGAATGGTCAGTACCTGCTGTACGGCGACTACTTGGGCTTCGTTGCGGTAGACAACCCCGTCGAGGTAACGCTTTCCAAGTACGGCTCCGACAAGGGCGATAGCAGCACCGATTTCGCAATTTCTGGCGCTGCCTTCCGCATAAAGGGTGTGTTTGCCGGCAGCACGGAACCGGGCGAAACCGAGCGCGTGTTCACGATGGACGCCGGTTCGTATTCCTTGCCTGGATTGGTCGCGGGCAACACCTACCAGCTATGGGAGGCATCTTCGCCTGCTGGCTACAAGCAGATCAAGGGTGCGCTTTCTTTCATGGTGAATGCCGATGGCACCATCGATCAGGTGAATGCCGAGGGCACCTCGTTTGAAAATGGCACGATGGGCATCGAAGACGGCAAAGTTTCCATCAAGGCCGTCGACGACCCGGTTGAGCTCACCATCGAGAAAAAGGACGAGTCTGGCCAAAATGCGCTTTCGGGTGCCGTATTTGGCGTGACGCCGGTTGGCGGCTCTGCATTTGCCGACGGGACGACGGGGGAGAAAGCCCTTGCTGCCACCGACGGCGATGGCAAGACGCTGCTTTCGGGCCAGCTCGTGGTGGGTGGCAAGTACGAGATCTCGGAGCTTGTTGCGCCTGCGGGCTATACGCGTGTTGCGCAGAAGCTCACGGTCCAGGTGACATCCGATGGCCAGTTAAAGGCAGTGGGCAGCGTTCCTGCGGCGTTCAAGTCCGAAAAGACGGGTTCGGGTTCTGCCGCCATCACCGTATTCACGGGTGATGTGTGGAACAGCCCCACCAAGATGTACATCCAGAAGAGCTCGGCAATCGATGGGCTTTTGAGGCTTCCGGGTGCAACGTACCAGCTGACGGGTGCTTTTGCCGATGGTTCCTCCCAACGCACGCTTACCACTGACAAAAACGGCATGGCAGAGCTTGATCGTGCGCTGCTCGTTGCCGATGGTTCAACGGAGTACACGCTGAAGGAAACAGCTGCCCCTGAGGGCTATGCGCTCAATGCGGCAGACTTCGTGTTTACGGTGTCAACCGATGGGTCCATCGTTGCGAAGGGTGAAGCCGTCGCGGGCTATGCTGTGACGGGTGAAGGCAATATCACCGTTTCTGCCACCGACGATCCTATCGAGGTTGCCATCAAGAAGGTGGCTTCTGACGGTGCAGGCGACAGCGCCATGAACGGTGCCGAGTTCCAGATCGAGGGCGTGTTCGCAGGAGAGACAGAATCGAAGGTAGAAACCCTTACCACCATCAGTGACGGCTTTACTGAGACGCTGTCCTCGATACTCAAGGCGGGTCAGGAATACACCATCACCGAGACCAAGGCGCCTGCTGGCTACAAGCTTCTTTCGAATGCGCTCAAGATTAAGGTTTCCACTGATGGTTCTGTAACCGTTGTAGGCGAAGTGCCTGTGGGCTGGAAGATCGATGATCGCAGCGACTCCGAGAACGGAGCTGCGCTCATTGTCGCGACCGATGATCCTGTTTCTATGACAGTGACTAAGCAGGCAGAAGGCGCCGATACATCCGCCATGCAGGGCGCTGGGTTCAGCGTGACACCGGCAGAGGGCAGCCTCTTTGCCGACGGAACCACTGGAGCAAAGATCCTGTTCACAGGAGCGGACGGTAAGACCTCGCTCGATGCGCAGCTGGTTGTGGGTGGCACGTACACTCTTGAAGAGGAAAAAGCGCCTGCCGGTTACAAGCTCATCGATGGCATGCTTTCCTTCACGGTGAACGGCGACGGTACCCTTTCCGTCGCAGGCCAAGCCCCTGAGGGCTTCGCGGTTTCCGCGGAGGGCGGTGTGGCAGTGGTTACCGCCACCGACGCCATTACCGAGGTATCCCTGTCTAAGGTGGACATCGACTCAAACGAGGCGCTTGGCGGTGCCGAGTTCACGCTCGAGGGCGCATTCGGCGATGGTCGGGGTGGCTCAGTCGAGCGCTTGGGCAACGATGCTGCCAAGGTGATCGTGGGTGCTGACGGCAAGCTTACCGTTTCGGGCGCTTCTGCCGTTGCCGATGGCGAGGGCCTTGACGCTATCCGGGGCCTTGTCGCAGGCGAGGAGTATACCCTTACCGAGACGCGCGCCCCCGAAGGATACGAACTGAATACGGAACCCTTCGTATTTGCCATGGGCAACGACGGCGCTGTGGTTCCTGCCGGCGAGGCGTGGGGTTGGTCTGTAGAGAGTGGCTCCGCATCAATCGTTGCTGCCGACAAGGCAATTGAGTTCCGCATCCTTAAGCAGGGTCGCGCAATCGGTGGCAAAGAAGCCGAATCGGCTGATCCTGGCTTCATGGCGGGCGCTGAGTTCGCGGTGACGGGCGTCTTCGCAGGCAGCACGGAGGAATCCACCGATGTCATGACGGTGGGTATCGACGGATGGACTGAGGGCTGGTCGTCTCTGCTGGTTGCCGGCAACATCTATAAGATTTCCGAGACGCGCGCGCCGCTGGGTTACAAGCTTATCGCCGAACCGCTGAACGTGATGGTGAAGACGGACGGCACGCTTGTTGCGGTGGATGCTGAGGGTAATGCCCTTGATGCGGATGCCGGTGCGCAGGGTTGGACCGTGTCGGAAGATACCGAGGGCATTGCGCAGATAACTGCCGTTGACGAGCCTACCAGCGTGATACTTTCCAAGGTATCCGCCGAGGGCGGCCAGGCACTTGCCGGTGCCGAATTCGACCTTGAGGGCAGCTTTGCCCAGGGCTCTGGACAGATAGCGCCAGGGAAGAAGCGTATCGTCGTGAACGGCCAGGGCAACTTGCGTATAGCTGATGTCGAGGCGCAGATCTTTGGCGGTGAAACAGTGGGCGAGTTCAGCCAGGCGTCTTCAATAGAGGGCCTTGTCGCAGGCGAGAGCTACCTTCTTACCGAGGTGAAAGCGCCCGCAGGCTACGAGCTTGTGCAGGATACGCTTCGCTTTGCAGTAAACGATGATGGCTCCATTTGCCTCGTTCAGCGCTCTACCGCTCCTGAGGCATGGACGCTTTCCGATGATCAAGGTGAAATTGGCACTACCTGCGCCGATGTGCCGCTGAAGGTAAGCCTGAACAAGCAGAATAAACAGGGTGCAGCATTGGAAGGCGCCCAGTTCGCCCTTTCTGGCGCGTTCCCCGATGGCTCTGCCACCAAGACGTTTACTTCCAACGGCGATGGCGTGGCGTTCAAGGGCATGCAGCTTGTCGGCTCTTCGGAAGGCAATAAGTATGTTTTGACGGAGACGCAGGCACCGGATGGTTATATGGCGATCGACCCGGTAACGCTTGTCGTCTATGCCGATGGCACCGTTAAACTCGACGGCGATCCTTTGGGCTCCTCTTCGAAGGTGGCTATCGAAAACGGCGAAGACGGTACCGCGCACATCTCCGTTACCGACGATGCCGCTCCAATCCCCGACAACCAGGATGGCAGCGATGCCTTCCTCTCCAAGACGGGCGACTGGACATTCCTGCAAGCGATTCTGGCTGCTATCGTTGCAGCAGCCGCCGGCTTCGCTGCAACGGTCAGCCACCGCCGTGGGGCACGCGCACGGCGCGCCACCGAGCGTAAGTAGCGCATAGGAGACGGCGCACCACCGAGCGTGAGATTGGCGGTTTTTTCTACCGTGATTGCCTCCCATTTCTTG